>OBLW0100000063.1_pt1 | contig 80278 bp, 73 predicted proteins | sample 1520161 | NCBI WGS metagenome assembly OBLW01 (sample SAMEA3539309, study PRJEB22396) | soil metagenome | biome: tundra; feature: field; material: soil | place: USA | collected 2010-05 | depth 0.15 m
CGTGGCACAGAACCAAGCATTGAGATCGAAACTGAGAACTGAGAACTGAGAACTGAGAACTGAGAACTGCTAACTGAGAACTGCTAACTGCTAACTGCTAACTGCTAACTGCTAACTGCTAACTGCTAACTGCTACTCCGTCTCGACCTGCCACAACGGCTCTCCGCCCAGCGAGTGGTAGAACCCCCACGCCGCCAGCGCCACCACGCTGAGCAGCCCCAGGATCGACGTCGTCATATACCATGCCGAGAAGTCGGCAGAGAACGGTATATTAGCCATCAGATTGATGGTGAAAATGGCGCACACCAGCGGCACCAGACCGAAGCGCAGGACGATGAGCACCGCAATGGCATAGACGAGAATCTGCGCCGGCATCTCCACCGCCATATAAGTGCTGGTCAGGGCGCGCGGCACCGCGAAGATCGCGACAAATACGATGGCCGCAATCCATTCCTTGCGCAGCAGAACCTTCAGCCCAAACAGCACAAAGAAGAAGATCAGCGTGGTTTGGATCGACTGCGGCCATTGCTGCAACCACGCGCCCATTGCCTGGCGTCCTCCCATGAGGGCCTCGGTCGAGGCCAGCCCGGGCGCAGCCCCCATCCGCATCATGGGGATGTAGCGAATCTGAAAAACGAGAATCCAGACCATCCCCAGAATCACGCCGAATAGAATATCTCGGCCCAACAGCGGATCGCGCACTTGCCCCGACACAAGCCGGCTCCAGGAGATGACGGTCTGCGGCCAGTGACGCCTTACCCAGGGTTCCAACGCCAGGTAGAGCATCCAGGTCACTGCCGAAATGAAAAGCCCGGTGCTGGCCGCGATGATGAAAAGGCCCAAGGCGTCGCCGATGGTTCTGAAGTGGCTGCGGCACAGCCACAAACCCATCTCCAGCATGAACATCACGGACGCCAGCCGGAAAGCTCCTTCCCGGTCCCCTCTTCCCAGGCGGTAGTTTTTTCGCGCCAGAGAGGCCGCGCCGACCAGCAGCGAAACCAGCAAGCACAGCCCGACGATTCTGCTAATCCGCTGGCCGATGGTCTTTTTCTCGGTGTTCGTGATGCGTTCCGGCTTGGTCCAGTCGCCGATGAGCGAGAAGAACACTGGCTTGCCATGAAACGCCGCCGCTTCTATGCGCAGTGGACGCGTCGTGTCCGGCCAGGTTCCAGTCCATGCCATGCGCGTGTCGGAGTCGGCCAGCGATGCCCAGGTGGGTTGAGCCGCCTGAAACTTCGATGGATCCAGACCGGCGGCGGCGAAAAGTATGTTCCAGTCGAACGCTCCCGCCGGCGCGGCAGCGCCTACTTTTTTCTCTTCTTGCTTCTGCGGCGGGATCGCCTGGAAGTACGTCAGTCGCCCCTGCGAATCAAGCTCCAGATTGATCATGCCCGACAGCACGGTGGGCGGATCTGTCCTAGTCACGATTCCCGGCGTCAACTGTTGATCGCGGAAATCGCTCGCCACCAGCGAATCCGGGCTTTGCCGGTACCAGTACTCCAGCAGAGAAGGCCGCGCGCCGAGCACTGCATCCCAGTGTGGCGGCTTGTCGTTTTTCTCCACGTAGTCCTGGAAGTCGCCGTTATAGTCGAGGTCGAAGGCGCTGTCCGCGGGGCGGCCCTCATACCCCAGGTGGGCAATGATCTCGTGGGACTTCTCTGTCAGAATTTCAGGAGTTAGATCCGGCCCCATCTTTTCCAGCGCGCTGTAGTGAATGCTGAAATAGACGGAGAAGGCCAATCCGAGCAACACGGCGGCGAAGCAGGCAACGGCAATCCGCGGACGCAGACCCGCAGTCTCTCCGGAGGCCGCCACCAGTTGTGGCGACGGCGTTTCCCCCGCAGCCAGTGCCGCGGCCAGCGGATCGCCGCCCGGCAATGCCGCAGCCACCGCCAGAGCCGTGGGTGGACGCGACGACGGTTCCGTCTCCAGGCAGCGGAGAATCACCTTCTCTACCGTCGGATCAAGATCCTTCACCACCGAGGATGGCCGGCTGGGCGTGCGATCCACTCCCGCGCGTACCAATTGCGCCGGCGATTCCGCGAACGCCCGCTTGCCCGTGAACACTTCATACAGCACCAGCCCGAGCGCATAAATGTCGCTGCGCATGGTTACTTCTTGTCCGGCCAATTGCTCGGGCGCCATGTAGGCCGGAGTGCCGCTGCGCACTTCGGGACCGCGGATGTTGTCGGCCACCCCAGCCAGACCAAAATCCGTGATCACGACCTGGCCTCGTCCATCGAGCATGATGTTGGCAGGCTTCAAGTCCCGATGCAGCACGCCTTTGGCGTGGGCCGCGGCCAGTCCCGCGCAAAGGTGTCGTGCAATGTCCAGCGCTTTGTCGGGCGGAAGCCGGCCGATGCGCCGCAGCAGGGAAGCCAGGTCTTCGCCGTCTATGTACTCCATGGTGAAAAACGTCTGGCCGTCGATCTCGCCCACGTCGTACACCCGGCAAACATTAGGATGGGAAACCCGCCGTGCCATCCGCACTTCATTACGAAAGCGTTCGATCAGGCCATCGTCGCGCGCGGCTTCGTCGGGAAGAAATTTCAAAGCGACAGACTGGCCGAGCGTCAGATCATCCGCGCGGTAGACCTCGCCCATGCCGCCTTTTCCGAGCAGGGCGATGATGCGGTAGCGCGACGCCACCAGCCGCCCCGGAAGAAATCGACCTTCGTTCAGCGAATATTCGGCGGAACTGGAGGGACGCGACGAGGACGCAGACGCCGCTCGCGGCGGCAACGGTGAAGTCGATGTGGCAAAGTCGAGCGTGGCCACGTCGTCGGTATTCGAAGCGGGCCTTCCGCAGGAGGAGCAGAAGCGCACATGGTTAGAGAGTTCGGTACCGCACGATGTGCACTTGGCCATGATTTTCCCCGCTACAGTCTACCTTGTGTTGGCTTGCGCGGCACTGATCGGAATGCGGCAGTCCGACAGCCGAGAGCCGAGAGCCGGAGGCCCTTCCTGTATTACCATCCAAAGCGATGACTTCACGCTTGGGGCGGTGGTTGGGGGATCCTCTATTTCTTTTATGTCTGACCGCGGGCTTGGTCGCCTTCGTGGTGCAATCGGGCGAACTGGGCACCGCCGATAGCATGCACCGGCTGCAGACCACGCACTCGCTGTGGACTTCGCAGCCGCAAGTGTTTCCCAACGAGTATCCCGAGTTCGGCTTGCACGGCCGCGGCGGCCGCATCTTCAGTTGGTACGGGATCGGTCAATCGCTGCTCATGCTGCCCGCGGACCTGGCAGGCACATGGATCGCGCATTGGAATATTTTTTCCGGATACGAAGACGACCCTGCGGTGCGCAGTATTGTCGTCAGCTACAGCACCAACATCCTGGTCAATGTGCTCACCGCGCTGATCGCGTTCCGCCTGCTGCGCCAGTTGCGCTTTAGCGTGAACGAAGGCGTCACCGGCGTTCTGGCTCTACTCTTTTGCACCACCCACCTGCACTATACCCAGAACATGCAGGAGAACAACTACATCATGCTTCTCACTCTGACTGGATTTTCCTTCCAGTACGAGTGGCTGCGCACCGGCAACCTTCGAGCGCTCTTTGTCGGCTCGGCCGCGCTCGGACTGAACCTGTTGACGAGAGTGACGACTGGGCTCGACCTGATGGCAGGCGGCATCTTCCTACTGGCCGTACTCTGGTTCGAGCAAGTGCGCGGCCGTGCCTTGTGGCCGCGCGTGGTGACGTACTGTAAGATCGCCGCGCCGGTCTATGCATTCTTCGCGATCGTCGAGCGCCTCTATAATTTCTACCGCTTCGGATCGCTGCTCCAGACCTATATCCCAATCTTCGCGCGAGAATCGCGCCTGCAAGATCCAACCCTGCCCGTAGACTTTCCCTGGAGCACGCCCTTTCACGAAGGCGTTCTGGGCGCACTCTTCAAGCCCGAGAAATCGATCTTGCTGTTCGACCCTCTTCTTGTGCTCACTCTCCTGCTCCTCGCACTTTTATGGAAACGACTTACCGCCGAAGTCCGCGCCTACGCAGTGACGTCGCTGCTGCTCCTCGTCGGCTGTATCGTCTTCTACGCACGCTACACGTACTGGGCGGGCGACTTCTCCTGGGGAGACCGCTACGTTTCGACCGCGGTAGAGATGGTGGCACTCATTGCCGTGCCGCTGCTCGTGCGTTATCGCGCGAATTTGAGCCCGTGGATCTGGCGCAGCAGCATCGTTCTCATCGCCGCCAGCCTCATCATTCAGGTCGCGTCCCTGGCCTTCTGGCTGCCGCTGGAGATCTACCAGATGGAGACGCTGGGCCATCCCACGTTCGTGATCGCGCTGCGCTTCAAGAACATCGCCGCCTTCGCTCTCGGCAAGATGGACGCGTGGGGACTGACCACCGAAGCCATGACGGAGGACCCGTGGGATTACGTCCACATCACCACCTGGAATTTTCTGTCCTTCCTGCTGCGCCGCGTTGGGGCCGCGCCAGCATGGGTAGTGAAGACCACCTTCGCCGTATGGGGCGCTGCACTCGTAGCGCTGGCCGTGGTCCTGGGGCGGCTCTTCAGATTTGTGCTTCAGCGAGAGTTGCCGAGCTAGTTTCCTGCCAACGATTCATTGAATCGCCAGACGGTGGCGCAAGAACTGCGTAAGCCCTGCTTTCGGAGCCACATCACTCGCCGTCTGCGGGAGCGTGCGATGTAAACCCAAACGCACGACAGCGGGATGGAAGCGGGCTCAAATCGGGCAATCCGGGCGTGGAGCTGACCCTCGGACAGTCCGGGCAAATGGGCCACGTAACTGGAGGTTGGCGACCCCAGATCGCTCTGTGCAGTTGTGACGCCTAGCACGTTGGTCCACGATTGTGCTATTGAACGCTTGGCGGGCCACCGAATAGAGTGTTCCGGCTCGGTCTGTTTCCCACGACTCAGCTAAATGAAAGGTACGTGATGCGACACGTCTACGCCTGCCTGCTCTTATGCTCTGCACTTTCCGCTTTCGCCCAACAAGATGTACCAAAGGCCGAAGTGTTCGGCGGCTATTCGTATCTGCACATTGACACCGAGGGCGTAACCGGCTCCACGTTAGATACGGATTGCAACAGCCTCTTGGGTGCCGGTACTTGCCCACCGGGCAGTTTTGGTGTGCACCCAAGCGCCAACGGTTGGAATGCGTCAGCACAACTCAATGCGACTCGCTTCCTTGGAATCAAGGCGGATTTCAGCGGACACTACAACACGCCGGTCACCATAAGCCCACAAATCACAAACTCGCTTACACAACTCGGCATCACGGGGCTGCCTCCAAAGGCAACCTCGTACAGCTACCTTTTTGGCCCGGTCATCTTTCAGAGCAAGGGGCGATACAAACCGTTCGCTCATGCCCTCTTTGGGCAGAACAGCATCGGCACCAATCTATCCAACGTGAAGGTCGGGGGAATCGGGATACCCGGCCTTACCGTGAGTGACACGGCATTCGCAATGGCATTTGGCGGAGGAGTAGACGTAAAGCTAAGTGGGCGGATCGCATTGCGGGCGGGACAGGTGGACTACTTGTACACCAAGCATGATTTTAGTAGCGGTGTTCCCGGTGTCGCTTCTCATCAAAACAATCTTCGAGCCTCGGTCGGCATCGTTTTCCAATTCGGTGCCGCCCACCAAATGGAAACGCCTCAACCACAAGCACACGGGGCACATGCGACAGCGGCTATTCCGATTCGCACCTTGGGCGTGTACGTTGTGCAAGCGGACAGTGGCGGAGCACAGATCGCCGAGTTATCGCCCCATGGTGCGGCTGCGTTAGCCGGGTTGCATCCGGGCGACATCATCAATACGGTGAACGAGTCGAAGGTCAAGAGCCCAACAGAATTGGCGAGCGTATTGTCCACCATTGCACCCGGAAGCAAGGTGCGGATTGTCTTTGCGATTCACGGTGAGTGGCAATCGGAGGCAACGGTCACGCTCGGAAATCCTTAGTGCGTTGAGTACCCCTTCCTAAAAGGATTGTTATTTCTGGGCGAGGGCGTACGCCGAAGCGCCCGTATACCTCTTTCCAGCGCCGAGCGTGCTGAGCCCCAACTTCCCGCGACGTTTTACAAGCTGGCTTGGCTGCGTGTATCGTGGGTCCGCCAATCCTTCATCCTTAGCTAGGTGGGTGACTGAAATGTCCATTTCCCGAACCGCTCTGTATCGCACCGCTCTGGTAGCTTGTCTGGCCTTCAACGTCTTTGCCGCCACCAGCCTCGCGGCCTCACCGCAGGCGGCAGAGACAAAACCAGCAATCGAGCGCGTGACGGCCGATACGCCGCGAGTAACGTCAGCCGGAGCCACGTTCAAAGTTCCTTCCGGATGGTCAATCGACACCAGGAAGGATCTTGTCATCTTGACGCCGCCCGAGGCCGACACGCACATCGCCATCGTCGACTCGCAGGCTGCCGACGCCACTGCCGCGGTCGCCGCTGCCTGGGCCGCCTACAAGCCCGAATCCAAGCGGCCGATCAAGCTGGTTACGCCTCGTCCCGCGCGCGAGGGCTGGGATGAGCGCCAGGTGTTTGACTACGAGACTTCTCCGAACGAGCGAGCGGCTGTGCAGGCTCTCGCGCTGCGTGCCGGCAGCCGCTGGACCGTGGTCATCTTGGACGGAACCGATCCTACGGTGGAGAAGCGCTCTGCGCCGATTGGGCTGGTCTTTGAAAGCTTGCGTCCCAAGGACTACAAGCGCGAGTCCTTTGCCGGTCGTAAGCCCCACCCGCTGGATGCCGCGCATATTGATCAGCTCAAAGCGTTCGTTGAAACCTCGATGCAGCAACTCGGCATTCCCGGTGCCTCCATCGCGCTGATCGATGGTGGCAAGATCGTCTACGAGGGTGGATTCGGCGTACGCGAACTCGGCAAGCCGGAGCGCGTAGACGAAAACACGGTGCTCATGGCGGCGTCCAACACCAAAGGAATGACGACTCTGCTGCTCTCCGAACTGGTTGACGAGAAAAAGTTGAAATGGGACGAACCGGTGATCGACGTCTACCCGGCCTTCAAACTGGGCGACGCCGAGACTACGAAGAAGGTTCTCGTCAAGAATCTGATCTGTGCCTGCACTGGAGTTCCGCGACAGGATATGGAGTGGTTATTCGAATTCAAGAATGCCACTCCGGAAACCGAGCTGGCTCTGCTCGGAACCATGCAGCCAACCAGCAAGTTCGGCGAAGTCTTTCAGTACAGCAACCTGATGGCTGCCGCTGCCGGGTACATTGGCGCGCACCTCGTCTATCCGAACCTGGAGCTTGGAGCCGCTTATGACAAGGCGATGCAGGAAAAGATCTTCGATCCGCTGGGCATGAAGTCGACCACCTTCGACTATGCGCGCGCCCTCGCCGGCGACCATGCCAGCCCGCACGGCGACGATATCGATGGCAAGCCCACCGTGGCCAGCATGGCAATCAATTACTCGATCGTGCCGGCCCGTCCCGCGGGCGCCGTGTGGACCTCGTCTGCTGACCTGATCCGTTATGTGCAAGACGAACTCGCGCTGGGTAAGTTGCCCAATGGCAAGCAACTGGTTTCGGCGGAAAGTTTGCTGATGCGCCGTGCGCCGCAAATTTCCCTCGGCGAGGACGTGACGTACGGCATGGGCTTGATCGTCGACCGGACCTACGGCGTTCCAGTGGTGAGTCACGGCGGCAGCATGTCGGGCTTCAAAAGCAACCTCTATTTTCTGCCGGACTCCGGCATCGGCGCCGTGCTGCTCACCAATTCGGATAATGGCGGCATGCTGTTGGGTCCGTTCGGGCGACGCTTGCTCGAGGTCGTCTTCGACGGCAAGCCGGAAGCCGTGGCTGAAGTTGCCTCCCGCGCCGCGTCCCACAAAGCCGCGCTCGCCAAAGACCGGGAGCGCCTCGTAGTGCCGGCTACATCGGCGCTGGTTTCTGGTTTAGCCAAGCATTATTCCAGCAAGGAACTCGGCGACCTGGCCGTGCTCACCGACAACGGAGTTACTACCTTCGATCTCGGCGAGTGGAAAAGCACCGTAGCGTCGCGAAAGAACGATGACGGCACGACGTCATTCATCACGATCGATCCCGGCACGGACGGATTCGAATTCGTGGTCGGCGATCGTGCGGGCAAGCGCGTACTGATCATCCGCGATGGCCAGCATGAATACACCTTTACGGAGACTGCGTGAACGCATTTGCGCGAGCGTTTCGGTAGTGGGTCAGTTAACTGACCCACCGCCAGTGTCTCGCGGCTTAAGACAGGTCTGGACGCACTGTGGTAGAATAGTAGACAATGATGGTAGAAAGGTACCATATGGGCCTAAACATCAAGAACGAAGAGGCGCATCGGCTTGCCCGCGAACTGGCGGAGTCCACGGGTGAAAGCATGGCCACCGCAGTCACGCAAGCGGTCCGCGAACGGCTCGATCGTGTGCGCAAACGTCGTGGAATGAGCAAGGTCGAGCGCATTCTCAAGATCGCAAGAGAATCCGCACCGCTGTGGAAGGAGCCATTCCGCTCCGTCGATCATGGAGACCTCTTATACGACGAGAAAGGATTACCCAAGTGATCGTTGACGCCTCGGCAATCATCGCAATCTTACGCAGTGAGAGGGAAGCGGCTGCAATGGCTGATGCTTTGGATCGGGCAGAAATCTGCCGCATGTCCGCGGTGACCTACGTTGAGGCCGCGGTGGTAATCGACAGCAACAAAAATCCAGTTCTCAGCCGGCGGTTGGACGATCTCCTGCGCGACGCTGAGATTCAGGTGGAATCGGTCACTGCAAAACAGGCAGAGATTGCGCGATATGCCTACCGGGATTTTGGCAAAGCACGCCACAAGGCAGGACTTAACTTAGGAGATTGCTTCGCCTATGCGCTCGCTAAGGAAATTGGAGAGCCTCTGCTCTTCAAAGGAGAGGATTTCGGTCGTACGGATATTGAAGTCGCTGAGTACTGAAATGGCCGGGTTTATCGGCAACCATCCGCACAAGACCCGCCGTTACTCCACCGTCACCGACTTCGCGAGATTCCTCGGCTGATCCACATCGCAGCCGCGCCGGACCGCAATGTGATACGCCAGCAACTGCAGCGGAACGATTTCCAGAATCGGCGACAACTCCTCCGGCGCCGCCGGAACGTAGAGAATGTGATCCGCCGCTTCCTTGATCTCTTCATCCCCCTCTGTGGCCAGCGCGATCACGACCCCGGACCGGGCTTTCACTTCCTTCAGATTGGAGATGGTTTTCTCATAGCGCAGCACCGACCCCGGATTGGTCACGTCGCGCGTCGCAATCACCACCACCGGAAGGTTTTCATCAATCAGCGCGTTGGGGCCGTGCTTCATCTCACCCGCGGGATATCCTTCGGCATGAATGTAAGAAATTTCTTTGAGTTTCAGCGCCCCTTCCAGCGCGATCGGATAATGAATGCCCCGCCCCAGAAACAAAAAATCGTGGACCTTCTGATAACGCTTGGCCAGATCATCGCAAGCTTCGTCATGAGTAAGAATACTTTCGAGTTTGGCCGGAATGCGCGTCAGTTCCAGCATCGCCGCCCGCGCCTGCTCGGCGGTCATGCTGCCCCGCACTTGCGCCAGGTACATCGCGAAGATATACAGTGCGGTGAGCTGTCCCGTAAAAGCCTTGGTCGAAGCCACCCCGATCTCGGGTCCGGCATGGGTGTAGATCGTGCCCTGGGCCTCGCGCGTGATCATCGACCCCACTACATTGCAGATGGCCAGAGTTTTCGATCCTCTCGCTTTGGCTTCCCGCTGGGCGGCGATCGTGTCTGCCGTCTCGCCCGATTGCGAAATCACTAGCGTGATCGTCTCCGGATCGACAATGGGATTCCGGTAGCGCCATTCGCTGGCGTAGTCCACTTCCACGGGTACACGCGCCAGCGTTTCGATCATGAACTTGCCCGCCTGCCCGGCGTGCCAGCTGGTTCCGCACGCAATGATGTTGATCTTGCTCGCGGACCGGAATTCGGCCTCGCTGATTTCCATCTGGTCGAGAAAAATGTGCCCCGTCTCCTGCGAGACCCGGCCCAGAGTCGTGTCGCGAACGGCGCGCGGCTGCTCATAAATCTCTTTGAGCATGAAATGCTTGAAGCCGCCCTTCTCCGCCAGGATGGGATCCCACATAATGTGCTGTATCTGGCGCACCACCGGTTTGCCGTCGAAGTCCGTCAGTTGCACTCCGTCTGCGGTGACCACGGCCATATCCCCGTCCGCCAGAAAGAAAATGTCGCGCGTGTGATACAGGATGGCCGGCACATCCGACGCCACGAAGTACTCATCATTTCCCAATCCAACCACTGCCGGCGGTCCATTGCGCGCCGCGACAATCTTGTTGGGGTCGTCAGTCGAGATCACAGCCAGCGCGAAAACGCCGGTCAGCTGTTTTACCGTCTGTCGCACCGCATCTTCCAGGGAAGGCCGATGGCCGTTTCCCGAACTGCCGGAATATTTCTCGATCAGATGAGCAATGATTTCAGTGTCGGTCTCGGTCGTGAACTTGTGCCCTTCTTCAATCAGCTTCTTCTTCAGGCTGAGATAGTTTTCGACGATCCCGTTGTGTACGACCACGATCTTGCCGGTGCAGTCGCGGTGGGGGTGTGCGTTTTCTTCGGTGGGACGTCCGTGCGTGGCCCAGCGGGTGTGCCCGATGCCGTACGTGCCGTGGAGCGGCCTCTGGCGGATGACTTCTTCCAGGTTGCGCAGCTTGCCCTCGGCGCGCCGCAGCTGCAGTCCCTCGCCGTCCCCGGCTACCGCGATCCCGGCCGAATCATACCCGCGATATTCCAGCCGTCGCAAGCCCTCGATGATGATCGGAACTACACTTTTCTTACCGACGTACCCGACAATGCCACACATTAAGGAGACCTCAAGGGATTTTCCCCGCCCATTCCTACTCGGCCAGGGAGAAACGGAACTCTTCAATTACGGGGTTGGTCAACACTTCGCGGGCGATGCGCTCGACCTCGGCCTGCGCCTCTTCGCGCGACAGTCCTCCGTCCAGAGTCAGCTCAAAATACTTCCCCTGGCGAACGCTTTCCAGACCTTTGTACCCCATCTTCTTGAGCGCGCCCTGGATGGTCTTGCCCTGGGGGTCGAGAACGCTTTTCTTCAGAGAGACGTAGACGTAGGCTGTCATAAAAAAATCATTATACGTGACGGGGTCCGGATCTCGGACCTCGCGCCTCTGACCCAAAACCTCAAGGCTGAAGTCCAAGGTCCAAGCTCCGAGGTCCGCCTTTTCACTTCTCCAGCTTGCTCAGCTTCTCATCCAGATCGGCAAGCGAATCTTCCAGCAGCTTACGATGCCTGGGATTTGTGCTCGCTTCCATCTGCCGTAGCACTGTTTGGCGCGAGAGACGAAGCGTCTCTTTTTCCCGCCAGCGTGCCGCTTCTTCCGCGCTCATCGGCGGCCGCGGCTTGGCCGACTTCTCGCTCGCCTCGGCCTGCTGCGCTTCCACCGACTTGCTCTCCCAACCTCGGGCCATGGAACCATTATAGTTCTGTTAGGTTGTCGGCCTTTGCCAGACTCCCGCCGGGCAGGTTCGAGGTTCGACCGATTTTCGAGGTTCGACCGATTAAAGATGACTGAAACAAAGCGTTTGTTCAGAACACGAAGATCAAGACCGTATTCAGGCGCCGGAGACCGCACCTTCCTTTGTCCATGGGGTCTTGTTACAGAAACCTGTTAGCCCAGAAATAACCGTTGACCCACTTGGTTCTGCGGGTATAATCCTTGCGCACAATTGAGTAGTCCGCCTTTTGAGGGGGAGGCGGCGTCGGGGAGCTGTTTATCCGTGTACTCCTCAAGCGCGCCACGCTTGAAGTTTAAACTGCCTCGCCACACTTCACCTTTACGTGTGGTCGGTGGCTTGTCGCTCCCCGATTCTTCCCGCGACAACTTCTGCGATTTCCGGCCCGCGATCCGTCCTTCATCGTCCTTCAAAATTCCTGTGACTTCGCTTTCTCGCCGGGAAATCCCCAGCCTCCGATTCAGGGAATACCGGGTTTCCGAAAAGCTGAAATTCATGCTTGGATTAGTTTTCGGGGGAGGGACCAATGAAAGTCCGCTAAATCATTTTCCGAGCCGGTTCGGACGGCGGGCTAATTCCACTGCTGGAGGTTCTTTCCATGCCGACTGATCCTTCCGGGTCAGGCGATCTGGTTCCCCTCGCGCACTCCGCAGGTCTCACCGAATCAGAGAAGGTGCTCGCCGCTCATTTCCGATCGTCCACCGTTGGCCTTGCCATCCTCGACTCTGAATTTCGCTATCTCGCAATCAATGACACGCTTGCGGAAATCAACGGCCTCCCAGCATCTGACCACTTGGGCAAGACGGTACGGGAGATCCTGGGAGATTTCGCCGATGTAGTGGAGCCCGAGCTTCGACGCGTGCTCGCCACGGGAGAACTGGTAGTCAACCTCGAGGGTTCCTCCGTGCTTCCCACACGAACGGGAACCGGTCACTGGATTTCGAACCGCTACCCGATCAAAGATGCAGCCGGAGTCGTCACCCGAATCGGCGTCGTTGTGGTCGAGATTACTGCCCAAAAAAAGCTGGAACAATCGCTCAAGCATTTTTCCGGGAAACTGCGCAAAGAGACGGACCGGTGGCAGATGTTGTCAGACGTGAGCACGATCATAGCTTCGACCTGGAACCTGCAACAGACCTTTCCCCGAGTCTCCGCGCGCCTCCGCCATCTCCTGCGCCACGAATACGCCGGCTTCGAGTTGCACGACGCCAGTACCGGGCTTCTGGTCCGCCAAGCCGAAGACTTCCCGTTGGGCAAAGGATTGCTTTCGTCTCTCCCCATCAGCCCTCATAACAGTCCCGGAGGCCGCTCCCTGCAGGAGGGCTCCCCTCTGATTTTTTCGAAAAAAGAGATGCAGGGCTTTGAAGCCGAGATCACAAGGAATCTCCTGGCGGAAGGACTTCGTTCCCTGTGTTGCATCCCGCTTCTGCGTCCCAACGGCCCGCTTGGTGTTCTCGTTTTTGGTAGCACTCGCAGAGACGCATTTCACCCGGACGACCTGGGCCTGCTCAACCAAGTCGCTGCCCAGTTCGCCATCGCCCTGGAAAATCATCGAGCGGGGGCCGAGATCCAAGCCCTCAAACAGCGCCTGACCGAAGAGAAGAAATACCTGGAAGGCGACCTCCGCTCCCAAGGCCTATTCGAAGAAATCATTGGCGACAGTCCGGCGCTCAAACAAGTACTCGACCAGGTCGCAACCGTTGCGTCCAGCGAGGCCACGGTCTTGATTCTAGGGGAGACCGGCACCGGCAAGGAACTAATCGCACGCGCCATCCACCGCATGAGCCGCCGCAAGCACGCCCCCTTCATCAAGCTCAACTGCGCCGCGATTCCCACCGGTTTGCTGGAGAGCGAATTGTTCGGCCACGAAAGAGGCGCTTTTACTGGGGCCATTAGCCAGAAGGTCGGGCGCATGGAACTGGCGGACGGCGGAACTTTATTTCTCGATGAAGTCGGTGAAATTGCCCTGGAGCTGCAACCTAAGCTGCTGCGCGTTCTTCAGGACCACGAGTTCGAACGGCTCGGCAGCAACCGTACCATCAAAGTGAACCTGCGCCTGGTCGCGGCCACCAATCGGAATCTGGCCAAGGACATCGCGCAGCATGAGTTTCGCAGTGATCTCTTCTACCGGCTCAGCGTGTTTCCTGTCCGCGTGCCTCCCTTGCGCGAGCGCCGGGAGGATATCCCCCTGCTGGTCCGCTACTTCGTTCGCAAGTTTGCCGCGCGCATGGAACGCCATATCGAAACCATTCCCAAGGAGACGATGAAAGCGCTGACTGCATGGCCATGGCCGGGCAACATCCGCGAACTCGAGAATCTGATGGAAAGGTCCGTCATCCTCAGCGAGGGCAGCGCCCTGCATGTCCCGTTATCGGAAATGCGGACCGAAAGCCGCCCCGTCGTCTCCTCGCCCGATCAGAGCCCAAATCAAAGCTTGGATAGCGCCGAGCGCGAGCACATCATTCGCGTGCTCCGGGAAACCGGAGGGATGATCTCCGGACCGGACGGCGCTGCCCGCCGGCTCGGGTTGAAACGCACCACCCTGCAATCCAAGATCCAACGCCTGAAAATCACGCGCCAGGATTACTCCGATCCTCAGCGAAACTAGCCCCTTCCCAGAATGGACATTTTCTGCGCGTGGAAACCGCGGAATTGTGCTTCTGAAGTACCCACCTGCTTGTACGTATTTCGTAACAAAACCAAGACCTAGCTCAAAGCGATTCGGAACTATGGCAGATTTTTACGCCGGGGAGCACGAAATCATGGAATCCGACGCCAAAGACAGAAAGAAAAAGCCGTATTCTCATCCCACCGTAACAAAATCAACCCTAGAGCAAGCTAAGAAGTTCGTGGCAGACCGAAACAATTGCAGCGATCAAGAAGCCGCGGATTTCTTGGAGTTGCTCCGCCGACAACAGCAGCAGCAGAGCGAAGGAAAACACGCGCCCAACGATGCCATGGACGAACAATGGAAACGCTCGGCATAAACACGGACGCCGAAATGGGTGCGCTCGGCTAGTTTCTCCTGGAGCAAGCAAAACAGTTCATGGCAGGCCATGCCGGCTGCAGTCTGTCAAGAAGCAGCGGATTTGTTGGACTCGCTACGCCCAGAACAGCAGCAGAAGGAAGAAAAAAAGGTATTTGTCGTTATGCTCAGAATTGGGTGGAAAGGCTGTCCTTGGTGCGGCGATCATGAAGTTTACCGTTCGCGGATTGAGCCGCAGACGTGGCTGGATCGAGCGTGTGTGCTCTTCCTTCTCCAACTTGTCAGGTGCCACGAGTGCGAGAGCCGTCACTACCGTCCACTGCTCTTTCCCGCGCCCGAGTACCCCCGCCCGATCCGCGAGAAATGCGTCCAGACCCAGACCCACGACGAAAAACGGAAGCGCTCGGCATAGGCGCGGATTCCGCAGCGCATTGCTACTTTAGCGAGTCGTCGCCTTCCGCCTCTTGTCCTTGGCGGCTTCTGCGCTGCCTTCACCTTGAGCACGTCCGCCATCACTTCCCGGAACGGCGGGGAGATGTGCGGGATCGCCTTCCAGTTAGTTGATCGGGAGCTACTACTAGGGCCTCGCTAAGTTGCAATGACAATGGTGTCAACCTCTCCTCCGTCAAGCGCACGATTCCGGAAGTCTGCATCAAGAGGACAGTGACGGCTAATCGGCAGATTGCCGATTTTTCGTTATTCCACCTTCGAATAGTTTTCCCTTTACCGTTCTGGAACTCGTTCCAAACAGGGAAGTTCCCGCTTCCCTTCGCGCGCCCATTTTGCGGAACGCGACGTGCATAGTACTCGACTTACTCTGCCTCTGGCCGGTCCCAGTTTTTATTCCCGCCTCGCAGAGAAGCTTCGCTTCTATCACCAGAAATAATAGTCCCCGGCGCACGCGGCCGGTTTTTATGGAGTCATAGAAGTGCTATTAACCAACAAATATCAACGAGTGAGCTCGAACGCTTCAGGCCAAATTCTTGAGACCGCACTGCCCCTGCCCATGTCACATCTGGGCGATCATTCAAACCTCACTACGGGATGGAGCACATCCCAGGTTGAGCGGCCGTTGCCTGGTCCCAACCTTCAACCCAGTCCCCAGCCTCACCCGCAAAGGATCGATCCCCTTTACTTGTTTGCCTGTCACCTGGCGTGGGAGCGGCAGGAAGAGCCGAGCGCTGCCTGGGAACTGCTGGCGGCCGCTCGGAGTTCGTACGGCGAAACCCGTGCTCATGCCCGTGCCCTGCTCGCCAGTTCGCATCATCTGGGCGCTCTCGGCCAAGGCGCTGGCTCGTGCCGCGCCACCAAACAAAAGCGGTCCTCCGCGATGGAGACGAACATGAAGGCACCCTATGGACTGGACATCATCGACAACTGCACCGAGTGCACGGCTGCCAACCCCGGCTTCTTTTGCGGATTCTCTCCTTCCGCATTGCAGTCGCTGAACGATGTCAGTCACAAGAGCATCCTCCCGGCGGGGGCAATCCTGTTTGTCGAAGGCCAGAGCCCGCGCGGCATGTTCATCCTGTGCTCGGGCAGAGTGAATCTTTCTACCACCTCGCGCGAAGGCAAGATTCTCATCCTCAAACCTGCCTCAGCCGGAGAGGCCCTCGGTGTAAGCGCCGCAATTTCGGGCATGGGTTATGAATCGACCGCCGAGACTGCCACTCCCTGCCAGCTGAACTATGTGGACCGCAAACACTTCCTGGAACTGATGCAGTCTCACAGCCAGGTCGGCATGCACACGGCGCAGTGTTTGAGTCGCGATTTTCAGGCGGCCTATCGCGACATTCACGATCTTGTGCTCACTCGCTCTTCCGCAGGCAAGCTGGCGAGGCTGTTGCTATCAAACTCGCCGACGCAGGGCGTGGAAGCCGCCGAGACTCGCATCCATTCCTCCATGACCCATGAAGAAATGGCGCAGCGCATTGTCTCGTCCCGTGAAACCGTCACCCGGCTGTTGGGTGATCTGAAAAAAAAGCAGTTGATTCGTCTGGATGGACCGACGCTGGTCATTCGCGACCGCACCGCGTTGGAGGCTCTGGCAGTTTGACCCCTCCCCCCTCGCACCGGAGGACGGTTGCTTGTTTCCGCCGTCCTCCGGAGTTGTTCTGAACACTGCTCCGCCACTTTTTTCAGCGGAGATGATAAGAATGTATTCGGGCACGCTGATTGACGACCTGTTCGCTGTAGTGGAACGAGCTCAGAACTCCGCCAGACCCCCGCAAACCCCAAACGCGGAATCGCGCGTCCCCCGCCCTGAACCGCAGGCCACCGTTTGTCATTGCACCAGGGAAAGCTCAGAGTCTGAACAGTTCCCGCAGCCGCTTGGTCTGAGCCCGGCTGACTGGAATCTCGGTCTGCTTCTTGTCGTCCATGCGCAACTGGTACGAGCTCTTGAACCAGGGAACGACTTCGCGGATGCGGTTGATGTTCACCAGGTAGGAGCGGTGCGCCCGCCAGAAAAGATTCGTGTCTAAACTGTCCAGCAATTCCTCGAGCGTCCGGCAGTTGGACTGTCCCTCCATGCCCGCCGGACCCCCGGTCACCACCGTGATCACGCCCTCTTCGATCCAGGCATAACAGATGTCTTTCTGGTCCACCAGAAACATGCGCCCGACCGTCTTCAGCAGAATCTTCGAGGCCGGCTGCTTCTGCGATTCGATCATCCGCACCAGCGTCTCGATCTTTTCCGCCGGCAGCGCATTCGCGTCCTGCTTGGCCCGCGCTTTCTGGATTGCCTGCGCCACCCGTTTCTTGTCAAAAGGCTTCAGCAGATAGTCGACCGCGTTCACCTCGAAAGCCTTCACCGCATACTGATCGAACGCGGTGGCGAAGATGATCTTGGGCAGGGAAATTTTTTTATCGAGTAGCTTCTTGATCACTCCGAAGCCGTCCAGCCCAGGCATTTGCACATCCAGAAAAACCAGGTCCGGATTGTGTTCCTTGATCAGGCTGAGGGCTTCCAGTCCGTTCTTGCCCTGCGCCACGACGTTCACATCGTCGGCATTCTTGAGCAGGTAGGCGAGTTCGTCGCGGGCGAGTTGCTCATCGTCCACGATCACTGCGGATAAAGCCATCGTTGCTCCGGGAAAGCTAGAGAATCGCTGAGTTGAGTATAGTGACCGGTTTTTCCCGGCGCAACGCGTGCCGGTCGTTGGCGGTGTCTTTAGTTCGAGGGAAGACCCATGTGGGGACAGCCGCCCTCGGCTGTCCGGTCGAGCGAAGCTCGACAGGCTTGACGCGCCGGACGGACAAAATGAGAACTCCGAGGTCTTTCCCTGGTGCCTCCCGTGTTCTCTGTGGTTCCGTGTTTTGTTTACTGCGGCTGCTTCATCATCCTGCCCATATCGAATTTGCTGTAGCCCGCGGGAATTTCGAACAAACTCGCCGGCTGCGAACCTTCCTGAATATTGCGCAGTTCGATGCCGCCCGCGCCTTCATCTGTCTTCACCACACAGTGCAGTTTCGTGTCCACCCACACATGACTCTTCTCGCCCTTACTCGAAACGCCCTCGTATTTAACCGTGCTCCGTCCGTTCAAAGTGTCGCTGCCGACCTTCGTGCAACTGCCCCAGTTCTTGTTGGTTCCCGCCTCTTCCGCGGTTTTTTTCCACTCCGGGCAGGCGTCGTTCACGTCGTCCACGCGCCAGAAATGAGTGAGTATTGGCTTCACCATCGCCACCGGCGCGTCCATGTACATATGCCGCTCCGCCATGATCACGATGTACTTATGTTGCGCGTCATCAAAGATGACTGCGGTGGGTCCCATTGCCGGGTTCGCCCCCTGCACTTCGAACCGCACCTTGTCCTTCGTGGAGTAGACCTTCTTCATCCCCACATTGTCTGATTTCGAGTTCACCACGTCCGCAGAAAAATCCTGCCCCAGCGCCAGATGGCCGATCGTCAGGCACCCGACCAAACAGAGAAGACCCATGATGCGTCGAACCACGATAGCCTCCTTATCGATCGCTCGCCGCAATCGCGGTGCGATCTCACCCCAGGTGAAAAGCGCGAAAAGCATAGCAGAAGTCAGCCAGTGTTTCCCAGAGTCTTCTCTGCGCCCTTCGGGCGGCCTTGGCGAAGTTCGCGGTTTAGGATTCCTTTCAGTGTCCGTTCCGCCCCTGCGGCTTGGAAAAATCCGGCGCAATCCATTTCGATAAAAACGTACTGTCGTGCTCCGCGAACCCCAGCTTCTGGTACACCTGCAACGCCGCAACATTCTCCCGCACCACTTCCAGATGAAGCGCGCGAATCCCCGCCAACCTTGCCGCCTCCTCCACAAATTCCATCGTCCTGCGCCCCCAGCCGCGCCCGCGATACTCCTCCCGCAGATAGAACTCGTCGACGAACGCATCCCGCCCCAGCCACTCCAGACTGTACCCAAAGCACAGCACGACGTACCCCACAGCCCCGCCGCCATCCAGAATCAGCCACGCGCGGCCGAGATTCGCATCGCGCAGCAGCGCCATCAGCGCCACGTGCGCTTTCTGCTCCTCGAAGCCGTGGCCGTCGAACACGTAATACTCCCGCATGAATCGCAGCAGCGTGCCCGCATCCGACTCGACCGCCAAACGAAATTGCGGCTCCGCGTTCACTATGTTCCTGAGGCTCGTGTGGGGACAGCCGCCCTCGGCTGTCCGGTCGAGCGAAGCTCGACGGCTGTTCACACCACGTTTTCCAGCGCCAGCGCCATCCCCATGCCGCCGCTCACGCACAGAGTAGCCACGCCGCGCTTGGTATTGCGTTTCAGCATCTCGTGCAGCAGTGTCACCGTGATGCGCGTGCCCGTACACCCAATGGGATGCCCGATCGCGATCGCCCCACCATTCACATTGAGCCGGTCGCGATTCAAATTCAACGTACGGTCGCAAGCCAGCACCTGCGCCGCAAACGCCTCGTTCAACTCGATCAGCCCGAACTCGTGCAGCCTGAGATTAAGTTTCTCCTCCAGCTTTCGCAGTGCCGGTACGGGCCCAATCCCCATCGTCCGCGGATCCACTCCCGCCGAAGTCACCGCCGCGATTCGCGCCAGCGGTTTCAGACTGTTCTGCTTCACGAAATGCTCACTGGCCACCACCACCGCTGCCGCCCCGTCGGTGATTCCCGAAGAATTCCCGGCCGTAATCGTCCCCGGCGTTTCTTTGGACTTCGAAAATACCGGCGGAAGTTTCCCCAGCTTTTCCAAACTAGCGTCCGGGAACGGATGCTCATCGCGCGCAAACGTCGTCGCTCCTTTTTTCCCCTCGATGGTCACCGGAACAATCTCCGCGTCAAAGCGCCCCGCCGCAATCGCCCGCGCCGCGCGCGTCTGCGACAGCAGCGCATACTCATCCTGCTCCTCCCGCGTAATCTCGTACTGCTCCGCCAGCACCTCGCCCGTCTCGCCCATCACCATCTTCGCCAAAGGACAGAAAAATCCGTCGCGATACATCCCGTCCACCAGTTCCTGGTTGCCCAGCCGATATCCCCATCGCGCCTTGTCCAGATAATAAGGAACCCGCGACATCGACTCCGTCCCGCCCGCCAGAATGCAGTTCGCATCGCCCAACAGAATCGCCTGGTACGCCAGCGCGATCGACTTCATCCCTGACGCACAAGCCTTGTTTACCGTATAGGCGGGAACTTCCTGCGGCACCCCGCTGCGCACAGAAATTTGCCGTGCCGGATTCGGCCCGCCCCCCGCCTGCCGCGCGTTGCCAAAAATGGTCTCTTCGACCTGCTCCGGCCGCACCCCGGCCCGCTCCATCGCAGCTTGCGCCGCTACCACGCCGATGTCTGACGCCGTCAACGACGCCAGCGCCCCGCCAAATTTCCCAATCGGCGTCCGTACCGCCGACAGAATATAGACCCCTTGCACGCTCCACCTCCAAACATTCGAGTTTAGCAGCAGGGATTTGAAAGTACTTGAGGACATGAGTTTCTGACTGTTGTGCGAGAATCTCCGCTCCTGGGCGGGGCCCTCCTGACCGGAACCGTTCTTCAGGCGGAAAAGGATCTCGCGCGGGAGATCAAACGTCGCGTTCTCTGCGTCTCCTTGCGCCTTGAATCCCGAACGCCTCGACCACCATCTACAATGGAAGTGACGCCAACGTCACACTTAACGTTCACTTTCGTAAATCACCAGGAATTCTTTAGGAGGATCTATGCCGTACGTTGATGTAGGAAAAGAAAATTCCGACGCGATCAATCTCTACTACGAGGACCACGGTTCGGGTAAGCCCGTCGTCCTGATCCATGGATATCCCCTCACCGGCGCGTCCTGGGAGAAACAGGTCCCGGTGCTTCTCGCTGCCGGCTACCGCGTCATCGCCTATGACCGCCGCGGATTTGGACAGTCCAGCCGGCCCACCACTGGCTACAACTACGACACCTTCGCCCAGGATCTGCAAAAACTCGTAACCCATTTGAAGCTGCGCGATTTTGCGCTGGTCGGCTTCTCCATGGGCGGCGGCGAAGTGGCGCGTTACCTGGGTAAATATGGATCGAAGGATGTGAGCAAGGCAGTCATCATCGGAGGCGTTCCGCCCTTCCTGCTGAAGACCGCCGACAATCCCGAGGGAGTCGATGGCAGCGTATTCGAAGGCATCGAGAAAGCCGTGGCCGCCGATCGTTACGCGTTCTTCACCGAGTTTTTCAAGAATTTCTATAACACCGACGTTAATCTCGGAAAGCGCATCAGCGAGCAGGCGATCCAGGCAAACTGGAACGTGGCCGCCGCTGCTTCCGCCACCGCCAGCCTGGCCTGCGTGCCCACCTGGCATGAAGACTTCCGCAATGACGTGGCTAAGATCGACGTCCCCACCCTGGTCATTCACGGCGAATCGGATCGGATCGTCCCCATCTCGGCCGCCGGATCTCGCACCGCCAAGCTGATCAGCGGCGCCGAGCTCGTCGTCATCAAAGACGGTCCGCATGCCGTGGTCTGGACTCACGCCGACGAAGTCAACAGCGCGCTGCTAAGCTTCCTTGCCAAACCGGCTGCTAAAACCCAGGCATCGACCCCAAAGAGAAAAGCCGTCGCGTAAACAGCCCGCGCTTCAAAACAGTTCCGAGAGTGCCCCAGCCTTGCGCGTTTCTTGCGCAAGGGTGGGGATTTTCGTCAGTGGTGGTGCATCCTGTGCGTCGGAAGCGCATTTACTAAGGCCGATTGACAACGGCCTCAACTGAATGCGCGCGGAGAACAAAATGCCGAAGACAAAGCAAAGCCCCATCCGCCTCGCCCCTTGCCATTCCGCCTAACCTCCGGCATAATAAGAGTTTGCCTCGATCTCACCGGACTCTTCCGGAACAAGGATATAAGACCCGTGTTAATGATTCGTCTGGCGCGCCGAGGTGCGCGCAAACAACCGCACTATCGCATTGTGGTGATTGAGAAGGAACGCGCCCGCAACGGCCGTCCGGTGGAAGTGGTCGGGACCTACAACCCCCGCACCAATCCCGCCAGCGTCGAAATGAAGCGCGATCGCGTCGAGTACTGGGTGTCGAAAGGCGCTCAAATGTCGGATCGGGTGAACAAACTGTTCTCCAAGACTCCGGCTCCGGCCGCCGCCGGCTCCGCCGCGTAAGTTAGCGCTCGTCTTCGGGAGGCGCGACTCGTGCCGTCAATGCCGACCGATGACGGCTTTAGCCGCTGGGCGCGCAGTCTCGGATTCGCCGCTTCCTCAAGCGTTTCATTTCACCGTGAGAATGCATATTATGACTGAGCCCTCTGGAGATGTGCGCGTTCTCGTTGAGCTGATTGCGAAATCACTGGTCGACACTCCCGACGAAGTTTTCGTCGAGAAGTTCGATGACGACGTCATCGAACTGGAAGTCGCCGAAAGCGATGTAGGCAAGGTCATCGGACGCCAGGGACGCACCGCTCGCGCTCTGCGCGCCCTGCTGAGCGCCGCCGGCCACAGGGCCCACAAGCGCTACACGCTCGAAATCATCGAGTAGAGCGGACGGGACAACCAATGCTTGCCTTTAGCCGCGAAGCGGCGAAAGAATGCAGCCCACGGCGCACAGCCGTGGGTAGGCGGGTAGAGAAAGCACAAGCCCTGAAAGGGCGAAAGAAAGGTTGCCATCGAGGTTGCCCGCTCTTGGCAGGGATGCCGCGAAATGAGCCTGAAATCCGCCGAAGGCCGTGAATTCTGAAACCAACGGCGAGTTCATCACCCTGGCCCGCGTCGCGAAAACGCAAGGCCGACGCGGCGAGGTCGCTGCAGAAATGCACAGCGACGTTCCGGGACGCTTCGCCGCAGGCATGAAGTTGTTCGCCCTGGCGAAGTCACAAGACTCGCGGCGCGAACTGGAAGTCGAAGATCTGTGGCCGCACAAGGGCCTGCTGGTTCTGAAGTTTCGCGGCGTGGATTCGATTTCCGACGCCGAGCTTCTGATCGGATCTGAATTGCAGGTTCCCAGCGCCGAGCGCGCGGACCTGGAATCAGGCTGGAATTACGTCAGCGATCTGATCGGCTGTATGGTTCTCGATCAGGGCCGTGAGATCGGACGCATCGAGGACGTTCAGTTCGGAGCCGGCGAAGCGCCGCTGCTGATTGTCGCCGGCAGCTCGGGCAGGAAGTTCGACGTGCCATTCGCCGAAGCGTACTTGGAAGGTGTCGACATAGCGCCCCGGCAAGTGCGCATGAACCTTCCCGAGGGCATGCTGGAAGTCAATGCCCCGGTCACGGCAGAAGAAAAGCGGGAACAGCAGTCCGCGAGAAAGAAAAGGCACTGAAAAAAGGAGTCTCCTCTGTGAACCTCAGTGCCCTCTGTGGTCAAAGGTTTAGGTTCTAGGTCCGAGATGAAGGCCGATATTCTCACGATCTTCCCCGGCTTTTTCAGCGGACCGCTGGATCACGGTATCACTCGCCGGGCGTGCGAGATGGGCCTGGCGAAAATCGAAGTCCACGATTTGCGGCAGTTCACGCACGACAAGCACCGCACCGTGGATGACCGCCCTTTCGGCGGCGGCGAGGGCATGGTGCTCAAGCCGGAACCGCTCTTTGAAGGTTTGGAGTCGTTGCAACTGGCATCGCGCGACGACCGCTTGGCCGGGCGCGCGAAGCAGTCGGTGATTTTGCTTTCGGCGCAGGGCCGGCGCTTCACGCAGCAGGGGGCTGCGGAACTGGCAACACTCGATCGCATCGTTCTGGTCTGCGGCCGCTACGAGGGCGTGGACGAGCGCGTCGCCGACTTCCTCGCTGACCGCGAGATTTCGATTGGCGACTACGTGCTGAGCGGCGGCGAGTTGGCCGCGGCCGTGATCATCGAAGCGGTCACGCGATTGCTGCCCGGCGCAGTGGGCAACGAAGCCTCCACGCGGCAGGAATCATTCACGGCGCATGTGCAGACGGAGGCGTCCGGCGCGGCAGATTCGACCTGCGGTTCCGGCGGATTGCTCGATTATCCGCATTACACGCGCCCCGCCGATTTTCGCGGGATGGCGGTACCGGAAGTTTTACTGAACGGTGATCACCAGGAAATCCGCCGCTGGCGCCGGCAGCGGGCTCTGGAAAAAACGCTGCGCAACCGCCCCGACTTACTGGAGGGCGTGGAACTCAGCGACGAAGACAGCAAGATTTTGGCCCGCATCAAGCGCGGCGGTAACTAAGATCTTGAACCGCTCGTAAATGTTCTTGGGAGCTCCAGGTTTTAGCCGCGAAGCGGCGTAAGAATGCAGCCGTGGGTGGGCAGCTGGGAGAGGATCGAGCCCCGGCGGGGCGAAAGAATTAAGGCTCAACGATAAACGGTAATCGCGACGATCACGAACTCGAAAAGAATTTCAAGGAATCGAAAGACGAAGGATAAACCATCATGTCAAACCTAATCATCGAAAAGCTGCTGGCGAAATCTCAACGCACCGACATCCCACCGTTTCGCCCGGGCGACACCGTCCGTGTCCACGTGAAGATCAAGGAAGGCGACAAGGAACGCGTGCAGGCCTTCGAAGGCGTGGTTATCAAACGCGACAACGGACCGCAAGCCAGCTTTACCGTGCGCAAGATCAGTTTTGGCCAGGGCGTGGAGCGTATCTTTCCCGTTCACTCCAAGGTGATCGACAAGGTCGAACTGCTGCGCTCCTCCAAGGTTCGCCGCGCCCGTCTGTTCTATCTGCGCGGACTGCGGGGCAAAGCCGCCCGCCTGCGCGACGTCGAAAAAGCGTAGACTGCGGACCGGACTGTGCGGCTTGAAAGAAAGAATGATGGCGACTACGCTGAAGAGCGGCCTGAGTTCTGGCCGTTTACGCGATTGGTGGACGGTGAGAGGGGAGGCTCTCTCCTACGCTCTGCTGTCACGCGCCGGATGCGATCAACTCAGCCGGAGTTGAAAGTCCTCCGGAGTGGTTCTTCTTGCCCTTTTCCGCCTCGTACTCTTTTCTGGTTCCGACGAAAAATTCGATTGTGCCGCCCGTCGGAATTCCGTCTCCCGTAGTAAACACCGAGTGCGAGTAGCCCCACACCGCCCCCTCGCTGGAATTGCGGAATGTTGGCCGGGACTTCGTGAGCAGCGTGGAGGTGATTACCTTTCCGTTTCTGGGCACGGGCACCACATACGCGTCCCCAAGTTTCGCCAGCGGAGGAGCTTCCCTAATTCCCATCTCCAGCAGGAAGTTCCCAGCGAACCCGGATGGGATTTCGATGATCACCTGAGGCGCGGAGTGACGCTTCGAGCACGCGAGGGCAGCAACCAGAAAAACTGCGCAGATGACCATCGACCAGATCTTCCGATTCATCCTTTCACCTCTTGCATGCGGGGCGAGAAAACTTGCGCCGGTCTCCTGAGAGCGGGCACTCGTGCCACAATCTCGGTACCGACTGCGCTCGAATGGATTCCCAGCGTCCCTCCAATCTCACGAATGCGCTCGGTCATGCCGGCCAGGCCAACTCCCCCGCCCGAACCATCTTCTCGAAGGCTTTGCAAAACTGCCGGAGGTATACCGCGGCCATAGTCTCTCACCCGCAGGATCACGTGGTTGCCTGCCGTCTTCAGACTGACATCGGCTCGTTTCGCCCCGGAATGCCGGTGCACATTCGTCAGGCTTTCCTGCAGCACCCGGAATAATACCAGCTCGGTCGCTTCCGGGAACCGGCCGGCTCCGTCGAGAATATCCAGGTTGACATCGATGCCGCTCCGCTTTCCGAATCCCTCCACGAACCAGCGGCAAGCCGAGTTCAGGCCCGCTTCATCGAGAAGCGGCGGGTGCAACAAATGCGAAATCGTCCGCGTTTCCGAGATGGAATCATCCAGCATCTTGATGCAGTCCTGCAGAGAGGTGTCGCCCGGCGACTTGGTCTGCAGCGCTGAGATTGCCATTTTCAGCGCTGCCAGGTGCTGACCGACGGAATCGTGCAGTTCGCGCGCGAACTTCCGCCGTTCTTCATCCTGCAACGTCAACAGCTTGGCGCTGAGCGCACGCAGTGCAAGTTCGGCTCGGGTGCGCGCTGCTACTTGATCCATCAGCAGCCGGTGATGCACGATAAACAACACCAGGGCCAGGAAGAGGCTGGTGATCAGAATGGCTGCGGTCAGCAAGGCGGAGCGGTTCGCCCGCGCCTGGCGCTGGGCCAGCAATTGTTCCTCGGTGTCATACATGCGCTGCAACAGCAGGTCCGTTTCGTCCGCCGTGGCCAGGCTCTGCCTGCTGATCGCCGCCTGGGCCAGCGGATTCGACTTTCCCGTTCTCTTGAGCTCATTGGCCTGATCCAGCAGAGCAATCCGTTGTTCGTTCAGCTCCGCAAGCTTTCGGCAATTGACCTGCTGTTGCACGTTGTCGGCGGTCAACCGCTGGATCACCGCCACCGCATTCCTGAGTTGGCCGACGACCTCGGCCTGCTGCTGCAATAGCGCAGCGTCGCCGGAATCCAGGTATTCGGAGCGCAGCCGTCCTGCCCGGGCGGTAGTCACGGCAAATTGCGACAGCGCGCTTTGTACGTCGCGCGTATGGTGGACCCAGGCTTGGCTGGCGTCCATGCTGGTGAATGCGAAATATGCGGAGCAACTGCTGAGGAGAAGGAAGATTACGGCGGCGGCCAGAGCCGCATTCACCTTTCCAATGGAGGACATTCTCGACCCGAAGACTGTGAACATTGTAAACGAAGCCGCCGGGGAAATGTCGCGAGGCTTACGGAGCTGGGGACAGTTGCGCAGCGTTGCCGGATGGTTGGTCGAGAAGAGTATTTTGAATACGCCCGGACCTATCCCGCGGCAGAGGCCAGCGGCTCCCTGATCACTTCAACCTCGACGAACTCCTTGACTCTTCTGGTTCGCAGCCGGCTCAACACGTAGCTCAGCAGCGGGCGATCTCCGCGGCGGATTTCCTGAAACTCCACGCCCATCGCAAGATTGTTGACCATATATTTCACCTGCGCCTTGACCGCAACGCTGACGTCGAACATGTTCAACATCAAGCGGAAGTTGGTTCCGGGGCGCAGGATTTCCGTGGCCGCGATGCGCGCCCCAAATTCCGAAATCTGCTGCACCTCGCCTTCCACTCGCTGCACCCCGTCGATTACTCGCGCCTGGCCTTCAACGTGAAACCGCGGTCGCCGCCGCCGGTTTGCTTGCGGACCGCCGAACCCACGAGGCAATTTACCGCGCTTCAAGCTATCGGGATCAATGGGCTGGTACTGCTCCTCCATCTGGCGCAACTCTTCGTCCCACGGCGTCTTGCCCTCGACACATTGCACCGTGAATTGTCCGCGCAAGGCGGAAGCGGCGTCTCCTGCCCAGACCACCTGGCAAACGGCTTTATTGCGCCCGCGTTCCACCATCACCAGGTCTCCAATGTTTACTTCGCGCGAGCTGAGCAGGCGCGCGCCGTGCGGGTGGATGTCATAGGTGCACGCCATCTCTGCCGGGCCGCGTCCATCCTGACCGATGAAACTCCAGCGTACAGGCAGCGCCAGATGCACCAGCTTTCGCGTCAGCAGGCCGTCTTCCGGCGACGGGTTGGTTGGGCTCTGCAAGACTTCCTCTCGGGATCGAGTTTCGACTGAGGCCAAGTTACCAGTACATGTCCGAACGGGCAATGTACGTCCGTAATCCGGGTAATGGTTACTGTTTGGCGTTATGCAAGGGGCGACGTGCAGTCGGGTGGCGAGTCAGAAGGGTCATTTCGTGAATGTTCTTTGCCCAAGCGTAAAACTTCGCTTGCAGGAATTCCTGCAGTGGACGAAGATGGGGAACAACTCCCTTGTCTTTTGTGATGAAGTCTTCTGTGATGAAGTCCTGTGTGGTGAAGTCACCGTCTGCACGCATGCTTTCGCCCTCGGCGGCTAAGCTGCGACTGCTGAAGAAGCTGCGCTGCACGCTGCGTTATGAAAAAAAGGCTTGGGCCTCCGGGGCGGTGCGAGTTGCTGGCGTGGATGAAGTTGGGCGCGGCTCATTGTTCGGTTGCGTGGTCGCGGCGGCGGTGATCCTCGACCCGGGTTACCGTGTGCACGGGCTGCGCGATTCCAAGTTGCTGCTGCCGGAGCGGCGTGAGGTGCTGGCGGAGCGCATCCGCGAGCACGCCGTGGCGTGGGCCGTCGCGGCTGTGGACGCGGCCCGCATCGATCAGATCAACATTTATCATGCCTCGCGGTTGGCCATGCGCGAAGCGGTGATGCGCCTGACGCCTGCCGCGGACCACCTGCTCGTCGATGCCCTGCGCCTTGACTGCGAGCAGCCGCAGGTTCCGATCATTCATGGGGACGCGCTCTCGGCCTCGATCGCGGCGGCTTCTATTCTTGCGAAGGTGGAACGCGATCGCATGATGTGCGAATGGGACGCGGTGTTTCCTGCGTACGGCCTGGCCTCGCACAAGGGATACAGCACTCCCAGGCACCTAGCCGCGCTGCGCGAGTTCGGGCCGACGCCGCTGCACCGCCAGTCGTTCGCGCCGGTGTGGCAGAATCCGGTGCCGCAGGAGGTCTTCGGGTTCATGGATGACGACGTCGGGTTGGAAGAAACGGCAGCAGGATGAATGGGTTAGCGGGATTTCAGGGAAGATTTCCACAGTGTTCCTGCAGGAACACTTTTATTACGATTGTGTACGTACAATAATATAAGTAGAGTGGGATACATGAAACATACACAACGAGTTGCGAAGGGTAGCAAGAAGGGCCGGCGCGGAAGTGGATCGTCGGCTTCCGGGGCACGGCGAAAGAGTGGTCAACGGAAGGGGTTGAGCTTGACGGCGTCGGTCGAATCGTCGAAGCGGCATCAGATTTCGATTGGGGATGTGCTGGAGTTTTACAAGCCGATCAAGAAGCCAGTCACGCTGCGGTTGGATGCCGATGTGCTGGCGTGGTTCCGCAGGGACGGTCGCCGCTACCAGACGCGGATCAATGCAGCGCTGCGGAAGGTGATGGAGCGGGAGATGAAAGAGGCGGGGGAGTGAATCCGCCGCTGCTCTGATGCTCCCTCGCTAGCGTAAACTCGCCACTCTAGGTTACGTCAAAATCCCCATGTCTCGCAAAGGACGCGAGACATGGGGCACCCGGCACCCGGCATATTCCTGTTTGACAGTAGTACTGCACGGCATTAGCATAGCAATCGAATGATTGCGAGTTTCCGAGACAAGGAAACCGAAAGGCTGTGGCTCTCGGGCAAGAGCCGCCGCCTTCCTGCCGTTCTGCACCGCAGAGCTTTTAGAAAGCTCGCGATTCTGAATGCGGCGATGACACTCGACAACTTGAGGGTGCCGCCGGGGAATCAATTGGAAGCGCTGCGTAGGGATCGCGCCGGGCAGCACAGTATTCGGGTCAACGACCAATACAGGGTGTGTTTCGTGTGGCGGGACGGAAATGCCTTTGAGGTAGAAGTTGCGGATTACCACTAGGAGCCAAGCACCAATGGTCAGGACGAGGAAGTTGTTTGCAGTTCATGCGGGAGAAATCCTGAAGGCCGAATTCATGGAGCCAATGGGTGTAAGTACTTACGCGCTGGCGAAGGCGTTGAATTTTCCCGGCATTTATGACGTGGTCCGCGGAGACCGGGCGATCAGCGCTGACACCGCGATTCGGCTGGGAAAATATTTCGGTCTGCCGGCACAATTTTGGCTCAACCTGCAGAACGACTACGACCTGAGAATTGCAGAAGGCAGCGGAATTGGAAAAGGGATCAAGCCACGCAAGGTCGGGTACGAAGCCCGGGCCGTTGCTGGTGCGCGCTAGGCGCGCTTCAAAACAAGAACTCCTCGCGCCCGCATTCAGGTCAAAACCCCAATCTTTTTCCCCAGTCTTTTCCCCCGAGCGTGTTGTTCCGAAACTTCCCCATTGTCAGGGGCGTCGCAGAGTGGCGTTCAGTTGGTCCAGAAGTTTGCTGTTGGTGGCTAGCGCGCGCTGCAGGATTTCTGCCTGCTGTTTGGCGACCGGCCAGTCTTGCTTTTCGACCGCTTCGGTTAGGCCCGGCAGTTCCAAGTGGGCGTAAGTGAAGCGGGCGCCGTAAAGGATGTGTTTGAACCAAGGGCGGCCGGGGATGCCGTCGGGATTGAGCCAGTTGCGCTCGACTAGCATCATGCCGTGATTCAGAGTCAGGGCGAGTTTGGGATCGATTGGGCCCGACGCGAGCTTGCGGCTTAGGGATTCGTTGAAGTGCTTGCCGGCGGCCTCGAATTCGTCAATGGCTCTGAGCACGCTCTGAAGGTCGAGCGGCTGCCGGGCTTCGCCCGGCCGGACAGCCGGGGGCGGCTGTCCCCACATGTTGTTACCTTTCGCTAACTCATCCACGAACTGGCGGATATTGCTGGCGTAGCTGGCAAAGTCGAAGGGGAGCAGGTCGGCGTTGGCCAGGCGGAGCGCGGTTACGCCCCAGAGTTGTGACATGAGCGTGTGGTAGCGGTAGCCGGGGTCGCCGAAGTGGTTCATCCAGTAGAAATCATCGTAGGCGGAGTGGTAGACGCCGTAGTCTCCGTCGAACTGCAGGCCGATGACGGGCATGCCGACGAAGTTGAGAAAGACGGTATGGTCGGAGCCGCTCCCGATGCGGGTGTCGGCGAGGTTGGCGTCGGTGACTTCGGTTGCGATCTTCGATTCGCGGCGCTCACGGGCGCTTGATTCCTTCCATGCTTCGTAGAGACTCTTGCCGGAGGGATCCTGCAAGGTACGACTGGTTTCCACCAGCATCGGCGAAAGGGAAGCGACAGCCTGGCCATGGAAATTTGGTCCGGAGGTGGCCTCGTCGACGTTGAGATAGGCGACCGCCTTGCTGCGCAGTTCGTCGGCGAACTGCTCTCCCCATTCGGTAGAACCGGTGAGGCCGACCTCTTCGCCATCCCAACTGCAGACCACGAGGGTGCGACGGGGGCGCATGCCTTGTTTCGCGAGTTGGCTGAGTGCACGCGTCAGTTCCATCATGGAAGCGGTGCCGCTGGAGGGATCGACGCCGCCGAAGACCCAGGCATCGCGGTGGTTGCCGAGCACGATCCATTCGTCGGGCAACTCGGCGCCGCGGATGCGGCCTTCGACCACGTAGTAGGGCTGGGTGCCGTTGTCCATCTCGATTTTCAAGTGAACTTTCACGCTCTCGCCGCCGAGGTGATAGTGGAGCGGCAATCCGCCCTGCCAATCTTCCGGCGCCATCGGGCCATCCAGGTTTTCGAGCAGAGGCTTGGCGTCGTGCCAGGAAAGGGGCAGTGCCATGATCTTGGGCGCCGACTGGGCCTGCTCGATCGATATCCGTTTCGCTCCAGGGATCGACGCCCATCCCGGTGTGAGCGGGTCGCCGGGGACGATGAAGTCGTAAGTGATGGCGCCGCGCTGGATGTGATATTCCGGGCCCCAGGGGCCGTCGGGATCGACTTTGCCTTTTTTGTAGCCGTCTTCGGCCGGATCGCTGTAGATCAGGATCGCGGCCGCACCTTCGCGCTGCGCGGTGAGCGCTTTGAATCCGCGATAGCTGTAGGGATTGGAATAACGGACGAGGACGATCTTGCCTCTGACGCCGATTCCGTTTTTGCGCAGCAGTTCGTAGTCTTCGGGGTTGCCGCTGTGCGCGTAGACCAGGGGCGCGGTGACTTCGCCGGAGATTGACATGCCGCTCCAGGCGCCGCTGATGGCGGGATTCTTCGAGTCGGGATCGGCGTCGAGCGCGGCTTCGCGGAGGGTGGCTTGATATCGAACGGGCGCAATCATTTCGAGCGAGGCGCTTTTTGGATTTGTGCCGTAGACGTCGTAGCGGCGGATGACGACGTCTTCGAGTCCCTGCTTGCGCCATTCGCTGGCGATGTAGTCGGCGAGTTCGTTGTTGCGCTTCGATCCGGCGACGTGGGGTTCGAAGGTGAAGATGCGGTGCTGGCGGCGTTCTTCGTCGGGAGTGGGGATGGACTTGAATTTTTCTTCTACCGCTGTTTCGCGGGTCGCGTGGGCGGGGGTGAAGCCGAGGATTTGGGCGTGGGCGGCGCTGGGGAGCAACAGGAACGCGATTGGGGCCAGGCGCGAGAGAGTCATGGGTGGATGCGATTGTACCGCAGGGGCTGGACGGTGCGATGCGGTTCAAGATGCGGGTCGATGAGTGCTATGGCGATACAGCGTCAGTTTGTCGTTATGCGCTGACAACTTTGCGGCTATTAGAAAAGGAATGCCCCACATCTGCGGGGACGCCAGGAGTGGGGCACGCGGTGGCATGGATCCAGCAGGGCTTGGCAATCCTTTCACTGCTGATAGGGTGTTGCCTTCAGGGTGATCAAGGCCAACTGCTCTTTCTCCGTGGCGAGTTCTTTCTCGATGCGACATTTGAGAACCTCTTGTCCGGTCTGCGTGCGCGCCGTCCAGAACTGCGACAGGAAGCACCGACGCCCATAGCAGTTGAAGGCCACCGCCCCGGGTCCTTCGGTCCGGCGGCCACTGACCGGGTTGGTCATCGCGAGAGCAGCGGCTCCGTTTGGCCCCAGGATTTTCAGCGTCTGACCCTGCGGTGCCAGTATTAGGTAATGACCTGCGGGAAGAACTTTCTCAGCCACGTTGAAGTTGAACGGGATGTCCACTCTCAAACCAACCGTCTGCGCACTACTTACCACCACAGCCACCACGAAGAAGCAACTGAGCAGCACTATTTGCTTTGCGATCTTTTTCATAACTGCCTCCTTTTTGTGGGCTATTCGCTAGCCCCGGTTCGTAAACTCGCATGCACCTTCGCTCCGGCCGGGAAAAATAACAATGCACGGCGGATGATCCTGAGGAGGAATAGTTGTCGCCAACTACCGCGTTGATGCCGTGGGAGATAGAGAGAGATGTGACCAGTGGCGCGAATGGAATCCAACCCTGGCACGAAGAAACATGCGGTCCGCGATGTACAGACAATGTGACTGAGATCACGGACAGAGGGTCGATATGGGCACAAGATCAGTACCTGCCGGGCGATATTAGATCCTGGCCTGAGGCAGTTCCATGCAAGTGCCCGCCGCGAAGTCGCGGGTTATCCGCTTCGGAGTTTTTGAAGTCGATCTTCAAGAAGCAGAACTACGCAAGAGTGGCATCCGCATCAAGCTGCAGGAACAACCCTTTCAAATCCTGACTATTCTTTTGGAGCGCCCCGGACAGACGGTCACCCGGGAGGAGTTGCGGCGACAGCTTTGGCCCGCAGACACCTTCGTTGACTTCGATCACAGCCTCAACAGCAGTATCAAGAAGCTGCGCGAAGCCTTGGGGGATGATTCCGAGAACCCTCGTTTCATTGAAACCCTGCACCGTCGTGGCTACCGGTTTATTGCCCCGGTGGATGGCTCTCGTGCTCCTGCGGTCGAACGAAGTGAGCAACTCCCACCTGTAGCGGCTGCGCACTCCGAGTCGAGCAGTTTGGCACGCTGGCAGAAATGGGCTGCGACAGTAGCTCTTTTCGTCGGAGCCACGCTGCTCGGGCTTTGGCTGCGTTCGCCGCTTCCGGCGCCAAGAGTACTGGCATCCCAAGAGCTCACCAACGATGCGGTTGCCAAGCTTTCACTCGTGACTGATGGTAATCGTGTTTATTTCACGGAGAATTCCCCTGATCATTACAGGATCGGTCAAGTGTCAATTAGAGGAGGCGAAGCAGCTCCGGTTGACGTGCCTTTTCCTGATCCCGTAGTGGACGCCGTTTCGGCGGAACGGTCCGAACTCTTGATTGAACGTGCCAATTCGGCGATCGGAGATTTCCAGTTGTCGATGTGGTCGGTGCCGATCCCAGCCGGGTCTCCACGCAGGCTCGGGGATGCATTCGGGCACGATGCTGTCTGGTCGCCGACCGGGAAGCTGGCGTTCGCAAAAGGAAACGATTTCTACATCGCGGAGCATGATGGCGCCAACCCCCGCAAGTTTGCTACAGCGCCGGACTTTCCAACCGGTATTAACTTCTCGCCCGATGGCAACCGGTTCCGGTTCACGGTTACGCACCTGATCAGTGGTACTTCGACCATATGGGAGGCCCGTGCCGATGGGAGCGATATGCATCCTTTATTCCCGGGGTGGAATAATCCTCCCGCCGAGTGCTGCGGCCATTGGACTCCCGACGGCAAGTATTACGTATTTCAAAGCACACGGGAAGGTGTCACCAACATCTGGACTATCCGCGACCGTTCCGATTGGTGGCAGAAAGTCTCGCGGGAACCGGTTCCGCTAACAGTCGGACCACTGCAACTTTCCCGTCCACTTCCCAGCACGGACGGCAAGAAACTGTTCGCGATCGGCACGCACCAGCGGGCGGAGTTGGTGCGCTACGACTCCAAATCAGGCGAGTTTGTAACCTATCTCGGCGGATTGTCGGCGGGCGATATGGACTTTTCACGAGATGGGCAATGGATGACTTATGTCAGCTATCCCGAAGGTTCGCTCTGGCGCAGTAGGATAGACGGCTCCGCTCGGCTCCAGATTACTTACCCTCCCCTGTCTGCCGCCTTACCCCACTGGTCTCCCGACGCTCAGCAAATTGCTTTCTCTGGAACCACCCCGGGTAAACCGTGCAAGATGTTTCTGATTTCAAGAGATGGTGGAAGCATGCGAGCGGTGACTGCCGACGAGATTGTGGAAGCCGATTCCACCTGGTCGCCGGATGGCAAGACACTAGCTTTCGGGCACTATGAGCCTGTCCGCGCCGACCAGACATTCATCGAGTTGTTCAACCTCGAAACCCACCAGGTTTCCGAACTGCCCGGCTCTCGGGGGATCTTCGCTCCCCGATGGTCGCCGGATGGCCGTTACATAATCGCGGGCTCTCACCGCAGCGACAAATTGATGCTCTACGACTTCAAGAACCACAAATGGCGGCAGCTGGGCGACAGCCTGGAGCCTGGTGGCTATGGCTTCATGGCTTGGTCGCGCGATAGCGCTTATGTGTATTTCGACAGGGCTGTGAGTAGCGACAACGGATATTTCCGCTTGCGAATTAGTGACTCAAAATTGGATCGGCTATTTGGCCTGGAGAGGATACATCGATTCCCCACGTTTGCCGGGTCGTGGACAGGCCTCGGGCCGGGCGACACTCCCTTGTTTGTCCGCGACATGAGCGCGCAGGAGATTTACGCGCTCGACCTACAGCTCCCGTAGGGCTTCCCTTCGCGAAGTGGAGGCCGAAGAGATCTCTCAATTGTCCCCAGAGGGAGACGGGGCAACAACCGGAACGCTACAAAGAAGTGCTCTCTCCACGCGATGTCTGGGCAGCTTTGCTTAGATTACTCCGAGGGCAGGGCATTTCAGTCTCGCCCAAATGGCTTGACGTGCTCACGGGCCGCTCTTGCGCGAAAGGAGTAACGGTGGTGCCGGCGAAAGGCGCGGCGCTGCGCGCCTGACCGGGCCAAGGGGCCCGGTCCCACACGATCAACATCAACGCCCGCCGCTACTTTGCTTTCAGGATTTCGCTGAGCAAATCTGGCTTTGATTCGTCGCGGACCAGGTGCGGGTATTTCTCGCCGCCGTGGTAGTCGATTTTGTAGGTTTTGTAGTAGTCGGTGTTTTCGACCAGCAACTCCAGCGGTGTGTTGTTTTTTGTGGCTTTGACCGCGTCGCGCAGGATCTCGGGAGAAAAACGGCGGCCATTGACCGCGACTAGTTTCATTCCTGGACCGATGCCGGCTTTCGCCGCGGGCATACCTTCCGTGGTGTCGCTGATGGCGCCGTCATCGTTCAACACGAGGCCGACAGCGAAGGCGGCGGGCACGAAGTGATACATGGCTGCCATGCCGGTCATCATGTCCGAAGGAGTGTCATCGTAGACGAGCTTCCATCCGCTGCCGTCGATGCCGCCCAGAGGGGCGCCGGGTCCGTGATTGGTGAGGCGTTCGGTCCAGAAGGCGCGCCAGTCGTAGGGTGCGACCTGGTTGAGGGAGTTGACCACGTCGTCGAAGGTGTAGGTCTTGACCGCGGGACCCGTGCTGGGCGCGCCGTGGAAAAGTTTGCAGAAATCGCCTAGCGTTTTCGCGCCCTTGCTCTGCTGGCGGATGATCACGTCTACCCAGAGCCAGTTCAGAGTGTCTTCGTCATAGAAGTCGGTGCTGCGGCGCCACGATTCCCAGGCGCGGGGAGAAAAATAAAGTTGCGGCGCGGCGTCGGCTGTGTCCTGGAGGTTGCGCCATTCGCGGCCGGGAGTGTGATCGAGGGCGGAGGCGGTGATGGCCAGATCGTCGCGGTCTTGATCGGCGGTGAGCAGACCGCTGCGGGCGGTCAGCACGAAGCCGAGGTAGTTGGTCAGGCCCTCGTAAACCCAGAGCAGATCGTCCTGCATGGGTTGCTGGTAGTCGGGCGTGGCCAGGCCGGCGGGGCGGCGGAACTTTCCGTTCCAGGAGTGGACATACTCGTGGGGCAGCAGGCTGGCCGACATTTTGCGTGCGGCGTCATCGACCAGGGCGCGCTCGTCGACGCGGCTGTCGTCGGATTCGTGGTGCTCCAGGCCGAAGTGAGCGACGTGATCGCTGAGCGTGTAGAGGAAGTGATAGTCGCGGTAGTGATGGGCGCCGAAGAGTTTTTGGGCCTGCTCGACCAGGTTCTTGTAGTGGTCCCAGACTTCCGGGGGAGGGTTGAGAGCGGCGGCGCTGTCGGCAGCGATGTCCATTTCGGTGAGAGGATCCTGGGCGAGCGGGACGACTTTCAGGAATTCTCCGGTGATGACCGGCGAATCGACCAGCGTGGTGAGGGAAACGGTGGCGAATTTGATTTCATTTCCACTCTGACTGGCCACAGGAAGCGGAGTGCCGAACTTCCAGCCGTCGGGAAGCTTCAGGCTCGCGCTGTAGTTGAGGTCGTCGGACTTCCAGCCCTTGGGATAGAGCAAAACCTGGTTCCAACTGATGATGGCGAGCTTGTCAGTGGCGGAGGAACCCGCGGAGAATCCGCCTTCGAAGGTCGCGGGAGAAAGAAAGTCAAGTTCGGCAGAGATTTCAGTCGCGCCGGCCGGAACGTCCACGTGGATAGTGAAGCCATCGAGCAGGTCGCGATGCCATTTCAAAGTCTTGCCGGCGGCGCTGAACTTCAGGCCGGCCAGATCGATGACAGGGCCGTCGGGGGCGTGCTCGCCGGGAATCCATTTGGGGTAGTAGAGCGTGAGGTCGCCGGGGGCGGCGGGAATTTTCAGGGTGGCGTGGAAGATCTTGCGGGGTGCCGTGGTGGCGTCGACGGCAAGGGTGACGGTGGGCGGAGTGGCGCACCAAGCGGGAATTGACAGCACTGCGATGCAGACTGCTCCCACGGCTCTGGAGAGTTTCATTCTTTCGGGGCCCCCATGTTTGTGATGAAAGTGAATCGCACTCGATGCGGAATTTTAGACTATAGCAGTGTGAGCGGGTGGCAGTACAGGGAAGCGCGCTCCGGGGGAGCGGTTTGCACCATGGACCCGAGGTTTGACTTTGCGTACTTTGCGAAACCTTCGTGCTCCTTGCGGTGAAATTCCTTTGACCACAGAGTTCACAGAGAACTGCCGCCAGGGTCGCAAAGGAAGAAAGGCACAGAGATGGAAATTGCACCGACTGCGGACTGGTATGATTCCGCAGGATGTCGCGGCGCGGAAAATTTATTACGTTCGAAGGGCTGGACGGAACCGGCAAGAGCACGCAACTGCGGAAGCTGGCGGCGGTGGTGCGCGCGGCTGGGCATAAGGTGGTGGAGACGCGCGAGCCGGGCGGAACGCTGACGGGAGAAAAGATTCGCAAGGTGCTGCTCGATTCGGGGACGGCGGGGCTGTCGCCGCTGGCGGAGATGGCGCTGATGTTCGCGTCGCGGGCGCAACACATTGCCGAAGTGATCGAGCCGGCGCTGGCGCAGGGCAGCATTGTGCTATGCGACCGATTTACGGATTCGACGGAGGCTTACCAGGGGAACGGGCGCAAGCTGGGGAGTGAGGCGGTGCGCGAGTTGCACCGCGTGCTGTGTGGAAATCTGCAGCCGGATTTGACGATTCTGCTGGATTCGGACGCGGCGGCCAGCGTGACTCGAGCTCGCCTGCGGAATAAGCGAGACTCGAAAAGTTCGAGTCGTGGGCACGACGAGAACCGGTTCGAGCAGGAGACGCGAGCGTTCTTTGCCCGGGTGCACGAGGGATATCTCGCGATTGCGGCGCGAGAGCAGGGGCGGGTTGCGGTGGTGGATGCGCGCGGGACGCCGGGGCAGACGCATGAGCGGATTGTGGAGCTGGTGCGACGGAAGTTGAAACTGTGAACGACTTCATTCACCATGGAGACACGGAGGCACGGAGTAAAACAGAAGGATAAAAGAACCTGCTGTTCGATTTACAATGAATTGCAGTTTTCTCCGTGTCTCTGTGCCTCCGTGGTGAACTCGTTCTATGCCTTTCTCTGACTTTCACGGTAACGCCGAAACCATTCATCGCCTGCGCGACATGCTGGCGCGCGAACGCTTTCCGCACGCGGTGGTGCTGGCGGGTGGACAGGGGTCGGGCAAGTACACGCTGGCGCTGATGCTGGCGCAGGCGCTGAACTGTCTGGCGCCTGTGAAGACCGATGGCCTGCCCGATTTTTGCGGGAAGTGCGCTAACTGCACACGCATTGCACAGGCGGGGGACCTGGACGCGCGCTTCGCCGAGGCTGTGGAGGCGCGCGAGAATCTGCGCGACGCGGACAAGAAAGAGACGCGGCTGTTCGTGCAGACGCATCCGGACGTGCTGGTGATCCCGCCGGATCCGCCGCAGATGATGATCAAAGTAGACCAGGTGCGGCGGGTGATTGAGACGATTTATTACCGTCCGGCAGAGGGCAGGGAACGGATTTATATCTTCACCGACTCGGCCTTCATGAAAGAGGCGGCGAACTCGCTGCTGAAAGTGCTGGAGGAGCCGCCTGAGTTCGCGACGATCCTTCTGCTGACGGAAAATCCTGGCGAGCTGCTGCCGACGATCCGTTCGCGGTCGATGGTGTTTCAGTTGGGCGCATTGCCGGCGGAGGAGATTGAGCGGTATCTGGCCGAGCATCGTCCGGAGTGGAAGGCGGCGGAGCGCGCGTTGGTTGCGCGGCTCAGCGAAGGAGCGGTGGGACGGGCCCGCAGCTTCGATCTTGCGGCTTATGTGGCGGCGCGGGGCCATGCGGTGGCAATCCTGAACTCCGGGCTGCGGGGCGGAGAGCACAGCGAACTGTTCAAGATCACCGAATCGTACCGGCCGGGGGCGGAGGGGCGGGAGAACATTGAGCAGTTGATTCGCACGCTCTATTCGTTATTGCGCGATCTGGCGTCGATTGAAGCGGGGGCGCCGGAGCTGATTCGGAATACCGACATTGGTTCCGAGCTGAAGCGACTGGCGGAGTCGGCTGACTTCCAGTGGATCACGGCGGCCTCCGACCGGCTGGCCGAGGTGGAGCGGGGGATGAGGCGGAACCTGTTGCGGTCGCTTTCGCTGGACGCGTTTGCGGCGGCGCTCGAGAAAGCGTAACGAACCCCGGACTAGTCCGTCCTTAGGAGTTTGTGCCGTAGTTTTTCTTTCGCCCCTCCGGGGCTTACTAATTTCTCAACTTGCCACTCCCACAGCTTGCGCTGTGGGCTGCATTCTTTCGCCGCTCCGCGGCTTGGAGGGGACATGGCGTGCCAGACGTAACCTCTCATACGTTACCTTGGGCTACTTCCGTGCAAGTATTAGAGGGCCATAATGAGCATATCTTTCAATAAGTTGGCGGGATTACTCCGGTGGTTCTACTCCCTTCGGATAGATTGCCCGACCCAGGCTGCCCGCCTATAATCGTCCTACTCTGGTTCAGAATTCTCCGTCAGGTTCCGGGTAGAACGTAGGGAGGGCAAAGTTTGTCTGCGTGCCCTTCAAGCTAAGGTTCGGTGAAAGGGAATGCCCGGATTATGCGAAAGCGCCTGCAACTCGCATTCATGCTGACGGCCACGACGGCAATCGCGACCTCCTTATCTCTATCATCTCTATCTTTAGCAGCGCCTCGCGCGTGGGCGGCAGAAGGTGACGGCCGGTCTGAGGCGATCACCCCTACCGACGAGAATGGGCGCAAGATTTATGTGAACGAACCTGTGCCGGTTCAGAAACATGCGACGCAGGCTGGGCAGTCGAAGCGGTCGTCGCTGGTGTATTGGAGCAGCAAAGAGAGCCGGTGGAAGCCGGTGCCTTCGGCGGGCACGGCCTCAATGCAGGCGGCGCGTTCGGCGGCGGCGGAAGTGAGCCAGTACTTTGGGCACGAGTCGGTGCAATCGGCGAACGCGCGGATTGTGGCCGCCAATGCGCACGGGCATCAGGCTTCGCAGGAGGAAATCGACTCCTCGATCGTGATGGCAGCGGCCCGGCATAATGTGGATCCTAACCTGGTGCGGGCGGTGGTGAAGGTGGAATCGAACTTCAACTCCAACGCGGTTTCGCGCAAGGGAGCGATGGGGCTGATGCAGTTAATGCCGTCGACGGCGCGGTCGTTGAATGTGAAGAATCCGTTTGACCCGGACCAGAACGTGGATGCGGGCGTGCGGCATCTCAAGCACCTTCTGGAAAACTATGGCGGCGACGTGGATCTGACTCTGGCCGCTTATAATGCGGGTTCGGGGGCGGTGGCGCGCAGTGCGGGAGTCCCGCGCTACGCGGAAACCCAAAATTATGTGCGGAGAATTACGAACCTCTACTATGGAGGATTGGATCCTTCTCCGTCGGGGCCCCGGCATGATCCCGTGCGGGTTCAACGAGATGCGCGGGGCGTGCTTTACATCAGCAACACGGACTAAGATTACGGCATCTGTTTAAGAGTTCTCTCAGGTACCAAAGGCAGTTCAACTGCAACGGCGGATCGAGACAGTTACGGACCGACGACTTTGAAAATGACATCGAGCCAGCGCGGCAAGCGCTGGGGAGCGCTGCTGTTGCTGATGGCCCTCTCCGGAGTGCCGGTCCATGCCCGCACGCATCATAGCGACGCCTGGTCTCGCGACCGCTTTGCCAGTGCGGAGCGCATGCGGGAAGCGCTCAACGGGCGTCCTCCAGGCGAGCGCACGCGGCATGACTATCAGCGGGTCATCAACGCTTACCGCAGCGTCTATTACGGGGCGCCTGCGTCGATCAAGGCCGATCCCAGCGTGGTTGCGGTTGCGGAGACGCTGGTCGAGATGGGACGCCGGTTCGACGACGACAAAATCCTGAATGAGGCTATTGCTCAGTACAAGTTCCTGCGGCGGGAGTATCCGGGCAGCAGATATCGGTGCGATGCCTTGTTCACCATAGGCGAGATATACAAAGACGATCTCAACGATTCCGAGCAGGCCCGCACTATTTTTGAGGAGTTTCTGCACCGCTATCCGCAGAACCGCCTGGCCGAAGACGCGCAGCGGGCGGTCGTCGATCTCGACCGCGAAGCGGATCGCGAGAGAAAGGCTGCGGCCCAGAAACAAAAGAAGGCCGGCAAACAGATTGCCGCCAAGAACAAGAGCGACAGTTCTGCGGGCACGGACCTTGATTCTGGTAAGGATTCTAAGACCGACCCTACGACCGGCGCCGCCGCACAGGAGTCTTCCGAGTCCCGTAGCGGAGGCACGGCGCGTGTGACCGGAATCCGGCACTGGTCCACGCCGGATTACACCCGCGTGGCCATTGATTTGGAGAGCGAGATCAAGTTCGGTTCGCAGCGCATTGCCCATCCTGACCGCATCTTCTTCGATCTGCGCGGCACCAAGCTGGCTTCCACGCTGGTGGGCAAGAGTTTCGATGTGGATGACGGATTCCTGAAGAAGATCCGCGTGGCGCAATTTCAACCCGGGCGCACCAGGGTTGTGCTTGAGGTGGACAACCTCTCGGATTACGAAGCGTTTTTGCTGCCCGACCCCTACCGTCTGATTATTGATATTCACGGCAAGAATAACCGGAAGAATATGCACGCCAAGTTGCTGAAAGACAGCACGGCCATGGCTGATGTCGAAGCCCCGCCGACGGCGGGATCGGAGGTCGAGAGTCCAACTGCGGAAGAATTGACAGCAGAAGAAGCGTTAAAGGCCGCGGAGGCAAAGGTGAAAGAGGACCTGCGCGCCCAGGTAGGGGAGGCTCCCGTCACCAGCGAAGACGTGGGCGACGAAACGAAAATTGTACCGAAAGGTGTCGCCGCCGGTTCCAAGGCGCGTTCTTCCCGTTCGACGCAGGCTGCTGCGAATGCCGGGAGCACGCCGGCTGTCACCAAGGTGGTGGTCGATGCGGACGATGAAGACGATGTTCCAGTAGCGCCGAGCCATGCGCGAGGGAAATCTTCGTCGCGTCTGGCTTCGAGCCGGGCGAGACAGTTGGATATGCGCGAAGCGAAGCCCACGGCCAGCGGCGACCGGTCGCTGATCCGCGCCCTGGGCCTGAAGATCGGCAAGATCGTGATCGATCCCGGGCATGGCGGGCACGATACCGGGACCATCGGTCCCGACGGCCTGCAAGAAAAAGATCTGGTGCTGGAAGTCGGCCGCCGTCTGGGCAAACTGCTGCAGGCGCGACTGGGCGCTGAGGTGGTCTACACGCGCAAGAACGATACGTTCATTCCACTGGAAACTCGCACCGCCATCGCCAACCAGCAGCGCGCCGATCTGTTTATTTCGATCCACGCTAACTCGAGCCAGGATTCTGAGGCTCGGGGCGTGGAGACGTATTACCTGAACTTCACGTCCTCGCCGGAGGCGCTGGAAGTGGCGGCGCGGGAAAACGCGGTTTCGGAAAAATCCATCTATGAGCTTCAGGATCTGGTGAAGAAAATCGCGCTGAAGGAGAAAATCGAAGAGTCGCGCGAATTCGCCGGGGATGTGCAGGAGTCGCTGCACAGCGGGCTGGCCTCCAAGAGCCCCGCCATCCGCAACCGCGGGGTAAAGAAAGCGCCGTTCATCGTGCTGATTGGGGCCAACATGCCGTCGATCCTGGCGGAGATCTCATTTGTGAGCAATCCCGCGGACGAGCATCGCCTGGAGACCAGCGAATACCGTCAGCGCATCGCCGAATCGCTCTATCGCGGAATCGCGAAGTATGTGGATGGATTGAGCGGAGTTAAAATGGCCAGCAAGCTGGATAAGACGGCGGGACAATAAACGCGATTCTTGCCACTCAGCTTTTACCCCAGCCGAGATTCAAACTTCCCACCTTTTCGTCAAAGAACGCGACAATGATAGGGCAACCCGGCCCTCGTGGCGAGACTCTCAAGAAATGTTGTAAGGTCCCTCTGGTCTGTCCGATCTGAAATTCAGTTCCAGGAATGGAGCAGCCCGTATGAGATCTCTTCGGTGCTCTTTGGCCCTATCCTTCCTGGTTGTTGCCTGCGTTGCCTCCGCACAGGTAGAAAGCAAGACGGACGCCCAAATGGACGGCCTTGCCGGACCGGTCAAGTCTGTCTCCAGCGCAATTACACGGTCGGGTGTGAAGTGGCAGCAGCCCGGCGGGCCCACTCTCGTCGCACCGATCTGGTGCAAGGACTGCGAATACGATCCGGACGGAACTAAGACGAAATCCGGCGAGCTTGTCGAGGGAAAGTTTTTTGGGGAAGGCATCCGGCTGATTCGAGACGCGAACGGTCAGGTGACCGATCGTTTTTCGTACAACGCATCCACGGGCGAACTGCAGCGTCACGAGGTCATGGGACCATTCGGGAGGACTGAACAAAAGGTCTACATTGGGGGAAAACTACACTCGCGGTCGACCTTTTCCTACGACCAGTACGGACACTTGAGCGAGTGGCTGAGTTTTGACGCCGCGGGAAGATCGGAAGGCCGCACTTTTACCGTCACGGACAAAGAGGGCATCGTCACGCGGAGGTCGGTCTATGGAAAGAATGGCGAATTAAGTGATGAGCAAACGTTCGATCCCGAAACAGAAGTAGATCATTTCACGACCTTCGACGAATTTGGCAAAGTGAAGCTCACCTCGACCGTAGCCCACGGAAAGCTGACTTCATTCTGGGAGCCCCACGATTCGCCCTCGCAGTTCGGAGACAATTTCACGGAACCGAAAGGCGATGGCAGCTTCGAGATTCATTCCTGCCACAACGACCTCAGTTGTGACCTTTCCCGTGTCCACTATGAGTATCTTGACGGCGACAAGCACACACCGCGCAGCGCCGAATGGCGGGATTCAGAAGGAAACCTGAAATTAGCGGCCTATTTCGACTATGAAATAGACTTGTTTCGAAACTGGACCTACCGCCAAGTTTGGGTGTGGGATCCTAGTCTAGGTGAACGATCGCTTTACGAAACCGATTTTCGCGCTATTACCTACTGGCCGAAATGAATCGGCGGTTCAGCAACGCAACGAGAGACTCACTTATTGCAGTGAGCTTCCCACCTGCGAGAAGATATTTCCCGCATTCGACCCGATCAGCCGCACCGTGCCTACGACAATCACCAGGACCACCGCCAGCATCACGGAGTATTCGGCGATGTCCTGACCTTGTTCATCTAACCAAAGATTGCGTAATGAATAGCTCATTATTTATCCCTCTCTCTCCTTAGCTCTTATGCAGCCCCTGACGCCTGAGCAACCACCGGTTGCAAAACGGGCTGGCGTTTATAGTCCGGAAAGCTCAGGCCCCAGGCTTCGCTATCCTGCGTCAAAGCCTGCAGCCCAACCTGAAACTCGGATGTTCCCAGCATCTTCTTCGTCCAGACCACGCGAAACTGGATTCTCCGCTGGCGATAGAAAACTGTGATCTCCTCCAGCACGCTCAGTTCGCGGCGGACCGAGCCTAATCGCACTCCATCCGGGGTCACGTCCAGCGTATGCACCAGATCCTCAAAAGCCTTGCCGGTGCTGTCTTTGCCTTTTACTCGGACGGGAAGAACTGCCTTGGTGCGAGCCCCCCGCCGCTGATCCGTGTCCATACTGCCTAACCCCATGCGGTCACCCAAAGCTAGTTTGCCGCAGGACTGGCAAGGAAGGAATGGCCCCGATAGGTAGCAAAGAGGCACGAAGGTAACATACTTCATGGCCGGATCAAATTGCCGCCAAATCAAGTCTTTGCAGGCCTGTGAAACCTTTCTACCCGCTCTGTGGTCTAATTGGGAGAGGAGTTCTGCACTGCGGGGCCATTCATGAGTTTTTCCCGTTCTGTCGGTATGGTTATTGCACTTGCGTGTCTGCCGGGCATTGCGTTTCCGGCGAATACGCCCCAGACGCCGGCTCGTGCTTCAGAAGCTGGTCCTCCAAACGTTCATTCCTCAAACGTTCATTCTTCAAGCCAGGGACCGGCTTTGCTTCCGCAACAGTTTGGCGGATGGGAGATGCAGGGCTCTCCTCAAACCAGCACGGACCCCACGACCGCGGATCCTACCAATGCCGCGGTTCTCAAGGAGTACCGCTTCTCGGATCTGGCTTCGTCTACTTACACGCGGGACGATGGCCGCACGTTGAAGATCCGGGCTGCGCGTTTTGCTGACGCTTCGGGCGCGTTTGGAGCCTACACGTTTTATCTGCAGCCGGAGATGACGAGAGAGCAGATCGGCGATCAGGGAGCGTCTTTGGGACAGCGCGTGCTTTTCTACCGTGGGCATGTGCTGGTGGACGCGCAGTTCAGCAGCGAATCTGCCATGGCGGGAGCGGAGTTGCGGGAGTTGGCGGGAGCGCTGCCGCGGCCCAACGGCAACGCCGCCAACCTACCCACGTTTATCGAATTCATGCCGCGCCGGGGCTATGTTGCGAACACCCAGAAATATGTGATGGGGCCGGCTGCCTTGTCCGCGCTGGCGCCGCCGGTTTCCCCCGACCAGGTGGACTTTAATGCCAGTTCCGAAGTGACCATGGCCCGCTATAACACTTCGAGCGGAGAAGTGACGTTGATGCTGATCTCTTACCCGACGCCACAACTGGCTGCCGAGCATCTGCGCCGAATTGATGCGGCGCATCAGATGAGTCAGCGGCAGGCCGGCGTTTCAAGCATCGAAAGCGCAGGTTCGTTCTTCGACAAGCGCACGGGGCCGATTCTTGCGATCGCTACAGGACCCGTCTCCGACAGCGATGCGAAGTCTCTGCTGGGAATGGTGAATTACGAAGCCAGGGTTACCTGGAATACGCCGACGGATAATCCGCAAGCGCGCGATCTGTACATGCTCTTTCTCAACATTGTCGTCCTATGTGCGATTCTCGCGGGACTCGCAGTTGTGGCGGGGGTAGCGTTCGGCGGAATCCGCATTTTGATGAAGCGTTGGTATCCTGACAAGATTTTTGACCGGCCCGAGCAGATGGAATTCATCTCGCTGCGTCTCACCGAAACCATCACAGGCGCCTCCCAAACTGGGAGCGAGGGAAGCCGGCAGGCGCCTCAGAACCCGGCCTGATCCCGATAAGTATCTTTAGATAGATCGGCTTAGGGGTCCGGCGAGGCATTTTTGTCTCAATCTGCTACACTCGCCGCCGATATTAATTGGTTTTGTAAATCGTTGAAAACAAAGACATTTATTTCATAGAAATCCCTTGACACCCCCGTTTTTAGACTCATAAGATTTGTCGCAGAAAGTTTTGACGGATTTTCAAGCTCCGTTGGAACTATTCTCCCTTGAAGAAGAGGCCACCCTGTTGCCGGGTGGCCTTTTCGTTTTTGCATTTCGTTCTGTGCGCGCAGAGAGAACCGCGAGGAACGGTTCGGACTCGAGAGGGGAACTGTTTCGAGTCCTGCACGTATCATCTATTGTAGATAGTTTTGTAGCGTAGTCTCGGTGGGCAAACCGTCGAGGGAGGAATTCATGTTCTGCGATGGATGCGGCGCGGCGATGCAACCTGGGCAGGTATTTTGCAGCAAGTGCGGCAAGCAGATCGTCGGCCCGGTATCGGGTATGCAGCCGCTGCCGGCTCGGGTAAAGGGACACGTCCACCTGCTGGGACTGCTGTGGCTGGCGCTCTCGGCATTCAATGTGGTGGGCGGCGTCATTCTTTATATTCTGGCCAACACGTTGTTTGCGCGCATGCACGAGTTCGGAGTGCCACCGGAGGCTCCCACCGGCTTTCTGCGGCCGCTGTTGAGCGTGGTTGCGATCTTTATCCTGGCCAAAGCGGCATGCGGATTCATCGCTGGCTGGGGATTGCTGCAGCGGGAACCGTGGGCACGGGTTGTGGCACTCGTGCTGGCGTTTATTTCGCTGTTTAATGTCCCATTTGGTACCGCGATCGGCGTGTACACGATGTGGGTGCTGCTGCCCAGCGAGTCGCAGCAGCAATATGACGATCTGGTGGCGGCGCGCGCGGCTTAGGATCCACGATCAACCGAGTTGAGGCGCCGCAGACCGGGCGGCGGAATTGTGGGCTGAGGTTTGAACCCACTGGCAAGTCAGGTCGCGCTTAGAGAAGGTGTGGGCTGTTTCCGGTCGAGCGAAGGATTCTCGCAGGTCATCCCCCACCGAGGGGGCGTCCCCGCCTGATTCTGCTCCTATTCGGCGGCATCCCTAACAGCCCATCTGTCTGAACACGTCGTACTGATTGAAGGCTAACAGCATAGTGACCAGAGGCGAAGGTAACCGAGGGAGTAGACCCCGAGGGCCGGTCTTGACGGATGCTTGCAGCGTTTGTTCATCGATCAGCGATGGAGGGGCTTGCTGCTGCTTTACGCTTTCTGGCCTCCCATTTAGAATCGAGGACAGGCCGACGTAGCTCAGTTGGTAGAGCAGCCGATTCGTAATCGGCAGGTCAGCGGTTCAAGTCCGCTCGTCGGCTCCAGCCTTTCAAACATTTAGCACGGTTCCCTGGGCTAGGCTCCTCCCGCCAAATTTTTTTCAAAGTTGACCGTACCGCATAGGGAATCTTGTTCACTCAGCAAATGCGTTCCAGTTCGGGCGATCTTCACGCGAGCGGGTGATAGAAAATCCGGTCCGTGATCCAACAGCCGCCTCGGTCGGCGAACGCGGCAGCTCGCGGAATTCCAAACTTCATTTGCAGCTTGGTCCTTTGTCATGGCGCTGCTCATCGGCTCGCTAATCAGCGATGCAATCACCTGCGAAATAGTTAGGTACGTCACAGAAGTGCACGTCGGAAGGACGTTGTGGTCGAGCGTCCATCTGGCGATTGATAGGGACTTCCGTGACCTATCGCTCCCGGGTCATCCGCCGCAAACTGGAATCACTGCATCCTGGTAGAGCAGTTACATCATCGTCAGAATCGGGACGCAGCGGCTTCTATCCCCCCAAGCCGGGCCGCTCTAGCACGGCTTAAGAGGTCGTGCTGTGAAAACTTTATGTACGAAATGGAGCGGGATCTCGTGTGGATTTCGTTCGTTTTTCCTTTTCTCTGCAATCTTTGCGCTCACCTCACCGGCATCCGCGGCTAACGGACAACTTACGGTAAATCCTTCAACGATTAACTTTGGCGGCATTTCTGTCGGCACTAGCCAGAAGCAGGCAGTCACTCTGAAAAATTCTGGCGGTTCCAGGCTGAGCATAACCGATGCGACTGTCTCAGGAACAAATTTCACGCTGAGCGGTCTGAGTTACCCCATGTCGCTGGGGAGTGGGCAGAGTGCAACATGCTATGTAACGTTCAAGCCCCAGTCGGCGAGCATTTACAGCGGCGGTGTCTCGATTGCATTCATTACCCGCAGAGTGCGCAATAGCTCCTGGTCCGGCAGTCCTGTGACCGTTATTTTGCCGGTGTCGGGTACGGGGGTAGGTTCTGGCCAGCTCACGGCAACTCCGAGCAGCCTCGTCTTCGGCAGCGTGCAGGTGGGCAATGCGCAGACCCTGGCGGAAACTCTCACGAATTCGGGGGGAGCCAGCGTCACGATTTCCGCGGTGAGCGCTACTTCCAGTTTCACGGCAAGCGGCCTGAGCCTGCCGCTCACTTTGAGCGCGGGCCAGAGCGCGAGCTTCAATGTGGCATTCTCGCCGACGTCGTCCGGGACTGTCAGCGGCAGCATGACCATCACATCCAACGCATCCAACCCAGCCCTGACAGCAGCGCTATCTGGGACGGGCGTTACCGCTGGCCAGCTCACAGCAACTCCGAGCAGCCTCGTCTTCGGCAGCGTGCAGGTGGGCAATGCGCAGACCCTGGCGGAAACTCTCACGAATTCGGGGGGAGCCAGCGTCACGATTTCCGCGGTGAGCGCTACTTCCAGTTTCACGGCAAGCGGCCTGAGCCTGCCGCTCACTTTGAGCGCGGGCCAGAGCGCGAGCTTCAATGTGGCATTCTCGCCGACGTCGTCCGGGACTGTCAGCGGCAGCATGACCATCACATCCAACGCATCCAACCCAGCCCTGACAGCAGCGCTATCTGGGACGGGCGTTACCGCTGGCCAGCTCACGGCAAATCCGAGCAGCCTCGTCTTCAGCAGCGTGCAGGTGGGCAATGCGCAGACCTTAGCGGAAACTCTCACGAATTCGGGGGGAGCCAGCGTCACGATTTCCGCGGTGAGCGCTACTTCCAGTTTCACGGCAAGCGGCCTGAGCCTGCCGCTCACTTTGAGCGCGGGCCAGAGCGCGAGCTTCAATGTGGCATTCTCGCCGACGTCGTCCGGGACTGTCAGCGGCAGCATGACCATCACATCCAACGCATCCAACCCAGCCCTGACAGCAGCGCTATCTGGGACGGGCGTTACCGCTGGCCAGCTCACGGCCAGCCCCGCCAGCCTAGCCTTTGGAAGTGTGCCGGTTGGCAGCAGCACTTCCCTTGCTCAGACGATAAAGAACTCTGGGGGCACGGCACTCACAATCTCCCAAATCACGCCGGGTGGAACAGGATTCAGCTTTAGTGGAATCACTCTGCCGCTCACCCTGGCGGCAGCGCAGAGCATGACGTTCAATGTTTCCTTTGCACCACAGGCTGGGGGCAGTGTGAGCGGGAATCTCGGGATCAGCTCCAACGGTTCGAATCCAACGCTCTCTGTGCCATTGACAGGGACTGGAGCAATTCCCGGCCAGTTGACAGTTACGCCTTTGACCCTCAACTTTGGAAGCGTCGTCGCTGGAACCAGCCAGAGTCAGACCGGCGTGCTCAGCGCGGGCAGTGCGGCGATTACAGTGTCCTCAGTGGGGGTGAGCGGATCTCAATTTTCCGTCACCGGCATCTCGCTGCCGGTGACAATCGCCGCGGGGAGTAGCCTCTCATTCCAAGTGGCGTTTACGCCCCAGAACTCCGGCACAGCATCGTCAAACGTCACGTTTGTCAGCAACGCTTCCAACTCTCCGACAGTTGAGTCCCTCAGCGGTTCTGCGACTTCACCCCAGCACAGTGTTAGTTTGTCCTGGAACACGAGCACGTCGAGCGGGGTGGCGGGATACAACGTCTATCGGGGAAGCGTGACCGGCGGTCCTTACACACGAATCAATTCAGCGTTGGATACGACACCCTTTGCCACCGACAGCACGGTCCAAGGCGGTCTGACGTACTACTACGTCACAACGGCAGTGGACTCCTCAGGGAGGGAGAGCAGCTATTCGAATCAGGTTCAGGCGGTAATTCCTTCCCCGTAGCGCCGGGGTGAATTCGGAGGTCGCACCTATTTTTCGTCAGTTGCCCATACAACTGCGCACCAAAAGGCGGCATGTGGCTGTGTTGGCCGCCATGCCGATGCACTTGCGGAAATGATCAATTTCGAACAGACAGGCGTCCTCTTGATTGCTTAGTCTTTTTGGACGATGGCCGTCGCCTGACCCACGGCTATTTTCCAACTCGCATGCGGGCTCAGGTCGCGGCGAGCGAGTTGCAACGGCGAGCTACTTAGCCCTTATTTTGTAACTGCCCAAAGGAGAATGTGGCCATGAACTCCCCCGCTCTGTTGTGCATCGACGACCGTCCTCAAATGTTGGAGCTTCACAAAACGACTCTGGAACCTCATGGTTATTGCGTCAAGCTGGCGACGAGCAGCTACACCGCGATAAAAACGTTGGAGGAAACGTCGGTGGCTGCGGTTCTATTGGAGTACAAACAGGAAGGCATGGACGCTGAAGCCGTAGCCTGCCACATCAAGCAACGGTTTCCCAACCTGCCGATCATCCTGCTGTCGGCTTACTCCGAGATGCCGGAGCAAATCCTGTGGTTGGTGGATGAATATGTGATGAAGAGCGAACTGGCGGAACGGCTGGTGCCGATGATCGAACGAGCGTACCAGCGTGCACCGACTTCCACCGAACCGCTCCAGGGTGGCGGGGCAACAGCGTAAACGAAAGCGCCGCGGACTTGGCCAGAGTCATTGGACGCTCGCCCAACAGCCCGCCCCCGAAAAATGCCTACGACCTTCCTGCCTTCTTATCCTCATCCTCGCGTCGAGACCCGACGCTACGGTTGCTCCGTCAGGTGGGAACACCCAGCTTGGGTAGAAGCCACTGCGTAAGGACAACGTAACCAATCAAAAATACAATCACCCAAAGCCACTGCGGCATATTTGAATCTCTCCCTAGCTGCCCACTCCTAGTTTACGCGCAAGAATGTGACCTTGGGTGCGGGAGCTAGGCGGATCCGACGAGACTGTAGAGCAAGATCGAGAACACGATCACAGTGAACACCACGTACATGCGATCGCGCTCTTGGGCAAATCCAAAGATCGAAAAAGCCACGCGGGCCACGGGAGTCGCGATCAACAGCAAGAGTCCCAACTGGATGATGCCCCGTCCCCGCAATGCCAACGTGCTGCCGATGATTCCGCGGACGTCTCGTAGATCCGCAGGTTCGCCACGGAACACGCGGAAGTCCACGGGCGAGTTACCATGCCGCAGGAGATAAATCGCGCCGCCAATGGAGACCACAAGGGCAGACAGAAGTACCCCTACACGGAGCAGGTTCCCAAGAATATTTTCAATCCTTTGATCGGTCCAGCTTCGCTCTGGAAGCACTTAGATCCTCCCCGAGAGCCCGTTGTAGAGCATCTCAATCGCCAGAAGTAGAATCACCAGGCTGAACCCGAGGCGCAGCCACTTGGTGTGCACCCTGACCAAAATTCTGGCACCCAACAACGAACCCGCGAGAACCCCCAGCATTACAGGCATGACGAGCCCGGGATCAATGTAGCCGCGGCTCAGATACACGCCCGCGCTCGCGGCGGCGGTGACGCCGATCATGAAGTTGCTGGTAGTGGTGGACACTTTGAACGGGATTCTCATCGCCTGGTCCATGGCAAGAACCTTCATCGCGCCGGAGCCGATGCCAAGAAGCCCCGACAGAGCGCCAGCGCCGAACATGAGGGCCCACCCTGTGGGTACGTGCTGCACGTTGTAGCTTCGAGCGCCGTCCACGTCAGGGAAACTGCCGTTCAAGCGCAAGCGGGTGGCAAGCGGATCGGGTGGGACTCCACGTTCCGCCAGCGATCGAGGCTTCCGGGAAAAATACGCGGAAAACAACAGCGCCACTCCAAAAACAATAGCGATCGCATGCGTCGAGACTCGTGCCGCCAGGGTTGCACCGAGAAGCGCACCCAGGGTTGTCGCGATCTCGAGGAACATTCCGATTCGGATGTTGGAGAACCCCTCTTTCACGTAAGCGGCCGCGGCACCTGAAGAGGTTGCGATCACCGATACGAGCGAGGCACCGATTGCGTAGCGAATGTCCACCTTAAAAAACAGGCTGAGCAGCGGTACCAGGACAACGCCTCCGCCCAATCCGGTCAACGCTCCTACGAGGCCAGCGATCAACGAACAAGCGGCTACCAGCAGGCTAAACTCCAGGATGGTCATGAACTCCCTTCAACCGTTCCAAAGACAAGCAGATGAAATCTTAACGCGGGGTTGGCGAGATCACACCGCTATCCAGCAAAAAGGACCCTAATACAAATATACGAGGAGGCAGCGGAATGCTGTTACCCATGAATAAAGCTGCGCCGTGAGCTCTGAACTGACGCGCGATATATCGTCTCACGATATGTCGGGGGGCCATCGTATGGACTGGTAATGTCGTCTAACCGACTAACAGACTAGAAGGAGAGTACATTAGGCGGGTTCCACGGAGCCGCCATCGGCGGGATCAACGGAGGAGGCGGGTACCATGGCCGGTGATGGAACTCGGTCACGCTAGCTACAGGAATCGCGGTGGAGAAACTCATGCGAATTCTTTTCAATCCTTTGGTGTGAAGACTACGAGGGTCCTACCGCGCCCTCCGGTTCGTTGCCGGGAGTTCAATGATTCAATTCAGCTTCTTCGGTCAATCTTTTCAATGACTTGCGACTGCAGTCAGATACCCACCACGTTCGTGCCATACATGGCACTGGGGAGCCATTTACCGAGTTTGGGCCCCGCGTTAGAGTGTTCTTGAGCAGCACTTGGGGGAGGGCTGATCAACAGACGCCTCAGGGACTCAAATCGAGTCTGGGGCGTTTTGTTTTTGGCCTGAAAATTACTCTTCCTCTCCGCGTTTCACTCTGCTCCCAGCGCTCGAGTCCCCGCCTTGTTCGCGATTCCCGTCCACGCCTGCTACCCACGCATGTTTCGATGGTGGTAGATTTGTTTGCGCCTTTGGTACCGTGACCAATGGAGCGCGAGGAGCAGGTCATGCCCGTCCAGTTTGCCCGCCGCGAATTTCTCGCAGGAATGGTTGCCGTGACGGCCGCGAAGGCCGCATCCCGGTTTGCTCCTCGCCGCGACGGGGGTTCGCCGTTCCGCATTTCCGTCATCAACGATGAAATTTCCCAGGACTTTGGCCACGCCTGCGAGGTGGCCTCGCGGGAATTCGGCATGGGCTGGATCGAACTGCGCGGCATGTGGAAGAAGAACATCGTCAACCTCGATGAAAAGGAAGTGGCGGAGGCACGCCGCATTCTCGAAAAATACCAGCTGAAGGTGACCGACATTGCCAGCCCGCTGTTTAAAGTCGACTGGCCGGGCGCTCCCAGATCAAAATTCAGTGAGGCCAACGGTTTCGGGGCAAGCTTCACCCTGGCGCAGCAGGACGAGGTCTTGGAGCGCGCCATGGAAATGGCGAAGTCTTTTCAGACCGATCGCGTGCGCTGCTTCGACTTCTGGCGCCTGCAAGATCAGGCTCCCTATCGCTCTGCCATCAACGACAAGCTGCGGGATGCCGCCGCCAAGGCGGCGAAAAAAGGCATCATCCTGGTCCTGGAGAATGAATCCGCCTGCAACACGGCGACGGCGGCAGAAGCTGCCAAAGTTTTGAGTGCGGTCGAGACTCCGTCGCTCATGCTGAACTGGGACCCGGGCAATGCCGCCGCCAGCGGCGAAATTCCATACCCAGATGGCTACAATCTGTTGCCCAAGGAACGCATTGGTCACTGCCACTGCAAAGATGCAGTCAAGAAGGGAAAGGGGTACGACTGGGCGCCGATGGGCGGAGGAGTGATTGAGTGGGCTGGCCAGTTCAAGGCGCTCAAGCGCGACGGCTACCACTTCGCCGTGAGCCTTGAGACTCACTGGGAGGGCGGGGGCTCGAAGGAAAAGAGTTCGCGCAAGAGTTGGGCGGGGATGAAGAAACTTCTGCAACAGGCGGACGCGTTGTAAACCGCGTTGTAAACCGACGAGGGGGAAACATGACCGACCAAACCAGGCGCACTTTTCTGAAGCAGGCCGCGCTGGGAACAGCCGCCGTGCTGGCATATCCAACTTCCCGCGTACTGGGCGCGAATGACCGCGTCCGCGTGGGCATGATCGGGGTCGGGGATCGCGGGAATGATTTGCTGGGACAAGTGCGCTCGGTCCACGGTGTCGAACTGGTGGCGATGGCGGATGTTTATAGCCGCCGCCGCGACGAGGCGAAAAATAAAGTACCCGGCATTCAGACCTTCGACGATCACCGCCGCCTGCTCGACATGAAGGATATAGATGCCGTCATGGTGGCGAGTCCGCTGCACATTCATGCGCGGCATTTTCTCGACACGCTGGCTGCCGGCAAGGATCTTTATTCTGAAAAGACCATGACCTGGTCGATCCCGGAAGCCGACAAATGCCTGGCCGCGGCAAAAGATTCCAACCGCGTCATTCAGATCGGATTGCAGCATCAAAGTTCCGGCGCTTTGATCGACGCCAAACAATGGATCAAAGACGGATGGCTTGGGAAGGTCACACAGGTTGAATCATGGATGAGCCGAAACACTCCCCACGGCAAGGGTCAGTGGGTGCGGGCGGTGCCATCCGACTGCACCGCGCAGAATGTTAACTGGAGTGCGTTTCTTAACGGCCGGCCGGACCGTCCCTTCGATCCCTACCGGCTCATCAACTGGCGTTTGTTCTGGGAATTTTCCGGAGGGAATGTGGCCGAGAACATGGTGCACCAGATCGCCTGGATCATGGGCGCGCTCGATCTGCCGCTGCCGTCGGCGGCCTACATGTCGGGCGGAGTGTTCTCGGAAAAAGATGGCCGCGAGGTGCCCGACACGATCGCGGTGACGCTCGATTTCCCCAAAGACATTGTGGTGACGTGGCAGTCCACCTTCAGCAACAAGCATTACGGACTGGGCGACCGCATTTTGGGGAGCGACGGAACGCTGGAACACCACTTCGAAGAGGCACTGCAGTATTGGCCCGAGAAGACGAACCGTCCCGGCGGGGAGTCTACGCGCGGCAAGTCCCATGACCAGCAGCACATGAATAATTGGATCGAGTGCATTCGCAGCCGAGGCACTCCGAATGCTCCGCCGGAGATCGGCTATCGCTCGGCTTTGGCCGTGCACATGGCCAACCTATCCTACCGCAAGAAGCAGCGAATCACACTCGAGGAAGCGAAGGCGATGACGCCGGAGTACTCATAGGGGATTGCAGAGAGGTTGCGAGCGTGGTGGGGAACCCCGATGGATTGAACTTGCTCGCGGGGCCCGGGGGGCGGGACGCCGGCGCAACTTGAGTAAGGGAATCTATGATCGGCGCAGTCGATATTGGGGGAACGAAAATCGCAGTCGGTGTTGTCGATGACAGCGGGAAGGTGCTTTCCCGCATGCAAGCCCCTACCGACCCTGATCGCTACTCAGACGGCCTGAATCTCATTGCCCGCATGCTGCGTGAAACCGCAGGCAAGGCAAATATGGAACTCTCCGGCATCGGCATCGGATCAACGGGGCCGGTCGATCCTATGCGCGGCGAATTTGGAGACGTTGATTTTCTTCCCGGTTGGCGCGGGAAGAGTCCCGTCAAGGATTTGGCGCAGATATTCAACTTGAGTGTGGCCTTGGAGAACGACGGCGACGCCGCCGCGCTCGCGGAAGCCGGTTGGGGCGCTGGCCGGAATCGGACACGCCTGATCTATGTGACCGTCGGCACCGGGATTGGCGGTGGAATCGTTCTCGATGGGCAACTCTACCGTGGTGTCGACGGCGCTCATCCTGAGGTTGGCCATCACGTAGTCGATCCCGCAGGTCCGGCCTGCTCGTGCGGCTTCCACGGCTGTTGGGAATCGCTAGCCGCCGGTCCGGCCATGGTGGCGTGGATTGAAAGCCACGCGCCTGCGGGCTATCCGCATCGCCAGGGCATCACCGCGAAGAGAATCTGCGAGCTTGCACAACACGGGGATGAAGTTGCTCTGCAGGCCGTCGAACATGAGGCCTACTATCTGGGCTTGGGACTGGCCAATCTGATCAACTTGTTCACGCCCGACGCCATTGTGCTGAGCGGCAGCGTGATGAAGAGCGCGCCGCTGTTTCTCGACCGCATTCGACAAGTCATCCGCAGCGGCTGCCGCTTCGTTCCGGCGGAGAAGACGCAGCTCACGCTTGCCTCTCTGGGAGACGACACAAATCTGATCGGTGCTGCGAGAGTATGGCACTATCGCTTCGGAGAGGGCAGCTGATGCATTGGTCCAGCTTCAAGGTGATTGCCTTTCTTTGCGCTCTTGGCGGCAGTTCTTTGAGAACTTTGCGGTAAGAGTTTAACCGCAAAGAGCGCGGAGGATTCGCAGAGTACGCAAATCAAGCGTTCATTCTCGAGTGCCACTGCGCTACAACCTCGTCTTCCTCTGCACCTTCCAGTTCCTCCCCCAATCTGTTACTGTTTTCAGTCCGCTTTTTGTGGGTCCGTGTTACGCATGTCACGGAGCTCGCAAGCTACGCCATGAAAGGATTGCCGCTCACAGCCGGGCATTCCCGGAAACGTCGAGACCGCATTGGCGGATCGGCACGGAAAGGATGAGAGCCGCGTGATCGTTGGAGTTCCGAAAGAAAGCTATCCCGGGGAACGGCGCGTTGCGCTCGTTCCCGTAGTGGTTCCCAACCTCGTCAAAGCGGGACTTGAGGTCATCGTCGAAGCCGGTGCAGGCGAGCAGGCCGGCTACCCGGACGCGACCTATGTCGACAAGGGCGCGAAGATTGTGCCCGATCGCGCCGCCGTATTCAGCGCCGCCGACATTGTGGTGCAGGTGCTGTGTTACGGCTCGAACGACGTCACAGGCAAAGCCGATCTTCCGTTGATGCGCCGGGGCCAGGCCCTCATCGGATTCCTGCGGCCCCTCGGTTCCGCGGAAATCGTCCAGCAGATCGCCCAGGCGGGCGTTACCGCTTTTTCCGTGGAACTCATGCCCCGTACGACGCGCGCTCAGAGCATGGACGCGCTTTCATCGATGGCTACCTGCTGCGGCTACAAGGCAGTATTGCTGGCCGCTGAAACCTCGCCGCGAATCTTTCCCATGATGACCACCGCCGCCGGCACCATCACGCCGGCTCGGGTTTTCGTCATCGGCGCCGGTGTAGCTGGACTGCAAGCCATCTCGACGGCCCGCCGCCTGGGAGCCGTGTCCTCCGCCTACGACATGCGCCCCGCCGCCAAAGAGCAGGTGCAGAGCCTGGGCGGGCGTTTCATCGAACTTCCCATTGAAGCCCAGAATGCCCAGGACGCTCGCGGCTACGGTACCGCGCAGGACGAAACGTTCTACGCCCGCCAGCGGGAATTGCTGACGCGAGTGGTCGCGGAAAGCGACGTCGTCATTACTGCCGCAGTCATCCCGGGCAAGAAGTCGCCGGTGCTGATCACCGCAGACATGGTGAAAGGGATGGCCCCCGGTTCGGTGATCGTCGACCTCGCCGCCGAGCGCGGTGGCAACTGCGAACTGACGCGCACCGGCGAAACGGTGAAGGTGCAGGGAGTCACGATCATCGGCGCCATCAACCTGGCTACCAGCGTCCCCTACCACGCCAGCCAGATGTATGCGCGGAACGTCACCACGTTCCTTCTCTATATGGTGAAAGAGGGCAAACTGCAACTGAACCTGCAGGATGAAATCATTCGCGAGACCATGATCACCAACGGCGGGGAAGTGGTGAACGCCCGCGTGCGCGAATTCTTCAAGATGCCGGCGCTGGCGCCGGCTGGTGGATAGCTATCCCAGACTGCCGTACCGGTGGCAACTGAGAACTGAGAACCGAGAACTGGAAAACTGGAGTTAGCCCATGAGTACCAACCTGATCGACGCACTTTTCGTTTTCATGCTGGCGGCCTTCATCGGATTCGAAGTCATCCGCCACGTTTCGCCTCTGCTGCATACGCCTCTCATGTCGCTGACCAACGCTTTGGACGCCATCGCGGTGGTCGGCGCGATTGTTCTGGTGGGCGAGAAGAAGAGCACATTTGCGACGGTCCTTGGTGTGATCGCGATCGTCGCCGCCACCAGCAACGTGGTTGGCGGATTCTTCATCACCGACCGCATGCTAAGGATGTTCAAAACCGGCCGTCCCGCGAAGCCACAGTTAACGAAGCCATAATTTATGACCGAGTTTGCCGGAAGCCAGTACTTCATCGAAATCATCTATCTCATCGCCAGCGCCCTGTTCATTCTCTCGCTGAAGTGGATGAGTTCTCCCGCCACGGCCCGCCACGGCATTCTGGCCGGCGAAATCGGCATGGTGCTGGCCATCGCGGGCACCCTGCTCCACCACGGCATCATCGACTACAAGTGGATCATCATCGGGCTGGTGCTGGGCACAGGCATCGGCATCCCGCTCGGCATGGTGCAGATGACCGCTGTGCCCCAGCGAACCGCCCTCAGCCACGCCTTCGGCGCACTCTGCGTCACCCTGGTCGGTACCGCCGAGTTCTATCTGCGCAGCCCGAACGTTCCCAAGTTCATGATGTCGGTGCTGTCGATGGAAGTGATTCTCGGCTCGCTGACCTTTACCGGGAGCCTGATGGCCGCAGGCAAGCTGCAGGAAGTCTTGCCTCAGCGTCCCATCACTTATAAAGGGCAAAACCTGGTTAACTTGGGCCTGCTCGGCATCGCCGTCGCGGTTGCGGTTTACTTGGTTCTCCATCCCGAAGCAAAACAATTCTTCCCGGTGATGGTCATCATCCCGCTCATTTTCGGCGTGTTCATGGTGATCCCCATCGGCGGCGCCGACATGCCGACCGTGATTTCGCTGTTGAACTCTTACGCGGGACTTTCCGCTGCCGCCATGGGATTCGTGCTCGATTCCAAACTCCTGATCATCGCCGGTGCTCTCGACGGATCCTCCGGCCTCATCCTCTCCATAATCATGTCGAAGGCGATGAACCGGTCCTTTACCAATGTGCTCTTCGGAGCCTTCGGCCAGGTGCAGGCGTCGGCGGCGGCGGGGCAGGAGGCGAAGCCGGTGCGCAGCGCCACGCCCGAAGAGGCTGCCGCGATTCTTGCCGCCGCTAACAAGGTGGTCATCGTCCCCGGCTACGGCATGGCCGTAGCGCAGGCGCAGCACAAGGTGCGCGAGCTTTATGATGCGCTCACGAAAAAGGGAGTCGAGGTCCGTTTCGCCATCCATCCGGTTGCTGGCCGCATGCCCGGCCACATGAACGTGCTGCTCGCCGAAGCCGACATTCCCTACGACCGGCTCATCGAAATGGACGAGATCAACGGCGACTTCCCGCAGACCGACGTCGCCCTGATCATCGGCGCCAACGACGTGACCAACCCCGCCGCCCGCACCGATCAGTCGAGCCCGATCTTCGGTATGCCCATCCTCGACGTGGACAAGGCCCACACCGTCATGGTCATCAAGCGCAGCATGAACCCGGGCTTCGCCGGCATCGATAACCCGCTGTACTATCTCGATAAGACGCTCATGCTATTTGGCGATGCGAAGCAGTTTGTGGGGGGGATTGTGCGGGAGTTGGGTGGAGGACACTAGGCCCAGAAAAATCTGGCCAATATGGGAAGAGATCCGAGATGCGACGAGTGCAGAGGAGACGGCAGGTGCGCGGAGTGCTTCGGCACCGGCACGAATGTTCACCTCAATGAGAGCGAACCAAAATGCAAACGCTGCGCGGGTGCAGGAACTTGTCCGGCTTGTAAGGGTACGGGCATAGGCGCGTTTCTGTGGAGATCAAACTAACCACCGGTCTGCTGTAACATGGGAGTAGACTTGCTTGTCTGGAGACCAAGACCGTGCAGTCTTCCGACAATGTCGTGGTCCGCGCTCCCAAGGTGCTCGGAGGTACCGCTGTTTTCCGGGGCACGCGAGTTCCTTTCCAGGCCCTGTTCGATTATCTAGAAGGTGGGCAAACCCTTGACGAATTCCTCGTTGACTTTCCGACCGTGACTCGTGAAGCCGCTGTGCAGGCGCTAGAACACGCCAAGGTGCTGGTGGTTGACAATGCTCTTTTCGTCGAGGCCGTCAATCTTGGATTGGCAGCAACCGAGCGGGGAGACATCGTTGAGCACGAGGATGTAGGAAAGAGGCAAAAGCAGATACTGCGCTCTTGATGCGCTTGCGCTGGACCACTGCGGCCATCCTTCCGAAGTGTTAAATTCTTTTACATCATGCGAAACCTGCTGATCGTGCTCGCCGTCTTTGCCTGCGCACTTTTTGTTCAAGCCCAAACCCAACCTCAACTCAACCTGATGCCGATGCCGGCCTCCGTTCAGCCTGGCAGCGGGCAATTGGCTATCAATCAAGCGTTCTCGGTTGCCGTCACAGGAAGCCGCGACGGCTCACTGGACGCCGCAGTCCAGCGCTTCACGACGCAACTCTCCCGGCAGACCGGGATTCCATTCCGGCCCAAGGCTGGCTCCACACCGACCCTGCAGATCCATGCGGACCACGGCCGCCAAGCCGTGCAGAAACTTGGCGAGGATGAATCGTACGAACTGACCGTCGCCGATTCAGGCGCGAAGCTCACAGCGCCGACCACGCTGGGCATCCAACGCGGACTGCAGACATTTCTTCAACTCGCGCAAATCACGCCGAGCGGATTCGTGGTTCCTGCCGTCACCATCAAAGATCAGCCTCGCTTCCCGTGGCGCGGCCTGCTGATCGACGTCAGCCGCCACTTCATTCCGATCGATGTGCTCAAGCGCAATCTCGACGGAATGGCCGCGGTCAAGATGAACGTCCTGCACTGGCATCTTTCCGATGACCAGGGATTCCGCGTCGAAAGCAAGGCATTTCCCAAGCTAACCCAGATGGGATCCGATGGCATGTTTTACACGCAGGCCGAGATTCGCGAGTTCATCGCGTACGCGCATGATCGCGGCATTCGCGTGATGCCTGAGTTCGACATCCCCGGCCACAGCCGCTCCTGGTTCCTGGGATATCCAGATCTTTCCAGTGGCGCCGGTCCGTACACGCTGGAAGGTGGCGGCATCGATCCGATTATGGATCCCACGCGGGAATCGACGTACAAGTTCCTCGAAAAGTTCATTGCGGAAATGGCCAAGCTCTTTCCCGACGCCTACTTTCACATTGGAGGCGACGAGGTCGACGGCAAGCAGTGGGACGCCAATCCGAAAATTCAGGAGTTCATCAAAGCTCACAACATGAAGAACAATCAGGACCTGCAGGCCTACTTCAACGAACGCCTGCAGAAGATCGTGGCCAAGAATCACAAAACCATGGTCGGCTGGGACGAAATCCTGCATCCAGATTTGCCTAAGACGGTCATCGTTCAGTCCTGGCGCGGCCAGCAATCGCTGGCTGCGGCCGCGAAACAGGGCTACCGGGGCCTGCTCTCGTTCGGATACTACCTCGACCTGATGTGGCCGGCGGCGCGGCACTATGCCGTTGACCCGATGAGTGATGCCGCCGCGGATCTGACTCCGCAAGAGAAGAGCCTTATCCTCGGCGGCGAGTCTTGCCAGTGGGCCGAGTGGGTCACTCCCGAAAACATCGATTCTCACATCTGGCCGCGCAACGCAGTGATCGCCGAGCGCCTCTGGTCTCCGCAGGAAGTCAAGGATGTCGCCTCGATGTACACGAGGATGAACGCCGTGAGTCATGACCTCGAATGGCTGGGCCTGACCCATAACTCCGCGCGCGCGCACATGATGCAACGCATGGCCGGAAATTCTGATATTGCCGTGCTACGTGTTCTCGCGGACGTGGTCGAGCCGGTGAAGGACTACAACCGCTGGGACGACGCGAAGGGCCCCATCGACTTCCACGCCCCTCTGACGCGCATGATCGATGCGGTTAGTCCGGAGAGCGACACGGCGCGCCGCTTTAGCGATCTGGTGCAGACCTTCACGCAGAGCGGCTACAAGGACCAGGCCGCCGAAACCCAGATCCATATGTGGCTCACAACCTGGCGGGATAACGATGCCAGGCTGCATCCCTTGCTCGCGCAATCGTTTTTCCTGCAGGAGGACGTGCCCCTATCCCAGGATCTGTCCGCGTTGGGCGCGGCGGGCCTGCAGGCGCTCGACTATCTCGACAAAGGCCAGACTGCGCCGGACGCGTGGAAGGCGCAGCAGATGGCGGTCATCAATCAAGCCAAGACCCGCCAGGCCGACATGCTACTGATGGTGGTTGCGCCGGTGCAGCAGTTGGTGGAGGCGAGTGCGGGTCAGAGCCGGCAGAACTGAAAGGTTTGCTGAATGCAGCCTGTTTGTGCGGCTGCATTCCGTTATGATATCATGATATCAATTCGAGGTGAGATGTGGCACAGCTTGTGGTCCGAAATATTGAAGACGGCGTGAAGACACGCCTGCAACGCCGTGCTCGCCGCAACGGCCGTAGCATGGAGGAAGAGGTGCGCGAGATTTTGCGCAACGCCGTGAACGGCGCGGCAGACCCGGCGGGTGGATTGGGATCGGAAATCGCTGCCCGGTTCGCCAAAACTGGTTTCGATTTCGAGGTGCCTGAACTCCGGGGCTATACGATCAAGCCGCCATCGTTTGACGAATAGCGCCTTCAGCGATGATCATTCTTGACACGAATGTTTTGTCGGTGCTAATGCACCCTACGCCGGACATGCGCGTCGTCGCATGGCTCAATCGGCAGCCACGCCCCTCGATTTGGACGACCTCCATCACGATTTTTGAAGTTCGTTTTGGATTGCAGAGCATGCCTGCCGGAAAGAGGCGATCGGCATTGACGCAGGCGTTTGAATCCACGCTTAGCGATCTCGATCAGCGCATTGCCGACTTCGATGCCGCCGCCGCCTCATACGCGGGTGAACTCATGGCATCGAGGCAGAAGAGCGACCGGTCCGGCGACTTGCGGGACACCATGATTGCGGGCATCGTAATTGCCCGGTACGCCACCCTCGCTACCCGCAATACTGCGCACTTTAGTGATGTGCCCGCGACTATTGTCGATCCCTGGAACGCATAAATTAGAGGCGCGGCGTGGTATTCTATTAACTCCAGCTGCGCACCGTCTCAAGCGGAATTCCTCGCAGTTCCTGAAGAAGTTACAAACGAAACCATGCTCTCAGTCAGCAATGTGTCGATGCGCTACGGCGCCAAAATACTGTTCGATGAAGTCTCCACGGCGTTTACGCCGGGCAAGCGCTACGGCCTGACCGGGCCCAACGGCGCGGGCAAGTCCACTTTCATGAAGCTGCTCAGCGGCGAATTGGACCCGCAAAAAGGAACGGTGGTCCGTCCCCGCAAATTGGGGGTGCTGAGCCAGGACCAGTTCGCCTTCGACGCATACTCCGCGATCGATACCGTCATCATGGGCAACAAGCGCCTGTGGGCCGCAATGCAGGAACGCGACGCCATCTACGAGAAGCCCGAGATCACCGACGCCGACGGCATGAAGCTTGGCGAACTCGAAGGCATTGTCGGCGAAGAGGACGGCTACACCGCCGAGAGCGACGCCGCCATTCTGCTGCAAGGGCTCGACATTCCCGACGAGTTGCACGCCCGCAAAATGGGCGAACTGCAGGGCGGACAAAAAGTCCGGATCCTGCTGGCACAGGCCCTTTTCGGACATCCGCAGGCGCTGCTGCTCGACGAGCCCACGAACCACCTCGACTTGGATTCGATCCACTGGCTGCAGGGATTTCTAAACGTCTACGACGGCGTGGTGATTGCCATCTCGCACGACCGCCACTTCCTAAACAGCATTTGCACTCACATCGCCGACATCGATTACGAGACCATCATCACCTACACCGGCAGCTACGACGACATGGTCGTGGCCAAGACACAGGTACGCTCGCAGATCGAGTCGCAGAACGCCCAGCGCGAAAAGAAGATCTCGCAATTGAACGAATTCATTGCGCGTTTCGCCGCCGGCACGCGATCGAGCCAGGTGCAGTCGCGCCGCAAAGAAGTCGAACGCCTGCAGGTGACCGAGTTAGCCAGGTCCAACATCCAACGCCCGTTCATCAAGTTTGAGCAGAAGCGCCCCTCAGGCAAGCACATTCTGGAAGTCCAGCACCTGGGCAAAGCGTACGGCGACCAGCCGGTCATTAAGAACTTCACCGCCAGCATCACGCGGGGCGAGAGGATCGCGCTCATGGGACGCAACGGTGCAGGGAAGACCACGCTGCTAAACGCCCTGCTGGCGAATTCTCCGACCACTCCGGAAGCCGAACTGCGCAAGACCAGCGGCTACGACGGTCCCTTCGTCGACTCCGGCAAAGTCATCTGGGGACACGAAGCCTCCATTGGCTACTTCGCGCAAGATCACCGCAGCCTCATCGCGGGTGGCATGACTGCGATCGAGTGGCTGCATCAATGGGATGGCGCGGCCGTCACCGAGGAACTGCGCGGAATTCTGGGTCAGATGTTATTCGCGCGCGAGGAAGCCACGAAGTCCACCAGCGTCCTCTCCGGGGGCGAAGCCGCGCGGCTGCTGTTCTGCAAATTGATGTTGCAGAAGCCGAACGTTCTGGTGTTGGATGAACCTACGAACCACTTGGACCTGGAGTCCATCAATGCCCTGAACATCGCCTTGCAGCGCTATCACGGGACGGTTTTCCTGGTCACTCACGATCATGATTTGATCGACGAGGTCGCCACCCGCATCTGGCACTTCGAGAGCGGCCATAAGATTACCGACTTCAAGGGCACCTACGAGGACTACCAGGCAGCGGTGGCGGTATAGAGCCACGCGGGAAACGGGCCAGGGACAGGGGAGAGCGCGTTGCACCATTTCCGTTGCATGTAAATTAATCAGGTTCTCCACAGCGCTTCACAGGCATTTGCTGTTGCGTTTACTGCCTCAAGTTGCGGATAATGTCCGCGAGCGTTGTTGCAGGGCGTTGCGTATTCCCGTGTACAGTCGAGCTGATTTACTCAGGATTCTTCACATCACACCGCGCCAGTTACTCAACTGGGGGCGGGTTGGTCTGGTAGCGTCCGCGGAAGCCTATTCTTTTTCCGATCTCCTGGAAGTCAAGAAGGTTCGCGACCTGTGCGCCATGAGCGTGCGGCCGGCGGTGATACGCCAGTCTCTCGATGCCATGCGCAAGCAGGCGTCGGGCGTGGAGAACCCGCTGCTCGAAGCTGGCGTCTGGTCCACTGCCAAGCACCGCGTGGCGTTCCGCCATCAAGGCAGACTCCTGGAGCCGATCGCGGGCCAGTTTCTGATGGATTTCTCCGAGCGTGAGAAAGTCTTGACCAGTACGCCGGTGCCAAAGTCCGAGCCCAGCCCGCGGGAGAACGAGGTTGCGGTATGGTTTGCGCGCGGCATCGCGCTGGAAGAAGATCCCAACACCCAGCCCGACGCGATTTCCGCCTACCATCAGGTGCTCGAACTCGAACCAGCGCACGCGGCGGCGCACATCAACCTGGGCACGCTCTACTACAACCGCCAGGATTTCGCCCTGGCCGAAAAACACTACCGCCAGGCCATTGAATCCGACCCGCGCTACTCGCTCGCTTACTTCGATCTCGGCAACGTGCTCGACGAGACCGGCCGCGTGCAGGAAGCTATTCTTACGTACAAGACCGCCCTGCAACTGGCTCCCACCTACGCCGACGCCCACTACAATCTGGCGCTGGCCTACGAAAAGATCCGCGAACCGCGCAAGGCGCTCAGACACTGGCAAGCCTACGTCAAGCTCGACACCGGCGGCCCGTGGTCAGTACACGCCCGCAGCCAGATCAAGCGCATCCTGCAGGCGGACGGCTTGAAGCTGGTTCATTCCCGCCCCCGCTGATCACTCGCTTCCCGAACAACGCTCGGCTCCGACAGTGCTAAAATTACTGGTTTGCCATCTTGAGTGCTTAAAGGTGTTCCGATGCCTGAAACTATCCTGCAGGCCGCTTCTCCCGCCCCGCTGACCACCCTCACCGAAGACGAGATTCTGTTCCGCGACAACATCCGCCAATTTGCCGACGAGAAAATTCGTCCGCTGGTGAAAGAGATGGACGAGAAGGGCGTCTTCGACAGAGAGCTCATCCACGATTTCTTCCAGCTGGGCCTGATGGGCATCGAAATCCCCGAGCAGTACGGCGGAGGCGCAGCCAAATTCTTCGAAGCGATTCTGGCCGTGGAGGAACTGTCGCGCGTGGATGCCTCTTCCGGCGTTATCGTCGACGTGCAGAACACACTGGTCAACAATGCCCTGCTGCGCTGGGGCACCGAAGAGCAGAAGAAGCGCTTCCTGCCCAAGATGGCCACTGAGACCGTGGGCGCCTATGCCCTCAGCGAAGCGGGATCAGGTTCGGACGCCTTTGCGTTGCAAACCCGCGCTCAGCTCAAAAGCAGCGACTACGTTCTCAACGGCCGCAAGCTGTGGATCACGAACGCCAAAGAGGCAGGACTGTTCGTGCTGTTCGCCACGCTCGATCCCGCCGCCGGATACAAAGGCATCACGGCATTCCTGGTCGAGAAAAACTTCCCTGGATTCACCGTAGGCAAGAAAGAAGACAAGCTCGGCATCCGGGCGTCGTCCACCTGCGAGCTGATTCTTGAAGATTGCCGTGTGCCCAGGGAGAACGTGCTGGGGGAGCCGGGCAAGGGCTACAAGATCGCCATCGAAACGTTGAACGAAGGCCGCATCGGCATTGGCGCGCAGATGATCGGCCTGGCCCGCGGGGCCTGGGAATTCGCCTGCAAGTACGCGGTTGAGCGCAAACAGTTCGGCAAGGCCATCGCTGAGTTTCAAGGCATCCAGTTCCAGATCGCGCAAATGGCCACGGAGATTGAGGCCGCGCGGCTCATGGTCTACAACTGCGCACGCATGAAGGACGCGGGCGTGAACTTCGTTAAGGAAGCCGCCATGACCAAGCTCTTCGCCTCGCAGGTCGCCGAACGCGTGACTTCGCTGGCCATTGAAATCTACGGCGGGTACGGCTTTACCAAGGACTATCCCGTCGAGAAATACTGGCGCGATGCCAAGATTGGCAAGATCTACGAGGGCACCTCCAACATGCAGTTGGCGACCATCGCCAAGCTGGTGTTGGGTAAATAGCCAGGGCAGACGGAGTCGCGCGCAGGTCGAATGCCCGCGCAGGCGCCGATCCAGCTACGGAGCGAAATGGAAGTTTGTTGGCCGTGGGCCCCTCCCGCAGATCCAAAGCGGTATGAGCAGAGGAGAAACAGTATCAGAACGTACTGCGTCTGCATGAGAGGTAACCAGAGTCACTCATAAGAGGCTTAACCCCCGCGGTCACCCGACTCCCCCAGGTTCCTGCACAGCGACCAATGTTCTGCAAGGCCTGCTGGTGACGGCTTTGCCCTGCAGGGCGTGCGCCTCCAGCCAGTGCGGCTTGCTCATAATGTGCATCGAGTTGCACATTGCCCGCTGCTGTCTTCCCATTCGAGCATAGATAAACGCCTTGATATCAACCGTTTAACTAGAGCCTCATTGTTGGCTTCTCGGATGCAATTCGCTAAAGTGCCTGCGATTTGGAGGCAAGGACCGGGGTGCCATTTGACGACTTTATTCGGGAACCACGCCGTATCGATCGGATCTGCGACAGACACGTCCGCTGCTCCCAAGAAACACCGTTGGTTGCCGCTGTTGACCGTGCTGTTTCTGATCTCCTACGGTCTGATGACCATGCTGATTGTGGAGCAGGGTCAAACCATCGAGTCGCAGCGCGCCCTGATTCGCGAGTTGTTCCGCGACAGCAAAGAATTGTCCGCCGTGAAGATGAAGGCCCAGCAGGAAGTCGCTCAGTCGCCGTCGCCTAAGACCCAGGCTCCGGTGAGCCAGATCCCGTCATCCCAGACCCCGTCAACCCAGAACCCGTCAACCCAGGCTCCAACACGTCAGGCCCCGTCTTCCCAGGCAGGACCGCAACATCGTGCGCCGAATACGGCAGCGACGCAGAAACCGCAGTTCCGGATGCCGTCCAAGCCAGCGTCAGATCTGGTGGACGATTGCCGGACACTGATTACGATATGAAGATCGCGATCTAGAAGCACGATTTAAGAGCAAATTGACAGAAACTGAAAATTGCACACTTCGTTCTGTGGGTAAGCAGTAGGAAGCGGAAAGGCAGCAAAATAAGCTGCAGGAAAAACAATGAAGGTTCTGACCCTAGCCTTGTTGTTCAGTCTGCCGGTTGCACCATGGGCTCCGCAGAAGCCACTGCGCGAGCCTTCCACCCAAGTCACCGGGCACTCCAAGGGCGGACGCTGGTACTTCGCCGCTTCGGGCCATGCCGTCTACTGTTACGGTCCCGTGATGACTTTGCCACGCGCCAACGGCGATCTGCAAAAAGTCGCGACCCTCTGCCGCGACGGTAGCGCGGTCGTTCCGCTCAAAGACTAGAAGTTGTCTCATGAGTCGCCGTTCGGCTTAGTTGGTGCAGCCGCTGATTTCGACAGAAATCTCTTACCCTGTCAGAACCGCGCATCCGGAGGAATGAGCCCTATTGAGCAGACTTCCGGGTTCGCCGTTGCTAACATAGTCGTGGTTGGAGGCTCGCTATGAGCGAAGTTAGCGTATACACCGTCGAACGAAATGCGTGGTCGATTGCAAGGCGATGTGAGATGCGTTTCCGCCTGACCTATGAGCGGGGGTTCCTTCCGGTTCAAAATCTGTGGCGTGATTTTCTGGTTTGTTGCGACGAAATAGGTCCAGCTCTTCCCGCCTAGAATCTTGCTCTGGCATTTGCGCTACCGGTTTCCCGTCCTGCTCTCCCCGCCGTGACCTTACATCGACAATCTTTCCGCCCCACTGCCATTGCTGGGTGCAGGAGATTGTATTTCCTGGCCCCCCCGCCTTCTCTTGCGCTCCCCTTCAAGTTCAACGTCAGTAGCGGCTCGGCGGACATTTATGAAATGAAGTTCTAGAGCGGATCCAGCAGCCTGTTTCGTTTCCGGGCGAACACCCCATCGTAGAATCCAAAGAGCCGTGAGGCGTCCGCAGTTGCGTCTGCGTCCTGCAGGGCATCAAGCGCATCCAATCTCCACACTGTAAAAGGGCTCGTTCCACCGCTCTGTAACTAAGTCCTCGACACACACGGAGATCAACATGTCCATTCGACCCGTCAAACGCCTCATCAAGTCCAAGCCCACGCTCGAGGGCGCCGGAGTGCATCTCCGCCGTGCCTTTGGTTTCGGCAATACGCACGACTTCGATCCGTTCCTTCTCCTCGACGACTTTCGCAACGACGTCCCCGAGGACTACCTGGCCGGATTCCCGTGGCACCCGCACCGCGGCATCGAGACCATCACCTACGTGCTCGCCGGAACCGTCGAACATGGCGACAGCATGGGGAACCAGGGCGCCATCGCCGCCGGTGACGTCCAGTGGATGACCGCCGGGAGCGGCATCATTCACCAGGAAATGCCCAAGGGAGATGCGACCGGTCGCATGCACGGTTTCCAACTGTGGGCGAACCTCCCCTCGTCTCTGAAAATGACGGCGCCGCGTTATCAGGAGGTGAAAACCGCCGACATCCCGCAGGTCACCGACGACGACGGCACTCACGTGCGTATCGTTTGCGGAAATTTCTGGGGCAAGTCTGGCCCCGTCGACGGAATCGCCGCCGACCCCATCTATCTTGACGTGTCGGTGCCTCCGGGCAAAAGAAAAACTCTTCCAGTCGAGACCACTCGCCACGCCTTCGCCTACGTTTTCGCGGGCGCCGGAAAATTCTGTAATGCCTCAGAACCGCTCTCCGTGCCGACCGAAGGCGTCGGGTGGGCCGACACGAAACCTCCCGCAGAAGCGGAGAATCGCTCCCTCGTGGTCTTCGATCGCGGCGATGAAGTCGCCGTGCAGGCGGGCGAGGATGGAATCCGTTTTCTTCTGGTCTCAGGCAAGCCTCTCGAAGAGCCGGTCGCGTGGTACGGCCCCATCGTCATGAACACGCAGCATGAACTCCAGCAGGCGTTCCAGGAACTTGAGCAGGGAACGTTCTTGAAAAAGAAAACGCCTCGCTGATTCTAGTGATCGCGCCAGACTGACTTTCCGCAAGTCAACCTATGCCCGAACTGCCCGAAGTCGAAACCATCGCGCGCGGCCTCGCCAAACGGGTCACGGGAGACGTCGTGGAATCCGTCTGGCTCGGCCAGAAGAAGGAGCCGCTGAAATCTCCCGCGTCTGAAATTGCGGCGACGCTCGAACACAGCCGCATCGCGTCCGTTCGACGGATGGGCAAGCACATTGTCTTCGACCTTGATTGGGTAGCGCTGGCGCCCCTTCGGCAAGCTCAGGGCAGGCTCTCGCCCGCGAAGAGCCGGAGGCCGGATCGCAGGCTGAAGGGAACGGGAGTTGCGTCAACGCAGGCTTCATCAATCCCGCAAGCAGAGGCGGGCGCGGGCGCCCGCCCCACTCACACCAAGGCTCAGTGGATCGTCCACCTGGGCATGACTGGCCGCCTGCAGGTCTGTGAGCCGCAAGCCGAAGTCGTGAAGCACACCCACGCCATTCTCCGATTGTCGTCGGGCAGGGAACTGCGCTTCGTCGATCCCCGCCGCTTCGGCCGTCTGAGCGTCGCGCAGGCGGGAGACTTCGACGCCACCGGCATCGAGCCGCTGGAAATCGATCTCGACCGCTTTCTAACGTTGTTCCGCGTCCGCAAGACTCCGATCAAAAGCGCCCTGCTGAACCAGAAACTCCTGCGCGGTGTGGGTAACATTTACGCCGATGAATCTTTATTCCGTGCCGGCATTCGCCCCCGCCGTCGCGCCGCGACCATCACGCGCGACCAACTGAGCAAGCTTCTCATCGCACTGAAAGAGGTGCTGAAAGAAGCGATTGCACTCGGCGGTTCTTCCGTCTCTGACTATGTGAACGCTGATGGCGAAGAAGGATTCTTCCAACTCCAGCACCGCGTCTACGGCCGGGAGGGGGAAGCTTGTCTCGTCTGCAAGACGTCCATTAAGCGAATCGTGATCGCCGGCCGCAGCAGCCACTACTGCCCCAAGTGTCAGAGGTAGGCCGATTGTTGATTGAAACCCATCACTGAAACATCTCAATAAACGGTCCTTAATCAGCAATCATCAATCAGCAATGACTTTCTGATACCCTTCTGCCCATGCCTGACTTTTCCATCGGAGTCGATCTCGGCGGCACGAACCTGCGCATTGCAGCCATCAGCACGGATGGCCAGCTTCTGGAGAAAATTACTCTCGGCGTTAAGGTGGCCCTCGGGCGCGACCACGTCATCGGCGAAATGTGTGACGCGATTCACCGCTTGACCGATCAATATCGCGGCGGCGGCAGGTTTGTCGGCGCCGGAATCGGCGTCCCCGGCATCATCGACATGGAAACCGGAATGATGCGGAAGTCTGCGAACCTTCCCGGTTGGTCTGACTATCCGGTGCGCGATGAAATCGAGCGACGCCTGGGTGCTCGCGTCTTCCTCGAGAACGACGCCAACGTCGCCGCGCTCGGAGAAAAATGGCTAGGCGCTGCCCGGGACGTCGACAATATGGCGATGGTGACTCTGGGCACCGGCATCGGCGGCGCGATCATCTTGAACGGAAAAATCTTCTACGGCATGAATGGCATGGCCGGCGAATTCGGACACGTCACCATCGAACCCAACGGCGTCCCCTGCGGTTGCGGCAACCACGGTTGCGCCGAGCGTTATGCCTCCGCGACCGCGGTGGTGCGCATGGCCCGCGAAGCGATCGACTCCGGCCAGGCGCCCGCGCTCGCCAAGGCCGCGAGCTCCGATGCCGAGTTCAGCGCCAAATCAATTTATAACCTCGCGATCCAGGGAAATGAAGACGCCCAGCGCATCTTCCGCCGCTTCGGCGTGGCGTTGGGGATGCTGCTGGCCGACCTCATCAACGTCCTCAACCTCGATATGTTCGTGATTGGCGGGGGCGTGGTCAGCGCATGGGACGCCTTTGCGCCGCCGATGTTCGCGGAGTTGCGCGAGCGCTCGTTGGTCTACGCCGCCACCGCCCCGGAAGATTCTCTGGGCAAGAAAGAAGGCGCGTCGGCTCAAATCGCCGCCTATACGCGCAAGAAGACGATCATCACCCGCGCCCTGCTGGGAAGCGACGCCGGACTATACGGCGCAGCTAGAATTCCGGCGTCCTAGCCTTGTGAAAGACCGAGCCCGCGTTTGTTCCTGCTGCCAGTGGCGCGGCGCCAGGCTAGAGCAATCCCAGATGGTCGGGATATTTGGCCTGAAGCGAGTTCACTAGGACTTCAAACGCGGGAAGATCTCGCAGGTTCTGCAAACAAGGGTCCTTCAGGAAATATGGCCAGCACGCGAATCCGGTGCTGACACTTCGCTCCAGCCATTCAAAAGCAGGTTCGCATCGTCCCAGCGTGGCCAGAATGCACGCGATCTGATAGTAGGTGTGGTGCGCGTGTCCAAAAGATTTTGGGATCGCACAAGCCTTGGCAAGGCATTCGAGCGCCGCGGCATCTCTTCCCGTCAAGGCATGAAAGACGCCCTGCAGACTGATGATAAGCGGCTCGTCGGGCAACAGCTGGATGGCTTCATCCAGCAGAAGTTTCGCCTGCTTCCAATCCCCCGTCATCATGGCGGGCTGCGGCGCAAAATAGAGAGGATACTTGTTGCTCGGATTTTCGGCGCGCCAAGCCTGGATCTGTTCGCGCGCGAGTTCGTACTCACGATTCCACATGTAGACCTGAACGATGCTGTGGCTCACTGCCTTCTTGGGGTGGAAGGGGCGTCCTCTTTCATACATTTCACGAGCGTGATCGAGAAGACCGATGTGGGCCAGTATTGTGCCTAGACGGTTGTAGGCGTGTGGCAGATTGTTCTGGCGGCTGAGGGCGCGTTTGAGTTCGCCAATCGCTTCAAGGTGTTGGAAGTTTTTTGACGGCCCCCATAACAGATAAGCGTTGGCGACGTGGGCTTCGGGCAAATCCGGATCCAGTTCCAACGCACGCCGGCAGTGGAACTCGGCCTTCTCCAGCCACATGCTGGCTGGATCAAACTCGAAGTGACGGGTAGCACACACAAAAGAAAGAACAGCGTGGGCCAGCGGAAACGCAGGATCTCGAGTGACGGCGTTGCTAAGGTGCCGAGCCGCGTCGTCCAGCATGGCTGGATCCCCGGAAGAGCTCAGCCGATAGCCTCGTATAAACTCTGCAAAAGCCAACTGATCGGTGCTGTAGCGCGCGCGAGGCGGGACAACCGCCAGCGAGAGCGGCCTGTTCAATGCGCTGGCGATTTGCCGGGCAATCTCATCCTCAAGGTCGGAGAGGCGAGTGACGTCGAGATCGCGCCTGCGCGTGAAGCAAGTTCTCTGCAGATAGGCGTCGAACATTGCGAGAGAGAGACGCCACGTTCCCTTCGAGAGTTGAAGTGCACCGTGGACGACAAAGCGGACACCCAGTCGTGAAGCGGTATCGGAAGCGCTCGCGTCGGGCCGTACATTGAGCACCGCAGAGGTCGGCAGCACGTCCACGCCCCGCAGGTTTCCCATTCTTGAGACCAGCGCATCGGCAAAGCCAAGGCAGAGCCCCTGGTCGTCCGCGCTGTGACCAACAAGCAAGAGCGGCAACACGGCGAGGGTCGAACGTTCACTCCAGGTATCGGCATTCTCGCGAGTCGCGGCGCGGGCGGGTGACTTTTCGGAGTCAGAACTTGCATACCCGGCATCAATCACTCGCAGCGGCCCGATGAACCGGTATCCTTTCCCCACCACGGTCTCAAGAAAACGTGGCTTGGCCGACTTGTCTCCCAGAGCTGTGCGGAGTTTTCGCACGATGTTGTTGATGTTCCGATCGGTACCGATGAAGAGATTCGAGCCCCAGAGTCTGGTGACGACAGCTTCGCGGGAGACCAGTTGTTCGCGACGGCTGACCAGGAGAATCAGGAGTTCCATCGACTTCTTCTCCAGCTTCACCCGTCGACCGAAGCGCCGCAGTTCATAGCGACCGAGGTCGAGTTCCACTTCTTCGGTTACCGCTCTGGCGTTGCGCATAGGTCTGTAGGATGGCAATTATGCGATAAAAATCAGTAACTTGCGACGATATACGAAAGATATACAAAAATTATCCGGGGATCATTGAAATTGCCAAAAGGCCAAGCGATGATGCTCGACGGTCACTAACACACGACGGAGGCAGAAACGTGAAACGAAACTTGTACCTTGCGCTCGCGCTGGCTGGCGTATTGTGCCTGGGTGGACAACTGTTCACGGTGGCGGCGCACTCACCGGCTCATGAGAAAAACACATTCACTCCGGACACGATCGTCTGGGGCCAAGCACCTCCATTTCTACAGCCAGGGGCTCAACTCGCCGTGCTCGAAGGCGATCCGAGCGCGCCCAGCGGTGACTATACCGTGCGCCTGAAAATGCCTGGCGGATATCGCATCGCGCCACACTGGCATCCCCAGCGTGAAAACGTCACCATCATCTCCGGGACGTTCAAAGTTGGAATGGGAGACACCTTTGACGAAGCCAAGATGGGAGCTTTCCCGGCCGGCAGCTTCGCTTATCTCGACCCCTCGATGCATCACTACGCCATGGCCAGTGGGGATGTCGTGGTGCAGATCCAATGGTGCGGCACCGCTGCAGCTTAATTACGTCAATGCTGACGACGATCCCAGCAAGAAGAAATAACGGCTAACGGGGGCATCCTTAGGGTTGCTCCCGGCCGGGTTCTGCCAAGAGCCAAGGTCAAGATCAAAGGCCGCGGGCAGGAGTGCCCGCGCCACAGCAATGATCATCATTGGGGATGGATGATGTGGATGAGAAGAAAGGTGGCGGCGGCGACAATGGCCGAGGCGGGGATGGTAAGTATCCAGGCCCAGACGATGCGTCCAGCGACACCCCAGCGGACAGCGGACAAGCGATGTACGGCTCCTACGCCGACGATGGCGCCGGTGATGGTGTGAGTGGTGCTGACCGGGATGCCGGCCAGAGCGGTGCCAAACAGAGTGATGGCTCCGGCGCTCTCTGCGCAGAAACCGCCGAGGGGCTTGAGCTTGGTGATCTTTTGTCCCATGGTGCGGACGATGCGCCAGCCGCCAAAATACGTTCCCGCGGCAATGGCAGCGTGGGCGGCCAGGATAATGGGCCAACGGTAGCGTCCCCAATTCGAGAGCATGTCGGCCTTGCTCATGAAGCCGGCGGTGTAGATGGCGCCGGCCACGATGCCCATGGTCTTCTGCGCGTCGTTGCCGCCGTGGCCAAGACTATAGGCCGCGGCGGAGAGGAGTTGCAGCTTGCGAAACCATTTGTCCACCATCTGCGGCGGCTTGTTCTGAAGAATCCAGTGAGCTGCGACCATGAAGCTCAGGCCAAGGACCATGCCCATGACCGGGGCAACTACGATGAAGATGAGGGTTTTGTACCAGCCTTCCGGAATGATGACGGAGAACATCGTCGCGGTGCCGGTGTGAATGGCGGCATGCATCATGGCAGCGCCGGCGTAGCCGCCGATGAGGGCGTGGGAAGAGGAGGTGGGAAGTCCCCACAACCAGGTCAGAAGATCCCACACGATGGCGCCGAACAGTCCTGCCAGCACGACATATTGATCTACGTGTTCGAGGCGGATCATGCCGCTGCCGATCGTTTTGGCGACCGCCGTACCCAGGAAGAAGGCCGCGAGAAAGTTGAAGGTGGCGGCCCACAGCACGGCGAGTCTTGGCGACAGCACGCGGGTGGAAACCACAGTCGCGATGCTGTTGGCGGAGTCGTGAAAGCCGTTCAGGAAATCGAAGACTAAGGCGACAAGGATCGTGATCAGGACTAGCAGCACATCTCTGTTCAACGGGAGTCTCTCCGGTTTGTGCTCGCGAAATGGCGGCTAGGTGCTCTTGACGACGATGGCTTCGAGCACGTTGGCTGCGTCCTCCGCTTTGTCGGTGGCATATTCCAGCACTTCGTACAGTTCCTTCAATTTGATCAGGTGAATGGGATCTTTTTCGTTTTCGAAGAGATCGGCGATGGCTCGCCGGCTGATGTGATCGGCCATGTCCTCGAGCCGGTTGACTTCCTCGCAATGCTCCATGACATGGCCGTTTTTTTCGAGCAGGGACACGCCCTTGGCCAGTTCCTCGCATTGCAGGACGATCAGTCCCGCCAACTCGGCAGAGACGGGCGGAGGCGTGACGATCTTGTACATCACGAGGCGCAGGGCCGCGGAGTTTACAAAATCGAGCACGTCGTCGAGGGATGAAGCCAGGCGGTGGATGTCCTCGCGATCGAAGGGGGTGATAAAGCTCTGGTTGAGTTTGGTGATGATGGCGTGGGTGGCCTTGTCGCCTTTATGCTCGATGGCCTGCACCTGATTGACCCGCATAGTAAGATCGTGCGGGTCCGCCAAGATGGTGCGAAGCAGCTTGGCGCCCTCGGTCAGGTTGCCGGAGAGTTCAGCAAAAAGGTCGAAAAACTTGGTGTCGCGGGGGATGAGACGCATTTGGGCAGTTCACTCTCGGCTCATGGCGGGTCAAGACGGCGGTGGAGACCAGGAGCAGAGTAATATCTCACGCGCGGCGTGGAGTAGGCAAACGGCGAAGCGAGTTAGCGGGATGTTCTGCGGGTGACGAGGACGGTTGAGCGGCGCTGCGTCCTGAGGTGAACGAAAAAGAGAAGGACGAAGACCGCGCCCGATCCCAGAGCGACTGGCTGCAAAAAGCCCAGAAACAGTTGACTGAAGCCCATTGCAGCATTATGGGGGCGAGGGCGGGCGGAGGCGACATTACTACCAGGGTAGACCTAAGGTGTGGGCAGGACGGCTGGCACGGAAGGTGGAATGCTGTAGGTCCCGAAAAAATTGTGAATCAGAGGTGTGGCTGGGAGGCGAGACTCGTTTCGCTGTGGGAGACTGTTCCTTGATCTTTACCGACCTCGAGAGTTGCGCTCACCACGGTTCCAGTTCCGTTGGATTGTATCTCTAAAATACCACCCAGTTGCCTGAGTCGCTCTCGCGTACCGACCACACCGACGTAGAGGTTGAAATGCAACCGACGTGCTTCCCACCATCGCACGATGTCAGTGCGCGATATGGCGATTTTTCGCCAATCATGTCTCTAAGAATCCCTACTTGAGGAACACAAAAGAATTGAGAGGCTGTCGTAAGCGGCTCTCTACTTCTGACGAATCTTTCTTGGTGAACTTCTTGACTGTTCCCGGATCATACACCGCACGTGAAAAGACATTTTGGATACCCAACTCATAGCATTTTCCCTTGTGAAAAGTTCGATACGCAGGCCCCGATTGGCCTCCACTTGTCCAGTTGTCGCCAATCTCAAAAGCCTTAAAGGTAATGTGATTGATCGTAGTCGTTTCCGCTTCGGACTTGATTACAAACCAATCTGGCGACCCTTTTAAGCACACCTCCTCGGTCTTCGCTGACAGAATCTCTGAAACGTAAAATGTCGCGGCAACAAAGACGTCCTTGTCTTTAAATCTTTCCTTCGGATAAGCGAAACAGGCAAGGGTACTTTCCTCGCTTCCCATTCCACCGCAGATCGAACCCTGACTCATACAGGCTTCCGGGACCGAGGAACCAGTTCCGTTCTCCTGTTTTCCCAACGACGCGCAATCAACTAGCACATCTGAATATTTGAATTGGAAGATACCATCCGGGTTGGTGAACGTTCGCAGCGGAGTTTGTGCGGGCAACGGAATCGACAGTCCACAAAGGCAGAGTGCAATAAGTGTTCTCATCTGACTAGCACCTCATTATGGGCACGATGCACGCGAAACGCCAGACGCATGTGGAAGCTAATGAGCAGTTTGCCTCATAACTTGCGTGGGCATCTGGACACAGTGTTGCTGTGTTCAGACGGGAGGCGATTCTCGTGTCCGAGGATAGTTGACGTTATCAGGCGATTACACTCAAGTGCCCAGCGCAAGGCCAGATGAGTGTAATGGCGATATTACAACAGGCAATCTTCAAGTGGGTGGTCGGACATTCCGTCGAAGCCGGTGAATCGTCGGTCTGATCCATGGAGTCGATCACGCCGCGCCGTCATCTATTTTCGTTATCCTTTTATCGTTGACAGGCTTTCCCGTCGGCAGTAGCATCCGCCCATTGGGGTGTATTCCCGTTTCATCCGGCCATCAGTCCAGTTCAATCCAAGATGCCAACGTCCGACGAGTCTATTTACTCGCACGTTGCCCCAAGCAGACCCGCCGGCCCAACACTGCACGCACACGTGCAAAGGGGGCCTTCATGTCACACACAATTTTCGTCAAGATCCAACAGAAACGGTCACGCATCGGCCTGATCGTGCTGCTTGGGGCGTTCCTCGCCGCCAGTCCACTGTCGGTGACAGCGGCCCCGCTGGGAGACCCGGTGTTGCAGTGGAACGCAATCATGAACGACACCGTCATCGCCGGCGGTACCAGTCCGTTAGCTACATCGCGAGTGGTTGCTTTGGTATCGGCCTCCGTCTTCGACGCCGTGAATGGGATCGAGCCACTCTACAAACCGCTCCATGTCCGGCCCAATGCGCCGCGGCACGCCTCGCAACGCGCAGCTGCGATCCAGGCCGCCTATGCGATGCTCATCAATCTCTATCCGGCACAGATTGGATCGCTCACTACGCAGCGCGACGCCTCGATCGCGGCGCTCGCTTCAGAGGAAAGTGCCAGAGCGATCCACGCGGGGACCGCCTGGGGGCAAGCGGTGGCGGACAGCATTTGGGCGTGGCGATTGACCGACGGGTTCGCGCCGGCGCCTCCGCCATTCCTAGGCGTGCTCGGGATCGTTGGATTGCCCGCAGCTGTGGGCGTTTGGCGGCCGACTCCATTGGCAAACCTGTCTGGCGCCGGCCCACAGTTCGCCTCTATGACGCCGTGGGTGCTGCGGCGGCCATCGCAGTTCCGCTTGCCGCCGCCTCTGGCTCTAACCAGCGCCGAATACGCTGCCGACTACAACGAAGTAAAGAGCATGGGGGCCTCCTCGGGGTCACCACGCTCGGCGGACCAGTCGGAGCTGGCATTGTTCTGGGCCGGTAATACCCCGCTCTATTGGAATCGGATCACTTCGCAGATTGCGACGGAGCGGTCACTGAAGTTCTTAGAGAACGCGCACCTGTTCGCACTGCTAAACGTCGCGATGGCCGATGCTGGCATCGCCTGCTGGGACGGCAAGTACCGCTATGTCTTCTGGAGGCCAATCACCGCGATCCGGGGTGGGGATACCGATAACAACGCCGCTACCGATCCGGATCCGGCGTGGACGCCTTGGCTCGACTTCTTCCCGTCTGGCACCCCGGCCCATCCGGAATACCCCTCCGGCCATTCGACGGTGAGCGGCGCGGCGGCCTTCGTGCTGGCAGCGGCGTTTGGCGACGAAACCTCGTTTACCGTTACTTCGGATGTGCGTCCGGGAACGCGGGCGTTCACGAGTTTCTCAGCTGCCGTGGCGGAAATTGCTGACGCGCGTGTCTTCGGTGGCATCCACTTCAGGACTTCATGCGTGCGCGGGAATATGCTTGGGCAAGCCGTGGCGGATTACGTATCAACCCATGCGATGCGCTCCTTGGATCGCGATCGCGACTAAACCCGTCACGACCTGCAAATGGGCCGCTTGGCCCTCGCGACTCGCAAAGGCAAGGGCACCGTTATGCGGTGCCCTTGCCTTTTTCCTTGCTTCCCCTTTTGGGACCTTGGCATCCGCGATTCCTAAACTTGGCCTCACCTGCGTTCCTTTTGTGAGATGCCCGTCAACCCATGTATCCAGCAAAGCCACATCCGCCGTAGGGATGTGAGGGCACACGTAGGTGTCGAAATCAGGCGATTACACTCAAAACCCCCTCGCCCGGGGTCAAAGAGTGATATGGCGATTTTTCGACAGTTACCCAGTCATTAAATTGTCATGAACCCTGCCTGCGAGAGTAAAACTGAGGCTTAACTAGATGACAGTCGTGCGGACAATTCGCACCGTGATCGCTCTGGTCGCTTTGGCGGCGCTGATCACGGCTCCGAAACTCGTTGGTGCGGATTCGGGAGCGCCGTCATCGTCGATTGCGAGCGCATCCCTCTCCGCAGACCAGGCGGTTAAATAACCCGAGCCCCTTATGACCAAGAAGAAACCCAAACCGAAACCCAAGCAGCAGACGCTG
>OBLW0100000064.1_pt1 | contig 79782 bp, 77 predicted proteins | sample 1520161 | NCBI WGS metagenome assembly OBLW01 (sample SAMEA3539309, study PRJEB22396) | soil metagenome | biome: tundra; feature: field; material: soil | place: USA | collected 2010-05 | depth 0.15 m
CCGGCTGGCCCCCGAGAAGGAACTCTCTTCGTTGATCGGGGCGTTCGAGGCGGTGATCCAGCGGATGCCGTGCGCGATTTTGATCCTGCTGGGCGATGGGCCCAGCCGCGGGAGCCTGGAGGAGCGCGCCAGGCAGCTCGGCTTGTCCGCAAGCGTGCGATTCACGGGATACCAACCGGCGGCGGATATTCCCGGCTGGCTGCAGGCGAGCGACCTTTTCACCCTGGTTTCTTCCAACGAAGGGTTCCCGTGTTCGCTGGTGGAAGCCATGTCGGCGGGGATGGCTTCCGTGGTCAGCGATATCCCAGCCAACGCCCAGTTGGTCGATTCGGGCGTCCACGGCCTGCGTGTCCCGATGGGCGAGGAAGCATGCATTGCCGAAGCCATCGCGGGGCTGCTCGGCGATGCGGGGTCGCGTGCGCGAATGGGCGTCGCCGCCCGCCGGCGCGTCATCGAGAATTATTCGACGGACAAGGTAGTGGGCCGGTACGAGGTTCTGTTCGAAGAGGCCCTCCGCGCCTCCAAAGCGACAAATGATTAAGTCGGCCATTAAATGGATTCTGCGCGGGGCGTCCCTGCTAGTGGCGTTCCCGCCCGCCGCGGCGTCGGCGTTTGGCGCATGGGAAACCGGCTATGCGCTGTTCGCGCACATCTGCGCCATGATCCCCGGAATTCCTGGAGATTACCTGCGTGTGGCATTTTACAAGCTCACGCTCACGGAATGCGATCTTTCCAGCCGTATTTCGTTCGGATCCTTTTTCGCTCATTCGCAAGTCCGGCTCGGCGCCGGCGTATATATCGGCAGCTACTCGATTCTCGGGAAGGTTGTGATCGGCGACCACACGCAGATCGCATCCGGCGTTCAGATCCTGAGCGGAAGCCGCCAGCATGCGCGCAATAAGGCCGGGGAGATTTCGGGCGCCGAGGGCGGCGAATTCGCGGTGGTCGAAATCGGCGCCAATTGCTGGATCGGCGCGGCCGCCATCGTCATGGCCGATGTAGGCGCGGGCTCAACCATCGGGGCCGGCTCGGTGGTTACCCATCCCATTCCTCCCGGCTCGGTAGCCGTCGGCAGCCCGGCCCGCGTACTCCCGCGCGCTTGATTCTTTCTCCAGCCAGTGCTCCAGTACCAACAGGCGCCACAACTGGACAGGGACCCACTGCCTGGCGGCCGCATCGCGAAGCGGAGCATCCAGCGCGCCGCGCCGGATCCAGCCGTCTTTTTCGAGGAGGGCGCCTTCCCGCAGGCGGTCGAGCATCCCGCTCCACCGGTTCGCGAGCCAGCTTTCCACGGGGACCGTGAATCCCTGTTTCTTGCGGAGCGCCACTTCCGGGCCCACGCGCCGGCGCACAATTTCCCGCAGCACGGCTTTCAGCCGGCGCCCATGAAACCGCACTTCCGGCGGCAGGGCGGCCGCGAACTCCCAGATTTTGTGGTCGAGAAACGGCGCACGCGCTTCAATGGCGTAGTGCATGGTTCCGCCATCCACCTTGGGCATAAACTCGCTCAGGAAGTGCATCCGGCGGTGATAGCCGAAGACGCCGGATAACAGATTCCGCGCGGACTCGATCGAAAGCGGGATCTGGCGCTGCGCCAATTCGCGTCCGGCCAAGCGTTCGCCGAGGATCGACCGCCGCTCGTAATAGGGCAGCCCGTCGTGCGCGCCGGCGTGCGCGCCCAACCCGCCCGTGGCATAGTCCAGATAGCTCCGCAACCGCCGCGCCGGCCCACTGGCCGGGACCATTCCACGGACCTTGCGCCATACCGCCGGGGCCGCATCCGGCAGATGGCGGGCCAGCCGCTCGGCCAGCCAGGCGTTCCGGAAGAACGGATAACCGAGAAATACATCGTCCCCGCCGTCTCCGGTCAACAGAACCGTGGCCCGGCGCTTGACCGCCTCCGATACCCACAACATGGCTTGGGCAGACTGGCAAGCGAACGGTTCGCTGTAGGCATTCACGAGGTCGTCGAGCGAGAAATGCGTCTCGGGCATATCCACGATTTCGTGGGCGATGCCGAGCAGGTGAGCCGTGCGCGCCGCATCGGCGCTCTCGTCGGACGGATCGTCCGGGGCCCTCACGGTGAACGCCTTGATGTTGGCTTTCAGCTCGCGCATGGCCCAACAGACCAGCGCGGAATCGATGCCGCCGCTCAATAGAACGCCGATGGGCACGTCCGAGATCAGCCGGAGCCCGACCGACTCCACCAACAGCCGCTCGGTCTCTTCCACCGCTTCTTCAAACGAAATGCGGGACGATTCGTCGGTTTCGGGCAAGCTCCAGTACTGCCGCTGCGAAACCTGGCCGGCATGCCATTCCAGAATAGTGGCGGGGGGCAGTTTGGCTATGCCCGTGTAGATGGACCGGTCGTCGGTTACGTAGCCGTACTCGAGGAACTCGAGCACCGCCAGCGGGTCGATGTCACCGCCGAACCCCGCCGTGCGCAACGCCGCGACCGTGGATGCGAAGCCGATCTCGCCGCCGCGGACGCACCAAGCCAGCGGCTTCACGCCCAGGCGGTCGCGAACCAGCGTGAGGACGCCGCGCGCATGGTCCCAGATTCCAAACGCGAACATGCCGCGCAAACGGGGGGCCAGGGCGTCGATGCCCCACTCCTGGTAGCCGCGCAGCAGCACTTCGGTGTCGCACCGCGAATGGAATTGGTGGCCGCGCTTCTCCAGGTCCTCACGCAACTCCATGAAGTTATAAATGCAGCCGTTGAAGACGAGGCCGATTTGCCCGTCTTCGGAAAGCATGGGCTGGTGGCCCGCCGGGCTCAGGTCCAGGATGGCCAGCCGGCGATGCCCGAGCGCGGCGCCGGGCCAATTCGCCAAGCCGTCGGAATCCGGGCCGCGGCGGGCCAGGGAAGTGAGCATGGTCTTGACGGCGTGCTCGGCTTCCGGAGACGGGGCCTGAGTTATGTACCCGGCAATTCCACACATATAGGACTCATTATTTCAGATTGGCGAAACGAACCCAATTTTGGACGAGGCGGACGGTCGTGTTTGCAGGTTTGACGGAACGAAGCCATTTTGGACGGGGCGGCCTGGTTCCGTTTGCGAACTCGGCGAAACGAAGCCATTTTGGACGGAGCCGCCCGGTCCTGTTTGCAGGTTGACGAAACGAACCCAAATTCCATTGAAGAGTCACAAAACACAGGGTTTGCCAACGCAGACTGGCAGGGTATCCTGAAAAGCCGACGGAACGGTACGAGCTGAGATTTGGGGAATTCGGCATGTGGCGCTCCTCCCACTTTCAGAATTGCACGGGGTGGGGATTGAGTCCGAAATGCGGGAGGGGGTAGGTGATGGGAAAGAAAGGGGTTACTTGGGGGAAAGTATTGGTGATCAACGTCCGGGGGGCCCCCTACCAGACGCACCGCACCGAGTATTGTTGTATGTATTGGTCGCTGGTGAGGAGCGGCAGGCTCTCCGCCATGGCTTGCGCCACCAGTATCCGGTCGAAGGGATCGCGATGAATCGGGGGGAGGCCGTAAAGGCGATACGCGTGGGCCGCTTCCACCGCGAGAACCCTGGCGCCGAGGGCCGCCACCCAATCCGGCAGGGTTCTGGCGGGGTTTGCGATGCGGAGTCCGCCACCGCCGCACTTGATCATGATCTCCCACAGGGAAGCCACGCTGAGCACCAGCGTTTCCCGCTGCGATTCGCAGATACGGCGCGCTTTGCGCGACAGCTTGTCGGGATCGGTAACGGCCCACAAGAATGGCGCAGTGTCCAGCAGGTATGTCACAGGCGCCCGCTGGTGAAGGCCTCGGCTTCCGCATCGGTCATGGGGCGATCCCACCCTTCGGACATCTCGACCTGTCCGGCGGCGAAGCCCAGTTGGCGTTTGCGGCTGCGCTCCCGATAAGGAATCAGCTCCGCTACGGGACTGCCGTCCCGCATGATAACGACCTGTTCCCCGGCCGTGGTCTCCTGCAGCAGCCGGGACAGGTTGGTCTTCGCCTCGTGTACGTTGTAGTTGCTCATTCGGCCCGCTCTTTCCTGTATATTAGTCCATGGCGGTTAGCTAAGCAAGGCCGCCGTCAGCTCGCAAATGGATTTTGGGTTGTGCTAAATTGTGTACAGGCGCGCACAAGCGATGACGGAGACCCTTTCCATACGGCTCGATTCGGCGACAAAGCAGCGCTTGGATGCGCTGGCCAAGCGTTCGCAACGCTCGAAGTCCTTTCTGGCCGCGGAGGCCATAGCCGCGTATGTAGAGCAGGAGGAGTGGCAGATTGGTGAAATCCATGCGGCTATCGGAGAGCTGGACGGGGGACAGGCCGTAAGCCATGAAAAAGTGGCAACCTGGCTAAAGTCCTGGGGAACGGCCAGCGAGAAGAACGCCCCGCGATGAATGCCGTTTGGTCACCGAGGGCGGTCCGCCACCTGGTCGCGATCCGAGAATATATTGAAAAGGACTCGGATGGGAACGCGGCGCTCATCGCCGGGCGGATTCTGGACGCCATCGAGATTCTCCGGACGCAGCCTCAAATGGGACGCCCGGGCCGTTTGGCTGGAACGCGGGAGCTGGTGGCGCCGGGCACGCCGTACATTGTTCCATACCGGGTCAGGCGTGAGCGGCTGGAATTGCTGGCCGTATTCGATGGACGCCGGCAATGGCCACGAAGGCTCTGACTTCGGTTTGATCCCCGTGGATTAAGCCGGACGCGCGAGGAGGCCGCCGCTCTAAAACCACAATTTGTGACCTTAGAAAAAGGCTGCGGCCCGCGACGGCTTCATTCTCCATGCCCAGTTCTGCACGAGACATTTGCAGTATGCAATAGGCCGTGTTTACGGGCCTTCCGGCAACGTCGCAAAACCTACCCGTTTCGAGACACATCAGTGGAGGGCTGCCCCAGCACCGATTTTTATAACTGGCCGCTATTGCGTAGCGGGTTCGCAACACTTGGAGACGGCAGTTTCAAACCCTGCACCAGTGATTTCCGTGTAACCTTTCTCCTCGATCTGCTTTTCTGCGCGACCGATCTCGTCCTCTGCGACACCCGCTTTATTCAAAGAGGCCAACAACTCGTATGTAGGGCATTCGCACTGCTTAGGTTCTCCGTCGTTCAGCGCCACGATTGGCTTGTGCAAGAGTGTGTAATTGTTCGCCGGATTCCGGGCGACGGCAATGTAGAGCCTGCTCAAGAGCTTTTCCTCCCTGAACCATCGTAGTGCCATAAACGCAGGACAGCAATCCCGCGCTTTCGTGGTCATCGGGGAACGGGATGCAACGGCTGAAAGTCCACCGGGTTCACGCCTTCTCTTTGTAGGATTCTCTGAACGTCGATCTCCTCCGTAATGTCCAGTGAATCGTTCCCATCCAGAGTGGTGGTATGGTATTGAAGGCGAAGCGCTTGTGCCCACACTCGATGTAAGCGTTTCGCCATTGCATTTTCCCCGCTGGTGCGCCGTTGTACTCCATTGACTTGGAATTCACGGTCATAAACGAACACGCTCCGCCATTCGGAAGTGTTCCGATCACGCTGAACAGTACCCTGCCAATCTCTCCGTCTGTGGCGTGTCTCTGCTGGTTCGGTGTCAAATGCTTCACCGCGTGTTCGAGAGTGCCTTTTTTGTCAAAGTAGAGTTGCCCGACCAGATCGGAGTCCGGTTTGCTGTCAGCGCGTACTAAGTACGAAGACAAGTCCGGCAGTTGCGGGCTGAGGTCATATTGCAAGCCGAGAGCGGTTAGGACGTACTGTCTCGCCATGCCGAGCTTCAATGTGGTGGTTCCTATTATCAAGGTTTCGTCTATAGCTGGCGTGACTTGCGGCGGGGGGCTTTGCTGCGCAAAGGCGACGCCGATGAGTGCGAGCGTCAATGCAGATGGTGGTCTCATCTTTGGTCCTCTCTAGGGTACCGCCAAAACCTTTGCGGTGGCGCTTCCCGCTCCGCTTCATTCCAAAACCTACCCTAGCGGGTTTCAGCTTTCCGGGCGCGCCATAAGCGCATGGTCAACCTTGCAGGTTTCTACGTCAACGCGACAACCCACTCCGGGGCGGAACAAGTCCGCTAGGGGCAGAGTCTCACCGCTTGTTTTGATCAAGCAGGCCCAAAGGATCGTTTTTAAGGTTGCTGTAGGCCCCTAAAGCTTGCTGGACAATGGCTTGAATCTGGCGTTCTTTTTCCGCTTGGCGCAGTTTATCGATGTGACCCGTTTGAGGGTTATAGACATTGACCACGATGAGAGGGGTAACAGCGCGTTCAACAACAGTTCGTATTCTGGCCTCAACGCTCGCGTCAGAGCACGGAGTGTCGGGCAATGGCCTCCACGATGCGGAGTGCTCGTCAAAAGCCCACGCGCTACCCGTCGCGGTGTCGAATTTGAATATATTCCCTTTCGCTGCAATCATCTGGTAGCGCCCGGTCCTCGCGTCCCCGGTGGTGTCCGCAAGGCGTCTTATTAACTCGTCAGTTGGAACCTTGCTCAGGTCTTCCTGAGACGCGCTACGCTTCTCGTCCCTCGTTGGAGGCGTAGTTAGGTCTTGCTCCTGAGACGCGCTGCGCTTCTCATCCCTCGCCGCCTTCGGCGCGTTGCATCCTGAAAGGACTGCCATTAATAGAAAAAACGGAATGCGCCGTCTCATTCTGGATGATTTCCTGATCCTCTGGTCGTGCTGCCGCGTCTAACCCAAAAAACGCCGAAGCAGGGCACATGGCAGAGGGGGCAATGGCCCTCATACTGGTACTGCAAAAGGTCCGGCTCTACGGGCACCGTCTCCGGAGGGCCAATGCTCACCGCTTCAACCTCGGTACTTGGACAAGTCGAGGTTGAACACTTCGTGATTGGAACCCGCATGGTTCATTTCTCGCGTGAAAAAATCAAAATGTAGCTAGCGCGTCCGGGATGTACCTCACCATGACTGATAGCGCCCGCGAGGGGCGCGAATCCCAGTTCATCCAATTTGTTCAAAGCATGAACGAGGGGAAAGCCTTTCAGTCCGTCAAATTGGGCTGCTTCCGGGCTGCCATTCGGTGCGCCGATGTCAATCCGATAGATTACACCGGCGTCGATCTGGACGGTAGCGTACTCCTTCGCCATATGAGCTTAACAGTAGTAGAAACGCACGGGCCGCTTTGGCCTAGTCAAAAAGTGCTCAGGGCCGGTCCTGTGCACCATGATAAATCCGCATGACTTCTATGGTCTGCTCTCGCACGCGATAAACCGCGACATAGGGCGTGGGAGGAAACAAAAGTTCTCGGGTGCCTTCCTCGCGCCCCGGTCGGCCACGCCCCGGCCATTCCTTCAACTCGCGGATAGTGCCGTACAGCTTCCGCATGGTTGGGTCGCGGTAGCGCGGATGGTGTTCTTTGAGGTAATCGCTAATGCTCTGCAAGTCCGCGGCGGCGGCGGGCGTCCAACGGATACGCATGTCTATGAGCGCAACATCTGCTCTAGGCGGGCGTCCATTTCTTCTTCTTCGATGAACTCGCCCCGGTCGGCCTGGGCGATGCCTTCTCGGATGGCGGCGCGAAAGCGGGCCTCTTCCTGAAGCAGGCGCAGGGCTGCGTCCTTCACCAATCGCTCGGCGTCGGTGCCTGCGTGGATGGCGATTTGGGAAAGCCGGGTTTCCTGCTCGGGCGTGAAACGTACTTCCATGCCTTCAAGGTACGCGAAAACCGGCATTCAGGCAAGCGCCGGAGATCGGCCGTAGCGGATCCCCAGCGCGGGGCAGGGGAGGGGGTACAATTGCGTCAATATTCCTAGCTGGGGAGCAGCACTCGCTCATACAGGCCAGCATGATCAACCGCCTGGCCGATTCTGCGGAGCGCATCCAGCCGCTGCCGGCCACGCTGGCGCTCGTCGAAGAATTGTCGAACCGCCCGTTCGATCAGCTCATCGGGGCTCCGATAGCGGCCGCTAGCGAGTTCCTGCTCGACCTGGTTTCGCAAATCCGCCGGCAGCGTTACGTCCATGACCGTCTCCTGCCTTCATTCTACGCTTTGTCGCCGTCGCCATAACAAGGGTGACGGCCCACATAAGCATCCTTCCACCCCGGCTGCCCAGCAAGCACTTGCGCGATGCGCTCGCAGGCGTGGCCGTCGCCGAACCATTCAAGACAGGCAGCTTCGCGCTGCTTCCGTGCACGTTCGGGGGCCTGGCGCCAAACTTGTCCAGGAGTATTATCGTGCTCAGCTCAGCACTTCCTTCCGTTGCTCATCTCGTGAACGCGGCAATCGAGGAGATCTTCCACCCGCACCAACACCGCACGTGGCCACCGGCTACGCTTCGCTAAGGAAGATACGGCAGATGCAGGAGGAACGCCATTTTCGTTCCATTGTAGGTTCCATCACCCACAACGTCGTCATTGTTGCTAACCCACGCCGCGGTGGATAGCATCCAGCCGGAGTTTGGCGGGACGAGGGAGTTCAGGTCGTAGATCACGCCGTTCCGATAGACGAAACCCCGCGATTGGCCACTGGCGCCGATCGACGTGCCCACTATTGTCCCGGCGCCGTTTATGCTGTTTGCCACGCTCCCCGCGTCCCCAGGCAGCGTTCCGAGACTCGTCATGCCGCCGCTGGAGTAGACAAAGGCATGGTTATCCAGGCCGTCATAGCAATATCCCACAACAACGCTGCTGTCGTTGATTCCCGTTGCGTAGCTGTTGTAGGTGTTGGGCAGCACTCCAAGATCGGTGAGCGCCCCGCTCTGGAAGAGAAACGCGTGGTTCGGGGATGATCCATAGGCAGTGCCGGCGATCTGATCGCTATCATTGATGCCAACAGCAGAGGCATATGCGTATCCCGGTAGGGTACCCAGCGCGGTGAAGCCCCCGCCCGTGAGCAGGAAGGCCTGTTGCGGTGCGGTGGAGAAGTAAGCTATCCCGGCGACATCCCCTAAGCTGTTGATGGCCGCACCCCAAGTGCCGGTAGCGGACGGGTATGCTCCCAGCAGAGTGGCGGTTCCGTTGTTCCACGTCGCGGCGCGGAACCTCTTGAAAGCAATGGAACCAAGATACGTATCGACAAGGACGGTTCCGGAGTCGTTGACAGCAACGGCAACGCCGGACTGGTAGCCGGTGTTAACAGTCGAACCGCCCTCAAGCACGAGAGGCGCGCCGGCCTGGGGTCCGGCGCCGACCACTATATCCGTCGAGTTGACCCCTACTGGTGTTAGCGGCTCACTGGCAATGGGCAGGCCAGTTACCGTGCCGTAGGGCTGTGCGAGCACGATAGCCGCGTTAACTGAAATCAGGAGAGCAATTTTCTGAAACCTCACGATTAAAGCACCTCGCTAGACTTATCGGACCAAAAACGCGGGTTCAATAGGTCGGAGCGGCAAGGGGCATCAGACGTGAGGCGCGGCAAGTCTCGACGCCCCAGCCTTCACGCGGCTGGCTGTCCCGCAAGGATCCTGGCGATGCGCTCGCAGGCGTGGCCGTCGCCATAGGGGTTGTGAATGCGGGTCATGCGGGCGTATTCGGCGGGATCGTCCAGGAGGCGGGCGGCTTCGGCTACGATGAGGTCTTCGTCGACACCCACGAGTTTCACCGTGCCGGCTTCCACGGCTTCGGGGCGTTCGGTTTTGGCGCGCAGCACCAGTACGGGCTTGCCGAGGGAAGGGGCTTCTTCCTGGACGCCGCCGGAATCGGTGATTATCAGCCGGCAACGCCGCATCAGGTCCACGAACGGGACGTAGGGCAAAGGGTCGAGCAGAGTCACGTGGGGGAGACCGGCGAGAAAGGCGTGCGCCGGACCGGCCACGTTGGGATTGCGGTGAACGGGATAGACGATCCGCACATCTTCGCGCGAGGCGAGGCGCGCCAAAGCCCGCAGGACGCTTTCGAACCCCGGCCCGAAGTTTTCACGGCGATGGCTGGTAATCAGAACGAGCCGCTTATCCGGTTCCAGCCAGGGCCAATCGGGGGGAGGCAAGGCGCCGGAGTCCAGGGCGTCGCGAACGTACAGCACGGCGTCGATGCCCGTGTTGCCGGTTACGAAAATCCTTTCGGGCGCCGTACCTTCACGTAAGAGCGCTTCAGCGGCCCGCGCCGTTGGGGCGAAATGCCATGCCGCGAGCCGGGAAGTCAGCACGCGGTTCATTTCTTCCGGGAAAGGCTGCGTCATATCTCCGGTTCGCAGGCCGGCCTCGATGTGCGCCACCGGGATTTCCCGGTAGAAGGCCGCCAGCGCTCCGGCCAGCGTGGTGGTGGTATCGCCCTGGACGACGACCAGGTCCGGGCGTTGGGCCTCCAGCACCGGGTCGAGGGCGGCGAGAATGCGGGCGGTGAGAGCGGCGAGCGCCTGACGCGGCTGCATCAGATCGAGATCGTAATCCGGCGCGATGGAGAAGGCCTCCAGGGCGTGGTCGAGCATTTCGCGGTGTTGCGCCGTGACGCAAACTTGTACCGTGAAAGCATCGGGGCGTAAGCGCAGTTGGCGCACCAACGGGCAGAGCTTAATCGCTTCCGGCCGGGTGCCGAAGATAACCAGGATTCGTTTCAATTGCCTCCAGGGAGTGAAAAGTAAAGCTTAGCCGCTTGCAGGGAGATGCGGTATGATGTCGGGAAACCGTAAAAGAGGGTTCAACATGACGATTCGTGGAATTAGCTCCCTTGTGGCGCTGGCAGCCGCCGGCGCCGCGATTGCATCAGCCGCGGGACCATCGTTTTCCGGCTCCTGGAAGCTCAACATGGCGAAGAGCCAGCTCAGTGGGCAGACTTACACCATCGAGAAGACCCCTTCCGGCAAACTTCACTTCGACAGCCAGGGGTTCAGCTACGATTTCGATCTGACCGGGAAAGAGTATCCGACTCCAGACGGTGGAACGGTGTCATGGCGGGCTCCGGACGCGACAACGTGGGAGGGCGCGGCTCGGATGAACGGGAAAACGATTGTTTCCTTTCGGCTTTCCTTGAAAGGGAATACGATGACATCGGTCATGAAAATGACGAAACCCGATGGAAGCGTGAGCGAACAGACGGCCACCAACACGCGCGTTTCCGGAGACGGCTTCTTCGGGAAATGGAAGTCTACCGAGGTCAAGGGCGCGCCCACCGGTCTTGATATCGTCACCGACAGCGCGAACCACATCACGGTGAAGTATCCAGAATTTCAGGCGGCCTGCAATGGCAGTTTCGACGGGAAGGACTATGTTCTGACGACGGCAGGCGCGGGGTCGAAGCAAACCATGGCCTTTGAAAAAGCCGGCGCCAATTCGTTCCGCATGACAACAAAGATGAACGGGAAGCCGTTCTTCACCGATGTTTTTACGCTTTCCGCCGATGGTAAAACGCTCACCGACGACGGCAACCCGGTTGCGGTCAGCGAGCCGATGAAAGCGGTTTACGACCGGCAGTAGCTTTGACATCCTATTCACTCGCGGATAAACTCATCGTTCCTTAAGAAGGCAGACCGGGAGGTCCGCCCCACCGATGCGCGAGTTTTACAGGATTTGTCCGCTTATCGAGATCGAGTTCTGGGTTGTGGCGGCGCTGGCCGTTATCGCGTTTTTTGTTCCCAGGCGTAGCGGCCGGCGACGCTTCGAAGCGATGCTGGGGCGCTTGGCCCGGCGCCGGAAGAGCGCGATCGTGGCGGCCGGCTTGTTGCCCGTGGCGCTGCGTCTATTGCTGCTGCCCGGGATGCCTCCACGGGCTCCGGATATCCACGACGAGTTCAGCTTTCTTCTGGCCGGCGACACTTTCGCCCACGGGCGAATCAGCAACCCTCCGCACCCCTTGTGGACGCATTTCGAGAGCTTCCATATCTTGCAGCAACCTACCTACGCTTCCATGGAGCCACCGGCGCAAGGGCTGCTGCTGGCGGCGCCCCAGGTGTTTGGCGCTCCGCCGTGGGCCGGGGTCCTGCTGGGCGTGGGGCTGATGTGTGCGGCCATCTGCTGGATGTTGCAGGGGTGGTTCCCTCCGGGGTGGGCGTTGTTTGGGGCGGCGTTGGCGGGGCTTCGCTGGGGAGTGGCCAGCTATTGGGCGAACAGTTATTGGGGCGGGGCGGCGGCCGCGATAGGCGGCGCTTTGGTGTTGGGCGCCCTGCCGCGCATCAGACGCTCCGGCCGCGTGGCGGATGCGCTGTGGCTGGCCGCCGGCGTGGCTATTCTGGCCAACAGCCGTCCATTCGAAGGCATGCTCCTGTGCCTGCCCGTGGCTGCGGCTGTGGCTGTTTGGTTTTGGCGCAAACGCACGATCCGGCCGATCGCGGCGGCGGCGCTCGTCCTGGCCGCCACGGCGTGCCTGATGGCATATTACAACTGGCGCATCACGGGCAATCCTTGGACGATGCCTCACCAGTTGAGCCGAAACACGTACGCCGTGGTTCCCGATTTCTCCTGGCAGAGCCTGCGGCCGGAACCGGCCTACCGGCACGAGGCGATGCGAAAGTTCTATGTCGATCACGACCTGGCGTTCTTCCGCGACCGTCTGGCCATGGGGTTCGCCGCCCGGCTCGTCGCCAAGGCGCTCGACTTTTGGATTTTCTACTTCGGCCCGCTGTTTTCCTTGCCCTTTCTGGCGGCGCTGCCCTGGCTGCTGGGAAACCGGCGCATGCGTTTCCTGTGGATCGTATTCGGGCTGATGTGGGTGGGCTTTTTAAGCGTCGTATATACTCTGCCGCCGCATTACGCGGCGCCCATGACGGCGTTAATCGTTGCCTTGATCGTTCAATCCATGCGGTATCTGCGCACGGCGGAATGGCGCGGCAAGCCGGTCGGGCTATTCCTGGTCCGCGCGATCCCCGTGGTTTGCGTGCTGACGCTCGCCATCCGCCTGGGCGCCGGCCCGTTGGGAATTCCCATTGGCGAGTGGCCTTTGACGTGGTATGCCAGCGGCCCCGGCAACGTCGCGCGCGCCGCAACGATCCGGGATCTGGAGCGTACGGGCGGGAAGCATCTGATTGTCGTGCGATATGACGCGTCGCACGATCCCGGTAAGGAGTGGGTCTACAACGACGCCGATATCGACGGCTCGCCCGTGGTGTGGGCCCGCGGGATGTCCCCCGCCGAAGACCGGCAATTGCTGGAGTACTTCAAGGATCGCAAGGCGTGGCTTCTGGAACCCGACCGCAAGCCGCTTCGACTGGCGCGTATCGATTCACTGGCAACCGCTCCATAACTGTCGCGGCTCGGTTAACCGGGGTTAACTACCTTCTCATGCCTATGGCATAGCTAGCATTTCCGCTTCGCGGCCCTCAGAATTCTTAGTACAGGGCAAGATGGGTCCACTGACGCTGAAGAAGATCGATGGTGCGCTATGGCCGGCCGCGATGGCGGTGGCGAAAGCCGGGGCGTTCTTCCTGCGCGGCCGGCGCCAGGACCCGCGGCCGCTGATTCTACGGCCGGGAGGCATGGGGGACCTGATCCTGTTGTGCATCGCCGCGGAGAATTTGGGCTGCGACCTTCGCCAGTTTTTTTGGGTTATTGAGCGGCGGTCGAGCGCGTGGGCGCGGCATCTCGGGCTGGACTACCTCTGCTATGACAACCACACGGTTGCCCAACATGCGAGAATCGCCGGGCGCTTCTCCGTGGCGATCAATTCCGAGCAGCGTTTCGGGCTTTCCCAAGCCAGCGCGGCGCTGGCCTGCGGCAAAGGCGCGAGGCTGACGTGCTTCGAGACCAACCGCGCGGCGCGGTGGGCCGACGTGCGCGTGGCGTACGATCCGGACGGGGCGCACGAAACCGTCATGTTTCAGAACCTGCTGGCGGCGGCGCTGGAGTTGCCGGCGCGCGTATGTTCCGAACCGGTTGTCCGCCGGCGAATGGCTCCGGCGGTGGAGAAACCGATCGTCGGATTGGGCGGGTTGCAATCGGAGTCGCGCGCGTTTTCCGAGGAGCAGTGGGCGCGGTTTACAGAAGCATGGATGGGCCGAAGGCCTTTTCGAATCGCCTCTTCGCAGACGGACCGGCCCATGGCGCGGAGGCTGGCGCGGCGCTTTGCGGGCCAAGCCGAGGCGTTTGAAGGAAGCTTCAGCGAACTGTGTCAGGTGATCGCGCGGTCCGAAGAGGCGTTCACTGTTGAGGGTGGCTTCCTGCACATAGCCTCCTATTACGGCGTTCCGGCCACGGCAGTGTTCACCAGCAGCCGGGACCGCAAGTGGGCAGCGTTGGGGCAGGGAAGTCGCGCGCTGCTTCGCGAGGGTCTGGCCTGCCGACCCTGCGCTTGGTTCGCCCAGGCACCGCCGTGCGCCAACCATTTTGCGTGCAAGGAAGTCCCGTTTTGAGAATGAGGCGCCGCTATAAATGCGCGGAGGAACATGAAATTGTCAAAGCTTTCGGAGGTATTTGATGCATGGGCGTCCACGGATCCGTTCCAGGCCGCCTGTACGGAGCGCGCCACGTGGAACGAGGAAGAGTTTTTTGCCTACGGGGCCCGGCATATTGAATCCGTGTTGCACGCCGCAGAGAAAAAGCGACCTATCCCTCGCGGCGCCGCGTTGGATTTTGGATGCGGTCCGGGCAGGCTTGCACAGGCCCTCGCGGCGCACTTTTCCCGGGTTGTAGGGGTAGACGTTTCGTGCGAAATGATAAAGACTTCGGAACGCTTGAACCGGCATGCTAACTGCGGCTATGTTCTCAATCAAGCTCCGGATCTGCGCCGATTTCGCAGTGACTCGTTCGACCTAGTGCATTCCTGCAAAGTCCTCCAACATATTCGGCCCAAGCTGGCCTTGACATATATCGCTGAGTTTCTACGCCTCCTCGGCCCAGGCGGCATCGCAATCTTTCAAGTCCCCGAGCGCCCCAAGCCCGGCGTGTCCGGGACCATTTTGCGCGTGACCCCATCCGCACTGCTACGGCCGCTCCGCAGGATTGATATGTATGGCCTGTCGGAGTCCGCGATTACCTCCGCGATCAAAAATTCCGGGGGAAAGCTCTTATGGCGCGAGCCCTGCGACGACGCGGGGCCAAGATGGACCGACTGGCGATACTATGCCGCCCGGGCCAGTTAAGGCGCGGTTTGGTCCGGATATGCACTCTATAGCGCCAGATAAAACGCCGCAGCCACAAGATCCCCACCAAAGCGGCATGAGCAGCTCGTACAATTCGGTTTACGACGGTGACACGGCCGGCTATGCGCGTTTGCGCTCCTGCTGGCTGAACCGTCGCCGCGAGGAATTCATCGCCGCGCGAATCGTGGAATATGCGTTGCCGGCGGGCTCGCTGGCCGTCGAAATTGGCTCGGGCACCGGGGGACTTCTGAACCGGCTGGGGCGGCGATTTCCGGAGCTCCGTTTTCTGGGCATAGAGCCGCTCGCCGGCTACGTGGATTTCGCGCGAACAGGAGCGCCGTCCAATGTTTCCTATGTGACAGCCACGGCGGAGGATGCCGGGCCGCTTCTTCCAGGACCGCCGCGGCTGGTGCTTTCCAATGACGTCCTGCACCATCTGCCTTCTTATTCGACGGCGGCGCGAGGTCTGGCGCGGCACGCGGCTGCCGGCTGTCTCTGGCTAGCGCTGGAACCCAACCAGTGGAACCCATATACGTTTCTGAGGCAATCCGCGGGCTATGGCGAGCGGAATTTCCACCCCCGTGCGTTTGCGCAAGCGGCCGGACGGGAAGGCTGGCGCCTCGGCTCCAGGGAGTATCTCTTCCTGATCCCGCCGTTTGTGAAACAGGCGCCCGCGTGGATGAAAGCGATGGAACGCCGGTTCGAGCGGGTCCCTATGCTGGCAGGGGGGGTGTGTCTGGAGTTCTCCCTTGCTTTACCTAGCTCGCCAGACTGTGTTCGTATCGTTGCACTTTAATCTCATCCTGATACCGGCGGGCTTGCGCCAGGTCATAAGCGGTTTGCAGGCGCAGCCAGTGGTCAGCGTTCGACCAGCCGGCCTTCTCCAGCCGGATGGCCATTTCAGCCGAGATGCCGGCCTGGCCGTTCAGGACACGAGAGAGGGTGTGGCGCGCCACGCCCAACACCTTGGCCCCGCCAGTCACGTTCAGGCCTAACGGATCAAGGCAGGCATCCTTAATCGAGCGGCCCGGATGCGGGGGAGTCTTCATCGGCGCGGAGCGTCCTTATCATCAACATATTGTACCGTGTATCGGTACAGGTATCAAAATGATGGAGGAGGAAGCAGCCTCTCTCTACAGCGCGAGGAAAAATGCGACGGCCACAAGTGCGCCGATGACATAGCTTCGCCAATCTTTCACGGCGAAGACGACGGGGTCGTAGGGGAGTTCGTCGCGGTTGGCGAGCATCCAGGCGCGGCATAGCCAGAACAGGACGGCGAGACAGACGGGCCAGAGAAAGGCGGGGCGGCGATAAAGACGCGTTACATCCTCGCTGTTGATATAGAGCGCGAGGACCACCACGGAGGCGCATCCGCTGGCGGCTCCCCACATTCCCAGCATGGGGAGATCCGGGGCGCGGTAATCGCGCCGTTCGACCGCGGTTTTTTCGTTTTCCACCAGGAGGCGGAGCTCGACGAAGCGCTTCATGACGGCCAGGCTGAAAAAGAAGAACGTCGAGAAGGCCGCCAGCCAGAACGATACCGGAACCCCGGCGGCTTCTCCGCCGAGCAGGATGCGGAAGGTGTAGAAGAACGCGAGCAGGAAGATGTCGGCGACTAACACCTGCTTCAGCGCCAGGCTGTACGCCGCGGTGAGGGCGAGATAGCCGCACAGAAACAAGACGAACCGCGGTGAAACCAGATTGCCGAATCCGGCGGCCGTCAGGAACAGCAGTAGCGCCAGGATCAGACCGAAGCGCGGCGTAAGGGCGCCGCTGGCGAAAGGCCGATTGCATTTGGCGGGGTGGCGCCGATCCGATTTCAGGTCGAGCAGATCGTTGATGAGGTATCCCGATGACGCGCAGACCGAGAAACTGAAGAAAGCCAGAAAGACCCGCGGGAAGACATCCGGCATGAGAATGCGGTGAGCCGTGGCGGCGGGAACGAAAATCAACAGATTCTTGAGCCACTGTTGCACGCGCATGCCCAGCACGGCATCGCGCGCTGCGCGGGAGAGGGTCTTCTTCTGCATGCGGCTCCGGTCTGGCGAACGGGCTATGATAACATGCGCATGGAGACTGTCTTATATTTATGGCGAATGCTTTTCCCTTCTCGTATAAAGCCGCGCTGCTGAACGCGATCGAAACCATCGACCTGGAAAAGGTGGGGCAATCGATTGATATTTTGCGCCGGGCCCGCGAGGAAGGGCGGCGGATATTCGTCTGTGGAAACGGCGGCAGCGCTTCCACCGCATCGCATTTCGCTTGCGACATGGTGAAAGGGGCCAGCTATGGCCGGCCGTCGCGCTTTCGCATCATGGCGCTGACGGATTCGCTGCCCACGATCACGGCGTATTCCAACGATGTTGGCTACGAATGCGTATTCGTGGAGCAATTGAAGAATTTCGCCGAGCCGGGGGATGTGGTTATGGCGATCAGCGGTTCGGGGAACTCGCCCAACGTGCTCCGCGCCGTGGAATACGGCAACGCCATGGGATGCCAGACTATCGCGCTGACCGGCCGCAACGGAGGCGAGCTTGGCCGCATGGCCCAACTCAATCTCCAGGTTTCGCATCCTCACATGGGACGGATCGAAGACGCCCACACGATTGTCACGCACATGATTTGCTATTACTTCATGGACGAAGAAGGGCGGGCGGCCTGACGTTGAAGGCGCGGTCCAAGAAGCGCCGGTAAACAACCGGCGCGCAGGATGGCATCCTGCCCCACTATTCGCGGCGGGCAATAGGCATACGCCAGCCTGTGCCGAATGCGCGCGAGGTCACTTTGAGAGCGGGAGCGGCCTGCTTCCGCTTGAACTCGGCGGCGCGGACCAACTTGAGGACCTGGCGTACGGCGCCCTCCTCAAAGCCGTGGGCGATAACTTCCTCGGCCGACTGGCATTGCTCGATATGCAACTCCAGAATCTGGTCGAGCAGTTCGTAAGGCGGGAGGCTGTCCTGGTCGGTCTGGTTCGGCCGCAGTTCGGCCGAGGGCGCCTTGGCGAGAATGGCTTCAGGGATGTCCGCCCGGCGCCGGTTGCGCCACCGGGAGACGCGGTACACCATCAATTTCGGCAAATCGGCGATCACGGCGAGGCCGCCGTTCATATCGCCGTACAACGTGCAATAGCCGACCGACATTTCCGACTTATTGCCCGTGGTGAGCAGGAGCGAACCGAACTTGTTGGAAAGCGCCATCAAGAGATTGCCGCGGATGCGCGACTGAATGTTCTCTTCGGTCACATCCGGCGGGAGTTCCCGGAAGGCGCCGGCCAAGGCCTGGTCGTAGGCGCTCACCATGGGCGAGATCGGCAGGGTGAGGGTTTCGATGCCGAGGTTACGCGCCAGCGCGACGGAATCGTCCACGCTGCCCGGGCTGGAATAGCGCGAGGGCATCATCACCCCGAGCACGTTTTCGCGGCCGAGAGCGTCGGCCGCGAGGGCCGCCGTCAGCGCCGAATCGATGCCGCCCGAGAGGCCCAACAGCGCTTTTCGAAAACCGGTTTTGCGCGCGTAATCGCGAACGCCCAGCACCAAAGCATGCCAGATCTCGGCCTCGGGTTCGAAATCGTCTTCGGCGATGACGCCCGCCCCGGCGGCCAGGTCCACCGTCAGCGTGTCTTCCTGAAAGCCCCTCGCGCGGGCGAACATCCGGCCTTGGGCGTCGAAGGCCGCGCTACGGCCATCGAAGATGAGGTCGTCATCGCCACCGACCTGGTTCACATAAACCAGGGGCAGGGAATATTTCCGGGCCAGATGGCCGAGCATATGTTCGCGCAGAATCTGCTTTCCGGCGGTGAAGGGAGAGGCGGAGAGGTTGACGATGGCCTGTGCGCCGGCCTGGGCGAGGTCCTCGATGGGATCCTGGTGATAGCGTCTGCGGCTCCAAAAATCGCGGTCGTTCCAGACGTCTTCGCAGATGCTGATGCCCAGGCGCCAGCCGTTCAGTTCGAGGATTTGGGGCCCGCTGGCGGGCTCGAAGTAGCGGTCCTCATCGAAGACGTCGTAAGTGGGCAGGAGGGTTTTATGAAAAACCGGGCCGCCAGCGCCGTCTTTCAAGAGTACGGCGCTGTTGAATAAAGGGCGGCCTCCGGCGCCGGGATTCGGAGTAGCGATGCCCACCAGCACCGGGGGGCCGTCTTTCAATTCCATGGCCAGAGCGTCGAGGGCCTGGCCGGCGCGGCGCACGAACCCGCGGTTCATCAGGAGGTCGCGCGGCAGGTATCCCATCAGGGCCAACTCGGACGTTACCACGAGGTCGGCGGCCTGGGACCCGGTAGCGCGCACGCCGCGGGCAATCAGCGCGGAGTTCCCGTTCAGATCGCCCGCGGTGGGGTTGATTTGGAGAAGCGCGATACGCAAGGCAGTTCCAGTGTAATTCAGTTAAAGAAGGCTGGGGCACTACTGCGAGCCGCGCGACAAGGCCAGGGACTTGACAGCGTGGAACATGATAAAGGTGTCCATGCCCAAAGACATGTTCTTGATGTAGTAAAGGTCGCGTTCCAGCCTCGCGACGGTATCCAACAACTCGCCGCCTTGCAGCGCGTAGTTCATCTGGGCCCAGCCGGTAATTCCCGGCCGCACGCTGTGCCGCTGCCGGTAGTACGGGATATGCCCGGAAAGCGCGGCGACGAACTCCGGCCTCTCCGGGCGCGGTCCCACGAAAGACATATCCCCCTTCAAGACATTGAACAGTTGCGGCAGGTTGTCGATCCGCAACTGACGGATGATCCGGCCAGCCCTGGTAATTTGGGGGCCATCTTCGGCATCGATGCGCGTCGAACGAAATTTGTAAAGCGTGAAGACGGCATCGTGCAGCCCAGCCCGTGCCTGGCGGTGCAGGATCGGCCCGGGCGACGAGAGCTTCACGACCAGCGCCGCAATCGCCATGATGGGGGCGGCCAGGGCGACTCCAATGGCCGCCAGGGATGCATTCCAGAGACTCTGATACAAAACGTTGCGAGGACGGGGTCCGAATTCGCCGGACTCCATGAGCTGAGAGGGCCGTAGTTCCGCGAGGCAAACTCGCCCCCGAATTCTTTCATAGGCGCTGGCCGCCTCTTCTACGGCGTACCCAGCAAAACGGAGTTCCAGAAGTTCGACGATCGGCGGGTGGACCCCGCGCTCGAACAAGCCCACCACAATCCGGTCCGGCCGCGCAGTCTCGACCACATCCCGCAACGAGGCGATCGGACCCAAAATCTCTCCGCCGGGGAGCGCCGATCCCGCGGCCTGGGAATCCCGTACGTATCCGGCTACCAAGAGCCCCAGCTCCGGATGTTCGCCGACATACTTGCCGATGTCCTCCAGCAGAGGGCTGCCGCCAACCAGCAGTAGACGGTCCCGGCCGAGTATCTCAAGCGCATGGGCGCTAAAAAACACGCGCCACAGGAACATTACGACCAGCGTCAGCAAACTGCCCCACAAGATCACCGGCATCGGCGACTTCAGGTCCGGGTCCAAATAGCTGATCAGCCCTTGCAGAAGAAAGGCCCAGCCCATTGCCACGCAGAGATCCTGGAGCAACACGATGCGCGACTGCACGTGAAAGCGCGGATAAAAATCCTGCAAATACAGGCCAATCAAAATGGTGAGGACCATCACGAAGATGCGCACGAGGCCGCGATCGTAGAGGAGGTAGGGAACGGGATCCACCTCCATGACAAGATAGGTGGTCAGGATAAACGCCGAAGTAATCAGCAGGATATCGAACACCAGCAGCGCCAACACGCTACTGGGAACGAAAACGCGAAATAGCCGAATCATCCGGATAATCCCTCACCGCGCGCGAGGCGGTTGGCCGCGAGCGGTCTCAGCGAACCGATTACGACCAAGCCGATCAACGCCACGCAAGCCATTTGCAATAATGTTCTCACCGCATCATTTTAACCGTGCTCGCATATATCGCGCAGAAACTCGGGGTGGCCGCCGCGGAGTTGAGCCGTCTTCCGCGCGCCCTGAAACTCGCGTGGGCAGCCGCGCGGGTATGGACCGCCTTGTGGGCCGCGCTACTGGTTCTGCAAGGACTGCTACCGGTCAGCAGCGTATACCTGACGCGACCTCTGGTGAACCGGATCCTTGCCGCGATCAAGGCCGGCGGCACATGGGAGAGCATCCGGCCGGCCGTCGCGATCGGCGTCCTGATTGCGGCGATCGCGCTGCTTTCCGAAATTTTGCGCAGCGCCACGGTTTGGGTGCGCACCCATCAGTCCGAACTGGTCCAGGATTACATCACCGCCCTGATCCAGCGCAAATCCGCGGAGATCGATCTGGCTTTTTACGACTCCCCGGGGTTTTACGACCAACTGCACCGCGCGCGCAGCGAGGCGTCGTATCGCCCGGTGTTGCTGCTGGAGAGTCTGAGCGGAATTCTTCAGAACGGCATCACCCTGGCGGCCATGCTGGCGGTGCTGGCGCCATTCGGCGTCTGGCTGCCCGTGGCGCTGCTGGCCAGCACGCTGCCGGCGCTATACGTAGTTTTGCGCAACACCGTGCGCCAACACGAATGGCGGTTGCGAACGACCGCCGACGAGCGCCGTACCTGGTATTACGACTGGCTGCTCACGAGCCACGAGACCGCCTCCGAACTGCGGCTATTTGCGCTCGGCGATAGGTTTCAGACCGCATACGGCGCTTTGCGGAAGCGGCTGCGGGGCGAGAAGTTCGAGCTCGCTCAAAGCCAGGCGATCGGCGAATTCGCGGCCGGCGCGCTGGCGCTTCTAGCGGGCGGCGCGAGCCTTCTCTGGATGGCATGGCGGGCTATTCGCGGATGGATCACGCCGGGCGACCTGGCGCTTTTTTATCAGGCCTTTCAGCAGGGCCTCGGCCTCATGCGATCGCTGCTGCAGAACCTCGGCCAACTCTACTCCAGCAGCCTATTTCTCGGAAACCTGTTTGAGTTCCTGGCGCTGGAGCCGACGGTGCTCAGCCCGCCTTCATCCGACCCCATGCCCCCCGCGCTCAAAAGCGGAATCCATTTCGAGCGCGTCACATTCCAATATCCGGGCGCCCGGGCGCCCATTCTGAGCGACTTCAGCCTCACTATTCCCGCCGGCCGAATCGTGAGCCTGGTAGGCCCCAACGGCGCGGGCAAGAGCACCTTCGTGAAACTACTCTGCCGTTTTTACGATCCGCTGGACGGCCGCATCGAACTGGATGGCCGCGATCTGCGCAGCTTTGAGATCGGCGAACTCAGACGCCACATCACGGTGCTATTCCAGGAACCCGTTCGTTACAACGACACGGCCAGCGAGAACATCCGCCTGGGCGACCAGAGGGCCACCGAGGCGGAGATCGAGACGGCGGCCGTGGCCGCCGGCGCCGATGAAATCGTCCGGCGCTTGCCGGCCGGTTACGACAACCCGCTGGGAAAGCTTTTTATCGACGGGGCCGAGCTTTCCACCGGCGAATGGCAGCGCATCGCCTTAGCGCGCGCATTTCTCCGCCAAGCCCCGATCCTGATTCTGGACGAGCCCACGAGCGCGATGGACCCATGGGCGGAGGCCGAGTGGATCGACCGCTTTCGTTCGCTTGCCCATGGCCGCACCGCCATTCTCATTACGCATCGCCTCACTACCGCGATGCGGGCGGACGAAATCCACGTCTTCTCCGAGGGCCGGGTAGTCGAGTCCGGCTCGCATGAAGAGCTGCTGAGACGCGGCGGCCTGTATGCCCAATCCTGGGCAAGACAGGAGAGTTCCACATGCTAGGATGGGTTTCGCGCGATGGTCGATATCCATAGCCACATACTCTGGGAACTCGACGACGGCTCGGGCAGCCTGGAAGAGAGCATCGCTATGATGCAAGTCGCCAGGGAAAGCGGCACAACGGACATCGTGGCGTCACCCCACTCGAATTCGGAGTTCACCTACCGGCCCGAGTTAGTGGACCAGAGAATCCGGGAACTCACCGCCGTGACCGGAGGCCAACCAAGGGTTCTCAGGGGCTGCGATTTTCATCTCAGCTTCGATAACATCGACCACTTGCTGGACCAGCCCAGCACGTACACCATTAACGGCCAGCAATATCTACTCGTCGAATGTCCCGACTTCCACGTCGGCAAGCATACGGAGATCGTCTTGCAGCGGCTGGTGGAAGCGGGGATCGTGCCGATCGTGACGCACCCGGAGCGCAATCGGGTTCTGCAGCGGAAGCTCAGCCGGGTGGAGGAGTGGGTCGACCTGGGATGCCTGGTGCAGGTGACGGCGCTTTCCGTGACAGGCGGTTTCGGCGGCGCCGCCGGCTCCGCGTGCAACAAGTTGCTAGACCGCGGCGTGGTGCATGTGGTGGCCAGCGATGCGCACGATCCGAAGCATCGCAGTCCAAACCTGGACAAGGCGAGGAAGACCATCCGGGCCCGATATGGCGACGACGCCGCGGACATTCTGTTTACCGAAAACCCGCGCAATATCATCGAAGGCCTTCCCGTGGCGGGAGGAAAGCAGGCGTGTTTGGAAGGGCCGCAACGATGGTGGCAGTTCTGGAAACCGCGGGCCGACTAGCCTCCCAGGCGGAAGCCCGCATCACGGCGTTTGCTGACGAAACAACGTTGCGGCGCCAGAACTCAAACCAGGCCGGCGGCCGAGCCGGGTTGTCCACCACGTCACTCTCATCAAGTTTGGCTGGCTCAAGTTCAGATCGATTTCGCCGTTGGCCCCGTCGCTGGATGTCCAAGCCAGAGCCGCCGACGATTCTCCGGACGATTTACCTTGGACTTGAAATATGACATTTTGAGACACGGCCGTATCGGGGACCTTGTACGTTCCACGATATTGGCCATCTAGAAGTCCGTCCTTTTCCTTGAGCCGAAACTCGATATCCACAGGCGGATAGAGATGCGGATCGGGCTTCTCGATGGCTGGCACATAGAACCACTCCCCGGCGAACGAAGACCCGCGGACGCTCGGAACGGGAGGCGTATCTTCCGGCGCCGGGACTTTGGGCGCGCGCGCCGAGTACGCCGCGGTTGGAGCCAGGCCGGAAAGCGCAACCGGTATCGGTAGCGGAACATCCGGAAGTCCAGGCGGGCCGGGCTCTTCCGGCAAAGCAGCTTCAGCGACGGGCGCTCGGTGGATTTCATGTTTGGCGGCCCGTTCAACGGGCCGGAGTACGGGGCTTATGCTATCCGGCAGCGCCGCATGGGGGGACCTATTTGGCATGGATTCCACCGGCATCGAGGGGAGGCGGGCCGTCACATACCAAAAGCCGCTGCCAAGAATCATGCACCCCGTCAAAATCCAGGACCAGTGACGAAAAACGGATTGCGCCAACTCGAACTTGTCCAGCGGCTGAACAAATGGCTCGGCATCCGCGCGCGGGGCCCAATGCAGGGCGGCATTCGAATAAGCGGCCGCCGCAAGGCTCTCGTCATAAGCGCGGCGTTTTCCGGGGTCCACAAAAATATCGAGGACATCATGCAATCGCTTCATCTGACACGCGGCCGCAGCCTTCAACTTCTCGTCCAGTTGACTATCGGGATGCAAAACGCGGGCCAGTGTCTTGTAGGCCTGCCGAATCTCTTCGACCGAGGCATCGTTGCGAACGCCGAATTCCTCGTAAAAATTCATCATGGAGCCGTCAAGGCCTCCGAAGCGCAGCGCTTATCGTATACTCTATGCCAAGAATAGCCCGTTGGAAAGCAATAAAGCATCCGGCCCGGGCTCCAAGCAGGCGTAAAACCCCAGACATAGGACCACTGTTATACCCCACAAAATGTTATAAATAAAGGCTCTTAAGCCAAAAATATTGCATCGGTATTCTCTTTGTGATACATTCGATATTTCACGGGTTTCGCCAGTTTTATCCAATCATGAGCCGGGAATGGGACTCAAGAAGCGTGAGCTTTGCCCGGCTGAAGAACTACAAGGTCAAGTCCATCGGATTTTCGCTTCTTTTTCCCCTCGCCCGATGGACTTCATTCAAAGAAATTCAAAGAAAAAGAAGGAGTTTCGGCCGTGCAGAAAGTCCGAAGCCGTCTCATCAACTTCCGGGTGACGGATGAAGAACTCGATCAACTCAAAACCGCCGCGAGCGTTCAAGGGTCTCGCTGCCTTTCGGAGTTCGCGCGTTTTGTCATGCTGGGAACCGCAACCGGCGCACAATTCCACGCAGTTCCAGAATCCCTGGATGGTAAATTGTCGCTATTCGACCAGCGCTTAAACGTTCTCGAGGCCAACGTGGCGCGTCTTGTGGACGCGCTTGGCGAGCGAGACGGCGACGGCCGCAGGCGGCAAGCCTGAGAATGAAAGGTGTCTTCATGCGTTTGACGTTGGTAATTTGCCTGCTCGTTGCCGCCGCTACGGCGCAGCAACCGAATCCGAATCCGAACCGCGCCATTGCGATACCCGAGGCCGGCGCCAATCTTCCGACTCAATCCATTGGGCCAAACGACCTCATCGCGGTCACGGTTTACAACACTCCGGAACTCAGCCGTACGATTCGCGTCGGGGCGGACGGATACATCCGGCTTCCCATGCTCAAACAGCGCATCAAGGCCGATGGTCTATATCCCTCCGACCTGGAAACCGCCATTGCGGAAGCGCTCCGGCAAGAAGAGTACCTTGTCAATCCGTTTGTCACCGTAACCATCGCCGAGTACCACAGCCGGCCGATCACCGTCTCCGGCGCGGTAAAGTTACCTCTGGAATTTCAGGCGGCAAGCCCCACCACGCTTCTCGAAGCGATTTCCAAAGCCGGGGGGTTGAGCGACAGCGCGGGGCCGGAGATCCTCGTCAGTCAGACGCAGCCCGGGCCGGACGGCACGCCCGTCTCGCACATCCGTCATATCCCCGTCCGCGGGCTGATCAACGATGCCGATGCGGATCTCAACTTCAAGCTCACAGGGGGCGAACAGGTCCTCGTGCCGGAAGCCGCCAAGATATATGTGCTGGGGTACGTCAAAATGCCGAACACCTATAAAGTACAGGACGGATCCGAAATCAGCATCATGCAAATCCTGGCGCTTTCCCAGGGACTGGCGCCATACGCCGCCAAAGTGGCTTACATCTACCGGCCGGATGGCGCCGGCGGCAGAACCGAAATCTCCGTGCCGCTGGCAAAAATCCTGAACCGCAAGGCGCCGGACGTGTCCTTGCTGGCCAACGATATTTTCTACGTACCGGATAACACGGGCAAGCGAATCGCTTTGACAACTCTGGACAAACTAGCGCCGCTGGGAGGCGCCGTTGGAGCGGCGATGATCTACACCCACTAAGGAACACCCGATGCCTGAAAGAAAAGAACCCCTCGCACTCCCCTCTCCCGAGTTTAGCGGTCCGCTTCCGGCCATTCCCATTACCGTGCCGCCGCCGGCCTATACATACACGGAGCCGGAGGCGGAAGAGCGAGCGCTTCCCTTATCCCATTACCTTTGGATTCTGAAGGGGCACCGCTGGGAAATCCTGGCATTCGTGCTTACCTCGGTCATCGCCACGGTAGTGGTGTCGTCGCGGCTCACGCCGATTTACGAATCGACCGCCACGATCGATATCGACCGCGAGATCCCGGCGAATGTGGTTGGCCAGAATTCCGAGATGCAAGTGGAGAATTACGATGCCGACCAGTTTCTTGCCACCCAGATCAAGCTCATTCAGTCGGACTCGGTCTTGCGGCCCGTGGTGCAGAACCTCAAGCTGGACGCGCCCGCCAAGGCAGATCCGGGACACCCCCAGCTTCCCACGACGCGCGCGGCAGATGCGCCGGTCCACCTGAGTAATTTGAAAGTGACCCGGCCGCCGAACACGTATCTCCTGCTTGTGGCCTACCGGTCTCCGGACCCGCAACTCGCCGCCGAGGCGGCCAACCAAATCGCACGCAGTTACAAACAGCACAGCTACGACATTCGTTTCACCGCGACCCAAGACGAATCCACATACATGGAGAAACACCTGGACGCGCTGAAGGCGCAGATGGAGAGCTCTTCTTTGAAGCTGGCCCAATTTGAAAAGGACCTGAATGTGATCGACCCCGAGCAGAAGACCAGCATTCTCACCGCTCGGTTGGTGCAACTCAACACGGAGCTTACCAACGCCCAAACAGACCGCGTTCGCAAGGAAGCGGCGTTCAACGCAGTGAAAGAAGGTTCTCTCGAAGCCGCTCAGGCATCCACCCAAGGCGACCAACTCCGTAAACTTTCCGACAACCTCGGCGAAGCGCAGCAGAAATTCGAGTTAGTCAAACTCCAGTACGGCGCCGCCCATCCCGAGTACAAGCAGGCCGCCGAAGCGGTTGCGGAATTGACGAGCCAGCGCGATTCCCTGAAAGACGCGATCGTACAACGGGTGGCCGTAGAGTACCATCAAGCCCTCGAACGGGAGGCGGCGATCGGCAAAGCGGTGGAGGCTTCCAAGGACGAGTCCGATAAGCTGAACGCGAGTTCCTTCGAATACAAAGCAGTCAAACAGGAAGCCGATACCGACAAGACTCTATATGAGGAGCTGTGGCGGAAGATCCAGGAAGCGGAAATCAACTCCAGTTTTCAAAACAGCTCCATCCGCCTGGCGGATCCGGCCCGCCCAGCGCTTGTGCCGGTCTTCCCGAACATCCCGCTGAATGCGGCTCTCGCATTGTTCTTCTCTTCGCTACTGGCCGTGGGCGCCGCGGTTTTGGCGGACGTCCTGGATAACACCATTCGCGATCCGGAACAGATCCAGCGCGGGATGAGAACCGACGTTCTGGGGTCCCTGCCAGTCGTGAAGGCCTGGCGCGGCCGCCTGGCGGGGCCGTCGCGCGCAAAGGACGGAAAGCCCAAGATCAGCGGGCAGACATCGTCATTCGACGAGGCCATCAGAACGTTGCGCGATTCGATTCTCCTTTCCGATCCGATCCGCCGGCCGCACAGCCTGCTGATCACGTCGGCGGTGCCACGAGAGGGAAAGACCACTGCTTCGTCGCGCCTCGCGGCCGCCCACAGTCTGCAGTTACGCAAGACCCTGTTGATCGACGCCGATCTGCGGCGCCCAGGCGTTCACGGCCGATTCGGGCTGAAGAACGACATCGGCCTCTCCTCGGTGGTGCACGCGAAGATCGACTGGCGGCAGGCAGTCCAACCGGTGGAGGATTATCCCGATCTGTCGGTCTTGCCCGCCGGGCCCGCATCGCGGCGCGCCGCCGACCGGGTGGGCGCCGTGCTGGAAAAGATACTGGAAGAGGCCAAGGAAGAATACGACCTGATCGTCGTGGATTCGCCCCCGCTGCTGGGTTTTGCCGAGCCGCTCCAGATGGCCGCCGTCGTGGACGGCGTGGTTGTGATCACCCTCGCCGGCCAAACGAGCAGAACCGCGGTGGCCAGCGTCCTCAGCAACCTAAAGCGCCTCAAAGCGAACGTAATCGGCGTTGCGCTCAATGAAGTCCGCGAAGACATGAGCGACCGGTATTATTACTACGGATATTACGGCAAGTACTATTCGAAGTATTACAAACCCACCAAAGAAGCATGACGGCCCGGGATTTCCACCTTTGCGCTTCGCAAAGCAAGACAGACGACAAAAAACGGTCGTCTGTCCCACTCGCGGCCGCCATTTTCATCCTTTCGGAATGAAAGTACCGCTCCTGGATCTCAAGGCGCAGCATGCCGCCATCCGCGAGCAGGTGCTCTCCGCGGTCGCGGAGGTGCTCGACTCCCAGGTCTGCATCGGCGGGCCTAAGGTCGCCGAGCTTGAGCGGCAAATCGCCGCGATGAGCGACTGCAAATACGCCGTCGGCGTTTCCAGTGGCACCGATGCGCTTCTATGCAGCATGATGGCGCTCGGTCTGGGCCCCGGCGACGAAGCGATTACCACGCCGTTTACATTCTTCGCCACCGCCGGATCCATCGCCCGTACCGGCGCCACCCCGGTTTTTGCCGACATCGATCCGCGCACGTATAACATCAACCCCGAACCGATCGAGAGGGCCATCACGCCCCGCACCAAGGCGATCGTTCCGGTTCACCTGTTCGGCCAAATGTGCGACATGGACCCGATCATGCGGATTGCGAGCCGTCACGGGATCGCTGTCATCGAAGACGCCGCCCAGTCCATCACCGCGACCTACAAAGGACGCAAAGCCGGCAGCATCGGGGCCGCCGGGTGTTTCAGTTTCTATCCCAGCAAGAACCTCGGCGCGGCCGGCGACGGCGGCATGGTGGTCACGAACGACGCGGCGCTGTACGAGCGCATGATGGCGCTGCGCAATCACGGATCCGAGTCGAAGTACTACCACCGCTACATCGGCGGAAATTTCCGGCTCGACCCAATTCAAGCGGCTGTCCTGCTGGTCAAACTGCCACACCTGGATAGTTGGTCGGAACGCCGCCGGCGGAACGCGGCAGTCTACGACAGCGCCTTTGCGGGGACGGATACCCACGCCCCCTTCGTCATTCCCGAGTGCGTCAGCATCTACAACCAATACGTGATTCGGACGCCGGAACGCGACAGATTGGCCGAAGAGCTTCGCCGCCAGGACATTGGATGCGACATATACTACCCGCTGTGCGTGCCTTTGCAGCCATGTTTCACGCACCTGGGGTACAAGGCCGGTTCGTTTGCAGAAGCCGAGCGCGCGTCGGCGGAAGTTTTGGCTCTCCCGATTTACCCTGAGCTTAACGTCGAACAACAGCAGCGCGTGATTCGCGCGACGCTGGCGGGGGCCGCGGCCAACGGATGAAGCCCCTCCTCGCCCGGCTCATTTCGGCGTTGACGGCAAACCGGTTCTCGCAACTGTGCCTGCTCAAGGGAGCTTGGTTCGCAGACTACCTGATGGGAGTAGGCGCCGGTTCGAATGTAGATACCAGCGGCGAAGCGTCGGTCCTGAGACGACTGAAGGATGCTCCCGGCAATGGCGAGCTTGTCGTTTTCGACGTGGGTTCCAATCAGGGGCAGTTTCTTCAGATGAGCACCAAGGTTTTGGCCGGCAGGGCGTGCCGTATGCACTGCTTCGAGCCGAGTAAGACCGCATATTCTTCGCTTCTACGGAATGCAGAGGCCGTCGAGAATATTGCGCTTAACAACATCGCCCTTGGCCGAGAAACCGGAGAGAGGCTTCTATTCACGGACAAACCCGGTTCACGGCTGGCCTCCCTCACCAAACGAAGAATGGACCATTTCGGGAAAGACTTTGCCGAGACCGAGGCCGTTTTAGTCGATACGCTCGACAACTACTGCTCGCTTCATGGCGTCGAACATATCGATCTCCTGAAGCTTGACGCGGAGGGACATGAGTTGGACATCCTGGCGGGCGGCGCAGAGATGCTGCGGAAGAAAGCCGTCCGGTTTGTCTTGTTCGAGTTTGGCGGTTGCAATATAGACACGCGCACCTTCGTTCAAGATTTTTACTACCTCTTCAGGCATCACGACATGCGAATAGCGAGAATCACCCCCGGGGGATTCTGGTTCGATTTAGGCAATTACAAAGAGATCTACGAGCAATTTAGAACGACAAACTTCGTTGCTTATACCTCGGGGTCAGGGGACCGGCTGACCTAGCATGACATTCGCGATCCTGCGCGTCAGCGCTAAAGGCCGGAGGGCTAATTGATCTGGCCGACGCTGAATATCCGCATCGTACGTATCTATAGGGCGGTCTGCAACCTGTTTCTGGGTCTGATCGGCCGGCTCTTATATAGGCACTCGCCAAGCCCGAATGCGCGACGCATACTGGTTGTCCGTTTTGGTTACATTGGCGATCTGCTGGTAACCATTCCGGCCCTGCATTACCTGCGAACAACGGGACAACCCGCAGCGAGAATAGCGTTACTAACGCATCCCACTTCCCGATCCGGCGAGGCGATGAAAAGTCCCGCCGCGGAGCTACTTCGCGATTGGGGTTTCATCGATGCGATTATATACTCCCCGACGCGCTTCGACCGGTCCGCCAGAGACGCGATCATAAACTTCGGCGCGGACCGCGTGGTGTTCATACCCTACACCAGTACGCCTTTCAAGTCCATGTTGTTCCAGTCGATCCGGCTCCGCCTTATGGGGGTAACGGCGAGGCCAGAAGGCTTGCACACCCACTGGATACCAGCCCGCCTGCAAATTCTTCACTCCAAAGCCGGACTTATTTCTAACCAAGCCGAAATAGCGCTCGACGCGGTTGGGGCGCCATCCACCGACGCCAAGCGGCGCCGCTACCCTTCCATTCCAGTGCTTCACGCAGCCCGCCAAGCCGCCTTGGCTGCGCTTGCCGGCGCCGGAGAGCGCCCTCTCGTCGTACTGGGCTGCGCCGCGAAATACTGGCACAGGCAATGGCCGCTCGAATGCTACCTGCAGGTGATGGACAGTGTCGCGGCGCAGTACGACGCCGCGTGGATCATTCTCGGATCCGCGGACGACGCAGAGCTCGCAGCCGAACTCGAACGCACCACGCGCGCGTTTACAGTCAACCTTTGCGGAAAGTTAAGCCTCGCCGAAGCCGCTGAGGTTGCCCGGATGGGCTCCTTATATCTGGGAAACGAGACCGGGCTCGCACATCTATGCGCGGCGCTCGGGGTCCCGACCGTGGCTCTGTTTTCCGGCATCCACGCTCCCGGCGTGTGGGAGCCATGGTCCGACCTTAACGTCACCCTTCGCGCCGAGGTTCCCTGCCAAGGCTGCGCCTCGGACCGCTTCTGTCCTACCGGCGATAAGCGTTGTCTGACCTCCATAACGCCCGACCTGGTGATTGACACTGTCAAGCGCATGCTTTCCCAGCAATGTCACCCCTTCCGGATGGTCGAAATGGGAACGGATGATTGAGCGCCTGAAAGGGATCGCGCGCAGGGTACTCGCGTTGGACCAGATCGAGTACTCATCACCAGAAGCGCGGCAAAGAGTACAGCCAAACAGTCTCTTGCATTACGGTTTCAACGTATATTCTCAGCGCGGCGACGATGGAATTGTTAGAGAGGTCTTTCGCAGGCTCAATGTCAAGACGCGATATTTCTGTGAATTCGGCGCTTGGGACGGCGTTTATTTGTCGAATACCCGGCTGCTATTCGAATATGGTTGGAGCGGGACCTACATCGAAGGCGACCCGCGCAAATTCAAGGCGTTGCGGCGCCGCTACGAGCGTTATCCTAATATTAGGTGCATCAATTGCTTTGTCTCGGCCTGCGATACTGAGGCGGGCAAGACTCTGGACGGCCTTTGGGAAGAGTGCGCCGGCGCCGAGTCGACTACCCCAATAGACTTTCTGTCAATCGATATTGACGGTCTGGACCTAAACGTCTTCGAAAGTCTGAAGATGACGCCGACCGTGGTCGCCATCGAAGGAGGCGGTTCGTGGCATCCCAGAATGGAAGAACGTGTTCCCGATTATGTTGCAGCCAGGAATCTCCAGCAACCGTTGGCGGTTATGATCTCAAGCGCACGCAAAAAGGGATACGAACCTATTTGCTTCAATCAGAATCTATACGTGATTCGACGCGAGCATTCTGAGAAGTTCGGCGGCATAATAAACGACGTTGACACCCTCTGGCGCGATTTTTACTATTTCCAGTCCGAGCAGTTTCGGCTGCAGTTAAGGAGGTTCAGAGAAGCAAATCCGCTCGTCAAAGAATACGAGGGTGGACCGAGGAATCTGCCGAGTTCGGACGCTCCTACGGAGGCGCCATGAGCGCCACTCCGGGTGTTGCCGGAATCCTGCTTAGCCTAGTCGGGCCGGAGAGCGGAGGGGGGGCGGGGCGCTCGCGATGGCGGCGGGCGTCCATCACAGCCCTCACTACCGTTGGGGCGAGAGGGTTGTCCATTCTCACGGGACTCATTTCCGTGCCGCTGACCCTGCGATACCTCGGCGCGGAGCGCTATGGCGTATGGATGACGATCAGCTCGGCCGTGGTGCTGCTGGTCTTTGCCGACTTTGGGCTGGGCAGCGGAGTGGTGAACGCAATCTCTCAGGCAGACGGAGCCGACGATCACGGGCGGGCGGCGGAAGTAGTGTCGAGCGCATTCTTTATGCTGTTAGGAATAGCCACCGCAGTCGCGGCGCTGTTTTCGGCGCTGTCCCGCGTGGTTCCTTGGCACGCGGTGTTCAACGTCACATCACCCGCCGCGCAATCGGAACTCCTGCCGACAATGGCGGTGATCGTGGGCGGCTTCGTCATTAGCCTTCCGCTGGGCGTGGTGCAACGAGTCCAAATCGGGTACCAGCAGGGTTACAGGAACAACCTCTGGCAAATGGCTGGGAACGCCATTGGCTTCGGCGGCATCTTAGTGGCAATTCACCTCAAAGCCGCCCTGCCGTGGCTTGTGCTCTGCATGACCGGCGGCCAAGCTTTGGGGTTGAGCTGCAATTTTATCGATCACTTCTATCGCGTGCGTCCGTGGTTGCGTCCGCGGTTCGCATTAGTGAACTGGTCGACGTGCCGCAACCTGATGCACGTCGGCATGGTCTTTTGCGGCTTGACAATGGCGACCCTACTCGGGACCGGCACCGACGAGCTGATTATCGCGCACGCGCGCGGCAGCGCCGCCGTTGCCCAGTACGACGTCGTCTATAAACTGTCCGCGCTGACTCTCCTGATCCAGTACTTTACCGTCTGTCTATGGCCCGCCTTCTCGGAAGCCCAAGCGAGGGGCGACGGCGCCTGGCTGCGATCCGCCTTCCGCCGGACAACCGCAATGGCAGCAGTACTCGCGGTCCTTCTGAGCCTTGTACTTCTTGTTTTCGGCCGTCACATTGTGCAATTCTGGGTGGGCAAAGCAATGGTTCCCTCTTTCGCTCTTCTTTTAGGGTTCTGCTGCCTCAAGTTTGTAACGAATCTCAGCGAAACGGCCGTGTCGCTGCTTAACACCGCTCCGCTGCTGCACACCCACATACGGATCGCCGGCACAGCCGCAATTGTCGCCGTTTGCGCAAAAGTTATCGCCGCCCATTATGCCGGCGGGGTGGGCGTTATCTGGGCTACGGCAGCGGCCTACGGGGCACTCTATAGTCTCCCCGCCGTCATTACCGCGGACGTGTGGTCTTCGCGCTTCGCGCTCCGCCCAGAAGGCGTTGGAGCGTCTAGCTAAGCTAAGCGACAGGGGTTGGGATGAGGGTGAGATTCAAGGGCGGCATGAGGCGGCTTCTAAGGGCCTGTGTGATGGCGGCGCCGCTAGGGCTCAGGGTTCGCCTGCTGCGCCTTCTTCTACAGGGCTTTGGGGCTAATGTCGTCACCTTGTATAACCAGGGGCGCAATCTGATTATTTCCTCGCTGGATGGAGTATTAGGGAGGATCTTGGTTCAAGGCGAATACCAGGAGACGGCGGATATCGCATTTGTTAGGGCGGCCGTGGATGCAGACGACGTGGTGTTCGATGTCGGCGCGAGCATAGGTTATTATACTATTATCTTTGCGGAGTTGGTCCGCCACGGTCGAGGCGCTGTCTACGCCTTCGAGCCAACCCCGTCCACCTTTGCACGTCTAGAACGAAACTGCGCACTCAACGGCTTTATTGGGGACAAGGTGTTTCTTGACAACCGGGCGCTCCTTGACACGCCAGGCCGGGGGCAGCTTCACTGCTATGAGGAGGTCGGCCACGAGGAAATCAGCAGCTCCGGCTGGAATACATTTGGCGTTCCGGGATTTCGCGATCCATCCGGGCGGGAGATCCCAACGCGACCCGTTTGCGTCGATGTTACCACTTTGGACCAAGTCGTCTCTCTTCACGGCCTTGACACCGTGAATATGATGAAACTTGACGCGGAGGGCGCAGAGTATCTGGTCCTTAAAGGAGGTGCGCGCACGTTGGAAAGGTGCGCCAAAACCGATGCGTTCCTAATAATGATCGAACTCGAGCCTGAGCGCTTACAATCCATGGGCAGTACGGTAGCCGAAGTCGTGAATTTGCTCGAGGGTTATGGTATGACGATTTGCAAGTTCGACGCGTGCGCCGGCAGGCTGGTGACGGCGGAGGATCCGTCGTTTAGCGGACTCGCCGGTCAAAACGGGATTGCCTGCCGGAATCCCGGCTACTGGAACGGGCGGTTGGCGAGAAAAGCGGATACGCGCTTGCAGTAACGACGAGCCCTCTTCCAATGGCTTCCCCAAAGTCTTTCCGCGGCTTCGGAAACCGCCGCCGCCTGATCCTATTCATTCAGGCCGCTCTGGTTAGCGTGGTCGCCGCCATCGGGATAGCTCTCTCCGAACTCCCGGCAAACCTGGACAACACGGTGTTTCCGGCCTGTGTGTTGGTCTCCGTTATCGCGGTTTGGAATTTCTGGTCATGGCGTTTGCTGGGGCGGGAATGGTTTGGACCATACGGGCTTTTTCTTATGAGCGCATCGCTATTCAACGGAGGCCAGGCGTTTCTGGAGGTTTTGGGCCTGAATGTAAATGGCGTGCTGGCGGGTCACTATGCGCCCGAACTGACAGTGAAGGCGCTATATCTGATCGCGCTGGGGCTGGCCGCTCTTCACCTGGGCGCAATCGGTGCGATTCGCAAGCCCGCCGTTCGTACCCACTTCCGCCCGCGCCCCTCAGACGACGAGCGGGACCGCGCGAGCCGCGCCGTGGGTTGGTCTTGCCTTCTGATATCCGCCTTCCCAAACGTACTCGTACTTAGGGACATGCTCTCGGTGGTGGCAAGCCGGGGTTACACCGGCCTAACCGACCGCCCCGTCGAGGACGTTTTGCCGGCTAGTATCCGGCTCCTGGCCGGCTTTCTGGTCCCGGGCGTCATGTTCCTGGCCGCCGGCAGCCGGAGGCATCGCCATTCGCTCACGCTTGCAGCAATCGTCATGGCTGTATATTCCGGCATCGTAATGTATTCGGGTATGCGGCGTCTGGGGGCGCCGCTATTCATTTCCTTCGTCTGGCTGTACCACTCCCGAATCCGCCGGCTTCCCCGTGCAGCCATTCTGTCGACAGGAGTGGCTCTATTAGCCCTTTTTACACTGGTGTCAGAGGTCCGGAATGAGCCGGGACCGTGGCTCGATGCGGTTCAGAAGGCTCGCGCGACGAGTAGTGCTGCGCAGAATCCGATTGTCGGCGCGATCACGGAAATGGGAAACACGGCGGGAACCGTGGCCGATACGATCAATTTGTGGCCGGCCGCCCGGCCTTTCGACTATGGCATTGGCTATGGGTATGCGCTCTTGACCCTCATACCCAACGTAGGTTGGGCTGTCCACCCTACCGCCGCGCGTGGAACCTACTCCGAGTGGCTGACCCGCATGGTTGAACTGAGGACTGACGTTCACGGCGGAGGTTTTGGGTATTCCTTCATCGCCGAGCCCTTCGCGAATTTCGGCTGGTATGGCGTAGTGCCTCTTCTGGTCCTCACCGGTTATCTCCTGGTGAAAATGTTCGAGTGGGCAACCCTGACAGACGATCCCGCGAAGTACGCCGCCGTTGCAACATTTATAGTCCCCCTCTTGTTCTTCCCACGCGCCGAGACTGCCGAGCTGTTTCGTCCGCTGGTGTACTATTCTCTGTTGTCGTATGTTGCCGCGGGCCTATGGACGAAGCGTTTTTTATCAAAGAGCCGGGCGGGACAACCCCAGAGGATCGCACCGCGTGTTACGGGTCGCCGCCCTGTTCCGGGAGGGCAACCTTCGCTTGAATCGACAGCGCCCCGGCGCGGTTCGCTTGCGAACTCTTCCCCGACGTGATGCAAACATGCGGATCCCCTGCATTTTCGGCAAATACGCTTACGGAGACAGGTTGGGGCCGGCGGGGCGACAACCGGTGTTGTTGCTTCGGCTTCGCGGAGGTCTTGGCAACCAACTCTTCCAGTACGCCGCGGGGCGCGCCTTGGCATTGCGAAACGGTGTCCCGCTCCGGCTGGACCGTACTTCCGGCTTCCGTAGCGACCCTTACGGCCGTTCCTACGACCTCGGAGGCTTTAATGTACTGGACGAGGGAACGGAGCCGGTATTCTCGGCGGACCTTGGCATCAGGGCCGCATTGTTTAGGGAGTTCGTCAAACGGCGAGAAGTATGGAGAATGCAAGCGGGGCAGTATTTCGACCCGGCAATCTATAACTTGCGCATCAAGCGCCCGACCGTACTCGACGCGTACTGTCAAAGCCCCCGGTACTTCGGCGAGATCGAGGACCTCGTGCGCATGGATCTGGAGTTTAAGACCGCCCCGTCCGGCCTGAGCGATGTGACGGCCGGGGAAATCATGCAAGGGAACTCGGTATGCATGCACGTACGGCGGCTGCATGGAAAAGAAGCGGATGGATCGAGACCGCAATCCGTGGCGGACTATTACGGCACGTGCGACATCGCGTACTATCGCCGCGCTATCCGTGAGATAGCGTCGGTTCACGGGAGTCTCAGACTTTTTGTTTTCAGCGACGACATTGGCTGGGCTCAACAGAACGCAGGGCTCTTCGAAACCGAGGGCTGCAGCGTGACAGTGATAGACGAAGATCCGCTTCGGAGCTTCTATCTCATGCGGTTGTGCAGGCACTTCATCATCGCAAACAGCACGTTCAGTTGGTGGGCCGCCTGGCTCGGGGGGCATGCGATGAAAACGGTTTGCGTCCCATCGGTGTGGAATCGCGGGGAGCGGCACTTTCCGCGCGATCTCTTCCCGCCCGGCTGGAGAGTGGTCCCCGCGGCCCCGACGCCACCAAGCGCGTGTCCGGCAGTGGCTGACCCGAGCGAGGCGGCCCACACTACGCACGAGACCCCGGCAGAACGCGGCAGATAGGCCACCTCGATGAGCGACGTCAATCCCACATTCAGCATCGTCGTGCCTTTCAGAAATCCAGGGCCCTATTTTCCACTCGCCCTGAAATCCGTTTTCGCGCAGACATTCGATGACTGGGAGCTTCTGCTGCTTGACGACGGGTCCACGGACGGATCGCTCGAGACTGCCCGGACCATTCAAGATTCCCGAGTACGCGTATTCAGCGATGGAATCCGATGCGGCGCCGGCGCCCGCAGAAACCAAGGCGTCAAGGAGTCCCGCGGGCGGTACATAGCCCTTTTCGACGCCGACGACGTGATGGCGCCCACCCGCCTCCAATTGCAATATGACGCTCTCCGAAGATGCGGCGCCGATACCGTTGTCGCAGGGGGCGCGTACGCGATCGACGCCGAATCGACCGTACTCGGGGTCATGGCGAGATCCAACAGACCGTGGGGGCCCGACATCATCAATCCAACGGTCGCAGCGTCGAGAGAATGGTTCGTAAAGAACCCGTACAATGAAGACGCGGCTTTTCTGAGAGCGCAGGACTTCGAACTGTGGGTCCGGACCCGAGATGCGCGGCAGACCATCTATATTGGCGCGCCCCTTGTTTACTACCGCCTCGGAATTTATACCGACCTGGAGCGGTACATGGTTACCAGCTTCGCCATGGTGCGCGTTTACACGATGTACAGCCGTGGGCAGCGCTGGCGACTGCTGTCACAGGTAACTGCACAGCTTGTCAAGTTATGGCTGCTCAACTATAGTTTCTCCCTCGACCCCTCGTCATGGCGCGTTAACCTTCATACCATGCAGTTAGGAGCCGGCGAGCTTCGCTCGGCCGCATTAGTTCTAACTCAGATAGGAAACGCAAGCATTCCGGCCACCGCATGTTCCAATTGAGGATGCCAACATGGTTCCCGACGTTACGATAGTGACGCCCTTCCGGGATCCGGGATCCTGCTTCGAGCTCGCGCTGAAATCGGTCTTCGCACAAACACTAACGAACTGGGAGCTCATTCTAATCGACGACGGGTCACGCGACGAGTCGCTGTCCTTCGCCCGATCGCTGAGGGATCCGCGAGTACGCGTCTTTAGCGATGGACGGCGCCGGCGCCAGCAAGTAAGGAGGAATGAGGCGATAGCCCTGGCCAGCGCACCGTACATAGCCCTCATGGATGCCGACGACATCATGCATCCACGGCGATTGGAGAGGCAATTGGCGGAGTTCGAACGCCAACGCCGTCCGATGGTTCTGGGGTCCACGGCGTTTTCGATAGACGGCGACAACAACCTCCTGGGGCTTCGAAGGCCGCTTGCAAAGTGGCGGCCGGGGGCCTACGAGTCCCGCGGCGCCTTTTTGAACCCGACCGTTATGGCGCCAACCTCCTGGTTTCGCGCGAATCCATATTCCGAAGATCTCGTCTTCTACCGTTCGGAAGATGCGGAACTCTGGTGCAGGACATCCGGCGCCACCGACTTCGTCAACCTCGAGGACGCACTGATGTTTTATCGCGAGGAGAGACGCGTAAATCTGGCAAACTACCTGGGTTCCTCCATGGGTTTGTGCATTCTTCTGCGGCGGAGGTATGCGAAGCCGCGTTACCAATTTCTGAAGCTGTTGTCGGTTGAGATTGCAAAGGTTTGGATTGCGATAGTGGCCGAAACCTTTGGCGCGAGCTCCGCCCTGGTCAGGCGCAGGTCCCAACTGATCAGGCCGGCGGTCCGCGAGGAGGCGCTGCGGATTCTCTCGCAGATTCGCGGCGTTGAGTTGCCACTCCTGCCAAACGAAGCGACAAGCGTGTCTGCCAGGACGCGAAGCGTCGTTGGCGGCCAGCGCGCCATTTGACCAGGATCGAAAAAGAGCCCAGATGAGTCTGCGCTCGGAACCATGCGCGCCGAACCCGGAGGCGGGAAGTCCGCTTAAATCGGTTTGCCTTGTCGTTTCCAGCCCTCTCACGCTGAAGTGTTTCCTCCTCGACCAGATCGCAGCCTTGAGCCGCGTTTACCGCCTGACATGCGTCGCCAATTGGAACGACCCTGCCGGACTTCAGCAGTGCGGGGTCGACGTGCCATTGGTATCCGTTCCAATAGAACGGGCAGTCTCCCCCAGCCGCGATCTTCGGGCGCTCTTGACGCTTCGGCGCTACTTCAGGGCGAACCATACGGATGTGGTTCACAGTTTCACTCCGAAGGCCGGTTTGCTGGCCATGACGGCGGCGGCGCTGGCAGGGGTTCCCGTGAGAATCCACACCTTCACCGGGCAGGTCTGGGCTAACCGTTCCGGCCTACCGCGGACAATGCTGAAGGCGTTGGACATCTGCATCGCGGCAATGGCCACCCACATCCTTGTCGACAGTGAGTCTCAGCGCGACTTCCTGGTGCGCCAGCGGGTTCTGTCGGAGAAAAAGTCCAAAGTCCTTGCTAACGGGTCCATTTCCGGCGTGGACACATGCCGGTTCCGTCCCGATTCCGAGTTACGAAAGAGAATTCGGCGACTGGAGGGCATCCCGGAAGACGGTGTGATATTCCTTTACATGGGACGGCTCAAGACCGACAAGGGCGTCTTGGACTTGGCGCAGGCTTTCGCACGGTTAGGCATGGATTATGGCGAAGCCTGGCTGCTGATCGTCGGTCCGGATGAAGAAGGTCTTCGGCCCCGCATCCAGGGGATTTGTTCGCCGGTTGCCAACAGGCTCCGCTTCGTCGATTTCGCGAGCGCGCCGCAGGAATACATGGCCGCGGCCGACGTGCTATGTCTGCCGAGTTACCGTGAAGGTTTTGGCAGCGTGATCATCGAAGCGGCATCGGCGGGCATTCCGGCCGTGGCTTCCAACATTTACGGAATCACCGACGCCATTGAACCGGGCGCGACCGGCCTTCTGCACGCCGCCGGCGACGTGGCCGGCCTGCAATCGAAGATGAAGCAGACGATAGACGACCCAGAATCGCGCACGAGGATGGGAGCGAATGCGCGGTTGCGAGCAGGCCGCAAGTTTTCCAAGGAATTGGTAACGTCAGCACTACTCGATTTTTACAGGTCCGTAGCAGGAAGTGAGCCCGCAAGGGATGCGACAGTTTCCTACGCACGCGAAACGCGTCTTTGACCTGGTGGTGGGATCGCTGTTGTTGCTGGCCTGCTGCCCGATCATTGCCCTGGTGGCAGCGGCTCTCAGAACCGTCCTCGGGCGGCCGGTCATATTCAGCAGGGAACGCATCGGATTGCACGACCAGCCGTTTCAATTTCACAAATTCCGTACGATGACCAATACGTGCGATGAGCGAGGCTGCTTACTGCCCGATCGCGACCGTATGACCAGCCTCGGGGGAAGGCTGAGGCGTTTCAGCTTAGATGAGTTGCCGCAGCTTTGGAATGTTCTTAGGGGCGACATGAGCCTCGTCGGCCCAAGACCCCTACTCCCTGAGTACCTGCCCAGATACACCCTATTCCAGCGCCGCCGCCACGAGGTGAAGCCAGGGATCACGGGGTGGGCGCAGGTAAACGGCCGCAATGGCCTCAGTTGGGAGCAGAAGTTCGAGTTGGACGTGTGGTACGTGGATCACTGGAGCTTCTGGCTGGACGTCAGGATTCTATGGATGACCGTGCGCAAGGTGCTTTGCGGCGAAGGAATCAGCCAGGAGGGACAGGCAACGATGCTGGAGTTCATGGGGAGCCCAACCCAGTCGAGGCAGGATGAGTGACCTGGTGTTGTGGGGCGCCAGCGGCCATGGAAAGGTGGTTCTGGACAGTCTCGCAGTACCTCAGCGTGAAGCTGGCGGCAATGACATGTTACAAAAGCCAACTGGCCCCCAGCCCGGGGGAGCACAATCGGCGTTGCGGCGGCCGAAGCGTTCGGCCTGGTTAGAGATCGTTCTTTAAAAGATGCCGTACTGACATTGGAAGGAGAAAGCGTTGCAAAGAACTGAGTTTTTGTTGTCGCTCGATGAACTCCTGGAACTTGAGCCGGGCACTGTGCAAGGGTCCGAGACTCTGGAGCGCCTGGAGGGCTGGAATTCGCTCGCCATTATCAGTCTCATGGCGCTCATGGATGAGCGATTCGGCGTGACTTTGCAGCCGAGGCGGATAGCCGCGTGCACGACCGTTGCGGACCTCGTGGCGCTACTCGGCGATCAAATTCAGCCCTTGCCAACCGCGTAGGGTCTGGAATGCGGATAGCAAGGTTGGCCGCCCGGCCATGATAAACCCAATGGATTTGACGGGCCGGACCATTTTGGTCACTGGCGCTTCCTCCGGGATTGGACGTGAGACGGCCCGCCTGATCAGCCAGTTGGGGGCCCGCGTTGTTCTGGTTGGGCGCAACGAGGAGCGACTTACGGGAACGCTGCAATCCCTCGATGGGGGGGGGCACAGAGCTGAGCGGTTCGATCTGTCTTCAGCCGATGAGATCCCGCGCTGGCTTAAGAGCGTTAGCGCGTCGTCCGGACCCTTACACGGACTGGTTCACAGCGCGGGCATAATCAAACTATGTCCGCTTCGCGTGTCGACTTCCCAAACTGTCGAAGACGTTATGGGCATCAACGTAAAGGCGGCAATCGGCCTCGCTAGAGGTTTTTGCCAAAAGAACGTTCGTACAGCGAATAGCAGCATCGTATTCCTCTCGTCGGTGACTGGGTTGACGGGTCAGGCGGGACTCAGCGCGTACGCGGCAAGTAAAGGCGCGATCATTGCGCTCACAAAAGCGCTGGCCGTCGAACTGGCAGGAGAACGCATCCGGGTCAACTGCGTATCCCCCGGACTCGTGACAACTGAAATGGGGCAGGGCCAGTTAAGCTTGCTGACGCCTGAGCAGGGCGCGGCCCTGGAGGCGATGCACTTGCTAGGGTTTGGCAGCGCCCGCGACGTTTCCTGCGCCATCGCTTTCCTGCTCGCCGAAACGGCCCGTTGGATTACCGGCACGACGCTTGTGGTTGACGGCGGTTACACCGCGCATTAAAAGGGGGATTGGTGAAGCGTCTTTTGATCGTTGGCGCGGGCGGATTTGGCAGGGAGGTTCTATGTTGGGCGCGGGACGTCGCGCCGACGCAGTCGGAATGGAGAATCGGCGGATTTCTGGATGCCAATGCCGCAGCCCTCGACGGCTTCGACGTATCTCTAGAAATCCTAGGAGATCCAGCGGAATTCGCGCCCGCTGAAACGGACCGGTACATTTGTGCGATCGGCGATCCGGCAACCAAGCAGCGTGTTGTCACGGGCCTCGCGTCGCGTGGCGCTCAGTTCGCGACCCTGATTCATCCTTCCGTCATTATGGGGGCGGATTGTCGCATCGGCAATGGCTGTATCGTGTGCCCAAGGGCTGTGCTGACAACGCATGTGACCCTGGGCAGATTCGTCACCGTAAATATCGCTTCCACGGTAGGGCACGACGCGCGGGTGGGCGACTGGTGCACTTTGAGCGATGGCGTCGACATAACGGGAAAGGTGAGCCTGGGGGAGGGAGTCTTCGCGGGAAGCCATGCTTGCGTCCTGCCTGGCCTGAGGATTGGCGACGGTGCGGTGGTTGGAGCGGGCGCCGTGGTGGCCCGGAATGTGTCTGCTGGAAGCACCATGTTCGGCGTCCCCGCCAAGCTGATTTGCACCAAAGCCGCGAAGTAGTTTTCCCGCCGCGAAACGCCTGTTTATGAAAGCAACCGTCGCAGCAATCGAATACCACTTCCCTGAGCACTGCCTGACCAATGAGCAACTGGCGGCTGAGTTCCCGGAGTGGAGCGTAGAAAAGATCGAGGAGAAGACCGGCATCGCCGAACGCTGGATTGCCGCCGAAGGCGAGTGCTCATCCGACCTGGGAACCGCAGCCGCCAGAAAACTGTTCGACAGCGGCGCCTGCCGCCCCGCGGATATCGATTACCTCTTGTTCTGCACGCAGAGCCCGGACCATTTCCTGCCGACAACCGCCTGCGTGATGCAACAGCGCCTTGGCATACCGACGTCCGCTGGAGCATTAGACTTCAACCTGGGGTGTTCGGGGTACGTTTACGGTTTAGGCCTCGCAAAGGCCCTCGTTGAAACCAGCCAAGCGACGAATGTGCTCCTGGTAACCGCCGAGACCTATAGCAAGTTCATTCACCCGAAAGACAAAAGCGTCCGCACGCTGTTTGGGGATGCCGGCGCTGCGACCCTAGTACGTGGCGTAGCTGGGAACGACGCATTCATCGGTCCCTTCGTGTACGGGACGGATGGCGGCGGCGCAGGGAACCTGATCGTGCCCACTGGCGGCATGCGGCAGCGGGTGGCGACAGCCAAAGGGGCGACCATGGATTCGGATGGGAACCTACGTAGCGAGGCAAACCTTTACATGAACGGGGCGGAGATTTTCGCCTTTACTCTCCAGGCGGTCCCAAAGGTAGTGCAGGAGTTGCTGGCAGCCGCAGGCAAAAGCCTTGGCGATATCGATCTGTACGTGTTCCACCAGGCGAACCAGTACATGCTGGAGCACCTCAGGAAGAAGCTGAAAATTCCTCCCGAGAGATTCTTCGTGGGCATGCGCCACTGCGGAAACACCGTTTCCTGCACGATACCTATTGCGCTGAAACAGGCGGTGGAGGAAGGGCGGATGCAGCCGGGTCGTTTGGCTATGGCAGTCGGTTTTGGGGTTGGCTATTCATGGGGGGCCACGCTTATCCGGTGGGTGTAAGGTCCTCCATGAAACGCATACTCCTCTCCGTTCCGCACATGGGTGGCAACGAAGAAGCCTACGTTCGCGAGGCTTTTGCGACAAACTGGCTCTCGACCGTCGGCCCCAATCTGACGGCTTTCGAACGCGCATTCGAGGCTCGCGTGGGGCTTCCATCGGTGGCGCTGGCCAGCGGAACCGCGGCGCTCCACCTCGCGCTGCGCCTGGCAGGCGCCGGCCCCGGCGATGAAGTGTTCTGTTCCACCCTCACCTTCGTCGCTGCTGCCAACGCGATCGCCTATCAGGGCGGCGTTCCGGTCTTTCTGGATAGCGACCGCACGACCTGGAACCTGGATCCGGACGTCCTATCCCGCGCCCTGCGAGAGCGCGCGGCCGCGAACAGGCTGCCCAAGGCGCTGGTGGTGGTCCATATCTATGGCCAAAGCGCCGATATGGATCCCATCCTGCAGGCGTGCGCCGAATACGGGGTGGTTGTGATCGAGGATGCCGCCGAGGCGGTGGGCACGCTGTATAAGGGGAAGCCGGCCGGGACGCTCGGCGACGCCGGGGTCTACTCTTTCAATGGAAACAAGATCGTCACCACCACCGGCGGTGGAATGCTGGTCTCGCGCCACTCCGCGTGGATTGGGAAGGCACGTTTCTGGTCCCAGCAGGCCCGTGACGCCGCTCTGTGGTACGAACACTCCGAACTTGGCTACAACTACCGCATGAGCAATGTGCTGGCAGGAATCGGAAGGGGGCAACTCGAAGTTCTAGACCTTCGTGTCCAACAGCGGCGGGCCATCGCGTTCCGCTACCGCGATGCCTTCGCCGACCTTCCCGGCATCTCGCTCATGCCGCAAGCGCCTTACGGCCTGCATACGAATTGGCTGAGCTGCTTCCTGCTCGAAGGGCGGGAGTTCGGTTGCTCGCGCGACGAACTCATCGGCGCCCTGAATGCCGCAAACATCGAGTCCCGCCCCGTCTGGAAGCCCATGCACCTCCAGCCTTTGTATGCCCACAGCGAACATTTTGGCGGCGCGGTCGCGGAAGACCTATTCCGGCGGGGGATCTGTCTTCCAAGTTCGAGCAGCCTCACCGATCAGCAACAGCTACACGTCGTAAACGCCGTGCGAAGGACGGCTGGCGTGGGCAATTTGGAAGATTTGGGCGAGCGCCCAATTACGGAAGCCGACTTATGTTCGGACTTGAGACCTTAATCGAGTTCCAGCGCTGGGGGAATCGTCTTAAGCGGTTTAGACGGTCGACCGTGCGCCTGGTCCAATTGGCTATTTTCCTGTTCGCCGGAGTTTCGGCCTTTCTGCTTCGGTTCGACTTCGCCATCCCGAAGGAATACCGCGAGCGCCTGCTGGCGGGGCTCTGTATATGGGTGATCGCCAAGATCCTCGCCTTTCAGTTGTTCCGGCTGGATCGTGGGTGGTGGCGCTATGTTTCCGTTCCGGACCTGCTCCGGGTCGGCTATGCTAATGTGGCCGGATCGGCGTTCGGAGGCATCGGCATATGGCTGTTTGCGCCGCGGGGCTTTCCGCGTTCCATCTATTTCTTGGATTTCCTGGTCTGCTTCATCGCGACCGCGGGAATCCGCCTGGCCGCCAGGGTGCTTTTTGAGTTCTCCGGAACGTTACCCCAGAGCGAAACAAAACGGACCCTTATCTACGGAGCGGGCGACGCGGGGGTGTCCCTGTTGCGGGAAATCCGCCGGAATCCCGCACTGGCCTACGATATAGCCGGTCTCATCGACGACGACCCGGTCAAGACCGGCGCCATGATTTATCGCACCAAGGTGTTTGGAACTGGCGAGGCGCTGCCGTCTATTGTGAAAGCCCACGACATCGACATAGTTCTCCTGGCCCTGCCTTCCGCCACTGGCCAGGAAATGACTGCCATCCTCAAACGCTGCCAGGAAGCCGGCGTCGCTTACAAAACCGTTCCCAGCTTTACGGAAATCCTCGAAACCGGCAGTCTTGCCTCGAGCATCCGCAACGTCGACGTGGAGGACCTGCTCGGCCGCAACCCCGTTGTTCTCGATGAATCCGGAATTCGCGAAAAGATCGAAGGTAAAGTAGTGGCCGTCACCGGCGCGGCCGGGTCCATCGGTTCCGAGTTGTGCCGTCAAATCGCCCATTTCCGCCCGGCGGCCATCGTGGCCTACGACTGTGCGGAAACCGCCCTCTTCTATATCGACCGCGAAATGAGCGAGCGCTTCCCCGGCCTCCGGTTCTGTCCCGAGATCGGCGATATCCGCAACTTGCAGCGCCTGGCCGAAGTTTTCGAAAAATATCGCCCTTCGATCCTCTACCATGCCGCGGCCTACAAGCATGTCCCGATGATGGAGAGCCACGTGTTTGAAGCCGTCGAGAATAACGTGATTGGGACCTGGAATGTCGCCGCGGCGGCCGCGGAGAGTGGGATTGCCGACTTCGTCATGATCTCGTCCGACAAGGCGGTCCGCCCGACCAGCGTCATGGGCGTTACCAAGCGCGTCGCCGAGTTGCTGATCCACGCCCTCCAAAACGGCCGCACGAAGTATGTCTCCGTCCGTTTCGGTAACGTCCTGGGCAGCAACGGAAGCGTGATCCCCCTCTTCAAGCAGCAAATCGCCGCGCGCAAGCCCGTTACCGTCACGCACCCGGAAATGCGGCGGTACTTTATGACAATCCCGGAGGCTGCCCAACTCGTCATTCAGGCTTCCACCATGGGCAAGGGCGGCGAAATCTTCGTTCTGGACATGGGCCAACCGGTCCGGATTTTAGATCTGGCCAGCAATCTCATCCTGCTCTCGGGCCTCCGGCCGGAAGAGGACATCAAAATTGTCTTCACCGGTATCCGCCCCGGGGAGAAGCTCTACGAGGAACTCGCCCATCTGGATGAAGAGACGCTGCCCACGTTCCACCAGAAAATCAAGGTCTTCGCTAACCACGGTCTTGCCCAGCGCGACACGCTGGAGCGCGTCGAGAAACTTCGAGACCTCTGCGCGGACCGTAACATCCCCGATATAGTATTGGAATTAAAGGAGTTAGTTATAGATTACAACCCCAGTTCCCACCTCCTGCGGCAGGTGATGAGCTTGCCGAGTAAACAGCCGGCGAAGGACCGCTCTGCCATTGCCGAAAGCTGAAAAGCGGCGAGGGCCGTGCGATCTCGCACAGTACCATTTTTGCATTGCTCAGGAGGGGCAATACTAGTACTATATAGTGTGTAAAGGCTTAAAAAACCTATACATATCCGTCAAGATAGGAGCGATAATCATGAAAGGTGATAGCCGAATGAACAGGTCAGAATCGGATGCGGCGGTTGAGCGTCAAGAGCAAGAGCCTCCCGCTCCGCGACGACCGTACGTGAGGCCCGAGTTTTCTTGTGAACAGGTTTTCGAGAGTACCGCGCTGTCATGCAGCAAGGGACTCCACAACAATTCCTAGCGAGGACAACTCCGCAGGACGGTTCAAAGAGGTCGAGAGGTCGAGATGAAAAAATTCTTCGTTTCGTTGGTTTGCTTACCGGCGTTCTTCAGTCTCGCCCATGCGAGTCCGGTCACGGCTTTCGACAGCTTGCCGGGCGATAACTACTACACCGGCTACACAATCTCGAATTTACCGTATTATACTTCCGTGGCTGCCAGTTTCTCGACTCTCAACGCCGACCTGGATAACGTAGAGGTAAATCTGCTGGCGTCGAACCCGAATGACGGGGGGATGCTTAGCGTCGGCGTCTATGCGGACTCGTCAACCTCCCCGGGCGCTCTGCTGGATTCGCTTGGAACAATTAAAGATTCCTCCCTCACAACCAGTCCGGCCGATTATGCCATTCCCGTGACGCCTTTTCCTCTCGCTTCCGGCCGATACTGGATTGTGATCTCCAGCAGCGATGGTTCGTCGGCTGCGTGGAATATGACCGATATCACGACCGGCACCGGGGTTTCGAGTGAGTACTTTGGCGATCCGTTCGATGGGTACGTACTGAACTCGAGTACGGGCTACGGCGCTCCCTTTAATCAGGTCGCCTTTGAGATGCAGGTCGATGGCTTCACGCCAGAGCCTTCGACAATTCTGTTCGGCGCGATCGGTCTAGCCATGTTGGCTGCCTATCGCCGCCGGGTTGCTTCCTAAGCTGCCCTACTCCATTTCGGGTTCTCTTTCTTTCCAAACACGGCGCTGGGTTGTGCCCGTCCGGTTTCCCCCTGCCGCAAAACCTGTTCGACTGCGAGCGATAAAGCTTTGGCGCCACGCTTTTGTTTTTCTCCGCGATAACGATTTAACATCTCAAGGCTGGGCTGACTTCAGATGGGTGGCACGCCTGAAAAAATAGCAGGGGGGAACTCTGCCATCGGACAGGAAATTCGGTGTGAAGTTGCGGCGGAGGTTTTGCGCGCCTCCGGTGAACTTCGGTTGCGCGTCTTTGGAGGCAGCATGCTTCCATCAATCTGGCCGGGCGATGTTCTTCTGATCCGGCGCGCGGCGCCCGCCGATATGGAACCGGGCGGTCTTGTACTATACGCCAGAAATGGAGGTTTCGTAGTTCACCGGATCGTTAGAAAAAACGGGGATATGCTAACCACTCGCGGCGATGCTCTTCGCGAGGACGACGAGCCGGTTCCATTTAGTCAAGCACTTGGCAAGGTTGCTATGATCGAGCGCAGCGGCGCGCAATTTGCTCCTCGAGAAAAACTGAAGCGCCCAGACAGATTATTGTCCTTGCTGATGGCGTATTTCGCCCCCCTCAAAGCTTTTGCGTTGCATTTGAACTCGCTCCGCCTGAAGTTCGACCGTGCCCAGAGCAATAGAGAGACGGCGCCGACATGATACCCGGGAGGATTGTCGAAGTCGGCGGACTCCCCGTGCTGTTGCGCGTGGAAGACCGCGCACTCCAGAAGGCCATTGACGCGTGGTATGCCGGCTATCTCACGACCAAGCCCTCCGCCGAACCTTTTGAACTGACCGTTACGGTAGCTCCGGATGGAGGTGGCTCCCGCGGCGATCGACCGCGGGTCGAATGGCTGGAAGGGCGGTGGTTATTTGAACGTTTTGATTTTCGGGCCGAGTGGTCCCCGGATTCCGGCCACGGGTGGGTAAAGCAGGAATGGGCTTTTCATCAATCCATCGATTCCGTCCTGCGGGTCCTCCATTCCATTCTGCTCGCGCCTAAAGGGGGCTGCCTGTTGCACGCCGCCAGCGTCGTGCGCAACGGGCGGGCTTTTGCGTTCACTGGGCCATCCGGCGCCGGCAAGACCACACTCATGCGCTTGGCGCCCCCCGATGCCGTTCTCCTCACGGACGAAATCTCCTACATTCGCTCCGTGGACGGGGCCTACAGAGCGTTTGGCACGCCTTTCGCCGGCGACCTGGGCATAGCCGGAGAAAACATATCGGCGCCTCTTCAGGCGCTGTACCTGCTTGCCAAAGGTCGCGAGAACAAGACTGAACTACTCTCTCGCAAGCAGGCCATTAATGTCCTGATGCGGAATATTCTGTTTTTCGCCAAAGATCCGAAACTGGTTGAGGCTCTTTTCGAGACTGCTTGCCGAATCGCGGCTTGCATACCGGTTTACCGGCTCACCTTCACACCTAGCCCCGCTGTCTGGGAGATAATAACATGAGCATGTACATTGCAAAAAGCCGTTCGATCGCGGCGCGGGCCATGGAGGGGGAGATGGTCATCATGTCCACGTTGGACTCGATGTTGTTCACCCTGAATGAGGTGGCTACCGAGATCTGGCTGGCGGCCGATGGACGCACCTCGCTTTCACAGATCGTTCAAGACCGGGTTTGCGCGAAATTCGAAGCCGAGCCGGAAGCCGCTTATGCGGACGCCGAGGATTTCTGCCGCAGGCTGGCGGAACATGGCATCCTGGCGATCTCCGATCAACCTATTGAATCAGCGAGGTAGACGCAGATGACCGATATAGTCTCCATCACAACCGCCGGAGGGGGAGCACGAGCCTCCTTACTGGACCGGATCAGCGCGAAGGCCGAGGCCCACGGAATTCCGATCTCCGTCCATCTGGATCTGACCTGGAAATGCAACGAGGGTTGCGTCCATTGTTATCTCGACCATAGCGTAGGCGGCGACATGGACACCGCCGAGATCAAAGGTGTGCTCGACCAGTTGGCCGCGGCCGGAGCGATGTTCCTTACGCTCAGCGGCGGTGAAATCATGCTGCGGAAGGACATCTTCGAGATTGTGGCCTACGCGCGGTCGCTGCTATTCGACGTGAGGCTGAAAACCAATGGCATCCTGATTGGCGAGCGCGAGGCGGACCGTTTCGCCGAACTGGGGGTCCGCGAAGTCAACATCAGCATCTATTCCCACCTGCCCGAGGCTCACGACGCCATCACGCGGGTGCCGGGGTCGTTCGCCCGGTCCATCGAGGCTGTGAAGCGGCTGAGGGGGCGCGGTCTGGCGGTGGAGATTCGCGTCTCCGTCATGAAGGGCGGCGTCAACTACGCGCGTCTGCGCGCGCTGGCGGAGGATCTGGGGGTCAGGATCATGTACGATGCCACCATCGTGCCCATGATAGACGGCGACCGGACGCCCGTCTCACTCAATGTCTCCCCAGCGGAACGCGCGGAATTCTACGCGGACCCCGCAGTACTGATCGGCTTGGAAGATGTCTGCGCACGGCCTGCGCCGGCAGATGACGAACTTCTAAACGGGCATTCTTGTGGAGCGGGGCATAATGGGTGCTACATTTCGCCGCAGGGAGATGTGATGCCGTGCGTGCAGTTCCCGCTGGTTTGCGGCAGCTTGCGCAGCAGCAGTTTCCTGGAAATTTGGAAATCCTCGCCCCAATTCGCCGAAGTTCGCGGCATTCTGAACCGCGACCTTCACGTCTGCAACTCCTGCGCAAGCCTGTCTTCCTGCAGCCGCTGTCCCGGGTTGGCCTTCCAGGAAGGCGATATGCGCGGCGCTGCCCACCACGATTGCGAGAACACGTATTCCCGGACGAAGGTTCCCACGCCTTTGTATCCCGCGGCATCTCTCGATTCCGCACCGCAGCGCCACCCGCCCGTCTCCGGCCAATTCGTGCCGCTGGCAGCCTTGCTCCCGGCGCCGCGAGACGGCGCGTATCGTGACTCCGCTGCTTATTGAGTGCATCCGCGCTCATCCCGATCCTGACGAGCTCCGCCGCCTCTCCGGCCTTTGTTCGGATTGGGGCGGTCTTATCGAGTCCGCCTCGAAACAGAAGGTCGCTCCATTGGTGTTCTGGGCGCTGAATCGGGCCTGCCCGGACGCAGTTCCACCCGAAGCCCTGGCCGCTCTCCGGGATCGCTTCCGGCAGAACATCAAACGGAATCTCCGCTTTGCAAAAGAACTCCTCCGTCTCCTGGATTTGTTCGGCTTGGCGGGCATCCAGGCCATTCCCTTCAAAGGTCCCGCGCTAGCCTGGTCGCTATACGAGACGCCTGGGCTGCGCTTTTTGTCGGACCTGGACCTCCTCGTTCCGCAACGCGACGTTAAGCGCGCCCTCGATCTTCTAACGTCAAATGGCTATCGGCGAACCGACCCGGATATCGGTTTGCGGTTCTTCTCGGACAGCGGCGAGGCGCTTCTCAGGCGCGCCAATGAAAGCTTTGAAGTGGATCTTCACTGGCGGGTCGCTCCCGCCCACTTCAATCCGCTCGATGCCGCGGAAATCCGCGCCCGGCTCGCGTTCATCGATGTAGCCGGGCGCCGGATGCCGGCGTTCTGTCCGGAAGATCTGCTCGCCTACCTGTGCTTGAATGGCGCGAAGAACGAGTGGAATTCGCTGGCCGGACTCTGCGACCTGGCCAGACTCATCGATGTTTGCCGGTTGGATTGGGAGGCCATTCTCGCGCGCGCCGCGCGGCAACGCATGTCGTTCATCGTTTCCCTGGGGCTCTGTCTCGCGCAAGACTTGCTGGGATCGAACCTGCCGCCAGAGGTGTCGAGCAGCATCCACGCCGATGCCCGCGCCGTGGCGCTGGCCGCATCGATCCGCGCGCGGCTTCAGAATGGCCTTGCCTGGAGTTCGCGAGACCGTCTGATTCTCAGATTCCGTCTGTTGGAAGGCGCCTGGCGCAAACTCCTTTTCTTCTGGTATATCCTCCAGCCCACCGCCGCCGAATGGGAATTGCTCCGCATTCCCGAGTTCATGTTCCCTGTTTATTATCTCGCCAGGCCGGTCCGCCTGGCCTGGAAGTGGTGTGTGCGGCCGACTTTTGAGCCGAACCACCACGCCGGATCATTGTGATTTTGGCTGCGCCTGGACCGAATCGCTCCGGACTTTCGCATATGCCCCAACGGCTGCCACTTTTAATCCGGACAGCCTTGGCCGCCGAGCGGATCCGGCGTACGGTGGAGCATCTTCACGCCCTGTTCTGGGATGAAGTGCTCTGGGCCTGGACGCGCCCACCGCAGCGTGAGGCTATCAACCAAATTATCTGGGGGAGGCGAACAGGCTACCTCCCTGGAGGATTTACCTTCGGAACAGGCCTCTCCGACTGGGAGCGGCGAGCTATTACCGAACCTCCATTTCCAAAGAGCGGGCGGATTCTGCTCGGTGGCGCCGGCGGCGGGCGGGAACTCGTTCCGTTATGCCGGCGGGGGTTCGATGTGGTGGCCTTCGAGCCATCCGAGCTTTGCGAGGGCGCCCGCCAAGCGATCACATCCTTTCCGAACAGCACCGTGGTTCGGGCTTCCTACCGCGACCTCGTGACCGCCGCGCAAGAGCATACCGGGCCACTTGCGCCGCATGTGCTGGACGCTCCCTTTGACGCGGTCCTCTTCGGCTGGCAAAGCTTCGATTACGTTTTCGCCCAATCGGATCGCCACGACTTACTTTGCGCTACCCGTACGATCGCGCCAAAGGCCCCTTTGCTGCTCAGTTTTTGGATGGTTCAGGGTGCGGAGAATGGAAAGCTGGATCGTTTACGCCCACCCATCCGCCAAATTTGCAAGCTGCTAGGCTCCCCGTCGGTTCGATGTCCGGGCGAAGTGTTCTGGCCATGGGCCGGCTTCATGCGACATCTTGTGTCCCAGAATGAGCTCGAGGCCGCTGCGAACGGTTCCGGCTATCGCATACTCTACTTCCGGCCGTCTCTCGCATCTTACCCGCATGCGATGTTGATGCCGCAATAGAGCTTGCCCCGCCGCTTCCCGCGCGCTTGTCACGCCAGCCGTTTCTCCGCAGTTCGATCCCGTACCGCTTCCCGCGCCGCCAGCATGCCGATAATCAAAATCGGCCATGACCCCATCGCAGGCCTGGAAAAAGGGTAGTCCACAGCGGCATGTAGAAAAACGGCGATCACCCCCAGCCCCCACACCGAGCGGAACGCCGGCGCAACACACCAGCAAAACAACGTGGCGAGCGCAATGCCGAAGGGTATGCCGCCCTCCGCCGTCCACTGAAGCCAGTCGCTGTGCGCTTGGTTGGCGAAAGTCCCGGGATCCAATATGGCGTACCGGGGATACGCTGTGGCCCATGCGCCCAACCCCACGCCGGACCAGGGATGCGCCGCAATCATGTGCAACGAAGAAACCGCAAATTCGCGGCGGATGGCCATGGGATCGGGCGTCAGGAAACGGTCCCAGACACGTCCCCATCCCACCACGGCCGTAAACGCAACGAACAGGACGGCCATCCGGAGAAGCGACGCGCCCACCGCGCGGCCGCTAGCGAGGCCGCGCACCCACAGCAGCACAGGCGCCACCACAACTTCGGCGGTTGCCAGCACGGTCCCCGCGCGTGAGGTCGACGCGATCACCGAAGCGTACATCACCGCGGCGATCCCGGCATAGAGTAGCCCGCCGCGCTCCCGCCGCGCGGCTTCGTAAAGCGCGAATGGCAGCGCCACTTCGATAAACGCCGCATAATGATTGTGATTCAGAATGGGCCCCATCACGCCGGTGTCCGGCGTGGAAAAGAGCCAGAATATCTTGTCGGAAGTGAAAGTCTGAACTGTGGCTAGCACTGCGACGGCAAAACCAAACCAAAGCATCGCGGAGCGAAACCAGCTAGCAATGCGCCGGTCGCGAAACAAGCTGAAGCCAACCAGAAAGACCGCCAGGAAAGTGGCCCAGCGCACGATCGCGGATTGCGTATCGAAACTGTAGGTTGTATTCCCCGTAGCCCATTGCAGCAGCCCCCAGGCAATGGCCGCCAGCAAAGGAAACAGCGGATAAGGAAAGTGTGGGAAGGAATGGCGGGATCGCCAAAGCGCAACTCCGGCGAGTCCGAAAACCCCCACCTGAAAAACGGTGACAGGCCAGTAAGCCGGAACCCAAAGCGTCAGGATAGCGAAGAAAAAAAGCGCCGCTAGGGCGACGTGCATGATGCAGTATAACCGACCCGGCGATTTTCCTCGGAACTATGGGGTTGACGACGACGAAAATGGCCCGACCCCGGCAGCCGCCATCGAGCCCACCGTGATCCCTGCCGCCGCTGCGGCGCCGATGACGACGGCCGGCGCCACGCCAATTCCGAGTACCGTGGCCCCAGCGGCCGCCGCGCCTGCTCCGGCCGCACCTGCTCCGGCCACGGCTGCTCCAACCGGCAAGCCAGCGGCCTTTGCGTCTTGGGCATTTAGCTGTTCCATCTTGGTGACCTGGACCACCTGAGAAGCTCCCGCGCCCGCCGCCGCTCCCATAATGACCGAACCGGTGACTTGAATGCTCTTGCCCTTAAACTTCGCCAGATCCGTTCCCCGGAGTTCCACCCTCGTCTTGCTGGTGACATCGGTCAGGAAAAACTTGCCGTCCGTGGATTCCAGAACCCCCTTCATCTGCATTGACGTGGCGGCGCCCGCCTGTGGGCTGAATGCAAGTCCCGTGCCCGGACTCAGGCTGGCTACTAGAAAGCCGGCCGCAGTCCGCACTTGTGCGGCGCCACTGGTCGCGAAAACCTTTACATTGTTCGGGCCGCCCATTGCGACCAACACTATGCCATCTTTCGCCGCCGACACGATTTGCAGCGTCGCCGCTTCGATCATGCGCTTCTCACCATTCCGCATTAATTCGGAGCCGCTCTTCAGCACGGTGTGATCCCGATACACTTTGGCGCTTGAGTTCGGCAAGAGCGTAATCTGGGCCTCCCCGAGTTGGACCGTGGAGCGCGCCGCGGTCGTCTCAATCAGGTTGCCGTCGAATACCGTGCTGTTCCCCCGGATTATAGAACCGTCAACCCGGAAATCCCCGGTCGATTTGACGATTCCAACGGAAGGCGCGGATGCCGTGAGTATAAGGACACAACCCACGAGGACAAGGCAAATAAGTAATCGCACTGATCGCCCCTTTCTAATACTAAGGATTATTATAGCCTGGGGAAGAGTTGAAGCCAACTATTTTTATTGCCTTCATGTTATGGATAAGCCTATGCCCTACACTTGTTTTACGATGATCGGGCAGGCGCCCCGATGAGGCTTTCCGTTATGCGGTCCACCGTCCTCGCGATAGCGCTCACCGGGCTAGCGGCAGCCTCGACTTGGTCCATCCTGGTTGGATGGGCCGATTATTGGGCGCGGCAGCTAACCGTTGCCGCAACCGAAAAGGCTCTGGCGCTTACGCCCTGGCAGGCGGGTTATTACTTTCAGCTCGCAATCCTGATATCGGACGACGATCCCAAAAGGGCATCCGAAGCGCTGCAGCGCGCCGTTGCCATGAACCCTTCCGATTCACGCTCCTGGATCGAACTTGGTCTCAGAGTCGAAGCCGACGGCCACAATGCGACTGCGGAGCGATACTTCCTGCGCGCCGCCGAAGTAGACAAGGAGTACCTCCCTAAATGGACCCTCGCGAATTACTACTTTCGGCGTGATCAAGAGTCGAAATTCTGGTTCTGGGCAAAAGCCGCCGCGCAAATGCTCTATGGCGACCCGTTGCCGCTGTTCCGTTTGTCCGGCAAAGTTGTGGAGGATGGGAACCTCATCGACCGGCTGGAAATCCGCCGCCCGGACATCCAAGCGGCTTATCTGTCGTATTTGCTCTCTCAAAACCGTCTGGATCTGATCGGGCCCGCGACTCATCGGTTGCTCGACCAGGGCCGCAAATCGGACGTCCCACTGCTGTTGACGGCTTGCGACCGGCTGATTAGCGCGAAGCTCGCGGATGATGCCTTGGCGTTATGGAACGGGCTCGCCAAAGCACGGAGAATACCCTATGCGCCCTTGGCGCCCGACGCGGAAAGAATTTTGACCAATGACAGCTTCTTGCCAACTTCTGCATTGCAGGGCTTTGCCTGGCGCTTGCCCACGGTAGACGGGATCAGCGCCTCGCGCGAGGAGAATCCCTCGGGTCTGCGCCTCACGTTCTCCGGCGCGCAACCCGAGAATTGCGAGCCCCTCCTTCGGGTTTTACCGGTTCGGGAAAACACCGCATACGAGTTCACGGCTTTGTATCGTACCACCGGGATAAAGCCGAATACCGGCCTCGCTTGGCGCGTGACGGATATGAATGGCGGCGGTACTATGGAAGCGCCGGAAAGCCTGGCTTCGGAAGACGACGCGCGGGCTAAAATTCGTTTCCTCACTCCAGCCGGTTGCCGCCTGGTGCGAATCGCGCTCGCATACCGGCGAACCCTGGGGACGATCCGCATCGAAGGCTCTATCGTTCTACGCGAGGCCGGCTTGCAACGGACCGCTCAGTTTCCCGAAAAATTACCGGGACGTGTGATGTAATACAAAAAGCCTAAGAAAATTAATGCGCAAAAACCATAAAGCAGGAAGGCGCGCTTCCTCCGCTGCCAACGGATATGCATGCGAGTTGTTTTAATCTCCCGCTCCGTCTCCGAATGCTTCCCCGGGCCTTGCGTGGGGCTTGCGTAGCGGGACTGTAAAAACCGATGGCCGCATTCCCGGCAGCGATAGGGATAATAGCCGATCAAACTTGCCAAACGCTCCACCAAGCCCGTACGGTGGGAACGGTGGGCGTGATCGATCTTGCACTTCGGACACAGCACAAAAACAGACTTTCCAGCCCTATTCTAGTTCAAATCCCGACCGCGCGGCCATTTCGGCCTCCATTCCCTACCCCGACTCCGCACCCGTCGGTACAGGTTTGTTATACAGTATAAGTTATTGGTACGGTAACAGTATATTATACCGTATTCGTGATTGGTACGGTATATGCATATTCCGGCATTTACTTTGTTGTACGGTGGGTCGCATGAAGGTTTCAGCGCTCCCCTAAAGCAAAGCTCCCGTTCCGCCGACGTAGCCTCGTATGGCGCTGTGCGGATACCGGATTTTCTTGCTGGCGAATTGCGCGATTCTAGCTGCAGGCGCGGGACGAAAGGAACCCGTGCCACTGTTTTTTCTGGCGAACCATGGCCAGGCGCCTCCGCCCGTCCGCTTTCTGGCAAAGGCGCCCGGGTTGACTGCCTATTTCTCCCCCGGCGAAGTGTTGTTTCACGTGGCGGGCAAAACCCTCCGCATGCACTTCGAAGGAACCGCCCGTGCTTCCCGGCCGGAGGCCGGGGACCGTCTCCCTGGAGTGGCGAATTTCATGACCGGGCCGAAGGACCGATGGCTGCTGGAGCAACCTTTGTACGGGGGGGTCGTATATCGAAGCCTCTATCCGGGAATCGACATGGTTTACGGGGGCGCCGGCCGAAACCTGAAGTCCGAGTTCGTACTGGCGCCACGGGCGGACCCTTCGGCCATCCATGTACGCTATCTCGGCGGCGGCAAACTGCGCATCGGAGAAGATGGTTCCCTGACGATCCCGGCCGGGGCCGAGGAGTTTCGCGAAGCCGCGCCAATCGCGTACCAGGAACGCGATGGCCGGCGCGTTGCCGTGGCTGGGCGGTTCGTCCTGGCGGGTCGGGTCGTGAGTTTCGCAATCGGCGAGTATGACGCTTCCCTGCCCTTGATTATCGACCCGGCGATCTCCTACAGTACCCTCCTGGGCGGATCGGGCGCCAATGCGGCCAACGCGTTGGCGGTGGACTCGACGGGAGCGGCGTATATTACCGGCTTCACCGAATCCACTAATTTTCCCACCGCCAATCCCGTGCAGAATTTCAACGCCGGCGGCAACGATGTTTTTGTCGCGAAACTGAACCCCGCCGGAACCGGGCTCGTCTATTGCACCTACCTCGGCGGTTACGGCGACGACCAGGCGTACGGAATTGCAGTGGACGCCGCGGGGGCGGCCTATGTCACAGGCTCGACAGCGTCGCAAGACTTTCCAGTCGTCTATCCGCTGCAGTCGAAACTCGCGGGCAGCAGAAACGCGTTTGTCCTGAAGTTGTCCGCCGCCGGCAACACCTTGTTGTACAGCACATATCTGGGTGGAAGCGCGGCGGATTCGGGCAATGGAATTGCCGTGGATACGGCCGGGAACGCCTATGTCGTGGGAGATACGACGTCCCTGAACTTCCCGGCGGGCGGCCGGCAGCGCGCCAATGGCGGAGGCCAGGATGCTTTCGTCGCCAAACTGTCCGCCGATGGGAGCCGCCTGACATACAGCACTTATCTGGGCGGGTCGAATACCGATCACGGCGCCGCGATCGCCGTGGATACGACTGGAGCTGCCTGGGTGGCGGGAGCGACCTGGTCGGTCGATTTTCCCGTGGCGAATGCATTTCAAAGCGCTTCCGGAGGCGGCCAGGACGCATTTGTGGCCCGGCTCTCCGCCGATGGGAATACGCTGTTGTTCGGCTCCTATCTGGGCGGGGGCGGTGGCTCGCTTGGCTACCCGGAGGCCGCACAGGCGATCGCTCTGGATTGGCAAGGGAACGCTTACCTCGCGGGAGTTACCAGTTCGACAAACTTTCCCCTGCTACTCCCTCTGCAATCGTCGCTTGATGGGGAGACGGACGCTTTCGTGGCGAAAGTGAATGCCTCCGGGACATTAGCCTACAGCACCTACCTGGGGGGATCCGGAGTGGATTTCGCCAATGCGATCACGGTGGATTCGAGCGGGGCCGCATACGTGGCGGGCTACACTTACTCGACCGACCTGCCGGTTGCCAACGCGTTTCAAAATTCTAACGCTGGAAATTGCGACGCATTTCTGGCTAGAGTGAGCGCCGCGGGGATCCTGGATTACTTAACCTATCTCGGAGGAAACGGGCCCGACACCGCCACCGCTGTGGCGCTGGCCTCGGAAAACGTCTATATAGCGGGCTGGACCCTCTCCACCAACTTTCCGCTGCGGAATCCTTACCAGTCCGTCGTCGCCGGCAATTATGGCGTGTTCCTTACGAAAGTGGACTCCGGCTCGCCGCCGGTCAACCAGGGGGTTACGCCGAATTCAGGTGGCGGCGCCTCGCAGACGTTCGGCTTTCAGTTTTCCAATGCCAGCGGGGTAACGGATCTGACCACCGTGTCGGTATTGTTCAATTCGACGCCTAACGTCACAGATGGGTGTTCGGTAGTCTACAACCGGGTCGCGAATTCCTTGTCCCTGCTGACCGACGCCGGAGGCCCGCCAGCGGGGCCGATTGCCCCCGGCAGCGGCGCCGAGCAGAACAGCCAGTGCGTTCTGAACGGCGCCGGGTCGAGCGTTTCGGTGGTAGGGACTGTTTTGACTTTGAACCTGGCGATCACATTTTTGCCGCCGATGGCAGGGGCCACAAACATTTACATGCAATCCGCCAACTTGAGCACCGCGACGGGTTGGGGGCTCAGTGGGGGCTGGACGGTCCCGGCAATGATTGTCAGCCCTTCCAACCAGTTATGGCTGCCTGGCGCCAGCGTGGTTTTCCAATGGACAGGCCTCGGCAATTTCGTTGCATGCACGCTCTCCATCAGCGAGATCGAACCGGGGGGCACGGACATTTTTAGCGGCGCGCTGGGGAGTGGTACGTCACAACTTGTTACGAACTTGCCCCTGAATGGCCAGATCGTCTTCGTGCGTATCGGTTCGTTGACCCGCTCCGGCTGGCTTTATGTCGACTACGTCTATACAGCCGCAATCCCGATTTCCGCGGCGCTCATCAGCCCGGCTAACGGCTCCGTCCTGCCCGGTTCCACCGTGACCTTTCAATGGTCCGCCGGGGCTGGAATCTCTCAATATTGGCTTTATGTGAGCAAGGTCGCGCCCGGTGGCGGCGATCTGGACAGCATCAACGCCGGCTCCCAAACGGCATTGACTCTCACGAACCTGCCCCTCAACGGCAGCACAATCTACGTGCGCCTGTCGTCGTTGATGGGCAGCAATTGGCGCTATGCCGATTACAGCTTCACGGCCGCCGGTTCGTGGGTTGCCGCCATCATTAGCCCGATTAACGGCTCTACCCTGCCCGGTTCCACCGCGACCTTCCAATGGTCCGCCGGGATTGGGGTCACTCAATATTGGCTCTACGTCAGCTACATAGCCCCGGGCGGACAAGAAATCTACAGCGGCAGCCAGGGATCCAACATATCCAAGACGTTGACAAGCTTGCCCACCGATGGCCGCACGATCTACATACGCCTCTGGTCGGAAATCGGCGCCACTTGGCAATTTTTGGATTACAGCTACCAGTGCGCGGCCGCCCTTACCCAGATCGCACCGCCTACGAATTCGGCCTCGCTGGCCTCCTATTTGGCCGCCACCCCGTTCTATGGTTTTGACTTCTCCACCTTCCCCAACTGGGACTCTTTTACCCCTCCCACCTCTACTCAGCTCACCGATGGCGTTCTCAGCCTCATCTTCAACGTCCCAACGCTCAGGTTCACAATTACCGTCGGGGGCTGGGAGTGGGGCGTGGCCCCTAACTCGGAGCGCGCAGACGCCAATAGCGCCCTGCCGGTACTCGATCCGTACAATTCCCTTTACAATCCAGTGGGCTACGCATGGGATCCGACAACCAACTGGTTCGGTCTCCCTAATCTCACCATTACTTTTTCCCGCCCGGTATGGACATTCGGCTTCGAAGCGCAGCCTGACGATATAGGCACGATTACCGCGACCTTCTACACCGCATCTTCGGGGTCCCTGACCATTACGATGAACGGCATGTCCTATCCTCAATCCAGAATCTTCGCGGCTACTGGCGCTCCCATCGTGAAGGTCGTCATAGCGCTCACCAACGCCGATTATCCGGACTTCACAATCGGCGCGTTTCGGTATGCGCTTACGGGTGCAGTCGGGCCGGATCTCTCACAGGAGTCGGGCCTCTCACAGGCGGCAACTCCGTCGCCCGCCGTCATGATCAGCCCGGCCAACGGCGCCACCCTGCCCGGTTCGACCGCTACTTTACAATGGTCCACCGGAGTGGGGGTTTCCGAATATTGGCTTTACCTCAGCAAGGTATCGCCGGGTGGAAAAGAGATCTATAGCAGCGCCTTGGGGTCGAAGACGTCAATGACCTTTACAACCTTGCCCACCGATGGCAGTACCCTCTATGTGCGCTTGTGGTCGCAGATCGGCGGTGCTTGGCAGTACGCCGATTACAGCTACAAAACCGCGACCATACATTAGCCAATCCGAGCCTATCGTTCTTCGTGGGCTTCGCCCGGTCCATCCGTAAGCTTATACCGTATAAATTTACGATACGGTGTTACTTTCAAGTACGGTGTGGGAATTGGGAAGGCACCACCCGCTTCACCGAGGTGGCGCCGGAAGCATCCGCCAGCAGTTCTACCCCTCGCGTTCTTCTGACCCACAGCAACCCGGCCGATTGACGCCTCGCCCAAATGGCGGCGTTCGAATAGACGCGGTATTGCTTACCCTCCCTGTTGGCGGAATCCTCGGCGGCAACCACTTCAATCGCGAGTTTCTTCTCCAGGCTTCGCAGGTTCGCCTTTACGGTTACCCAACTCAGCCTGACCAGACCGGCCAGCCGGTCATAGCCGATCCGAATCGTCCGGTTGGATTCGGGATCGTCCCCTTCCGGTGCGCCGACTTTCCAAAGCGTTCGATAAACCTCTTGTTCCGCCAGCGAGTGCCCATCCTCAACCCCATGGGCCCTTTTTACTCTCCACCGCCTGTTATCTTGAACTGGTACGGTATAAGTTTGTTCTACGGCGGAAGGTTCCTGTACGGTATCTAGCTTACGTCGTTGTACGGTGATTGTTTCTTTTACCGTATCCGATTCCGCTACCGTACCGGATATGGCGACGCCCGGCAGTTCAGGCGCGTCGGCTGGCCTGGAAGCAACCGGCTCGGACTCGGGGGCGTCGAGGAACGACACAAAGCCGGACATGCCGGCGTTGGCCATGATCTCCTCGTAGCTGATTGGCTCAAGCTCTGGCCGGGCCGGCGGCTTCTTGGATTTCGTCCTGGTCCTTGCCTGGTTGTCCATTGAGCAGATTCGATAATTCCTCGAACGCCACGTTGTAGTCCTCAAGGGCCTTGGAACGGGGTTCGAAGTCGGTTAAAAATCTCTTTGCCCTATTGCATTTTGTGACCGTCGTATCGGTGCGGATTCCGTGCAGCATGGGAATCCTGGTCCGCGCCGACAGGTCCTTCAACGATTCCATGACGACCTCGGTGATTTGTAACCGGCGGTCGACCATTACAGGTAGCAGCGCCACTGGTTGGATCTCGAGGCCGATCAGGGAACTCAACATCCGCGCCGTCTCGATACTGGCAGCGGCGCCTTGCAGGCTAAGCGGATCCATGCTGACGGGAATCAGCAGGGATTTCCCGTATACCATAGCGCAGGTCTGCAACAGGTTGATCGAAGGCGCCACGTCAATCAGCACGGCGTCGTAGCCCTTTTCGACTTGGGTAAACAGGTTGTTGAATACAAACTCGCGCGCAACTTGGCCCATCAGGTGGCCTTCCGTCTTGACCGTTTCGCGGTTCCCGCACAAAACGTCCACCCCCGGGCAAGCCTCTACAATGCAATCCTTAAACAGGTGATTGTAAACCACAAAATCGTGCAGGTACTTTGCCGGTTTCAACCCCAGCACTGTTCCTATGGATCCCTGAGGGTCGGTATCGATGATCAGAACTCGCTTGCCACGATCCGCCAAGTAGCGAGCAAAATTCGCCACGCTGGTGGTTTTAGCGACCCCGCCGCGCTGGTTTGAGATCACCAGCCGAATCACTTGGCGCCATTCCTCTCTTGCAATGATCGCCGTACGGCCTCGATATCCTCCAGGGTCCATAGGCGATATCGATTCGAGGGATTTCGTTGTGGCTCCGGGATAAACTCGCGGCGAAGCCAGTTCTTGAGGGTCCTCTTCGTGACCCTAAGAATATCCGCTACTTCGGCTGTCCGTAAGTAGGGCATCGACGCCGGATTTCCGTTAGGCATACAAAAAACGATAGTATGACGCTTTTGGCGCCCGGTCAAGATAAAACTGGGGAAACTGGGGAAAATGACACATACGCTTGTTGTTATTGTATTTATATACGGTGTTGATAAACTATACCGTACAAGTTTATTATACCGAAGCTGGTCCGTACTTCAACGTAAGCGCCCCGCTATCCTCCATCCAACAACGGTCACCGCATCTACTCACACTGTTCCTCTGGGCTCGTACTTCAACGTAAGATCATCCGTACTCCAAAGGAAGATTTCCGTACCCCAACGTAAACTCCTCCGTACTCCAACGTAAGATCTCCCGTACCTCAACGTAACGAAAACATACATAACTATAGGCATTTCAATAACTTGCAAAACGCTATAGGTTTTATATGTTTGTGTTTATAGTATTTACAAACAACATTCGCACAGGTTCTTGTTTTTGCTGCATGCCCTATGACACGATACCAACAGAACCTCAATGCGCCAATTACATTCCCAGCATCAGCGGCAGATGCTCCTTCCCATTCCGCCGGTCTCGTCCCGAACCATCGTACGGGTAGAGAAGAATGTAAACACGTTTGGGTTTTTCACGCCGTCAAGCAAACGCTTACGTACATCCTCAAAAACAGTGGCGCTTCAAGTCCGCACCGACGACGGGCAGCGGGTGCAGGCTAAAGCGACCATTTACCCGGCTGCGGAGCTTGGGTTACCCACTACCGCCGATCAAGACAAGTATTTTGCTCTTCAAAAGATCATTGAGCAGATTCGAAAGCAGGAAGGGCTAGTCGTCAATCCGGTGCGGTTCTCCTCCGCGGCGATGATTGAGACGCTTGGGATGACCGACGGCGGGCGCAACTACCGTGAGATCTGGGAATGGCTAAGGCGAATGACGCTAACCGGCGTGGAATCGGAAGGCGTGGTTTACTTTGCCGGACGGAAGAAATACGCCCGCGATGTGTTTCATGTTTTCCAGCGATCGGTGGCTATGGGCGAAGTTCTGGAGGATGGCGCGGTGGCCGAGGAAAACTACGTGTGGTTGAGTGAATGGCAACTGGAGAATGTGAATAACCGGCACACATTGCCGATCGACTACGACGTCTATAGGACGCTCCAGTTGCACATAGCCAAGGCCCTGGTGCCGCTGCTGCAGATCTGGTTCTACGCCAGCCGGCGCGAGCAATGCGCCGAAAGGAAGTACTCGGACCTGTGCTCCCTGCTGGGCCTCCAGTGTTTTAAGGCCCTATCGCGCATTAAACAACAATTCGGACCAAGCCTCGACGATCTCAAGGAGAAGGGGTTCCTGTCAACCTGGGATCTTACGAAAACCACTGACGAGTCGGATTACAAGCTCTGTCTGTGGGCCGGCAGCGCGTTCGTCAGCGCGGCGGATATCCGCGCCGCGGACAGTCCGGATAGGGCCGCCCTGCTCAGTTCCAGGCAGGGCGAGGTTTTACGGGCGCTCGTGGAGCGGGGCGTTCGGGAGGACCGCGCCCGGCAACTCCTCATCGATTTGCCGGAAGAACAACCGGTGTTGGACCAGATCGAATGGGGCGACATGGAGGTCAAGCGGAAGGAACGCACGCGGGAGCCAATCCAGAATCCACCGGGATTTTACGTATACCTGCTGACGTGCAATTATCCCGTGCCAGCGAGCTTTGAGACCACCCACAAACGCATGCTCCGGGAGCAGTCCCAGCAGCGCGACATGGAAAGTCGCGCTCGCGAAGCGCAGCGTGAACTCGACACCTACGAGCAGCGCGAACGGTATGAGGTCTTCCTGGTTACCGAAACCGATGCCCACATGAAAAACAAAATGGCGCAACACGCCATCGATCAGCGCGTTCGCGATCACATGACGCGGATTCAGGAAGGCGCTCCGCAGTACCGCTGGCCGGAACCGACGCTTCGAGGGTTTGCCTTGCGAAAACTACGCGAGGAAGTTGCCGCCGAGCTCGATCTGCCCAGTTTCGAGGAGTTCACGCAGCGGAAAGCCGATACCCTGTTCTGAACGCCAGCACCGTACAGGAAAGTAATACGGTATAAGATTCGAAGCTGCCATGTTTGAACTTCCCGCTCAATCCGGCAGATAAAAGCCGGAGCTTTCCGTGGGGCGGGCGTGAAGGTAACGGCCGGTTGTGGACAGAGAGGCGTGGCCCAGGGTCGCCTGTACCAGGTGAATAGGCGCGCCGCGCTCCAACGCATGGCTGGCATGGGCGTGACGCAGCCAGTGGGGCGAAACCTTCTTCTCCAGACCGGCCTTGCCAGCGGCAGCGTAGACAATGCGGCGGACCTGCGAAGTATCGAGCTGGCCACCGCCATTCCGGCTGCGGAAGATGGGATCGGCCGCACCCGCAGCGCCCTTAACCGAAAGAAGCTGGCGCCAGATTTTTGGCTTCAACAAGATCGTTCTGGTCTTGCCTCCTTTTCCAAACACAGTGATCTGGCCGCCTTCCTGACGGGGCAGGGCATCGCGCCATTTTAAGCCGCATAGTTCGCCGGCGCGGACTCCGGAGGCGTACAGCAACCTCAGGAGACCCCGGTCCCGGCCTTCTGGCGCGGCTTCTATCAGTTTGGCCACTTCGCTTTCTTCCAGAATGCGTTGCGCCAGTTGATCCCGGCTTGGGCGAAGTTTGACGGCCGCCCCCACGTTGAACGGCATGTAGCCGGTTTCCTGTCCGAATGAGAGCAGCGATTTGATCGTCGTGAGTGCCCGGTTTTGGCTGGTAATCTTGAGACCGCCCTGCGCCAAACCTTCGGCATAGACCTGCAGGTCCGCCAGGGTCACTTGGGCGAGAGGTTTCTGAACGAACGCCAGAAACCGGGTGATTTCGCTTGTGTAGGCGCGTCGGGTCTCACTGCTGGTCTTAGTAGTGAGCCAGATATGAATCAACTGGGCGTCCCGGGGGCTATCCTGGGCCAACTCGAGGCCGGAAGGGGGCTCCGTTACCATGAGTTGATCCATGGAGAATAATGATAGCACGATATGTCTAATTATCGTGCATTCAGACACAATCTTACGCATATGCGCATGATCGCGTGATCTGTGATATGCTTCGAAAACGGATCTTCCGATGCCGGATAAGCCTTTTTGGTGCGGGCGCTTAGAGGACATAGCCCAAGAGCTTGGCGGCCTTCCCGAGCCCTGGGTGGACCGCTCCATTTTGGAACAGGCGCTGGGGATCGGGAGGCGACGGGCCCAGCAGATTCTGGCCCCGTGCGTCACGCGCCAAATCGGTAGAAACGGTCTCGCCAGGCGTGAAGCGATCCTGGAGCATCTACGGCGTCTGGCCGCTGGGCAACAACAGTACTATGAACGGCGGCGCCAGCGCCGGCTGGCCGAGTACCTGGAAGGGTTGCGCCAGGCTCGCCTGAGGCAGCCGCGGGTCCTGGTGGAAGCCCCGGCTTCCGTTCTGGGCCAGAAGCTCGACGGTCTGCCGGCTGGCGTTGCTGTCGCCCCGGGGCAGATTACCGTGCGTTTTCAGACCGCCACCGAAGCGCTGGAGAAGCTCCTGGCCTTGGCGATGGCGATCGGCAACGACCGGGAGCGGTTTGAGCAAGCGGTTACCATAGACCAATGAAACGGGGCAGGGAATTGAACTGGCGGGCTTAAGCGCATGAAATTGTCCATCCTGATGCCGGTTTATAACGAGGGCGCCGTGGTAGAGCGGTGCGTTTCACTCGTGCTGAGCGTTGCATTACCCGAGAACATGGAACGGGAACTCGTGATAGTGGACGATTGCTCCACCGACGGCACATGGGATACGCTCCAGCGCCTGGCCGCGCAGTTCCCCCAAATCCAGCTATACCGGCAGCCGCGCAACCGGGGCAAGGGTGCGGCCGTGCGCGTTGCGATCGAAAAAGCCGCGGGAGATTTTTCGCTGATTCAGGACGCCGACCTGGAATACGATCCTTCGGAGTATCCGCGACTTTTGAGGCCGCTGCTGGACGGGCACGCCGACGCAGTCTTCGGATCCCGTTACATGGCCGGCGAGCAGAGCCGCGTTCTCCCTTTCTGGCACTCCATGATCAATAAGGGGCTCACGCTGGTTTCCAACATGTTCTGCAATCTGAACGTGACGGACATGGAAACCTGCTATAAGGTTTTTCGCACCGACCTGCTGAAAAGCATACCCATCCGCTCCAACCGTTTCGGCCTGGAACCCGAGATTGTCATGAAAAGCGCCAAACGGAAGCTGCGCATTTACGAAGTGCCCATCAGCTACCACGGGCGGACTTACGAAGAAGGCAAGAAAATCGGCTGGAAGGACGGCGTCAAGGCGCTGGGCGTCATTCTGAAGTTCTGGGTTATCGACGATTTGTACTCCGCGCCTTACGGACGCGGCGTTCTCAACAACCTCACCGGCACGCCCCAGTATCTAAGTTGGCTGGCGAGAGAGATCCGTCCGCATATTGGCGGCGAGGTGCTGGAGATTGGCGCCGGAATCGGGAACATCACCGCCAGGCTCATGGGCAAACGGCTTTACGTGGCGGGGGAAAAAGATTCCCTGCACCTGCACGCGCTGCGCAACCGTTTTTTGCGTACCCCGAATGTCGCGGTGCGCCGCCTCGATCCGGAGATTCCAGGAGACCTGGCAGGCCTGGAACACTGTTTCGACACGGTCCTTTGCCTGAACGTCCTGGAGTGCCTCGAAGACCCCGGCAGGGCGCTCGCTCTCACGCGCGCGGCATTGAAGCCGAATGGCGTAGTAGTGATACTCGTTCCCAACGGCCCGGCTCTCTTTGGGACGCTGGATCGAAGGCTTGGACATAAGCGCCGCTATAGTCCGGGGGAAGCGCGCCGGCTACTGGAATTGCAAGGGTTCGCCGTCGAAAACATTTATAGCTTCAACAGAGCCGGGGCGCCGACATGGTGGGTGTACGGCAAAGTGTTGAGCTCGAAAGACATCAATAAGGCGGTACTTAAAATCTTCGACAAGACCGTCTGGCTTTGGCGCCGCTTAGACAGGCTTATGCCATGGCCGGGCCTGACCCTGATCGTCGTGGCGCGAAAGCGAGCGGATCCGGAGCTTACGGAGGGGTAGGCGCTGCTTGTTAAACTCGTCGGTCGCCGAGACTCCGGCCCTGAAATGCAAACCAAACTCAGTTCCGCAGGGCAATGGATCGCCGGCTTCGCGGGCAAGCGAATCCTTGTAATCGGCGATCTTATGCTCGACGAATTCATCTGGGGCGAGGTCACGCGCATTTCTCCCGAGGCGCCGGTCCCCGTGGTGAACGTCACCGGAGAATCTTATTACCCAGGCGGCGCCGCAAACGTGGCTCGCAACATCCGGGAGCTTACCGCGGGCGCCGCGGTGATGGGAATTGCCGGGGCCGACCCTCAAGGCCAGCGCCTGCTCGGCCTGCTGGGGGCCGCGGGGATCGATACCTTCGCGGTGCAGCAGGACCGCGCCTTTTTGACCACTGTGAAGACCAGAATCGTCGCCCGCAATCAACAGGTGGTGCGCGTGGACCGGGAACGCAAGGGACCGTTGTCCGCCCAACAGACCGAGCGCTCCATGCGGCTCCTAGACCAGGCCATCGGCAGTGTTGACGCGATCATCGTAGCCGATTACGGCAAGGGCTGCCTGACTCAGCCGCTGGCCGATTACATTTGCCGGACCACCAGCGAACACGGCAAGATCCTGACCGTGGATCCGCATCCGCACACCTCGCTTCGGTGGCGCAATGCGACAGCTATTAAACCGAACCGCACGGAAGCGTTTCTTGCCGCCGGGCTGCAGCCTTCCGATCCCGTGGAGCCAGTCCTGTGCGACGGGCCGCTGCTGGCCGCCGGGGCAACGCTATTTGGCGTTTGGGGGACCCGGAATCTCCTGATCACATTGGGCGAGCAAGGCATGGTTCTTCTCGATCGCGGAGCGCCTCCTTACCATACGCCCACGCGCGCGAAGGAGGTCTTCGACGTGTCCGGCGCCGGCGATACCGCAATTGCGGTATTCACCCTGGGACTCGCCGCGGGCGCCTCCCCAGCCGAAGCCGCCGAGCTGGCCAATTGCGCCAGCGGACTCGTCGTGGGCAAGTTGGGTACTGCAACAGTGACCGCCGCCGAACTACAGGCGGCCTGCGCCGATTCATGAGCAGGGCCAGGGCGGTATTCCTCGACCGTGACGGCACGCTGATGGAGGAAGTCGAGTACTGCGACGACCCGGCCAGGGTCCGGGTCTATCCCGGCGTGCCCGCAGCATTGCGGAAAATCAAGGAGGCCGGCTGGCGCACGTTTATCGTCACCAACCAGAGCGGCATCGGCCGCGGTTTGATGACGGAGGCGCAGTATCGGGCCGTCCAGGAAGAGCTGTTACGGCAACTCGGAGCGGGCGTCATCGACGGGGTTTACTTCTGCCCGGATCCACCCGGAGTTCCGTCCACCAGGCGGAAGCCGGCGCCGGGCATGGTGTGGGAAGCCGCGGCGGCATACGATATCGATATCCCGCATTCTTTTTTAATCGGCGATAAGAGCGCCGATATCGAATGCGGCCAGCGAGCTGGCGCGCGGACGATCCTGGTTCTTACGGGATATGGAGCGCAACAGCGCTGCCGCCCCGATTTCATAGCCCGGGATCTCACCCAAGCGGTGGCATTCGCACTACGGCCGCTCAACGCCCTGGAGCCGGGCATCGATGGAGAATGACCGCCGTCTACCAGACGCGGAGAGGAATATTTCCAGGCGCAAACGCCAAGCCAAGGGTCGCGGTGTAGGTGAGCCGGTTGTATGCACTGAAACTCGGGCTCTGATATTGTATAGCGCTCAAACCGAAGGTCAAATGCGTGAAGCGGCCGATCTGCCGGGACGTCGAGAGGGTGCCGGCGACGTCTCCATAGTCGCCGATCACATTGGAGATCGAGTTGGCGCGGGTGTATCCGGCGGTGGCGCCGAAACTCCAGAGTTTTAGCCCGCTATAGGTATAACCTGCCGAGGAGGTTAACGCCGTCGATGCGAGAAACAGGCCATTTCCAGGCGTCAGCATGTAGGAGCTGGATAGGAACGCTACGCCGCGGTGGAACGACCACGAAAGGCGAGCGCTGTAAGTCGGGTAGTAAGAGGCGTCATAGCGGATGACGACGCCGTTCGTCAGCCCGACCAGCCCGGCGATCACCGGATTGAGGGGAACGGTTTGAATAAACTTCGTCTCGCTTTTTGATATGCCGCCGTAACCCGAGAATTCCAATGATCGCGAAAGCTGGATGGCATACGTTCCGGCGAAGGTGTGGACATCCGTGGCGTTAAACGTTCCATGATACTCAAAATGCATGTAGTTGTAGGCGGCGCCAACCGTGGAACGGCGAGTCCAACGGTATTGCACGTCGCCATTGGCCCCGGTGCCGGTGACCGAGTACAAGCCCACCCCCCCCTGACGCTCAGTCAAACTGCCCTGGCCGCCAAAATTGAAGGAAAGCCGCGCGCTTTTCTGAAGGGTAAAACCGGCCTGCGTGCTCAAGAAGATGGTTCGGTTATCGTAAAAGTCGGTCGTGGGATTGTAGGTTGACGCCGGATCGAACGTTACGGTTTCCGGGAGGCCCGGCGAAGCGAGAGGCTGTGAAAATATGGAGGCGTTTTCCCGCAGCGTGAACGTGGCATGGGGGGAAAATTGATGGGCCACGCTGAGCAGGAAAGATTGGTTGTCGTAGTTGCCGTACGCGCCGCTGGCGTAGGGGTTGGTGTAGTGAGAGATAAAGCCAAGGTAGTCCACTCCGACTTTCGTGTGCTTCCAGCTATGCGTGCCGCTGACGCCGAAGGAGAGCAGGATTCCCGGGGACGACACATTGCCCAAAGTTGTTCCCTGTGAGGTGGCCACCAGGCCGGAAAGTCCTGTAATGTAAGTCCCGGCTATGCTGACAAACGGACGGAAATCGATTTGCGCCGTCGACATGGAGGCGGGCGCATCGCCGCGAGAGAGAATTGCGGGGCCGGCGTATTGCGCAAAAGCCGGCATCGCGGAAACCGCGATAGCGAGCGGCCACACCAGTCTCATAGGTTCTTCCTCCACACAGCTCCAATATGCAGCCCATTGAGGGCGTGGCGGGCGATGAGGTCCTCCTCAATCCGTTGCCGGCGCTTTGGAAGTTCGCTCCACAACTCCCCAAAGAACCCATAGGATCTCCGGGAAAGACATGTATAGCCCGGCAGCCGGGGCTCCATGTTGGAAATCGAGACGCCTTCCCCATCGTGAACGTGGACATCCGTGATCGAGAAAATCTCGTGTACGGACAGCGGCGTGGCGACGACGCCCTTTTCGATCAGGGCCCGGTTCGTCTTGGATAGATAATCCTGCCCCTGCTTCCCCGTCAGCTCGCGGGCGATCCGGCCGAAGATTCTTCGAGGCGTGAAACGGCCGGCCCACTCCGGAAGTGAGATCCGCGAAGCCCGCGTCATTCTTTGCCGCAGCTCGGGATCGCCAAGAAAGTCCCCGTTCGGGTCCTGAAGGTGCATGAATAGGCCCCCAGCCGCCTGGAGGCCGCGGACAGCGGCGAGAAACTCAGATAGATCCGGGACGTGATGCAGAACGGAGCAGGCTACGATCAATTCGTACTGTCTTCCGGGCGGGAGGGTATTCAAGAGCCCCTCATGGCATATCGATGGCGCTTTCCACCCAGAAGCCCGCCTGGAAGCCTGCTGGAGCATGGATCGTGAAGTATCCAGCAGGTCTATGGTCTTGATGCGGCTGCCGATAACGGTCTTCAGGAGGCAATCGGAAGCCAGGCCCGTACCGCACCCGATATCCAACAGGCGTATTTCCGCTGGTGCAAGCGGGTCGCCGCGAAGCCAATCTCCGGCCAGCAACTCAAACTGCCGGGGAAGGCTTTCCCACATGTCGCGATGCTCCCGGTCGTAGATCTCGGATTCAAAATCGTGAAATAGAATGTTTACCGACCGATGAAAGTCTTCGGGACTGCAGCGGACGCCGTGTCGATCCATGATCCCGCGCATTGTGGAATGAGCTTGCAAAACAGGCTGGGGGCTGGCGGGCATGGTTCAAAATTTCAAGTTCTACTGTAGCATGTGAAGGAGCATCTCCTTGGCGTCTGGAGCAGCTTGCCGGAAAAAGGAGCGGACCGCGGCGCGAGGGAGGCGGCCGGACAGGCCGGACGGAGGACCTTCCAAACCCATGCTAACGTTGAGTTAAGAGGATTTATTGGTGCTCAACCCCGTCAATCCCCGCCGCATGCCCTCACCGTTCCGCCCCCCCGGGGGAGCTTTCGGCGGTAACCAGATTGCCCCGACGCCCAATGCGGCGCGGGAGGTCGAGGGCGCCAGCCCGTTGCAGGCTGTGGCATTCAGAATGGCGCTGGCCCTGGTGTTTATATACTTCAGCAACATTCACCAGCTCTTGGCCTATGTGCTGCACGTCAATTTGTATCTGCTCTACCTCTTCGGCATTCCAGCGCTGCTGGGGGTTGTGCTTGCGGGGGGGGTTCAGCGTACCTTACGCGGCCGGCCAGCGATCTATTGGACGATCTTTGCGGTCATTTTGATAGCGGGCGTGCCGTTCAGTTCGTGGCGGGGCGGCTCTACTCATGCTCTCATCCCCTATTTTAGAACTGTTTTCCCCATGTTGTTTGTGGTTGCGGGCGTGACTTTCACGTGGCGGGAATGCCGATCCATGATGTGGGCGATCGCGTCCGGGGGCGTGGCAATCATGTCGGCCGCCAAGCTATTCCAAGACACCGGCGGCAATTACGGGGACCGGCTGGCTATTGAGTTCGGCACGATTTCGAACTCGAACGATTACGCCGTCCATTTGCTCTTCGTGCTGCCGTTTGTGATCTGGGTTGGGCTTGCCGCCAAGTCCAAAGCGCTCAAATTGGCGGCTTGGGGCCTGGTTTGCTTCGGCATCCTCCTGGTTTTAAAGACCGCATCCCGCGGCGCCTTTTTAGGATTAGCGGTCGGCGCCCTGTACTGGCTCTTGCGCGGGACGATGCGCCAGCGAATAGGGCTGCTGGCGCTCGGCCCGATCATGGCCCTGGCGCTTGTGGCCTTTGTACCGCGGAGTTCGCTGGTACGCATCGTCGCATTCTCGGCGGATGAGGCGGACGCGCCAGGAGAGGCCATAGCGTCAACGGCAATTCGCGAATACCTATTGAAGCGAAGCGTTGTCTATACGCTGCAGAACCCGATTTTCGGGCTCGGATTCTACCAGTTCCGTACATACGAAGGAGAGCACAACCAGCTCATAGGCGACCATGGGAAGTGGGATGACCCGCACAACTCGTACACCCAGGTATCGAGCGAGGGTGGAATACCCGCGCTCGCTTTTTACCTAGCCGCAATCGTGTCCACGTTTCTGCTGGCTAACCGGGTGTATAGGGAAGCCTGCAAGAGGCCGGACTGCGACGACATCCGGACCGCGACATTTTGCATCATGCTGGCCATTATGATGTATTGCACGGGGATATTCTTCGTGAATTTTTCCTACTTTTTCTACCTGCCTTTTATGTCCAGCCTGGTTATCGCGATTTCCAGCGCGGCGGACACAGAGTTTGCCCGGCGCTCCTCAGATCCCGTGGAAACAGAGCCATACGCCGCCCCCCAGCGCCGCCGGTTTCCGGATTCCGATAGGGGGAGTGGGCTCCGGGGCGGAAGAGCGGTGGCCACAACGAAGAACATACTCTAAATAGCGGGCGGCGGTCCGGCTAAGGGCGGGGGGAGACCGGCGCTGACATAACGGGTCACAAAAACACGCCAAGCAGCATGACCGGCAGACTGCGTGCGGCCTAGCTGGCTGATGAGTGAAAACAGGAATAGCGGGCCGAGTAGGTCCCGCGAGAGGTTCCAGCGCGCGAGGGTACGGAGAGCGGCGACGCGGACACGGGCCGTGAGAGGAGTCGAGCCAAAGAACAGGCTCCAGAGGATGTTCGTGACTTGCTCGGTATCGGGTTTCCATTGGTAAACCATCGCGCCCGCAAAGGTGAACAGATCCTCCACGGGACTGCCGTAGTGGAACGCGTCCCAATCCACCACGGAGACGCGGCCAGGGGCGGCCAGCACGTTCTTAGCCCAGAAATCGCCGTGCACCGCCACGGCGGGAACGGCAGTAAGCAGCGGCAAAGCCGCGTTGGCGCCGGAGAGCAATAGTTCGGGCAGTTGTTCCGAAGCGCCAGCCAGCACCTGGCGGAAAGCCGCTCCGGAGTCTTCCGCCGGCGGCGCCAGCATCTGGAATTTCTCCAGCCAGCCTTCCGCCAGATCCATCTGGGCCGAGAGAAGTTTGCCGCCGGAAGGGGATAGCTCATTGCGCAAAGGTTTGCCCGGCGCTCCGGATTGGAGGTAGACGAGACCGCCGCGGGCATCGGCCCGGAATAGTAAGCGGGGAATGCCGAGTCGATCCGCAAAGGGGCTGAGCAACTCCAGGGCGGCGCACTCGCGCCGGCCAGCCTCTACCGCGGCTGGAAAGATGCATGACTTGCCGACAAGCGCCGGAACATTCTGCCCCGGCCGGAAGATCCACCAGACCACGCCAGCGCCGCCGGGCAACTGGAGCGTGTCCCATTCCGTCCAACCAGCGCTGCGCAGGTAGTCGGCGGCCAGATGGAACATCAACCGTTCTCCATCAGGAAAATAAATTCCGGCGCGAGGTGCGCCCATAGCCCGGTGTGGGCGGCGGCATGAAGGGCAAGGCGCTTGATCCATCCGCGCCATCCCGACCTGGCGAAATCCTTGAACTCGACGTAATGCGCCAACGCCCCGGGATGATCGAGCGGGAGCAGAATACTGGGATGGTTGCATCCGTCCCACGGATAGAAAGTGCGCACGGCGCCGAATCCGGCTTCTCGGAAGAGTTTGCGGTAACCGGCCAGGGAGCGCGTGAAGCCTCTGCCGGCGCTCATCCTGCCCCATCCCAGACGATTTTCGACGCTCAGGCAGGCGAAGCCGGACGGTCTCAGAAGATCGCGGACGGAGCGGAGGAGGCGCAATTGGATTTCGCGCGGGCCGCCCCGCGGTGAAAGGCAAGACCATTCCAGTCCGCCGTTGAGGACGACGGCGTCGAATTGATGCGGCGCCAGAGGCAGGCCGAGCAACTCCGCGCAAAGCACCTCGACGGGCGTCCCCATTTCCCTAGCGCGGATATCGATGAAACGAGCCCGTTCGAAGACGCGTTCGACGGCCGTTACGCGCGAGAAGTTGCGGCCGAGAGCGGTTGCAATGGCGCCCCAATCGTCGCCGACGCTGAGAATGGAGGAATCCGGCGGGAGATCCCATAGGAACTGGAAATCCGCGCGGCATGGGTCGCAGATCGAGTCCGCTTCCCGGGGAAAGATCCGCTCGACGGCGGCCCGCCACCCGATCTCCAGCGCCAGGCGATTGGCCTGCCGCACCTCGTCGAGGATCACTTCTCCAGCATACCGAAGCGCTTATCGATCAGCGGGTGGCGGGGCCGGAGAACATCCAGGTAGATCTTCTTCAGCCGTTCGCCCGCAGTGGCGATATCGAATCGCCCTGTCAGGCTCAGGCGGGCTTTGGCGCCCATGGATCTGCCGCGGTCGGGCAGCGCCAGGATCTCCCGTATGGCTGCGGCGAATTTCTCCGGTGTGAGCGGATCGACCATGCGCCCGATCTCCGGTGAAGAAATCATTTCCGGAATTCCGCCAACTTTGCTGGCGATCACTGGAAGGCCGGCGGCCATGGCTTCAATAACCGAAAGAGGAAACGCATCCGCACGCGTCGGGAGGAGGAACAGGTCCAAGCTGGCCAGAAAGTTGGGGATGTCGGAGCGAGAACCTAAAAACCGGACTCGGCCTTGCAGTTCAGGCGCTTCCGCCGCGGCGCGCATGCGCCGCGCAAAGTCTTCGTGGCCGGCCGGCGTTGGTCCAGCCACCAGAAATACCAGGTTGCTCCTTTCCCGGAGCAAAAGTCTGGCGGTTTCGATCAGAATATCTATGCCTTTCGGCTGTAACACTTGGGCGACCACGCCGATCGCGATATCCGCGTCGTTCAAGCCCAACTCGGCGCGAATCGAGAGGCTGCGGCTCATGGCGTTGGTATCGATGACGTTGTGTAACACTTCCGCTTTGTCCGCAATCCGCTCCAAGTGTCCACAGATTCCCATCAAGTGGTGGGAACAGAACATGACTTTCCGCGCCGCAAACCGGTTCAGGTTTTGGAAAGCCACGGATTCCGGGCAGTGAACGTGCAGAATAACCGGAATTCGCAGCGCCCATGCCGCTAGAATCAAGTCCGTGTTCCAGAGAAACGAGTTGACATGCAGTACGCCAATTTTCCAACTTCGCAGTAGAGCGAACTGCCGGTACATGGCCGCGAGTCCGGCGAGCGGCCGGCGGAACGTGACGCAATCCGCTTCCCCCCCGCGCACGATCTCCACCCCCCGCACCACCAGAGCTTCAACCAGCGGGCCGTCCCCGGCCGCACAGTAAACGGGCTGGAAAACAGTGCGATCCAGGCTCTCGATAAAACTCGCCATAGCCTTGGGCGACCCAGTGTTAAAGTGAACGGAAGGAGAGTAATAGAGGACCCGGATCTTATCGTGCATGGTCCGTGTTTTGCGAAAGTCGCGCATCGAGTCTCAGACCTTTGACAATCCGGCTGGACGCCGCCCGGCCTGCCGCAAACGCCGCCACCCAGCCAATGCCCACCAGCAGTATCCCTTGAAAGCAAGCAGGAGTTTTTGGGGAATAAATTCGAACGCGCCGGAAAGCCTCAGGCACTTACGCAGGCATTTTCTGGTCAGGTCCGGCTGTTGGGCGGTAAAGCCGGCGAGGCCCAGGTTGAATGAGCATGCGAGGAGCCTCTTGCGAAGCAACGGCCGGTACTTCGGATCCAGGTTATCGTAAAAGGCCTGAAACATCTGCTGGTTGGCGCTCTCCTTGCGAACGTCGTCGACGCCAGTCCAGACCCCGCCACCGTGAAGCCGGTAGACCCCCATGCTCTCCGGCAGCAGGCAAATGTTCCCGTATTGGGCCAAGGTCACAAACAGTGGAAGATCGCCCATATACAGCGGGGCGTGCCAATCCGGAACGGCATCGATCACCCGGCGAAACATGGCGGAGCCGGTATGGAAAAGATTCCTTTCCAGTATGTCCGCCAGTTCGTAAAAGCCTCCCGGGATTTCCGACGGGACCCTGTCCGGCTGCGCGCCATTCTCGTAGTGCCAGACGGAACGATGGCCGCAGAGGCTGGTCTCCGGATGAGCATCGAGCAGATCCGCCTGGGCCTGCAACTTTTGGGGCGATGTCCAATAATCGTCGCCCTCCAACAACGCGATGTACTTGCCCCGCGCCGCCGCAAAAATTCGGCGGAAATTCCGGCGAGCGCCAATGTTTCGCTCCCTCAAGGGAGCGTGGACAATCTCGGGGCGCTTCCGGCCGTACTCCCGCACGATTTCACCCGTGCCGTCAGTCGAACAATCCTCGCCGATGATGAGCTCGTACCGGAAATCGGTCTTTTGCATCAGCACGCTTTCGATGGCCTGGGCGATGTACTTCTCATGATTGTAGGTAATTATGAGAACACTGACTTTCAGCTCGGTGTTCGGCGGTGGTGAATCGGGCATGAGGGCAGCTTCCTTTTCTCATAGAATCGCCTTGGTTGTCAAGGCGACGTACAATCGGCGGTAGGTGCCGCGCGTGAATCTATTACCGGATTTCTCGACCCTGCTGTTGCCCTTCAGGGAGGGCGCATCGAACGGCGCGCAGCCGCTGCGGGTGGGAGTGGTCCTGGACCACGGCCGCCCTTCGCCATGGGTGGACGCGCTGCTCACGTTTCTGAAGCGGCTTCCCGGCATCGAAGTTCGCCTTCTTGCGCTCGCGAATCGAAATCCAGCATCGGCGAAACATCCTTCCTGGTTGATGGATTGGCTTTATTCCGCGAGCCGGGCGAGGTTCGATCCATTTGGGGATTCCGCATGCGACGGGACCGGGGCGGTCGCTCCGGAATCCAGCGAGGATATACGGGCCGCTGGTTGCGAGGTTCTCATCTGGCTTGCCGGCTGCCAAGACTCCAGCGTGGATCTTGGCGGCTTTGCGAGGTTCGGAGCGTTCACCGTCCGTTTGGGGGAGCGAGACCGACCGATTCCCTTTTGGGACGAGGTGGCCAGCGGACAAACGACCTCGCCCGTGACCGTCTACTGGCACGAATCGTCGTTCACGCGGGGCAGGGCGGTGCGAAGAGTGGAGACATCCACTTTTCAGGGGCTCTTCTTCACCTTGAACGCCGAGGAGCCTCTGGTAGCGGTTATTCGGGTGTTGGCCGGCTTGTGCTTGGATATCCAGCGGGACAGCGGACGGGGCGAGGAGAAACTCCGCGCTTTTCCGGAGGGGCCGATGGAAGCTCTCGGCCCGGCGGATTATCCGAGCAGCCTGGAAGCGGGACGATTTGTTTTTCGAAAACTGGCGCAAAACGCGCGCTTGCGCTGGAAGGCCGGCGGCAAAGTGGCCAGATGGTTTTCGGCGATGCGGCCCAACCGCGGCGCCTCCATCGCCGATCCGGGCCGGCCAGACTTGAAGGGGTTTGGAGAAGTCCCCCTTCCGCAGGGGGTTGAAGCAATGGCCGACCCTTTCGTGTGGGAGGCCGGCGGGCGCGATTATCTGTTTTTTGAGGAAGTGCCCACCGGAGCGTCTAAAGGACGGCTCGGGGTCGCCGAAGTTTTCGAAGACGGCTCCTGCTCGGAGAGGAAGGTCATTCTGGAGCGTCCCTATCACCTGTCCTATCCGTGTGTGGCGCAGGCCGACGGCGAATTGTTCCTGCTGCCCGAATCCTATGAAGCCGGCCGCGTGGATCTCTACCGCTTCTCCCGCTTTCCGGAGGAAGTCGAGCCGGTTGCGCGGTTGGCGGAAGGGATAGCATTGGTCGATACCACGCCCTTTTTCTTGAACGATCGGTGGTATTTTTTCACGACGACCGCGCCGCCATTCATGGAATCTCTCCTTTTCTGGTCGGACCGGCTGGATGGCTCCTGGCATCTGCATCCTTCGAGCCCGATATCCAGCTCCGTGAGAAACAGCCGTTCCGCCGGCAATCTCTTCCGGAGGAATGGACGGCTCTACCGGCCCACGCAGGATTGCGCGGTGCGTTACGGGTATGCCATCCAGGTGAATGAGATTCTGCGGCTGACGCCGTACGAGTTCGAAGAGCGCCCGGTGAATTGGATTCCGCCGTCGTGGGGTCCAGGGTTGATAGGCACGCATACCTGGAACGAATCGAGCGGGCTGCAGGTTATCGACGGCATCCGCTGGCAATAAACCAATCCATGCTGCACGGCATTCGTCCTTGAGTCCTTCGGCGGCGGTGAGGGGCTTATTGATGCGCGCGGGGACCGGACTGTCCGAAAATGGGATTAGGTTCGTTTGGCAGCGCGCGATTCGGGACGGCGGCGGGAGGGGGCGGCGGGGACTGGAGGCCTGGCGGCGGATCGGGAGCGCGAGCGGGGCCGGCGGGTTCCGGGGGCGCGCGTTCTGAGAAGTGTAGCGCCGCCGTCCTTGCCGGTGGACTAAACCGCTTCGCGGTATACCTCTTCGATCGGCGGTAGACTGGCGCGAG
>OBLW0100000066.1_pt1 | contig 75134 bp, 54 predicted proteins | sample 1520161 | NCBI WGS metagenome assembly OBLW01 (sample SAMEA3539309, study PRJEB22396) | soil metagenome | biome: tundra; feature: field; material: soil | place: USA | collected 2010-05 | depth 0.15 m
TCGTCATCTCTCGGCACACGACGGGTCTTCGCTCGAGTGACGGCTCGTCATCTCTCGGCACACGACGGGTCTTCGCTCGAGTGATGGCTCGTCGTCTATCGGCACACGACGGGTCTTCGCTCGAGTGATGGCTGGTCGTCTCTCGGCACACGACGGGTCTTCGCTCGAGTGACGGCTCGTCGTCTATCGGCACACGACGGGTCTTCGCTCGAGTGATGGCTCGTCGTCTATCGGCACACGACGGGTCTTCGCTCGAGTGATGGCTGGTCGTCTCTCGGCACACGACGGGTCTTCGCTCGAGTGACGGCTCCTGCAGCGACATGGGGGGCGGAGTGTGTCGCCCGACCCAATCGCCTGGAGCGACATGGACCACGGTGCATTTGCATGCTCAGGTCCCCGTGGAGCGACATTCTCGACCCCATAGGTCGCCTCACCGACCGCGGTAGGGCGGCATGGACAGCCAGGCATGTCCCTTCACCGAAGATGGTGAGGCGACATTCACCCGTGCGGATTCGCGATCGACCCGCACGGCGGCTGCCATGCGAATGGCCCGTCTTGCGGCAGGCGTCGGCCTCCTGCAGGCTCCTGGCAGCGCAGAGGCCGGAGTTCCCGGCCGACTGACCTGCGCAGAAAGACACGCGAGATCGAGCTTGCAGAGTGTGCCAACTTCAGCGCTGAGCTGACGGGAATGTCAGAGACCATGGCCGGCCCGGCGTTCTCTCAAGGGCGATTCATGTATGATTCCTCGGCGATGCGAGGCGAGCGCAGGGCGGGCGCAGGAAGTGCATCGAGCCCGTCCGGGCTGGTGAGAGCACGGTCCGCCGCGGAGGGTGTTTCATGAATCGATCGGCGCTTGCCTTGGGGATCGGTGTGACGGTGTCCGCGCTCGGCTTTGCGGGGGAGCGCGATGCGGCGGCGTGCGGCGGATGCTTCCATCCCCCCACCCAGACGGCCTCGGACATCACCGACGAGCGCATGCTGCTCTCGGTCTCCCCGACGCAGACGACGCTCTACGATCAGATCGAGTACGCCGGGAGCCCCTCCTCCTTTGCGTGGGTCCTGCCGATTCACGGGACGGTTGCCGTCGGCCTGAGCGCGGACGTCCTCTTCGACTCGATCGACGAGCTCACCGCGACGCAGATCGTCGCGCCGAGCGGGTGCCCGGGTCCTCCGAGCAGCTGCCAGAGCGGCAGCAAGAGCGGCGCCGCAAGCCTCGCGGGAGAAGACTCGGCCGGCGGCACCGTGACGGTGACGAAGCAGCAGAACGTCGGCCCGTACGACACCGTCCAGCTGCACGCGACCGACTCGAGCGCGCTCAACGCATGGCTCGCGGCCAACGGCTTCAGCATCCCCGCAGAGGTCAAGCCGGTCATCGACGAGTACGTCAAGGAGGGCTTCGACTTCCTCGCGATGAAGCTGCTCCCCGACCAGGGGGTGCAGGCGATGCGCCCCGTGCGCGTCACCACGCCGGGGGCGTCGTTCTCGCTTCCGCTGCGAATGGCGGCCGTCGGAACGGGCGCCGCGGTCGGCATCACGATCTGGGTCGTCAGCGATGGGCGGTACGAGCCGCAGAATTTCCCCTTCTTCCACATCGAGGACCCGGAGCTCGTCTGGGACTGGAGCACGAGTTCTAGCAACTACACGGCGCTCCGCTCGAAGAAGGAGGCCGCGCTCGGCGGCAAGGGGTGGGAGATCGAGAGCTCGATCGCGCTCAGCCAGGCCCTCGTGACCAACGTCATCCTGAGCGGCGGATACTACAGCGGCAACGGCAGCGGCGGCCTCGCGGGCGCCGCCCCCGCGGACCCGACGCAGGATTACCTCGCCGTCGGCGCTTCCGACGGGGGAGCCGAGGGCGGCGCCGCCGAGACGGCCGAGCAGGTCCGGACCGACGACATCAACGCGCTCTTTGCCGGGGTCCCCGGGCCGAACACGCGCATCACCCGCATGCGAAGCGACATCGCGCACGCCGCGATGACCGTCGACTTCGTCCTTCGCGCGTCGGCCGATCAAGCGGAGCTCTCGAACGTTCGCAGCGTGACCCAGAGCGTGAACCTCCAGTGCCCGATCTACGGATCGTCGCCGTTCGGCCTGACGCCGGGCTCGAGCTGCAACGTCGTCGGGTACGGGCCGCCCGCGCAGGCCGCGGGCGCCTCGGGGAGCGGGGGGTGCGCCGCCGCGGCGCCGTCGACCCGCTACCCGTGGACCGGCCTCGCCATGCTCGTCGGGTTGGTCGGGCTCGTCGCGGTTCGCGTGGTCCGCGCGCGTCGCCCGCGCATTTGACGTTGCCGTCGGGCGTCAGAACGTTGCCGCCACGATCGGAAGCCTGAAACTGGGGCCTGCCGCCGATCACGAAGCGCAGCCGCGACAACCTCCCGAACCCCCAGTCGGACCTCATCGACCCCTGGGTTCCCCGCAACGGGGCGTCGAGCGACGACCTCTTCGACTTCGACCAACGCTGAAACGCTGACCAGAGGTGGCGGCCGGGGACCAAGGAGATCGCGGCGCCGGCTTCTCTTCGAGGCCGGCGCGGGCATTTTGTGGCACCCTCGCCCTCGAGGAGATTCCCGGTATGAGCCACCCCGATTTCGACCCGAGCTACGTCTTCTCCCATCACGCTCCCACGCCCGAGAAAGTCGCCCACTACGAAGCGATCCACGAAGCCGCTCTCCGGTTCGCCGAGACCGTTCTCGCGCACACGCCGCGGTGCTCCGATCAGGCGACTGCGTTGAAGCTGCTTCGCGAGAGCGCCATGATGGCGAACGCCGCGATCGCGCTCGACGGACGGCTCTCGAAGTGAAACCCTGAAGGTACCCACCCGTGCGCGCGTTCCCCGTCTCGGTAGGGGCGACGGCGCGTTCCGGACCCCCACGATTCGAAACATCGAGCGCACCGCGCCCTACTTTCACCACGGTTGGTACGCCACTCTCGATGAGGTCGTCGACTTCTACGACCGCGGCGGCGGTAGCGGCCTCGGCCTGGCAGTCCCGAACCAAGACCCCGAGATTCGGCCGCTGAGGCTGTCGCCCAAACCCGCCTGCCCGCGCCGTCGGCGTACGTAGTCGTCTCGGCGCCTTCGCCCGAAGAGGGGCCACACGGCTCCTCGCGCTAAGAATACGACATTCGTGGGTGGCAGGGCCGAGCGGGGCAGTGATAATCTTGTAACACTTGTAACACTTGGCAGAGTCCTCGCCTCTTTCTGACATGGCAAATGCAGACCTGATTCCGGCGGTCGGTGAGGTGCTTGCAGACAAGTACCGGATCGAGCGTGTGCTCGGTCAAGGCGGCATGGGGATCGTCCTCGCCGCCATGCATCTCAACCTCGATGAGCGGGTCGCCATCAAGTTCTTGCTCCCCGAGCTCGCGCACGACCCCGCGCTCGTCACTCGCTTTCTGCGCGAGGGCCGCGCCGCCATCAAGATTCGCAGCGAGCATGTCGTGAGGGTGCTCGACGTTGCGACCCTGCTCGGTGGCACGCCGTACATGGTGATGGAGTACCTGCACGGACGAAACTTCGAGGAGCTCCTCGAAGAGGAGGGCCGCCTCTCCGCCGAAGTCGCGGTGGACCACGTGCTCCAGGCGACCGAGGCCCTCGCAGAGGCGCACGCCCTGGGCATGGTGCATCGCGATCTCAAGCCCGCGAACCTGTTCCTCGCGCACCGTGCCGACGGGAGCCCCTCGGTCAAGGTGCTCGATTTCGGCATCACCAAGGTGACTGACGCGAAGAACGTGGTCCCTTTCAACGTCACGAAGACGAGCGTCGTCATGGGCTCGCCGCGGTACATGTCGCCCGAGCAAATGCGCTCGACGCGCGCCATCGACGCGCGAGCCGACATCTGGGCGCTCGGGGTCATCCTCCAGGAGCTCGTGACGGGCGTCGCGCCGTTCGACGGAACCACGATGCCCGATCTCGTTGCCGCCATCCTCCAGGATCCGCCGCCACCATTGCGGCAACTGCGTCCCGACGCGCCCGAGGGCCTCGAGCGGGTGATCGGGAAGTGTCTCGAGAAGGAGCCCAGCGCTCGATACGCAGACGTCGCGGAGCTGACGGAAGCGCTCGCGCCGTTCGGAACGGCCTCGGCGCGGCTGTCAGCGGACCGGGTGTCCCGCGTGATCCGTCCGCGCGCGGTCAACACGAGCACCTCCGCGCCGATCGTCCGGAGCACGCTGTCCCCGGCCACGCCGTCCTCCCCGGCGCCGGCTTCGGCCGGTTTTCGCCCCGCGCCACCGACGCTCGGGACCGTTACCGTCAGCGCCACCGAGGACGGCGGGGTTCCTACAGGCGCGCTTCCCGTGTCCCGGAGCCGAAGGGTCTTGCTCGCCTGCGGTGGACTGTTCTTCGCGACGACCTTCGTCATGGCGATGTTCGGCAGCAACGGCGTGCATCCCTCCGCCGCCGCGGGGGCGTCGGCCAAGGCGGGAAACGCGTCCGCGCCGCCGCCCGTCGAGCCCGAGAGCGAGCCCACCTTCCCCGCCGTCGACCTCGTGCCGACCGCGCCCGCAGGACCGCTGGCGTCGCCCAGCTCGAACCCATCGCGGGGGGTCGCGTCGAAGCACCGTGCCCGCCCCACGGGAAGCGCAGGGGGTTCGCCGTCCAAGAGCGACATCGATCTGTTCGACGGTCGCAAGTAGGCGACACGACCGCCGCGATGCAAGACGACCGATTCTGACGCGCATGACGCGACCGATGTTCCGGGGACTCGCCGTTTCGATCGCCGTCGCAGGCGCATTCTCCGCCACCGCGGCCCAGGCCAACGACCCGGTGACCGCCACGATGCTCTTCAACGAAGGGCGGCGACTGGCCGCAGCCCACCGGTACCCGGACGCGTGCCCGAAGTTCGAAGAGAGCCAGCGGCTGGATCCGGGCATCGGTACGCAGTTCAACCTGGCAGACTGCTACGAGCACACGCAGCGAACCGCGTCGGCGTGGGCGCTCTTTCTCGACGTCGCCTCGTCGGCGGGCGGCATGGGGCAAGAGGCTCGCGAGCTCGTCGCTCGAAAGCGCGCCGCCGCCCTCGAGCCCAAGCTCTCGAAGCTCACGGTGATCGCGCCGAAGAACGTCCCCGGCCTCGAAGTCCGGCGTAACGGAGAGCCGCTCGCGGGTGTGCTGTGGAATAACCCCGTCCCCGTCGACGCCGGGAGCTACACCATCGAAGCCTCTGCGCCCGGCAAGAAGAAGTGGTCGACCCTCGCCACCGTCGGCCCGGACGGTGCGGCGGTGACCGCGACGGTCCCCGCGCTCGAAGCGAGCGACGTTCCTCTACCGGGCCCCGTAGGCGCTACAGACGAGGCGGAGAGGTCGTCGTTGCAGGCGGAGCCGAGTGGCGAGCCCACCCACCTGGCCAGGGACGAGAGCATCGCAGCGCTCGCGGTCGGCGGAGCCGGCGTCGTGAGCGTCGTGATCGGCGCCGTCTTTGGCCTGAAGTCGATCTCGAAGCACTCCGACTACGAGGCGCTCTGCGCCGAGAACGTCTGCTCGACCGCTGCCGCCCCAATCCACGACGACGCCGTCTCGGCGGGCGATGTCTCGACGGTCGCGTTCCTGGTGGGCGGCGCGATGGTCGCTGGAGGCGCCGTCCTCTGGGTCGTCGCGCAGAAGCAGGCTCCTTCTTCGGCTCTGCGCGTACTCCCCGTCGTCGGCGCTTCGAATGCCGGCGTGGTCGTCGCGGGTGGATGGTGAAGGTGCCGGTCGCCCGCCTGATCCGCTCCGCCCTCGCGGCTGCCGCGTCGAGCTCGGTGTTCGTCGTCGTCGCGTGCAACGCCCTCGTAGGCAACGGCGACATCCAGTTCGCCGTCGAAGCCGGTCCTGACGACGCCCCGACCGGCGTCGACGCCCAGGACGAGGTGGCCGCGACCGACGTCACGGAGGTCCCCATCGAAGAGGCCGCCGCTCCCCCGGACGCGCCGCCCGACGTCGCGACGACCGTCGACGCCGGATGCCCCCCGGACATGAAGTCATGCGCATCGCACTGCCGCATGCTCAGCGACCCCGGTTACGGGTGCGGCTCGCCGGCGTGCGATCCTTGCGAGCTGCCGAACGCCTACCCGTCCTGCGGCGTGGTCGACGGCGGAGACGGCGGAGACGGCGGAGACGGCGGCAGCACGCTCGTGTGCACGCCGGTCTGCAAGCCCGACCACAGCGATTGCAATGGCGATCCGCTCGACGGGTGCGAGGTGGACACGTCGGCCGATCTCTACAACTGCGGCGCCTGCGGCCACGACTGCTCGAACTTGCCGCACGTCGCGGGCAACGTCTCGTGCGTCGCCGGCGTCTGCACGTTCGACAAGACCTCCTGCGCGCCCGGCTACGGCATCTGCTCGACCAACCCCAACGACGGCTGTGACACGGTCATCAGCGACCCGGCGCACTGCAACGGATGCGCGACGCCCTGCAGCGACCCCGGGATGCCCTATTGCTCACCCACCGGCAATGCGGCGCAGCCCTTCATGTGCACGTCCGGCTGCGCCGCCAATTTGAGCCTCTGCACCCAGTCGTGCGTGAACGAGACGGCCGACCCCAACCATTGCGGCGCCTGCACCACGCAGTGCTCCGGGGTTGCGGGCGGCACCCCCACGTGCACGGGCGGGGGAGCCTGCGGGTTCACGTGCAACGCGAACAATCACCTGTGCGGCACCGGCGCTGGGAGCTCGTGCGCCGCGAACAACGACGCGAACAACTGCGGGGTCGGAGCCGCGTGTGGACAGTGCACGCCCCCCGCGAACGCCACCGCGACGTGCGCGGGCGGAACGACGTGCGGCTACGTCTGCAACGCGAGTGCGCACCCGTGCGGACCGGCGTGCCCGCTCGACGGCGATCCCGACAACTGCGGGTCCCTATGCGGAACGAACTGCCCGGGTCCGACGGCAGGCAGCGGCGGCGCGATCTGCAACGGCAACGCGTGCGCGATCGCGTGCTCGAGCGGCACGACCCTCTGCGGCACGGCATGCGTCAACGAGCAGACGGACGCCGCGAACTGCGGCGCGTGCGGAAAGGTTTGCGGAGCGGGCCAGACCTGCGCCGCCGGAAGCTGCGCGTGCGACGCATCGAGCTGTCCGAACGGCTGCTGCGACGGAAACGGTGCGTGTCAGGCGAGGGCCTGCGGCACCGGAGGCGCCGCGTGCGCGCTCGGGTGTCCTACGACGCTCCCGGAGGTGTCGAGCCTTGCGCTCTGGCTCGTCGGCGACACCTACTCTGCGGCCTCCGGCAAGTGGCTCGACCAGTCCGGCTCGCACGCCGACGCGATCTGCGCGGGCACCTGCCCGCAGGCGATGGCGGGGGCTCTGAGCGGCCATAGCGTCGTCTCGTTCAACGGCGGGTCGTTCTTCGAGCTGAGCGACCCCGGGCGCCAATATGCGAGTCCAACCCAGAGCTGGACGATCTTCGTAGTCGCCAGTCCGGACCCCTCCGCCGTGAGCGACGCGCAGCTCATTGCTCTATCGAACGGGGGCAACTCGATGGCGCTCCAGCGGAGCGGCGGCAGCAACGATCTAGCCTTCCAGCTGCTGCCGGGGTCGAACGCCAACGCCCTCGCAGCTCCCGGTGCATGGGGCGGCGGGAGCGGATGGGAGTGGATCGCGGCGAACGTCGATCCCGTAGGCGGGTCGCTTTCGATCTCCGGAGCGAACGGCGTCGCGGGCGCGATCGGAACGCCGGCGAGCGTCGATTACCTGTCCTCGTACCTGGGAACGGACCCCTCGGAGACGCTCGACTACACCGGGCAGATCGCGGAGGTCGTCGTGTTCACCGCCGACCTGTCCTCGGCGTCGATGGCGAACGTCGAGACGTACCTATCGAGCCGCTACGGTGGCCTTTAGAGCGCCCTTCGGCCGGGCCCACACCCCGAACACGTAGTTGCCGGTCCCGGTCCCGTCGACTTCGACCTTGAAACGAAAGTCGCCGTCGGCGTCGATGCACCAGTTCTTGTCGGACTCGATGATCGCGACCGGGCCGTTGGTCTTGTCGTCACCCACGAGATCGCCGTTGGCGCGCTCGATGAGGATGTCGAGATCCTGGATGGAGCCGTCGGCCACCCCGAAGAACCGGTAGCAGAGGCCACCCTGGATCTTGACAGCGAACGTGTCGCGCTTGTCGTGCAGGTGATGAAGCTTGCCGATGATCGGCTTGACGTATTGAACCGACCCGGTCGGGCCACCGCAGCTCGAGACGAGCGCTTCGTAATCCTTCTCGGCGTCCCCCGAGATGCGCACCGTCTGCCAGCAGTCCCGGTCCGAGGCGGTCGCCCTGGGAAACGAGGGGCGACTGTCTTTGCCGAAGAGCGGCGTCATCGTCTCCGGGTCCCGTAGCTCGGCAGGGTCATCGTAGGCCTCCGGCGCTGGGGCCGCGGGCCCTGGAACGGCCGCCGTGACGACCGGTGGCGACGGAGCTGGCGCCTCCTGAGCGACGGCCGCGGGTGGTGGAGGGTTGCTGGCACATGCAGCCGTGAGCGCGAAGACAGCGAAGATCGATGAACGCATAACCGCTCATGGTGACATGGAAGAGCCGTCAGGCGCGCTTACGTATCAGGACCGTTCGTTCGATTTCGAACACCTTTTCCTTCACCTTCGCCTCGGGGGAAACCTTACCCAACTCGCTCTCTAGACAACACGCGATGTACATCCCTCGTAGACCAATCCCGCGACGACGGCCGAGATGACGCCAGTGTAGGACAAATCGCACCTTACGAGATTCTTGACCAACATCAACGTGCGAAATGCCGATCAAGCGCAGCAGAACTCGTGCACCAGGTCGGCGAGGACGCGCAGCCCCCAGGCAAAGCCTTCCACTGGAATTCGCTCGTCATGCCCGTGGTAGAGGCTCGTGAAGCTCATGCCCTTCGGCATCTTGACCGGCGAGAACCCGTAGCAAGTGGCGCCGAGCCGGGCGTACGCGTGCGAGTCCGTGAAACCGGGGATCATGAACGGTACCGCGACCGCGCCTGGATGGTGCGTCTCGATCGCGCGACCGATCGCCTCGAAGAGCGGCGTGTCCGTTCGAAAGACCTGACCCTCGTGTTGCTCTAGGACGGTGACCTTGAGGTCGTCGCCGACGACGCGCTGGATCTCGGCGAGGAACGCGGCGACGGTCTGGCCGGGCAGCATGCGCCCGTCGACCAGAACGCTGGCAGACGAGGGGATCACGTTGACCTTGCGGCCGCCCTTGAGCACGGTCGGCGACGCCGTGTTCCGGAGGAGCGCCTCGAGGGCGATGGCCTGCTCGGGATCCTGCCCGCGCACGAGCTTCAACAGCAGGCGGGCGAACGCGGGCTGCACGAGAAGAGGCGCCGCTCGCTGCGCGAACGCCGGCGCTCGATGGGCGAGGCTGCGCACGAACGTCTCGACCACGGGCACCGAGTGGAACGGAAGGCGAACGGTGCCGAGGGCCTCGATCGCCCGGGCGATTCGAACGACCGCGTTGTCGCGTCGAGGCATCGAGCCGTGGCCTGCCGTTCCGTGCGCCGTCAGCTCGAACCAGCAGATGCCCTTCTCGGCCACCTGGATCGGATAGTAGACCGCGTCGCCCACGTAAAACGTGTACGCGCCGATCTCGTTTAGAACGTATTCGGCGCGAACGAGCTCCGGGTGCTTCTCGACCAGAAAGCGTGCGCCGTGCCTCGACCCGGCCTCTTCGTCGGCCACGGCCGCGAAGATCAGGTCACGTTCGAGCGCGAGCCCCGCCCTCTTGAACATGAGAAGCGTCATGAGGCTCATCGCCACCATGTTCTTCATGTCGACCGCACCGCGACCCCAGATGCAGCCGTCGTGTTCTTCGCCCCCGAAAGGGTCGTGGCGCCAGTGCTCTCGCTCCACGGGCACGACGTCGAGATGGCCGTTCAAGAGCAGCGGAGGCTTGCGACCGGACCCCGACAGCCGCGCAATCAGGCTGGCACGCGTGGGTTCGCTCTCGACGATCCGGTACGGAATGCCCTCGTGGTCGAGCACTCGCGCCAGGTAGTCCGCCGCCGCGCGCTCGTTGCCGGGCGGGTTCGTCGTGTCGATCCGCAGGAGTTCTTTGAAGTGAGTCAGTGCTTCGGCAGTGACCGCGTCCCAATCCGTCGAGAAGCTCACGGCCCGCAACGTAGCCGGCCTCGCGAGCGCTCGCGAGGCCGGCTCAGAACGTCTGACCCGCAGCAAAATAGGCTCCGATGGGGCTCGCGTCGGGCGACCAGGCGATGTCTGCGCGAAGAACGAAGGTCTCTCCCGATTCAAGGCGGAGACCGCCGCCGGTTCCGTACTTCAGCCCGATCCCCCGCCCGTCGAGCGCTGGCTGCGACGACGTGTCCGCCCACACCCGGCCGCCGTCGAAGAAGACGACGAACCCGAAGCGGAGCGGCTTGCCCAGCGCGTGAAACGAGAAGAGCTCGTTCCGGAGCTCGATATTTCCGAAGAGCTTCACCTTCCCGTAGTAACGCTGACCCGGAATCCCCCGCACGCCGTTGGGGCCGCCGAGGGCATACGTGTCATCGAAGCGCGACAGCTCGTAGAAGGGCGGCCGCCCGACCATGATGTCGCCGACTCCGCGCATCGCCAGCGTCACGTCGTCGCGCCAGATGGGGACGAACACGCGCGACACGACGCTCCCCTGCCCGTACCTGTACGGGAAGGCTTCGGTGCCGCCGGGGCTCACTTTGATCATGGCTTCGTGGAACGATCCCCGATGGCTCGAGACCTGGCTGTCGCGACTGTCCCATTGCACTCCGTAGCTGAACACCGCGAGCCCCCCCGGGCGCGTCGGCCCGATGAGATGCTTCACCTCCGGGCTCCCGGAGTCGATGTCTTGCTCGAGCTTCGAGCCGGGCACGATCTGGAGCCAGCTTTGCGTGTATCGCGCGCCAGCAAGCGCGGCCACGTGGTCGGCGACTCGCCATCGGAGCTGGACGTCGACGGCGGGGTGCACGCGCCCGTACCACGCGTAGGAGTCGGATACGCTGGCAGGCTTCGACGGCGACGCGTTGCCCAGCCCGTAGTATCCGAGCGTGGACTCCCACGTGTACGAGGGGCGCACTTCGAGCTGCATTCCGCTCCCGAGAAATCGTGGGACGGTAATCTTCATGTAGAAATCCTGGAACGGGACCTGCCAGCCTTCGTTCGAATGCTTGAAGGAGACGAACGCCGCGGACTCGATGTTCCAGAGGTATGGGTCCGCTCCGCGGCTGACCCTCGCCAGGTCGCTGAACTCCCCGATACCGATCCCGATGTCGCTCGTGCCCCCGATGATCGGAATGATGTTGAACTCGCTCTGATCGCCTTTCGTACAAGCCGCTTGCGCTGCCATCGTGGTTCGGTCGCTCGAGTTCAGCGGGTTGTCGGCCCGCGCGTGCGCAGACAGTGCCAGGACGGTGCACACGCCGCCCGCGAACGACGCGCGGCGCGACAGCGGCGTTCGTGTCGCGCCCGTCGCGACGGCTGCGCGCAAGGCGCGCCTCACCGTTCGCGAGACGCGTTGGTTCGAAAAGCGGCCGTCTGCGCTTCGAACCAAGGCTGCGCGTTGAAGAGCACCACTTCGGTTCCTCCGTCGCCCGAGCGAACGCCCGCATGCACCGGACCCGCCTCGAGCAACATCGCCCACTCCTTCCAGCTGGCCAGCCTTTCGAACTCGAAGTCGACGCTCGATCCTTCGGACCGGGCCTTCACCGATCGAACCTCGAAGACCGACGGTCGAGCCTGGATCTCACCCTCGACCCGCAGATCGTTCGTGGGCACCGCGTCGATGAGCCAGCGCGGGAGCGGCGTCACCTTCGCGAGGAACGCGCTCACCGGCGACGCGTCTTTTGCAGTCGCCAGCGTGAGCGCACGGAAGCGCGGCGCGCCGCCGCCGAAGGCCAGACGGGCATCGGCGAGAGCAACCCGGACCCACCAGCCCGACGCGCGCTCGTCGCCGCGCGCCCCGGGACGCCCAGGGGGCCCGGCCGTGAAGGCGGCCGTCGTGCCGGACAGGTCGACCACGGAGTTTCGCGCCTTCGCCTCGAGGTCGAGCTTGAAGACCCCCGTGAGGGTCTCGTCGCCGGTTTGAAGGGTCAAGGTCGGCGCCACGATAGCGACATGACCCGCGGCGGACCGCGCCGCAATGTCAACCACGGCATGAATGCTCGCCGTCGCCCGCTTGGCTTCGAGATCGAGGCCGTCCGGCAACGGGAGGAGCGCGCGCATCGGCTCTCGACTTTCCAACGCGGCCTCCGGAATGTCGAGGGTCACGGTGGACGCCGTGTGGTCGGCGACGACGTGGGCCGCTGCGGGCTCGATGGCCCATGCGGCCAGCAGCCCCTTCCCCCCCGAACCGCCGAGATGGTCGATCAGCGCCGCGCCCCGCAGCGCGCCGCTCAGGTCGGCGTCGAGAGCAAGGTGATCGACGATGGCACCCGCCCCGGCGTCGCGCATGTCGACCGGGTGAATCGTGACCATCATGGTCCCGTGAAGGTCCAGGGCGAGCGGCGCATCTGCGCCATGAAGTAGGTTCACGGAGCGGAGATCGATCGCCGCCGGCCCGACCTCGAGCCGCCGGAGAGGTCGGAAGAACCACCGGCCTTCCATCCGGACATTTCCCGTCGCCCTCGCGGCGTCGATCCACACCTCCCGAACGTGCTCGGCGACGACGTCGTCGAGCTCGATCGACCACAGACGGTAGTCGGCGTCGGTCAACGGCGGGGGGCGCGGCCCGACCTCGGCTCGCGGTGGGTCGAGGAACCCCGGAACCGGCGGCAAGGCGCTCGCGGCCGGCGTGACTTCTTGAAGCCGCTGCCGGAGCCGAAGGCTCAGGCCGTCGCCGCGCACGTGGCTCGCGTGAAAGCGTCGGCGCACGAGATCGAGGAACGACTCGCGAAAGTCGCAGTGATCGATGGCGAGTAACCACTCGACGCTGCTGTCGCGCCCACGAATGGCGAGCCCGTCGGCGTGAATCTGCCCGGGCCACGGCGAGTAGGCCGAGGCGTACTCGACGCGCAGGGCGCCGGAGTCAGCGGTGATCGCATCGCGAAAGAGGCGGGTACGGAGGAAGACGTTCATGGAAACGAGGTACAAAAGCGTCACACCGGCGAGGACGACCGCCACCCATCCTGCGCCCACGCCCACGCGACGACCCACGCGAAGGAGCCGCTCGCGGCGAACGCGGCGCGAACTCGCCTCGTCGCGTGGGTTCTCCGGATCCAGATGCAGCGGATTGCTCAAGGTCACGTCTGCCGTGCACGGCGTGGACCGCTTCTCCCCAGGCGACGACGCTGAGGCGACGAGGACGAGACTGAGGCGACCAGGCCGAGGCGACGCGTGTCGAGGCGGTGCCTCGACGATGCGCGCGGTCCACCGGGGCCCGACCGCCCGATTGGCGCCCGATTGGCGCCCGATTGGCGCCCGATTGGCGGTCGACGGCCCGACGGAAAATCACCGCTCTTTTGTGTATGACGTGACGCGCAAACCGCCGCCCTTCGATCACTTGACATTCAGCTTTCGCAGATGCCGAACGCATGCAAAGATAGGCAAGCATCATATGCCACGTGGAACTCATTCACCCCGCGGTGCGATCGCCTACGTGCGGCGCGCTTCCACATCAACCGCCACGTCGGAAACGGCCCAGCGGCGCGCCATCCGGCTGTGGGCCAAGCGAGAGAAAACGGGGGTACTTGGCTGGCATGTCGACGCGGGCGAACAATCCCGCATCGAAGAGCGCCCGGCCATCATGCTGGCTCTGGCATCTCTGACGGCAACCGGCGCCAAAGTGCTCTGCGTCGCCGAGCCGAGCGCCCTCGACCGAGCGGGCTATGCGCGCCTGGTGGTGGAGCACCTCGCGCGGCACGTGGGAGCGCGCGTCGTCTATGCCTCGCCCGCGGGTCGCGACGACGCGTGTCCCCCGGAAGTCGAGAGCGCTCTCGGGGCCCACGAGCGAATGCTCCTGCGCCTGAGGACCATGACCGCCGCCGAATTGAAGCGGCCCCGCGGCGCCCTCTGGGGGCGCTGCCCGTGGGGTTATCGTTTTTCGCCCGACGGCATGCAACTCGAGCCGTTCGAGCCGGAGCAAAACGTCATCGCCGTCGTGCGGCATATGCGCCTGAGCGGTCTCAAGCTCCGCGAGATCGCCGACGAGCTCCGCCGTTCGGGTGTCGTCGGCCGAACCGGGAGGCCGCTCGGTATCACCCGGATCTTCGAACTCCTCGACCAGGGCCGCGGAAGCCGCGCCAAAGCTCTCCGCGCGTGAGATCTCCGCCGACCAATCCGGGCGACCTTCTCGGCAACGGAGGTCGCTCGAGGTCGCCCGGCCCTGCGCAGCCGACTACCCGAGTAGCGTGTACGGGGCGCCGCGCTCGAGCGCCCGCTTGTATGCCGGACGCCCGTGGATGCGCTCGAGAAATGCCATGAGCTTCGGCCGGGTCGCGTCGAGACCGCGCCGCGTGGCGGCGCCCTCGACAGGAAAACTCATCTTCGGCGGCGGGGGGAGCGGTGCCGCCAAGCCGCTGCGCGGCGGCGGCGGCGAGCCGCTCAGAATCCGGAAACCTGTGGAAACGGCGGGCCCGGCTTCGCGTAGAGGTACCCTTGCACCAGATCGCACCCGAGCGCCTTGACCTTCTCGCTCTCCTCGATGACCTCGACGCCCTCGGCGACCACGCGCATGCCCATCTCTTTGCAGAGCATCGCCATCGAACCGATGAGGCGCTGACGGATCTCCGACGTGTGAACGTCTCGCACGAGCGACATGTCGAGCTTCACGATCTCGGGGCTCAAGGCGACGAAGCTGGACAGCCCCGCGTAGCCGGCGCCGAGGTCGTCGATCGCGATGCGGAAGCCGTGGTACCGGAGGACCGCGACCCGCGCCTGGATGTCTTTCACGTCGTCGATCGCCGATCGCTCCGTGATCTCGAGAACCACGCGGCTCGCTATCTTCGTGAGCGCGGCGTCGGCCTCGAAGAGCGCCTTGTCGAGCAGATCGCGCGGGTGAAGGTTGATGAAGAGGAGGCAGTCGTCGGTCGGCGCACGCGCGAACGCCTCGGCCGACAGGTGCCGGACACGCGCGCCCAGCTCGTCGAGCCGCGAGAGGCGCTCGGCAGCCTTGAGCACCGCGCCCGGATGGGGCAGCGAGGGCTCGCGTGACCGCATGAGGGCCTCGTATCCGAAGATGCGCTGCCGCTTGGTGTCGAGGATGGGCTGGAAGGCCATCCACATGCTCTCGAGCGCGCGATCGAAGCGCGTCTGGAGCCCGGCCCGATCGCCGGCTTGCATATCTTCTTCGCCGCCGAGCAACTTCAGCGCGTCGCGTTTGATCTGCGCCATGCGATGCAGCCGCGAGGCTTGCTCGACCGCCTTCAGAAGAACATCGCTGGGCGTCGGCTTCTGGAGGTACTGAATCGCGCCCAGCGAGACGGCCTCCATGGCCGTTTCGACCGTGGGCTCGCCGGTCATCAAGATCACGGGCACGTCGAGATCGTACGCGCGGATCACGGACAGAAGCTCGACCCCGCTCATGGCGGGCATCTGGATGTCGCTGAGAACGACATCGAACGGCAGTCGCATGATCGACTCGACCGCCGCGCTCCCCCCGTCGACGGTCGTCACCTCGTAGCCAGCAGCCTCGAGCACGCGGCTGATCATGCGACCTACCGCGAGGTCGTCGTCGACGACGAGGACGGTGCCTTGCTTCGTGATTGCGCGCGCGGGCTTCTCTGATTTCACGGCGATGGTTTGCGTCGCCATGAGAGCTTCACGCTCGCTACTACCCCCCTCGCTCCTGAAACGACCGCCGGTATCCAACTCATCAACCGTACGCCGGTCGCCTCGAGCCAGGAGACCTTTAAGCGATCACGCGAAGCGATCCGCGAACGACTCCGTATCCGCCATCGGCCTTCAGTGTCTTCAACTCGCGCCAGACCTCGGCGGGAGTGCTCTTGCCTTGCAAGAGAGCTCGGTAACTCGACACGATCGTTGCGACCTCGGCCGCAGGCTCGCGCACAAGCTCGATCCTGAACCGACGGACCGCTCGCGCGAGGAGCAATGGAACCAGAGTCGCCGCGCTTTGCGCCGAGCCGTGGAAGATCGTGTTCCGGCAACCGACATCGGCCTCGACCGGATGGAGCACGCCTGCCCGGTCGCGCAGCGATACCGCGTGCGACTCGCACGGCCGGCCGCAGCTCTTGTGATCGCGGCCGTCGGAGAGGAGCGCCGCGATCACGCAGTGCTCCATGTGGAAGAGGGGCATCGGGTGATGAACGACCACTTCGGCGAAGGGGGCGAAGGCCGAGCGCGTCAGCGCCGTCAGCTGGTCCGCGTCGAGGTCGAACGACGGTGTGAACGCAACGAGTCCGCGCTCGAGGATCGCCGCCGCGGCGAGCTTGTTGGCGATGTTGAGCGAGAAGTCACCGATGCGGTCGATCCCGGCGGCGTCGCCGGTCGGCGCGTCGCGCAAGCTTCCGAGGCTGCGGACGAGCAGCGCGTCGGGCTGGAGCTGCTCGAGGTAGCGATCGATCTTCTCGTCGCCGGGCTTGCGGATGCGCGGCGCGGCGAGGGTCACGTGAACGCGCGCGGCGCGGGACCGAAGCGCGCGCAAGGCGGCCCCTGTGCCGACGAGCTCGAGAAAGTCGAGGTACACGCCGTCGGCGCCAGCGTCGACCGCCGCCTCGGCCTGGGCGAGGTTCCTGCACAGTACGAAGAGCCCCGCCGGCGGCGGAGGGCGATCCGGCGGGTGGGCAGCTGCGAGAAGATCACCGTGCGTCACCGGCGTCGTCTCCGTCGCTTCGCCCTCGACGCCCGACGCCGTGAGCGCGTCGGTGAGCGCTCGCCGCGCCCGGTTCAGGCTCGAGATCGGCAGCATGGCCCCTTCCGGAACGTCGAGCTCGAGCGACCCGAGAACGAACGGAGTCTCGCCGAGGCGACCGAGTTTTTCGCGGATCGCCTCGGGCGTCGTCGCGGTGGTGTGCGCCCTCTCGAGCGGGGCGTCGCCCCGGACGGTCGCGCGAGCCCCGCGCTCGGTCGCCGCTTCGAACCGGGGAAGCTCGCCGAGCTTCCCGCTCACCCTCACGTCGAGCCGCACGCGATGCGGACTCCTGAGGGACGCGAGCGCCTGCTTTTCGCGCACGGGATCGCTGGTTTTCCACACCCGCGCGCCGGAGCGAGCCGCGGCATCGACGCGTCGATCCGGCCCGAGCCAGAGCCAGATCTCGCGCCCTATCTCGGCGCGTTCGACCTCGACGCCCCCGTCGAAGAGCGCCCAGACCCGGCCGCCGACCTCTCCCTCGCCGCGCTCGCCCTCGACCAGCAACCCGTCGCCCCGCGCTACCGGCGCGGTCGTCGAGAGGCCGACGCACCTCTTTCCACGAACCGTCCGCAGCCCGAGCGACTTGCCCGCCGGGAGGCCGCGGTGGTCGCACGTCAGGCCCTCGACCAGGCGCTGGTGATCGACCCCGCGCAAGAACCCCGGTCCGGATCCGCGCGTGTACATCTGGAGCGCGGTTGCGCGATCTTCGTCCGTGGGTCCGGCGCCGCCCGCGAGCGCATCGACCGCGCGTCGATAAAGCCTCGTCGTCGCGGCGACGTACTCCGGGCCCTTCAAGCGTCCCTCGATCTTCAGAGACACGACGCCGAGCCGCGCGAGATCGGGCACGAGCGCGCTCGCTTCGAGATCCTCGGGCGACAGGAGGTGAGCCACTCCGCCGAGATCCCGATCGACGCCGTCGACCACGAGCTCGTAAGGCAGCCTGCAAGCCTGAGCGCACGCTCCCCGATTGGCGCTTCGACCGCCGATCGCCTCGCTCGTCAGGCACTGGCCCGAGTAGGCGATGCAGAGCGCGCCGTGAACGAAGACCTCGAGCTCGACGTCCGTGCCCGCGCGGATCGCCGCGATGTCGTCGAGCGACAGCTCGCGCGCCAGCACCACCCTGCGCGCACCGAAGTCCCGCGCCAGCGCGACGCTCGCCGCGTCCGTGCAGGTCATCTGGGTCGAGGCGTGAACAGCCATAGCCGGAGCGACGGCTCGAACCAGCCGGGCGACGCCGAGATCCTGCACGATGACGGCATCGACGCGGGCAGCCGAACATGCCCTCACTTGCCGCTCGAGTCGATCGAGCTCGTCGTCGAAGACGAGTGTGTTCAGCGCTACGTACCCGCGCACGCCGCGACCGTGGAGAAAGCCCATCGTCTCCGAGAGCCCGTCGGGATCGAAATTGGTCGCTCGCGCCCGTGCGCTCGTGCCCGGGAGCCCGAAGTACACGGCGTCGGCGCCAGCGGCCACGGCGGCTCGCATGGCGTCGGCGTCGCCGGCGGGAGCGAGCACTTCGGGCAAGCGAGGCAAGCGAGGCAAGCGAGGCAAGCGAGGCAAGCGAGACAAGCGAGACACGACGGACATCGTTTAGCCCATCGCGAGTCGCGGCGCTCGACGCCGGCAATCGGCGCGAGCGCTCGCAGCAAACACCCGGTACCATGGTCGTTTGGGGAGGTGCGGCGTGCGGCTGATTTCGACGGCAACGAAGACGGTGGCTTTCATGGCGCTCGGCGCCGCGGCGGCGTGCAGCAGCAGCTCGCCGGGGGTCTCGTCGGGCGCTCCTGCCGGGCCCAACGACGGCGGCCTCACTGCGTCGACCGACGACGGGGGCGGCACGAGCGTGCCCGTCACGAGCGGAAGCGTGCCGGCAATCGGCGGCTGCCCTGTCTTTCCCGCCGACAACCCCGGTCTCGCGAAGGTGCACGGGAGCGACTTCGAGGCCATCGAGACAGGCCCGATTTCAACGGCCGGGCTGTAGGACCGCCGGCGCTCCGACCAGATGACGATGAACGCTCGGCCTCCCGTTCGTGCCCTCGCCTGGGTGGCTCAACGGGACACGTGCCGGGCGACGATTCCGAGGAGGGCGGCGCCGTAGCGGCGCGCTAGGCCTGGCCCGATTCCCGCGACGCGGAGCAGCGCGCCCTCGTCGCCCGGCGTGTCCGTAGCCACGCCGAGGAGCGTGCGATCGTTCAAGATGCGGAACGCCGGAATCCCGGCGCGCTTCGCCTCGGCGAGGCGCCATTCCCGCAGCGCTTCGAACAGCGCCTTGGCGCTCGACGGCAAGCCGCTGCCCCCCCGTTCGCGCTTGGCATCGCTCGCCCGACGGGTGCGGCGCGGCGCCTGCGGCTTGCCTGCCGAAACCTTGGCGGCCCGCTTGGTGCGCCTCGCGGTTCGCGCCTCCGCGGCGATCGTGAAGCCACCGTCGGCGAGCCGGGCGCGCGACGCGAGCCGGCGGACGCGCTGAAAGTGCACCTCGACTCCGTCTTTCACGAACGAATCGTCGTCGAGGCGCACGTCGCCCGATCGAACCAGCCCCGAGAGCAAGTGCTCGAGGGAGCGGCGATCGAGGTACCGAGGGTCGGCGTCACCCCGAGGAAAGAGCTCTCGATGAAGCTGGCCCACCGTCAGCCCGTCGCGATCGCCGAGATCGTGAAGGATTCGCTCGGCTGCGCTCCGCTCGCTCGGATTGGGCTCGCGGTGGGCCAGCGAGACGCATCCCTCCGGGGCGCACACGTCGCAGAGGCCGCACGGGGTCCCGGGGTCGTTCTCGTCGCCGAAGTGCTCGACGAGCTGGAGCATCCGGCACCGGCTCTTCTCGGCGTAGCGCCGGACGCGCGCCATCTGCTCGAGGCGATGCGCCCGCTGCCGCTCGTAGGAGAGGGCGTAGTCGGCGGAGCCGCGGCGGACCGTCTGGTCGGGATCGATCCGGGCGCCCCCGTGCAGCCACAGTTTCTCGAGCGCCTTCTCGAACATCGGAGGAGCGAGGCCCGCGGAAGCGGCGAGCGCGTCCTTCTCGATCGGAGCGTCGCCGAGGCGCTCGAAGAGCGCCCTCAGGGAGCCGGCTTCGGGGTAGTCACGCTCGTGGAAAAAGAGGTGCGTCTTTCCGTCGACGAAGGACTGAAACAGCACGGCTCGCGACGGAGCGCCGTCGCGACCCGCTCTTCCGATCTCCTGGTAATATCCTTCGAGGGTCTGCGGCAGCGCCGTATGGACCACGGTACGGACGTCGGCCTTGTCGATCCCCATGCCGAACGCGATCGTCGCCACGACGACATCGACCGCCCCGTCGAGGAAGGCGTGCTGGGCGCGAGCCCGCTCGGCCGAGGGCAGTCCCGCGTGGTACGGCACGGCCCGGGTGACCGCGGAGAGCGCGTCGGCCAGCGCTTCAGCCTCGCGCCTCGTCGGCGCATAGACGATCGCCGGCCTTCGCTCGCGGGTCGAGAGCAGCGCGAGCACCGCGTCGGCGCGCGAAGCAGGCATTTTCTCGACGACCTCGACGGCGATGTTGGTTCGACGAAATCCGTGGATGAATCGCTGAGGACTGCGGAGCCCGAGGAGCGAGACGATGTCGTCTTGAACTGCCGGCGTGGCGGTGGCGGTCAACGCGAGAACGGGAGCCGGGCGAAGAAGAGGGAGCCGTTCACCGAGCATCCGGTATTCGGGGCGGAAGTCGTGACCCCATTGCGAGATGCAATGCGCCTCGTCGATGGCGACGAGCGTCGGCTGCCGACGGGCCAGCATCTCGGGAAACCCCGAGACCTTGAGGCGCTCCGGCGCGATGAAGAGAAAATCGAGCTCGCCGTCGAGGTACGCGCGGCAGGCCGCTCGCGACGCCTGGCGGTCGCGGCCCGAATGGATTCGGTCGCAGGCGATGCCGCGGCTCGCGAGCTTCGCCACCTGGTCTTCCATGAGCGCGATGAGCGGGCTGACGACGAGCGTCGTTCCGCCGCGCGCCAGGCCCGGAAGCTGATAGCAGAGAGATTTGCCCGCCCCCGTCGGCATCACGAGGAGCATGTCGTGCCCGAGCGTGGCGGCGCGACACGCCTCTTCCTGGTAGGGCCTGTACGTCGCAAAACCGAACCTGTCGCGCAGGAGCGCGCCCAGGCCTTCGGGCCCCACTCCGGGCCGAACGGGCGCGGCCTTTCGCGGGAGGGTCGCCGCGGCCGGCGCCGGCGAATCGCCGTTGCTGCTCGCGGTGCTCGCCGCGCTCGAAGCCGGCGCAGAAGCTCCACCGCGCACGTCGTCGACGACCTCGCGCACGTATTTCTCGATCGCGCCCATGAAGGCGTCGAAGTCACCCGTGCCCCTTTCGATCTGCGCGAGCTTGGCCTCCCAGTCTCCGGTCATGGCCGGCGACTTCACGTTCGGGTGAACCATGCCGACCAGAGCAACGCCTTTCTCCGTCGCCTCCAGCGCCTTGCCGTCTCGCCTGACGTATTCGCGCCGGATCAGGAGCTCGAGAGTGGCCGCGCGCGTCGCCGGCGTGCCGAGGCCGCACTCGCGCATCGCGGCTGCGAGCTCTTTCTCGGAGACGGACCGGCCGGCGGTCTCCATCGCGGTCAGGAGCGTCGCGTCGTTGAAACGCGGAGGCGGGCGCGTCTGCTTCGCCACGGGCTTTGCGTCGACGACGACCTGTGGAGCTTCTTCCAGGAGCCCCCCCGGGAGCGCCGGGCCCGCGGCCTTTCCGTCGCCGGGCTCGAGCACCTTCCACCCCTGTCGCTCGACGCTCGTTCCCGAGCTGGCGAAGCGGTCGATCTCCGCCGACGTGACGCGCGTGACGACCTTGGTCACGGCCAGCACGTGATCGTCGTGCCAGGCCGAGAGCAATCTCCGGCAGACGAGCTCGTAAATTCGCCGCTCGTCGCCCGCGAGGTCGGCGGGGGCGCGCGTCGTGGTCGGAATGATCGCGTGGTGGTCGGTGACGAGGGCGTCGTCGACGAAGCGTCGCCCCAGCGGGCGATCGCCGGTTCCGGCAGCGAGGAGCGCGCGGTAAGGGTCTGCGATCGCCTGCACGACCTCGGGCAGCGTCTCGGCGATGGCCTGGGTGAGGGCGCGGCTGTCGGTTCGGGGATAGCTGAGGAGCTTTCGCCGCTCGTAGAGGGCCTGGGCCACGTCGAGCGTGCGCTGGGCGCTCATTCCGTAGAGGCGGTTCGCGTGACGCTGCAGCTCCGTCAGATCATAGAGGAGCGGCGGCTGCACGTTTCGAACCTCGCGCGCGACCGATTCAACGCGCGCGTCGCCGCCGCGCGCGCGCGCGGCAATCGCGGCGGCCTCGCCGCCGTCTTTGGGCAGCCGCCGGGCCTCGTCGCGTGACGCCTCGGAGTGCCGGACGCCCCGGAACCATGTGCCCGAGTACTGCGCCTCGACGCCGGCCGCCGACCGCGGCCTGAACGTGGCTACGACCTCGAAGTAGTCTTCAGGAACGAAGGAACGGATCTCGAGCTCCCGCCCCACGAGCATCGCAAGCGTCGGAGTCTGGACGCGGCCGACGGAGAACACGTCGTCGTGCACGATGCTGTAGGCGCGCGACAGGTTCATTCCCACGAGCCAGTCGGCCCGGCTCCGCGCGCAGGCCGCACGGGCCAGTGCGTCGTAGTCGCTCCCATCGCGCAGCTCGCGGAATCCGCGGGCGATGGCCTGCGGCGTGAGCGACGAGATCCACAGGCGTCGGACGGGCTTCCGGCAACCGGCGGCTTCGTAGATCGTTCGAAAGATGTGCTCGCCCTCGCGGCCGGCGTCCGTCGCGCAGATGACGCCCGTGACGTCCCGCGCCATGAGGACCCGCCGGACGTTCTCGAACTGGTCGCGGGTCGCGTCAGAGACGACGAGGCGCCATTCGTCGGGCAAGATCGGCAAGTCGGCCAGGCGCCAGTCTTTCCAGCGCGGATTGAGCTCGTGCGGCTCCGCGAGCCCGACCAGGTGTCCGATCGCCCAGGTGACGACGTACCCGTTGCCGCGGAGGCTGCCCTCTTCCCTCGCGAGCGCCCCGAGGACCTGCGCGATGTCGCGCGCGACGGCCGGCTTCTCGGCGACGACGGCAAGGGTGGCAACGTTCACGTGGCGCCCCGGACTCACTTACCCCATATCGACCGCGCGAACCTCCCGGTTGTCGCAAGTTGTCGCAAAAAAGCTCGCGGGCCCGGTTTTGTCGACCCGCCAAGAGTGCTAGCGATCAGCGCAACGTGGTCTCTGTCTCGTTCATGGCCGGCACCCTCGAAGTGCGCGACTGGCCGGAGGGCGCCCCTCCCCCACCCGCGTGCGCCTGGGACGATCGCACGCGCTGCCACCGCGCTCCCGCGGCAGCGTATGCCGACGTCGTACGCGCGCTCGTAGTCTCGAAGACCCCTTACGTCGATGGGGCCAGGCGCTACACCGAGCTCGCCGCGGGCGCGCGAGTTCACCGGGACCCCAGGCCCTACCAGACAGAGGCCCTTTCGGCGTGGCGCGCTCACCGCGGGCGGGGTGTCGTCGTCTTGCCCACGGGCTCGGGCAAGAGCCACGTGGCCATTCTCGCGATCGACGACAAGCGACGGAGCGCGCTCGTCGTGGCGCCCACGCTCGACCTCGTGCGGCAGTGGTTCGACTTGCTCGGCGCGACGTTCGGCGTCCCCATTGGTCTCGTCGGCGGCGGCGAGCACGACGTGCAAGCGATCACGGTGACGACCTACGACTCCGCGTTCCTGCACATGGATCACCTCGGCGCGCGCTTCGGGCTGGTCGTCTTCGACGAGTGCCATCACCTGCCGGGGGCGGCCTATGCCCTCGCCGCTCGCGCGAGCCTCGCGCCGTTTCGCCTCGGCCTCACGGCCACCCCGGAGAGGACCGACGGACGCGAGGCCGAGCTCGCGCACCTCATCGGGCCGGTGGTGTATCGCAAGGACATCGTGGAGCTCTCGGGCGACTACCTCGCCGGATACGACACCGAGCGCGTGTCGATCGAGCTCTCGCCGAACGAGCGCGCCGAGCACGACGCCGAGCGCGCGATCTATCGCGACTTCGTGCGGAGCCACGGCATCCGTATGAGCCAGGCTTCGGGGTGGGGCCAGTTCATCATGCTCTCGTCGCAGAGCGACGAAGGGCGGCGCGCCATGGCCGCATACCGGAGGCAACGCGGCCTGGCCTTCGCTCCGTCGGCGAAGCTCGACTACCTCGAGCACCTCTTGCACCTGCACCGCGGCGATCGCGCCATTCTCTTCACGCAAGACAACGTGACGGCATACACGATCGCCCGCCGCTTCCTCGTTCCGGTCATCACGCACCAGACGAAGGTGCGAGAGCGGAGCGCCATTCTGGACGGCCTCGCGAAGGGCACCTATCGAGCCGTCGCCACGTCGAAGGTCCTGAACGAGGGCGTCGACGTTCCCGACGCGAACGTCGCCGTGATCCTCTCGGGGAGCGGCTCGGTGCGAGAGCACGTCCAGCGCCTCGGGCGCATCCTTCGAAAGAAGGGAGACAAGCGCGCGACCCTCTACGAGCTCGTGACCGAAGAGACGACCGAGACGTACACGAGCGATCGGCGGAGGGAGCACAGTGCTTACCGCTGATCTCGTCAATGCCCGCCGGCGGGGGAACGAGCTCCGGCTCGTCTCGCTCGACGCGCCCGCGCGAGAGCGAGCCTGGGCGATCGCGGCGGGGCTCCTCGCCGCAGCGGGCTCGCATGTGGGCCGGACGCGCGAAGAGCTCTCTCTCGCCCTCTCGGCGGTCGACGCCGGGCCGCGGGAGCATCGTCTCCGCGACGGGCTGGCCAAGCTCGTCGAAGACCGCTGCCAGTTCGACGCCGCCGACGACGCCGACCCCGTCGCCGTCCGTCACGACGTGTTCACGCGAGCGAGCGCCGCGCGGGCCGCGCTGTCGATCACGGAGCGCTTCGACCGCCAGGCCGTCGTGGCCGCTGTGGCGAAGGAGCGGGGCACGTCGACCGAGGCCATCGAGCGCGCGCTGTTCGCCGATCTGCGCGGCGCTCACGTCCTGGCGGCGTTCTCCGGCTCCTCCGCGGAGCGGCTCGTGAGCGACTACGAGAGCGCGCAGGCTCAGGCCGTTCTCCTTCGCGCCGTGAAGGTCACCGTCGACGTGCAATGCACGTCTCCCCTCGCCCTCCGTGCCCTCTTCAGACGGCTGAAGTTCCTCCGCCTCCTCCACACCATCGAGAAGCGCGGCGAGGGACACCGCATCGCGATCGACGGTCCCTTCAGCCTCTTCGAATCGGTCACCAGGTACGGCCTCCAGCTCGCCCTCGTTCTGCCGGCGCTCGAAGGGTGCGATCGATGGCGCCTCGAGGCCGACGTCCGCTGGGGCAAGGACCGGACGCCGCTCGTCTTCCGGATCAGCGGCGAGCGCCTGCTCGCGACGACGGCGGCTCCGCCGCTGCCCGACGAGGTCGAGGCTCTGGTGCGGAGCTTCGAGGCGCTCGCGTCGGCGTGGCGGGTGTCGTCCAACGGCGCGATCCTCGAGCTGCCGGGGGTGGGGCTCTCGGTGCCCGATCTCGTCTTCGAGCGGCGGCCCACGGGGAAAGGACGGTCGGCGCCCGAGGACCGCGTGTATCTCGAAGTGATGGGCTACTGGAGCCGCGACGCCGTGTGGAAGCGGGTCGAGCTGGTGCAGGCAGGGCTCGCCCAGCGCGTTCTCTTCGCCGTCAGCGCCAAGCTCCGCGTGAGCGAAGACGTCCTCGAGGGCGACCTGCCCGGTGCGCTCTACGTGTACAAGCAGACGATGAGCGCTCGCAGCGTCCTCGAGCGGCTCGAACGGCTCTGCGCCGACCCGGCGGGCCCCGCCAGGACTCACCCGCCGACGCAGTGATCCCTCTCGAGCGCCCGTCTCGAGCGCCAGCTCTCGTGGGGTCTCGAGAAGAGCTTCAGGTCGCGCACGATGTCTCGTATTCGAACGAGCGCTTCGCGGCTCGCTCACTAGCGGACTCGGATGGTCGGGATCTCGTTCAAGAGCAGCCAGAAGAGACCGAGAGCCCTGACCGCCTCGTTGAAATCCGAGAAATTGACCGGCTTTCGCACGTAGCTGTTGGCCCCGAGGGAGTAGCTCCGGACGATGTCTTCTTCCTCGCGGGAGGACGTGAGGACGACGACGGCCAGGAGACGCGTGCGCTCGTTGGCCCGAATCTGCTTGCTGTCGCGAATCTCACGCGCCCCCGTCGAGGTCGGAGACGTTGACCTGAGCCAGATCGCGACGGCAAGCGCCGCCGAGTTCAAGCTGGCGGCGACCGCGCGGGACGTCCGCGTCGAGATCGCGCCTTCGCTCAAGACCCGCGGCGACCCTCGGCTCTTGCGCCTCGTGTTCGACAACCTCCTCGACAACGCCTTCAAGTTCACCGCCGGCCGGTCCCCGGCCCACATCGAGATCGGCGAGACCCTTGAAGACGGGCGGCAAGCCTTCTTCGTGCGAGACAACGGCGCGGGGTTCGACGGGCGTTACGTGCACAAGCTCTTCGGCGCCTTCCAGCGGCTGCACGACGTCCGCGACTACCCGGGGACGGGGATCGGCCTCGCGACGGTGCAGCGCATCGTGAGCCGACACGGCGGGCGCGTCTGGGCGCAGGGCGAACCGGACCGCGGAGCGACCTTCACCTTCACGTTGAGCGGAGAGGGCACGACCGCCCGACCGCCGGTTCCCCCCGAGCGTGCCGCGTAGACGCGAGACGCGAGACGCGAGACGCGAGACGCGGCACGCCCTGCTCGACCACTACCGGTAGGTCATCATCGCGGCGTGCTCGCCCTCGAAGTGGCCGTGCTCGTTGAGGGTGCTGAGGTAAATCGCGCCGTCGCTGACTCATGCCCGGCCCTGCCCCGGAAAGCGGCTTGCGCCGTACTTGGCGAGCTCGAGGCGGGCGATCACGCCCCGATGAACGGCGTCCGGCCCGTCGGCCAGGCGCAGCGCGCGCGCGACGGCGAAGAGCGCCGTCAACGGGAAGTCGAACGAGACGCCGGCGCCGCCGTGGATCTGGATCGCCTCGTCGACCACGTGCTGCAAGACGCTCGGCGCGACAACCTTGATCGCCGAGATCTCGCGCAAGGCGCCGAGCGGCCCGAGCTCGTCGAGCTTCCACGCGGCGAAGAGCGTGAGGAGGCGCGCCTGGTCGATCGCGATGCGGAGGTCCGCGACCTTCTCGCGGTTGCCCCCCAGGTTGAGGAGCGGCTTGCCGAACGCGACCCGAGAGAGGCCGCGCTCGATGAGGAGCTGCAGCGCGAGCTCCGACGCACCGATGCAGCGCATTGCGTGATGGATGCGACCGGGCCCCAGGCGGCTCTGCGCGATCTCGAAGCCCTTGCCCGGCCCCGAGATGAAGCTCGAAACCGGCAGCCGCACGTTCTCGAACCAGACCTCGCCGTGCCCGTAGGGCTCGTCGTAGACGCCGAAGACGGGCAGCATCCGCTTGATGGTGACGCCGGGCGTGTCGAGCGGCACCAGCACCATGCTGTGCTGGTGGTGCCGATCGGCCGAGGCGTCGGTCAACCCCATGAAGATGGCGATCTCGCAGTTCGGATGGCCGACCCCCGTGGACCACCATTTCTTGCCGTTGAGCACGACCTCGTCGCCTTGAACCGCGGCGGTCGCCTTAATGTTCGTCGCATCGGAGGAGGCGACGTCGGGCTCCGTCATGCAGAACGACGAGCGGATGCGCCCTTCCAGGAGCGGCTCCAGCCACTGCTCCTTCTGTTCGGGCGAGCCGAAGTGCCAGAGGACTTCCATGTTGCCGCTGTCGGGCGCGTTGCAGTTGAAGATCTCGGGGGCGAGCATGCTTTGGCCCATCTCTTCGGCGATCCCCGCGTATTCCGTGTTGTTGAGGCCCGCGCCGCGCTTCGCGTCCGGCAAGAACAGGTTCCAGAGACCCTCGGCGCGGGCCTTGGCCTTCAGGGCCTCGACCGCAGGCGATACGACCCACGTCGTCCAGTCGCTGGTCGAGCCTTTCGCGGCGAGCGCGCCGAGCGTCTGCAGCTCGACCGGGCGAATGTGATCACGGAGGAAAGCGCGGACCCGCTGCGCGAAGTCCTCGGCGCGGGGCGAAGGGCGAAAGTCCATGCCCTCACGGTACGCCCTGCCGGGGCGCGGCTCTACTTCACCTTCGTTCCACGCCGCCGAAGAAGGTCCGCGGGAGCTGCGGGGACGCGAGCTTCTCCAGCGCCTCGGCGCACCCCTCGCAACACGCTCGCGCGTGGTGCGAGGCGGCGAGGCGGCGAGGCGGCGAGGCTCATTGGACCGTGGTCTGGAACTCGGACGCGTCGGTCGGCTTCGTGAGGAACTGCTTGTAGCGCGTGTCGCACTCGAGGAACGTCTTCATCCACGAGAGGCCGATGCGGCCGACGTCGTACTTGCCGCTCCCGCCCGCCGGATCGTTGGCGACGGAGTGGGAGCCACCCTGGACGACGTAGAGGAGCTTGGACGTGGTGGCCGGGATGCTCATGTACTGGTCGTCGGGCATGGGTGCGCCGGCGAGCACGTCGTTCGTTCCGCCGAACATCAGCGTCGGAACGACGTCCATCGGGTACATGCCGCCCGGATTCCACGCGCACATGGCCATCGCGGCCTTGAGCGAGGGCGTGTCGTTCGCGGCGAGCAGCGTGCCGCCGCCGCCCATCGACCAGCCCGAGACCGCGAGGCGGTTCACGTCGAGCTTGCCGTTCAGGGCGCTGCCGGAGCGGGTGTTCTCGCCCTTGATCGTGGTCAGCGCGTCGAGCAGGGCCGCTTCGCGGACGGGCGGCGCGACGCTCGTGTCGCCCGCGCCCGTGCTGGGGTTCGACGTGCCGATCGTCATGACGACGATCCCGCGCGACGCGAGGAACGGGGCCCACGCGGCAATAGAAGACTCTGCCGCGGTGAAGCCCGGGACGATCGCGACGGCCGCGAAGGGCGCGGTCGCGCCGGTCGGATAGTAGATGTGCGCACTCGTCACGTCGTAGGCGTTCGTCTTGCGTACGCTCGCGTCGGCCGCGTAAGACATGACGGAGTAGTCGCCGGTCTTCGTGATGACGGTCGCGGCCGTCGGCGCCGCGCCCCGGATGTAGCCCGCGAACCCGTCGCAGCCCATTCCGCCGACCGAGCCCGAATCGGAACCCGCTCCCGACCCCGTGCCGGTATCGTTACCGAACCCGCCGTCGTCGCTGGCGACACCCGAGTCGTCGCCCGTCACGCCGGAGCTGTTGCCGGAGCTATTTCCTGAACTGTTGCCGGAGCTACTGCCCGAGCTCCCCGAGCTGCTGCCCGAGCTGCTCTTGGCCTTCGTACCGCCCGACGACGACGAGCCCGCGACGTTGTCGGTCGTGTCGCCGCTGGCCGCGCAGGCCGCGAGCGCGACGCACGAGAGGAAAATCCACCGCGAACTAAAGAGTTCCATTCTCATGATGTTTCTTTCCCGTCGATGCTTCGTCGGAGCGGGTCCAGGCCCGGGCGTTCGAGATGGCCGGTCGTGGCTATCTGCCAGAGACACGCGCGTACCTCTCAAAGGACACGCGCGCGGCCGGTTCGATGATGGTCTCTGCCTCTCACCGCGGCTATTTCGACATTCATTGCCACACTCAACCTCGCCTCGCAAGCAGGCGTCGACGGTGGATCACGCGCGGATGCTCGAAGGTATCTTCTGGTGACGCCCTTCTATCTCTGCGCGACCCGACGCCGTCCAATGACGAGGGAGAATGGTGACGGTACCGCCACGACTCCACTGGCCCGGATGGCTGCCCGAGACGTCGTCAAGCGACGCGCGACGCGAATCGCCGCCATTGAGGCCAGAACGGACGGCTCTCGTACCTTTGGAGTCGCGCGCGACCGACCGGCTCGCTCTCACCCACCGTCTCATTCGAGCATCGGCGCGGGGACGAAGCGGCCGCGAAGGCCCCCGGCGCGGCCTCCGACATGTGAAATCGCGCCGGCGCGGATGCGTGCGAGAGAGAGATTCGCCGCAGAGGCGCAGAGGGCGCAGAGCCGAGAGGGGTCGAAGACCCGCTGGCTCCCGAGGTCGTGCGGGTCGAGAGCGAGGCTACGCCTCGCGGAGGCGGCCACGCCCATCGCTCGCGGTTCACTCCGCCTCGAAACCCGGACCCCTATCGGGAGACCCCGGCGCGTTCCCTCGAACGCGTCACGAAGCGCGAGGAGCTCCGTTTCGCGTCCGACGAGGCGAGTCGTCTCCGGCCCGTCGGAGACCCGCGCCCCGGGAGCGGGGTCGCTCGGAGTGTGCCGAGTTGCCGCAAGATGTCCGCGGCGGTCGGGCGGTTCGCTGGATCCGGGGCGAGGAGCGCGATGGCGAGCGCCTCGAGATCTTCCGGCAAGTCTTGTACGAAGGACGATGGCGGCTCGGGCGCGTCGGCGGATTTTCGGGTCAAACACCCGAGCCCCCAATTGTTCCAGCGGGTGGGCCGGCCGGGACTCGAACCCGGGACCTACGGATTAAAAGTCCGCAGCTCTACCGACTGAGCTACCGGCCCGTTTGTCTTGCGATTCCTAGCACTTACTGAGCGTCTCGGGGTCTCCTTTTTCGTTTCTGCCGCCGCGTTTGCCGCCGTGAACGCGGCGGCAAGTTCGGGGATGGCAAGGTGAAGGGGGGTCGGCGAACCGGCCCGCGCTTCTGCCACGGTTCGCGCGACCCGTCGATAGCGGTTCACCATCGTGCTCGACTTGTGGCCCGTCCGATCCATGACCCAGGTCTCCGTCGCGCCCCCGGCGAGCGCGTACGTGATGAAGAACCCACGGAGGTCATGCACCCGGAGCGGCAGCCGGCTCTTGGAGCGGGGCGGTCGACGCCCGCGTCCCGGACGAAGTGCTCGCGGTAGAACTCGGCCAGGCCGTCGATCGGGATTCGGGCCCCGCGCGCGTTGCGCAGCCTTCGAGCGGAGCGATGCTTCGTCGAGCGTGCGCTTGCCTCGCGCTGCACGCTCGCTTTGGATCGTCGTCATCGCAGCGTCGATCTTTTGCTTCCTCGCCGCGCCTGCCTCTTGTCGGAGTACCCGTTCGCGCACGCGGATTCTCTTCTGCAACTCGGCGACCTGCGCCGCAATGTCGGCCGCCTGCTTCGCGGCCTCGGCTTCCTTCGCTTTCTTCTCGCGCATCGGCGCGCCGAAAAGCTCGTCGACAAGTCCCACGAGTCGGGTCGTCACGACCGCACCTCGAGCGCGAGCTCGACGGCGAGACCGCGCACGTAGTTTCGGAGATCCGAGTGGAGCACGTTGCCGTTATTGAGGTGGTCCGATGCCGAGCGCATCGAGGTACGCCTGACGTCGCACGATTTCACGGGGGTCCGATGTTGGCGCCCACGTGACGGCCGCTCCGTTGACAATTTCGCGGCAGTTGATTTGCGCCTGAATTCCGCGCTGGAGACGATCGCAATGTTCGAGATCTGAAATCATGATGACTACTCCAGTGCGGCCGCGAGCACCGCGACGACGCGCTCACTGTTGGCCTTCGGTTCAGGGTTTTCGCGTTTCGTTTCGGGGGGGCCCGAGCGCTGGCCAGCCGCGAAGGCTGCGGCGGCGAGGCGGTCTTTTTCGATCTGCATGTTTCGCTCTCGGGCCCGGTCGAGGTCATCGAGCTCGCCTGCGCTCATGTTTCTGAGGCGCCAGTCTCGCGCGTCGGGTGCATCCTGCATCCAGTAAAGCGCGAGCGCGTCGCGACCTTCTTTCTGCCTCGCGGCGGAGAGAATCCTCCGCACGGCGAGACTGACGTTCGCCAGATCGGGGCGCGGTTCGAGGTTGTCGGGCTTGTGGCCGCGGAGCGCGAGAGACGGGAGGCCCGGCGGGCGCGCCTCGCACCACGAGCCCGGAGCAGCAGCTCCGCCTCGATCTGCCGATGTCTGCGCGCTCGCAGCCCCCAGCAGCGCACGCGCCCTAAGCGGCTCATTTCGAGCAACGCGCCCATCAACTCGCCCCCCGCTCGCGCTCAGCGCGATAGAACGCGTCGCGGCTCGCCCTGTCCTCGTCGCTCAACGGCGGCGGAAGGCAGTTGTCGACCGTCGACCAGGCGATGGCGCAGATCTCGATCCACACCTCGCGCACGTCGCCGACACGCAGCGGACGGGAGACAGCCGTCGTCCCATCGCTCGCGCCGATGAAGAGCACGGAGTCGACATCGACGACGGCGCACGTCCAGCTGGGCGGCAGCCAGGACCGCGTAGGACGCTCTACGGACTCGATGGGCCTAGTACGACGGAGCCCGGTGACCCGAGATCGCTCGGCTTTTACGATTTCGCATTTATTTTTCGCGGAAACGGCGGGGAACGAACGGTTAAGGGGGGAGGGCGACGAGGGGCGCACGGGGCACCCACGGATCGCCTTCCGACGACGGGAACCATCTCGATCCAACGGAGAGGCATCATGGCCATGCGAATCGTCAACCGCTCGCAGCAGGTCTACGTGGACCAGAGCCTGATCGACGGGCTCAAGAAACGGGAGTCGGAGCTCGCTTCGATCATCATCGACGGCACGTCCCACATGGCGGCCGATCTCATCGCGATCCTCGAAGCGCGGATCGCAGCCGCCAGCAAGGCGATCACGACCCGAGCCACCTGGCTCGCTGCGGTTCAGACCGATGAAGACGAACGAGCCAGGGCCAAGCGAGCCGTCTCGGGGCTGAAGCAGGTCCTGCAGATCGCTTACGGAGGTTCGCTCGACGCTCTCGCCGACTTCGGCGTCGCCCCGCGCAAGCCCCGACCGATCACCCCCGAGACCGCGGTCGCCAAGGCGAAGGCAACGCGCGCCGCGCGGCAAACGATGGGCAAGAAGCAGAAGCAGAAGATCACCGGGGCGACGGCGCAGAGCGCTACGGAGAACCCCACACCGGTCGTCGAGATACCGAGATGAGCGCGACACACACACCAGGCATCGCCCCAGGCATCGTGCCTCGCCCGGGCTAGCGCTGCGCCCGCCGCGGCGAACGCTCGCTCACGAACGCGTGGGCAAGCGCCTTCGCGCCTTCTTCGTCGGCACCTTGCCGATGCGCGGGTCGCCCGCGACGACAAGCTCGCACGCGCGCATCGCTTGCTCTTCGAAGCCGTCGTCTTCTGCCGGCAACAATTGCCAGCCGGTCTCGCCATCGCCGAAGACGGTGATCGATCGCATCGACGGCAACTCACGCTTGAGCGAAGCGTGATGCTCCCTGGTCGTGGCAATCCAGACGCCGTTGTCAACGACTGCGGCGGCTTTGTCGCGGAGCACGAACACGATCTTGTCATCGAGGTAGATCGCGGTGCAGCCGAAGAAGAACTTCGTGTACGCACCGGCCCCGGCGACAGCGTCGAGCACGAACTCGAAGGGCACCTTGCGCGACGGCGCCTTCGATGCGAAGAGGGCGTCGGAACCGCGTGCGACGCGGCGCGCTGTGCGAGGACGGGCCATCAGCGCGGTTCTATCACGCGCCTTCGAGCGACCCATCCGTGCGGCCGACAGCGTCGCCCTTTACGCGGTGCGGCATGCGGCCCGCTTCATGCAATTGCTCTCGTCATCATGGCGATGAAACAAATGCTCGACTTGCGTAACTCGATTCTTCCCGAGCCGAACAGCAACGTGGTTCCGGGCGGAATGTTTCTGGCGAGCGCTGCGATCGGCCTCGCACCCGTGGTCGCCGCCGTCGGCCTCCTGTCCGGCGGCGGTCTCTTCGCGGTCGCCGGCTCCTGCTGCATGCTCGGCGGCGGACTGATCACCGCGGTCATCTCGGCCGATCGTTGACCTGCGGCGCCGGCCTCGGCGCGACGCCCCCACGTGCGCCCCCATTTGACTAAGCGTCCCCTCGCAGGTCTCTGCGTGCTTCTTCGATTCGCTTCTCGATCGCTTCCACGGCCCGTCGCGCGCGCTCCGCTTCGCTCTGCGCACGTGTCGCGGTGACCTCGGCTTCACGCGCAGACGCGCGGGCCTCTTTCGCCTCGGTTTCGAGCGCAGCCAGTCGGGCGCGCTTCACTTCTCGCTCCTGCGCGCGCGCCTGTCGCTCGCGTTCCGCCGCCTGTCGCGCCGCTGCATCCGCGCCGGCGCGCGCGGCGGCCGAGTCGGTCGCCCCGTGTCGCGCGCTCGGTTCATGCGACAGGCTTCGAGCCGCCGTCGCTGGCGCGGCACGAGTGCCTCTGGGGCCGTCGTGCTCGGCGCGTGGGGCGAGTTCGAGCCCGGCGAACGGATCGTCGACGTCGACGTCGCCGACCAGCTGGCCTTTCATGAGCGCTTCTCGCAAACCCGGATCGCCGCCGGTCGCGACCGCTTGCAACGTTGCGCCGATGCGACGGCTTTGCGCGGACGCGAGCTCGCTTCCGTCTTCGTGCACCAGCTGGGTCGCGAGGGCGATGACTTCGGTGACGCGGTCACGATAGGCCCGGGCGCTTGCGCGCATGGCCTCGGCGTCGCCGCCTTTCCGAACGGCCTGCGCGGTGACATGGGCGTCGAGCGCGGCCTGCACGAGCGCCGGGCGCTTGCGAGCGACCTGGTTCAACGCCCAGGCTGTTCGCGAGGGTTTGGCCAGGGCCCCCACGAGCCGCGACGCCGCGACGTCGCCGCCGGCCTTCAGCTGCCCGGCGAGCTCGCGCCGCACCGCGACGAAGCCGTCGAGCGGCGCGGCGTAGAGCCGATCGAGCGCCGCGGTCACGTCGGGCCCGTGAGACGACGGACCCGAGGGCCCGCTGCCGGACCTGGAAGGCATCGACCCGGCGTAGCACGCACGAGCACGCGCGAGCAGACCGCCGCTGGCGCCCCGTCAGCGGCGCTGGAAATTCGCGCGGCCTTCGACGCGAACGGCCTCGTGCGGCAGCCGCCGGTACGTGACCCAGCGACCGGCATGCATATGATAGTAGCGGCCTTGCGCCTCGTAGACGTACCCGTCGCGCACGCGGTACGACGGCGCGACCACCACGGCGGGCGGGGGCGGATCGACGTACGTGGCGTCGTATCCGTCGACGGTTGCGTAGCCCGCACAGCCCAGGGCGAAGAACGCAGGCAGGGCCAGCGCGCAAACGACCGGAACGAGACGAGATGCAGTGAAGGCAAGGTTTCGAGCTGTCACGGGGGACCTCTGGACAGGAAGCGCGCTTCGCGGAATACCGCGCGGGCGTCGGCACGCGCACCGTGCGGGTGCCTTCAGGCTGACAGCATCCTCAGCAAGCGGTGTGCCGCTAGCGCGTTGCGTCGCGAAATCAGCCACCTGCGCGGATCGCGGACACTCGAACGACTTCACGTACTCGCGGTTTCGCTCTAAACCCCCGGCCCATGACCTGCTGCCACTACGTCGTCGTCGAGGGCAACGAGTCCGCTTTCTCGGTCGATCCGTCGTCGATCGCGTTCGGCGCCGGCGTCCTCGCCGAGGCCGGCGAGCATCTTCGCGCCCTTTCGTGCCGGCGCGCCGCGGTCTTCACCGACGCGACGCTCGCCGCGCTCGAGCCCGTCGAGACGGTACTTCGCTCGCTCCGCGCCGCTGGAATCGAGGCGGAAGTGTACATGGACGTCCACGTCGAGCCGACCGACATGTCGTTCCGCGCGGCGACCGAGTTCGCCAGCGCGGGGCGCTTCGACGGATACATTTCGGTCGGTGGGGGGTCGGTCATCGACACGTGCAAGGCGGCGCTCCTCTACGCGACGTATCCCGCCGAGCTGCGCACCTACGTCAACGCGCCCATCGGCGATGGCAAGCCCATCCCCGGCGCGCTTCCGCCCCACATCGCCTGCCCGACCACCTGCGGCACGGGCAGCGAATGCACCGGCATCGCGGTGTTCGACGACCTCAAGTTGAAGGCCAAGACAGGCATCGCTTCGCGGCGCCTCCGCCCGACCCTGGCCCTCATCGACCCCACCTGCACGCGCACGCTCCCCTCGATGGTGGTGGCGGCGAGCGGCTTCGACGTCTTGAGCCATGCGCTCGAGTCGTTCACCGCCAGGCCCTACACGGCTCGGGCCCGCCCGGAGAAGCCGTCTCTGCGACCGATGAGTCAAGGACGCAACCCCTGGAGCGACGTGGGGGCCCTCGAGGCGCTACGAATCGCGGGCAAGTACTTCGTTCGCGCGGTGAGCGACGCCAGCGACCGCGAAGCGCGCGAGTCGCTCTCGTGGGGCGCCACCCTCGCCGGCATCGCGTTTGGCAACGCCGGCGTGCATCTCCCGCACGCGATGTCGTACGCCGTGGCCGGGCTCGTCCGCGACTACAAATGCCCGGGGTATCCGCAGCACGAAGCGATGATTCCCCACGGCATCTCCGTCGTCGTCAACGCGCCGAGCGTGTTCCGCGTGACCGCGTCGACGTCCCCCGAACGCCACATCGAGGCTGCCGCGGCCCTCGGCGCCGACGTGCACGGCGTCGGGCCCGGGGACGCGGGAGCGTGCCTCTCCGGCCGGGTCATCGAGTTGATGCGCGCGGCGGGCGTGCCGAACGGCGTCGGCGGCGTCGGCTACGGCGAGGGCGATCTCGACGCGCTGACGCGCGGGTCGATCATGCAGAAGCGCCTGGTCGACAACGCGCCGATGCCGATCGACGACGCGGCGATGCGGTCGCTCTTTCGCGGCGCGCTGGCCTACTGGTGAGCGCCGGCGGAGCGAACCGCGTGAAGCCCATGCCGAACGAAGCGAAAGCCCCCGCCCGCGACGCGTTCCGTCACTTCTTGCCCATCGCCACGCGCTGGATGGACAACGACGTCTACGGTCACGTCAACAACGTCGTTTACTACGCGTACTTCGACACGGTCATCAACCGCTACCTCATCGACGAGGGCGGCCTCGACATCGCCGGCGGCGGCACCATTGGCGTCTGCGTCGAGTCGCACTGCGCCTATCTCCGGCCCGTGGCCTTTCCGGACACGATCGATGCCGGCCTGCGCGTCGCGCACCTCGGTCGATCGAGCGTGCGCTACGAGATCGGGATCTTCGGGCAAGGCCAGGCCGAACCGTCGGCCCACGGGTGGTTCGTCCACGTCTTCGTCGATCGCCTCACCCGCCGGCCGGCGCCTCTGCCCGAACGAATCCGCGCCGCGCTCGAACGGCTCACCGATACTTCGCCGTGACGTTGGGCACGAGGTACTCGTCGAACGCCCGGTCCCACGGATAGGCGGCCTCCCAGCCCCAGTCTTTTCGCGCGCGCGCGTCGTCGACGTCTTCGGGCCACGAGGCCAGGATCGCGGTGCGCACCGGGTCGGGCTCGTAGTCGATGCGCGCCGCCGGAAAGGCCTTCTTGACCCGGTCGGCGATCTGAGCGGCGCTCAGGCTGAAGGCGCCGATGTTGTAGACCGAGGTCGTGAGCCGCTCGCGATCGACGCTCGCGAGATCGAGGAGCGCGCGCACGGCGTCGGGCGTCGCCATGAAGGGGATGCGCGCGTCGGGCCTGACGGAGCACGAGTACGGCGTCGCGCTCGCGGCGGCGTGGATCATCCCCGGCCCGAAGTCGCTGGTGCCGCCGATGGGCACCGAGTCGGCCGAAATGAGGCCCGGGAGGCGAATGGACCTGAAGTCGAGGCGCGACGCGCTGGGGTTCCCCATCTGGTGGGCGTAGAGGTTGAAGTAGCGGCCCACGTGCTCGCAATAGAGCTTGTTGCAGCCGTACATCGTGATCGGGACGTTCCACTGCTCTTCGCGGATCCGCCCGACCGCGCGCTTCTCTTCGAGCGACGGGAGCCCGTAGACCGCGATCGAGCTCGGGAAGATAAAGCGGACGGAACGGCCCAGGCGCGCCGACTGGTTCTGGGCCATGCGAAGGACGTTGAGCGTCCCCTCGACGTTCACCTGGTGGGCGAGCTCGGGGTCCCGCTCACCGCGCGCCGACAGGAGCGCCGCCAGGTGGAACACCGTGTCGACCTCGTGGTGCGCCGCGACCTGGTCGAGGAGGTACCGGTCCATGATGTTGCCGGCGTAGCTCGCCGAGACCAGGGAGCGGATCGTGTCTGGCGGAAGGGAGAGATCGAGCGTGACGACTTCGAACCCTCCCTGCGCGGCCACCGTATGCAGGAGCGACTTGCCGATCTCGCCGTTGGCACCCGTGACGAGCACGACCGGTTTTGGCATGCGGGTTCTTTAGATTAGTTCGAACCGCTTGCCCACGCGAGTGAACGCCTCGACCGCGCGATCGACCATTCTGGCCGTGTGCGCCGCCGAGAGCTGGACTCGAATTCGCGCCTGGCCGCGGGGTACGACGGGGAACGAGAAGCCGACGACGTAGACCCCTTCATCGAGCATCGCGGCGGCCACGTCTCGGGCGAGCCTCGCGTCGCCGCCGTCCTCGGCTCGGGGGCCGCTCATCATGACGGGAACGATCGGATGGAAGCCGGGACGGATGCAGAACCCTGCCTGCGTCATGCCCCCCCGGAACCGCACGGCGTTCTCGAGGACGCGATCGGCGAGGCGGGGCGAGCCGTCGTTCGATTCGAGGAGGTCGAGCACCGCCAGGCTGGCGCCGACGATCGGCGGCGCGATGCTGTTCGAGAAGAGGTACGGCCGCGATCGCTGCCTCAAAAGCGCCACCGCCCCGGCTCGCCCGGCGGTGAAGCCGCCCGCCGCGCCGCCGAGGGCCTTGCCCAGTGTCGACGTGAGGATGTCGACGCGGCCCATGACGCCGCAGTGCTCGATCGAGCCTCGCCCCGTCGCGCCGATGAATCCGCTCGCGTGGCTGTCGTCGACCATGACGAGCGCGCGGTGGCGGTCGGCCAGATCGCAGATGCGATCGAGGGGCGCGACGTCGCCGTCCATCGAGAAGACGCCGTCGGTCGCGATGAGGCGCAGGCGCTTCTCTTTGGAGGCGACGAGCGCCGCTTCGAGCGCTTCGAGGTCGCCGTGCGGGTACCTGAGGCGGACGGCTTTGCTGAGGCGGATGCCGTCGATGATCGACGCGTGGTTCAGCGCGTCACTGACGACGGCGTCCCGCTCGTCGAGGAGCGTCTCGAAGAGCCCTCCGTTCGCGTCGAAGCACGACGAGTAGAGAATGGCGTCTTCCATGCCGAAGAACCGCGCGAGGCGCGCCTCGAGCGTCTTGTGGACGTCTTGCGTTCCGCAGATGAACCGCACGCTCGAGAGGCCGTAGCCGTACGCGTCGAGCGCGGCGCGCGCTGCCTCGAGCACGCGGGGATGCGAGCTCAGGCCGAGGTAGTTGTTCGCGCAGAAGTTGAGGACGGGCCCCGACGCCTCGCTCACGCGTATCGAGGCGCCCTGCGGGCCGAGCAAGCTCCGCTCGCCCTTCTCGAGCCCGGCGGCCCGGATTTCGTCGAGCGTGGAGGCGAATGCTTCCCCGGCGCCTTCGTACATGGTGGCCCCACGATAGCGCGCCCGCGGCGCGGGAGACCTTCGCTACCGTTCCACGGCGCTTGACTCTCTCGCCCGATTGCCATTGGTTGGGCGTCGCCATCGCCATGCTCGACCGAGTCCGTGACGCCCTCTACCGCGCGATCGCCACCCCTACCGGCGATTCGCTCGCCCCGATCCGCCTCCCGAAAGACCTCGCCCGCCGCCTGAACGCGACGCTCGGGCGGCCGCTGGCGCCGCTCGACGAGCTGGGCAAGCGCGCTCGGGGCCGCCAGCGCCTGGCCGAGCTGCGAAGCGCGCAGGCCGGCGGATCGAGCCCGGTCGTCGCCAGCGCGAGCGTGGCGACCGCCAGGGAGGCCGCGCCGATCCTGGTCTACTTCGAGAAGGATCGGAACGTCCGCCAGCTGACGCGCGTCGAAGAGCTCCTCGGCGCCAAGGGCTACGTGTGGAAGCGACTCGACGTGGCCGGCGACGAGGCAACGCTCGACTTCGTCTTGCGCGAAGCCGGGTGCGAGCGCGACGACTTGCCGATCGTCTACGTGGCCAGCCGCATGATCGGGACGCTCGACGCGCTCGTTCGGGCCGACGTCTCGGGCGAGCTCGCGACGGCCATCCTCGGCTAGCGTTCGGCCGCGACCCGACCGCGGGCTGCTGTCTCCAGAGCACGCGCCGGCCAGGCTCCGACGCGCGATCTATCGCGGGCGGACGAAGTCGACGCTCGTTCCCAGGTGTCCCAGCGCCCTCGCCTCGAGGCAGCACGGGGAGCCCGGCTCGACGATGCGGCAGTCGTCGGGGCGCACGTCGTAGAGGATGCACGGGAAGCGCCCGGGCGCGCTCACGTCGAGGGCGGCGCAGCGCTCGCCGGTGTTCTTGACGAAGCGCCACCCCGGGGGGCGATTGTCGAGCACGGTGAGCTTTCGAAGGAGCTCGGCGCCGTCCGGGTGGCGCAGCACGCGCTCCTCGTCCGGCTCGAGGAGATGAACCGTGCTGGGCCCGTGGTGGCAGCACCGGCCGCACGCCACGCAGTCGGCTCCGTCGGGATCGGGCGCGTCGAGCCGCCCGCCCATGCGCGCGTCGAGGGGAGATCGCTCGCGGGTCACGCCGGTCATGAGCGTGTCAGGCGCGCGGCGCGTCGAGCGGCCAGTTCGCCCGGCCCAGCGCGGGCGCGAGCTTCGCCAGTTCCTTGCGGACAGCCGCGGCCGTCGGCCGATTCGAGGGGTCCTGGCGAAGCGTCGATGCGAGGAGCGTCGTCAGCGGGCCGAACTGGGCGTGCCTGGCGAGGGCCTTCAGCGGCGGCGGGTAGCCGTCGTGCCCGACGTGCTTGGCGATCTGGGCCATCTCGGTCTCGGCCTCGAAGAGCACGCGCGACGTGAGCGCCTCGAAGGCGACGCAGCCGAAGGCGTAGACGTCGGACTTCGTGGGCGTCAGATCGGTGCGGCCCGCGAGCGCGCCCCAGACTTCGGGCGCACCGTACGCGCCCGTCGCGCAGCCGGGGCGGATATGACGGCCGGCCAGCCCGAAGTCGACGAGGACCGCCTGCTCGTCGCGCCGCAAGACGACGTTCGACGGCTTGAGATCCAGGTGCCCGACGCCAACGGAGTGCATGGCCTCGAGCCCCCGGAGGACGTCGTCGAGCACCTGCAAGACCCGCGCGGTGTCGACCCCGCCCGCTTCGAGCACGTGCTCGAGCGTCGTGCCCTCGACCAGCTCCATCACGAGGATCGGCTTCGGCTTGCTGCCGGCGTCGAAGGTGACGAACCGAGCGAGGTTCGGGTGCTGCGGCAAGGCGATGAGAGCGCTCGCCTCGTCACGAAACATCGTCAAGAACTCGGCTTCGCTGAGGCTGCGCGCGACGCTCGCGGAGTACTCGGGGACCTTGAGCGCGAAGCGCTCGGTCATCGCTTCGCCCTTGTCTTCGACGCGGGTCGCGACGAAGACGGAGCCCACGGCTCCCGCGCTAAGCGCGCGCACCACGTAGAACCCACCGATCGTCCGCCGGGGCGGCAACCACGTGGGGAGCGTCTCGACGACGCGCAAGCTGGGCGCGACGCTCGAGTCGCGGCTCTCTTTGGGCAGGTCGGTCAGCTGCCACGCCACCTGGCTGACGAGCTTGCCGATGGCCCGCGGCACCCCAGCCAGCACCTCGTCGAGCGCCGAAGCGAGGACCTGGGCGCCGAGGGCCTCGTCGACTCCCGCGAGCACGCGGGAGATCGCGACGGTCAGCGGCCTCGACGCGGCCGGCGGGTTCGAGGGCGCGCCGTCGGGATCGAGCCGCGCGCGCGCGCCGACGACGAGCTGCGCCAGCGAACCGAGCGCCGTCTCGAGCGACAGGACGACCTCGGGTTCGTTGCCGCCCGAAGGCGCCAGCGCCCGGAGCGACTCGGCCGAGGTCATCGCCTGGAGAGCGCTGCCGACGCGCACGAGCACCGACCGAAGCGCTTCGCTGCGGCTCGACGCTTCGCTCACGAGGTTCTGCGCGAGCTCGTCGTGGGCGACGATCGCGGCTTCGGGTTCGAGCGGAACCGTCTTGGCGAACGCCGCGTAGCGCTCGAGCAAGTGCACGAGCTCGGGGTTCATCGCCGCCTCGGCGAGCGTGAGGAGCTCGCCAGGATCGACGAGGTGCCGGGCGACCGCGAGGAAGGCGTCGATGACGTCGCACACCCCGACCCGGACGAGCGCGTCCAGCGAGCGCGCGAGGCCCGCGAGGATCGTGCGCCTGACCGCCGAGGGCGGACCCCGCTCGACGCGATCGAGCAGCGCCCGCGCGATCCTCATGCAGCGCTTGCGGCGGCGAGCCGCTCTCGGCGGATCGCTCTCGTCGTCGCCCACGTCGCCGTCGGCGAGGTGGAGCAGCGCCCGGAGACGCCTCAGCGAGAGCGTCGGATGCGGATGAACGAGGGTGCCTGCCGGTGAGAGCTCGAGTGGCAGACCCTCGCGGGCGAGGATCCATTCGGCCATGCGATCGCGCAGGCCATCGAGGGTCTCGTCGATCCCCCGGGCCGCCTCGCCCCCCCCGAGCATCAGCAGGTGGGCGAGGACGTCATGCTCGAGGAGGCTCGTATCGAGATCGCGGAGCACCGCGAGCGAAGTGCGTCGAGCAATCGACCCGACGCGACCTTCGGCGCCGTCCTCTTCGAGCGAGACCGCCTCGAGGGCGTCGACCGAGCCGCGCGCGGCCGCGAGCACGTCGCGGGCGCGGGCGTAGGCCTCCTTGGCTCCCTGGGTCGCGAAGGCGTCGAGGGCGCGGGCGATCTGGACCCGGACCGGCTCGTCGTCGCGATCGACCTTTTCGAGATCGTGGGAGACTTCGCGCGCGATCGCTTCGGCGCCGTCGTCCCTGCCGCTCTTCGGGCGCGCGGCGAGCAGGGCGAGCGCGCGGGCCGAGGCTCGCTGGGTTGCGGGCGAGTTCCCGAGCTCGACCCGGAGGTCGATCGCCGCCTCGCCGATATCGGCGCCCGCCTTCGCCAGGACGAGATCGAGGAGCTCGAGCGCGGCGTCGGGCTCGGAGTCGGCAGCCCGCGGCAGTCCCCAGAGGAACGCGGCTGCGGCTGCGGGATCGCGGTCGAGGAGGCCCTGCGACAGCGCCCGCTGCGCGAGCTCGAGGCCCCGCTCCGGCGCGACCGCGATCTGAGCGGCCATCGAGGCCGCGGCTCGCCGCCAGGCCGTGGGCGACAGCGCCGGCGAGAGCCCGTCTTCGATCTCCTTGGCGAGCGCGGGGACCCAGGGCGCGATCAACCCGCGAGCAACGGCCGCGTGGCGCCAGACGAGCGACTCCCGGTCCGCCAGGAGGCGGACCCACGACGGCGCCACGGTGTCTCCCTTGAAGACCCGGAGGCTGTGGTCGTCTCCCTGCGCGGCCCTGCGGGCGGCCTCGACGGCCGCGCGCTCGATGAGCCTGGCGGCGAGGCGGCGCGCCGGGAGCGATCCCGTCGAGGGCTCGCCGATCCACTCGCGCGCGAGGGCTCTGCGCGAAGCCAGAGCGAGGGCCAGCGGCCCGTCGATCACACCGGCGCCGATCGGCAGCTCGGCGACGAGGGCGATGCGGGCGCGCGTCCCGGGGCTGCCGAGGCCGCGACCGCCGCCGAGCGCCATGCGCCGGGCGATGACGACGAACGTCGCCGCATCGGCGGCGAGCAGCCGCGCGAGGACGCGCCGGCCGATCTCCCGCTGCTCGTGACCGATCGGGAGCGCCGAGGCGAGCTCGTACAGCGCGGCGCCTGCTGCGGCGGGCGCGAGCCAGTCGAGGTCGTCGGCGAGGCCTGCCTGGAGCGCGGCCCGCACGCCCGCGAGCAACGCGTTCGGGTGAAGCCCCTCGAGCGGGCCGGGCCCGTCTTCGCTCGTGGCGCGCGCGAGAACCGCCATCGACTGCCGCCACGACGCCCGCCGATCGGCGCCGGTCAGGTTGTGCAGCTCGAGAAGGCCGCTCGCATAGAAAGTGGCGTCTCGCACCCAGCGTGCAGCGTAGCGGCTCGTTCGGCGAGTGGGAAACTACCCGGGGGCGGCGTTCGAGCCGGGCAAGCGCGGCTCGCCCGTGCTAATCGGGCGCACCGGTCGTCGTCACGATCCGCCGGACGTTCCGGCCGAAGTTCCGCCCCATGATCCGCCCATGATTGTCCTCTCCAACGTCACGAAGCGCTACGGCGCGAAGATCCTCTTCGAGAACGTCAGCGTCCAGCTCGACCCTGGTAAACGCTACGGCGTGACGGGCGCGAACGGCGCGGGCAAGTCGACCTTGCTCGAGATGCTCGCGCGCCAAGAAGACTGGGACGCGGGGGCGATCGACATCCAGGCGTCGCTCAAGATCGGCGTCCTCGAGCAGAACCACTTCGCCTACGACGAGCAGCGAATCCTCGACGCCGTCATGGCCGGCAAGGCCGACCTCTGGGCGGCGATGGTCGAGAAAGAGAAGCTCCTCGCGGGGGAGGTCGACGACGAGATCGGCGTCCGCCTCGGCGAGCTCGAGGGCGTCATCGCGGAGCACGACGGCTACATGGCCGAGGGCGAGGCCGCCGAGCTCCTGGTGGGGCTCGGCATTCCCGTCGAGAGGCACGGCGACTCGATGCGGTCGCTGTCGGCCGGGTACAAGCTGCGCGTCTTGATCGCGAAGGTCCTCTTCGGGCGGCCCGACGTGATGCTTCTCGACGAGCCGACGAACCATCTCGACCTCGAGTCGATCCAGTGGCTCTCGCGCTTCCTGGTCGAACAGCACAAGGGCACGCTGCTGGTCGTGTCGCACGATCGGCATTTCTTGAACTCTGTGGCCACCCACGTGGCCGACGTCGACTTCCGGACGATCACGATCTACACGGGAAATTACGCCGAGTTCGTGGGCGCGAAATACGAGAACCAGCAGCGCGGCGAGGCCACGGCGCAGAGCGCGAAGAAGAAAATCGGCGAGCTGGAAGACTTCGTGCGTCGCTTCGGTTCGCACGCGTCGAAGAGCAAACAGGCCCAGAGCCGCCTGAAGCAGATCGAGAAGCTCGAGGAGGTCGTCGAGACCAAGGGGGCGAAGCGCTCCAGCCTCGTGCGGCCGTTCGTGCGGTTCGAGTTCGACAAGCCGAGCGGGCGCGACGTGCTCCGCATCGCCGGCGTCCGCAAGGCCTTCGCCGAGAAGGTGGTGCTCGATGGCGTCACCATGAACCTCAACCGGGGCGACCGCGTGGCCGTCATCGGGCGGAGCGGCATCGGAAAATCGACGCTCCTGAAGCTCCTCGTCGGGGCGTATTCGCAGCTCGACAGCGAGACGAAGCCCTTCACGCTTTCCCCCGACGCGGGCGAAATCCGCTGGGGACACGACGCCAGCGTCGGCTACTTCGCGCAGGACCACCACGAGTCGCTCGGCGAGACGGGCAAGGGAACCACCCCGTACGACTGGCTCTACCGGTTCGACACGCGCCGAACGAAGGAGGAGATCCGGGGGATCCTCGGGCGCCTGCTCTTCAGCGGCGACTCGGCGCTGAAGCCCACCGAAGCCCTCTCCGGCGGCGAAGCCGCGCGCCTGCTCCTCGCGAAGATCGTGCTCGGGCGGCACAACGCGCTGGTGCTCGACGAGCCGACCAACCACCTCGACATCGAGTCGATCGAGGGGGTCCTCGAAGGGCTCATCAAGTTCGAGGGAACCGTCATCTTCGTCAGCCACGACCACCACTTCGTCTCGCGTCTCGCCACGCGGATCATCGAGCTCCGGGACCGCCCGGCAGGCGACGCCCGGCCCGGCTGCGAGATGGTCGACTTCGGCGGCACCTACGACGAGTACTTGAACCGTTAGAGCCGGGAGATTGGCCGCGGAGGCGCAGAGGGCGCAAAGCAGAGAAGAGAGGGGGTTCGAGACGCTCGTGGGGCGCGTCTTCCGGCTCTCGCGCGCAAGTCGTTCGGTAACCCCCTCACTGCTCTGCGCCCTCTGCGCCTCTGCGGCGAATCTCTTTCTCTCTCCCCGAGGGCGTTCAAATACCGGGCTCGGGGGCGTCGAGGTGGAGCTGGCCTGTACCCCACGACCGGGCTTCCACGAGGGCGATCCCGGCGCGCTGCAGGATGTGCGTCACGGACTCGCCCGAGGGCGGGACCCAGAGGGCGCACCCCATCGAGACGGTGACCCGCCGTTGCTCGTCGAGGTTCAGCTCGTCGACGTCCAGCGTGCTGAAGAAGCGCTTGGCGACGGCGCGGGCGGCCAACTCGTCGGCCCCGGGGAGGAGCACGCCGAACTCGTCGCCCTCGAGGCGCGCGAGCACGTCGTATTCGCGCAGACACGTCTTCAACCGCGCGGCGACCCGCTCCAGGATCTGGTCGCCCACGGGGCGGCCGAAGTCGTCGTTGAGCGCGCCCATCCCGTCGATGTCGAGGCGAAGGATGGCGTAGCTGTCCCACGCGCGGGTGCTCCGCCCGTGCTCTCGCTCGAGCTCTTCACGAAACCGCCGGAAGTTCAGCAGCCCGGTGAGCGCGTCGTACGCCGTGAGCTCGACGATGCGCGCCTGTAGCTGCTTGCCGGTGCGCTCGGCGGCGCGCTCGCGCGTCACGTCGCTGACGAGAATGAGCCACGCCGGCGGCCGCGGGTCGCGATGGACCCGGACCGCCTTGCAGATCACGGTGCGAGGCCTGGGCCGGCGGACGTCGACCTCGACGATGGCGTTGGCGCCCGTTCGCGCGGCGTCGGACGACACCACCTCGAGCAGGGCGTCGGGCTCCTCGCAGGCCTGCGCGAAAGCGGCCAGGACCTCGTGGCGCATGCGACCGACATAGGCAGCCGGCTCCAGGCCGAAGATCTCGCCGGCGCGGCGGCCGATCATCCGGCACCGACCCTCCGCGTCGAAGACGACCAATCCCTCGTCGGCCGACTCGAGCACCGCCAAGAACGTGGCCTGGAGAAAGCCCCCCCATTCGGGATCTTCCTTCGCCATCAGGGATGCATCGTACTGGAAATTACACGAGATGGATCGGGCTCGCGGGCGCGATCCTCGCGACGGGGGCTCAGAGGGGCGCCATCTCGTTCTGCTTCACGAGCTTGGCGAAGCTCTCCTTGTCGATCGCCTTCTCGAGCGCCGTCTCGGGGGCGATGAGCCCCTCCTTGACGTAGCGCTCGAGCGCCATGTCCATGGTCTGCATCCCGACGGCCTGCCCGCCCTGCATCATGCTCGGGATCTGGAAGGTCTTGTTCTCGCGGATCATCGACGCGAGCGCCGGGGATCCGATCAAGATCTCGTGGGCCGCGACGCGTCGCTTGCCATCGGCCGACCGGAGCAGCTGCTGGGCGACGATCCCGACGAGGCTCTCGGCCAGCATTCCCCGCACCTGTGGCTGCTCGTCGGACGGGAACGCGTTGACGATCCGGTCGATGGTCGCCGACGCGCTGTTCGTGTGGACCGTGGCGAAGACGAGGACGCCGAAGCTCGCCAGCTGGAGCGCTAGCTTCATGGTCTCGTTGGTACGAAGCTCGCCGATGAGAATGACGTTCGGGTCCTCCCGCCCGGCGCTCCGGATCGCGTGCGCGTAGCTCGCCGCGTGCGGGCCGATCTCGCGGTGCGTGATGCTCGCCTTCTGGGAAGTGTGCACGAACTCGACCGGGTCCTCGATCGTGAGCACGTGGCACGCACGGGAACGGTTGATGTGATCGATCATCGCGGCGAGCGTCGTCGACTTGCCCGAACCAGTGGGTCCGGTCACGAGCACGAGTCCGGCGCGGCGCTCGGCGAGCTTCCGGATCGCCGCGGGGCAATTCAGGTCCTCGAGCGTCAGCACCTTGCTCGGGATCGTGCGGAAGACGGCCGCGAGCCCTGTCGTCTTGTAGAAGTAGTTGGCCCGGAACCGCGCCTTGGTGCCGTAGCCGTAGGCGAAGTCGAGGTCGAGGGTCTCGAGGATGGTGTTCTTCTGCTCGGGCAAGGTGATCCCGAAGAGGAGCTCGTCCATCTCGCCCGCGTCGATCGCGTCCTCGCGCATCGCGACCAGCTCGCCGCGCTGACGCATGAACGGCGGGTATCCGATGCCGAGATGGAGATCGCTCCCTCCGGCGGCGATCAACTGATCGAAGAGGGCGTCGATGCGGGCCATGTCACGCGCCTCGCTTTCCGAAGAGCTGACCGGCCTTGCCGAGCAAGCCCACGGCCTCTTTCTTCGCGGGTTCCGGGGGCCTGGGGGCAGCCGACTTGCCGGCGAGTATCTCCTCGAAGTCGTCGGGGTTCTCGGCGACCGCGAGGGCCGCGGCCGCCGTCGCCCGCCCGGTACGGACCAGATCGGCCAGCGCTTCGTCGAGCCGCAGGATGCCGAACCCCCGCCCGCGCTGCTGGAGGCTCGGGATCTGGAACGTCTTGTTGTCGCGAATGAGGCTCCAGAGCGCGACCGAACCGGGCAAGAGCTCGGCGGCCGCCACCATGCCCTTGCCGTCGGCCGAGGAGATGAGGCGCTGCCCGACGATGAGGTGCAGGCCGCCCGCGAGGGTCATTCGCACCTGTTGCTGATCGCCGGGCGGGAAGAGATCGACGACGCGGTCGATGGTCTTCGCGCAGCTCGGCGTGTTCATCGTCCCGAGGACGAGGTGCCCCGTCTCGCTCGCAGCGAGGGCCATCCGGACGGTCTCGGTGTCGCGGAGCTCGCCCACGACGATGACGTCCGGGTCTTCGCGGAGCGAGGCCTTGAGCGCGGCCCCGAACGAGCGCGTGTGAGTGCCCACCTCGCGCTGGCTGATCATCGCCTTCTTTCGCGGGTGTGCGTACTCCACCGGGTCTTCGACGGTGATGACGTGGCGGGCCGTCTCGCGGTTGATGATGTCGACGATGGCCGCCAGCGTGCTCGTCTTGCCGTGGCCGGTCGGGCCGGTCACGAGGACGAGGCCCTGATGGTGGTGGGTCGCCTTCTCGATCTCGGGGGGAAGGCCCAGCGACGCGAGCGTGGGGATCACCGCGGGGATGCACCGGAAGCAGGCCTTGAGGCCCGTCCGCTGGCGCGACACGTTCACGCGGAAACGACCGAGGACGCCGCGATCGAGGGCGAAGTCGCAAGACCCTTGCTCTGTCAACGTGGACCGCATCCGGTCGGGCACGATGGCCGCGATCATCTTCTCGACGGCGACCTCGTGGACGGGTGCGCCTCGCGGCAAGAGCTCGCCCGCGACACGCATCAGCACCGGCCGGCCGGCGACGACGTGCACGTCGCTCGCGTCGAGATCGCGTGCCGCGGCGAGGAGCCCCTCGAGACCGTCGGGTCGCGTGCCGCCCCCGGTCGCCGTCGGGCGGGCGGCGTCGGGCTTGTTCGCGGGAGCTCGCTCCGGAGCGGGCGACGTGTCGCGGACGATGACCGCGAAGCGCGCCTGGACGCGGCCCGAGAGCATGACCGCCTGGACCCCCACGGAGCCGACGCCGTCGATGCGCGTGGTCCAGTGCGCGGGGTTCCTCTCCAGATCCTTGACGAGGTCTCCCCCGCCCCAGGCCGCGAGCATCTCGACGATCTGGCCCGTTGGTCGCGGCGCGTCGTCGACCGGCTCGTACTTGCTACCCACCTTGACGCAGGGGAGCCGATCGCTCGCGACCGCGAACTCGATGACGTCGGTTCGCGCCAGTTCGCGTAACATCTGGTCAAAGGTCTTCATGGCCGACCCTTCCACGGTACAACGAATCACCGTGCCCGTGTCGGGGCCTCCGCCCGCGCTGACCTCTCGCGCGCGTCGCTCGGTACCCCCACCACTCACGGCTCTGCGCTCTCTGCGGCGAATCCCCTTGTCCTCTCAAATGAGCGGCATTCGGCCCTAGCTGCGCTTTCGAGTGAACGGGGCAGACCCGGCGTATACGGCGCTCTGTCCGAGCTCGAAGCCGATGCGAAGCAGCTGGTTGTACTTCGCCACACGGTCCGACCGTGAAAGCGAGCCCGTCTTGATCTGGCCGGCGTTCGTGGCGACGGCGAGGTCAGCGATGAACGAGTCCTCGGTCTCGCCCGACCTGTGACTGACGATCGACTTGTAGCCGTTCTCCGCCGCGACCCGCATGCAATCGAGGGTCTCGGTGAGCGAGCCGATCTGGTTCAGCTTGATGAGGATGGCGTTGGCCGTGCCGCCGGCGATGCCCCGGCGCAGGCGTTCGACGTTGGTCACGAAGAGGTCGTCGCCCACGAGCTGCACCCGGTCGCCGATTCGCTTGGTCGCCAGCTGCCAGCCGTCCCAGTCGTCTTCGGCGCAGCCGTCTTCGATCGAGATGATGGGGTACTTGCGAGACAGCTCTTCGTAGATACCCACCAGCTCTTCGCGCGAGATGGCCTTCTTGTCGAACGTGTATTGGCCCGATTTTTTGTCGAAGAACTCGCTCGCCGCGCAGTCGAGCGCGATGCCCACGTCCTTGCCGGGCGCGTAGCCGGCTTCTTCGATCGCGCGCACGACCACCTGCACCGCGTCTTCGTTCGACTTGAGCTTCGGCGCGAAGCCGCCCTCGTCGCCCACGGCCACCGTGAGGCCCTGGTCTTTGAGGATCTTCTTCAGCGTGTGGAAGATCTCGGTCCCCGCCCGCAACGCTTCCTCGAAGGTCGGGAGGCCGAACGGGACGATCATGAACTCCTGGATCTCGAGGCCGTTGTCGGCGTGCATGCCGCCGTTCAAGATGTTCATGAGCGGCGTCGGCAGGACGCGCGCCTGGACACCCCCGAGGTAGCGCCACAAGGGCAGGCCGACCGCGTCGGCGGCGGCGCGCGCGACCGCGAGCGACACGCCGAGGATGGCGTTCGCGCCCATCTTGCTCTTGTTCGGCGTCCCGTCGGTATCGAGGAGCACGCGATCGACGGAGGACTGGTCGAGCGCGTCCATGCCCACGATCGACGGGCCGAGCGACTGATTCACGTTGTCGACGGCCTTCGAGACTCCACGACCGAGCCAGCGTTTCTTGTCGCCGTCGCGGAGTTCGAGCGCTTCGTGCTCGCCGGTCGACGCCCCGCTGGGCACCGCTGCGCGACCCTGGCCCGTGGCGGTCTGGACTTCGACTTCGACTGTGGGGTTCCCGCGCGAATCGAGGATGGCGCGGGCGAGGACGGCGCTGATCTCGCTCATTGTTCGCGCGTGTAGCACGGCGGGATTGGAGGAGCGAGACTCGGCGCGACCCGGCGCGCGCCGCCTTACTGCCAGGGCACTGGCGACTCGGCGGCGCCGCTCTCGTCAGGGTCACGAGCCGGAAACGAGTCGGACGCAATGCCCTCCCAGAAGGTCGCCAGCTCGTCGAGCGTGCGCACGCGCCGCGCCGGCGGGAGCCCGGCGAGGAGGGCCCTGCCGTAGCCCTTCCGCACGATGCGCTTGTCGAGGATGGCGACGATCCCGGCGTCGCGTTGCGTTCGAATCAAGCGGCCGAAGCCTTGCTTCAAGGTCATTGCGGCCGAGGGCACCGAGTACTGGGTGAAGCCGTTGCCCCCCTCCCTGTCGAGCGCCGCGCATCGCGCCGCGACGACGGGGTCGTTGGGCGGCGCGAACGGGACCTTGTCGAGAACGACGAGACGGAGCGCCCAACCGGGCACGTCCACCCCCTCCCAGAAGCTCATCGTCGCGACCAGCACTGCGCGGCCGCTGGCGCGGAATCGGGAAAGGAGCAGGTGCTTCGGGCGCTCGCCTTGCACCATGAGCGGTTGCGTGAGCCGGCCGCGGAGGCGCGAGGAGAGGGAACGCATCGCGCGCGCGGACGTGCACAGGACGAACGCGCCGCCGCCGGTCATCTTCACGAGTTCGGCGATCCTTTCGGTGGCGGCGTCGTCGAAGCCCGGGTCGGCGGGCTCTGGCAGGTCGTCGGGGAGATAGAGCGCCGCGCGCGACGCGAAGTCGAACGGCGAGGGCACGATGAGCTCCGCGGCTTCGGGGGGCGCGCCCAGACGGGCCTTTGCGAAATGGCAGCTCGTTCCCGTCGCCAGCGTCGCGCTCGTGCAGATGACCGTCGGGACGCGGTCGAAGAGGCGCGTCCGCAGCGTGCCGCCGACGTCGACGGGGCTCGCCCCGAGCGACACGCTGCGCGAGCGCACGTCGATCCAGCGCACGACCCCTGACACCTCGCCGTCGGACTCGACGTGTCTGCCCGCGAGGATGGACTTCAGATCGTCGCGCAGCTCGGCCGCACGACGCGAGACCACTTGGAGGACCTCTTCGTTGCCGCGCGACCGCGCGATGGCCTCGAGGGCCTCGAGCCGCAGGTCGAGCCCCTCGTGCGCGGCGCGCACCCCGGACGTGATGTCGGACTCGACGAGCATTCGACGCGCGTCGCCCGGCCCGCTCGCCGCACCGACAAGGAGCTGGCCAAAGAGCGCACGCGCGGCCTCGCGGGCGCCCTCGAGCGTCTGGCGCACAGGGCCGCTCTTCAGGGCCTCGAGAGCGTTGACCGAGACCAGGCCCCGCTCGGCGTCGCGCAGGAAGGCCACGATCCGGGCGTTCGAGACGCGCGTACCGAAGAAGTCGGTCGCGACGTCTTCGACCTGATGCGCCTCGTCGAAGACCACGGCATCATAAGGAGGGAGGACGGCTGCATGTGCCCCTCGCTTACCCGTGCGGAGCGCGAGGTCGGCCAGCAAGAGGTGGTGGTTGACGACCACGATCTGGGCGTCTTCGGCCTCTTGCCGCATCCGCGTGACGAAGCACGCCTCGAAGTGCTCGCAGTTGACCCCGATGCGGGTCTCGCTCGACGAGGCCACGTCGCGCCAGACATCGGCGTCTTCGGGCAGATCCGTGAGCTCGGCTCGATCGCCGGTGCCCGTCGTCTGCGCCCAGTCCGCGACACGGGCGAGCGCGACGCCCATGCCGCGATCGCCCGACGCGCGGGCCTCTCCGAGGCGGCGAAGGCACAGATAGTTCGAGAGGCCCTTCATCATCGCCGCGTGGACCGTCACGCCGTGCGCGGCGAGCGCTCGGGCGACGATCGGCAGATCCTTGGCGAAGATCTGCTCCTGGAGGGCGCGCGTCGCCGTCGAGATGATCACCTTTCGACCGCTGAGGACCGCCGGGACCAGGTACGCGAGCGTCTTGCCCGTGCCCGTCCCCGCCTCCACGAAGAGGTGCCTCTCGCTCTCGAAGGCGTGCTCCACCGCCTCGGCCATGGCGAGCTGGCCTTCGCGATGCTCCCAGCCGGGGAGCGTTCGCGAGAGCGGCGACCCGGGGCCGAGGACGTCGCGAGCGCGAACCACAGCGCGGACCTTCGCACGGCGTCGCCCCGGCAGCCACTGTCGCGAGGCCGCGTCGCGAGGCGACGTGGCCGCCGCTCAGGCCGCGAGCCGCTGCTTCTGGACCGACAGCGTGCGCCCCGCCCGGAGGTCGAGGCGCACGGGCACGACGATCATCGGCAGCCCGCGGCGCTGCAGCCGCTTCTGGACCATGAAGGCCGTCTCGTTGTGGAGGATGCGATTCCAGAGCGTGTCTTCCTCGAAGATGAGCTGGCCGGCGACGAAGAGCGCCTCGGAGTAACGGTCCGTCAGGTCGGTCGCGATCTTCTCGACCTCGACGGCGACCTCGGTTCCGACGGCGAACGCGCTCGACGCCGTCAGACCGAGCGACTGCGCGTAGCGCTCGTAGTTGAGGAGGTGGGCGCGCGTACGCGCCTCGAGGGCCTCGACCTGGTCGGCGCCCTTGAATGACTCGGAGTCGACGACGGCGACGCTGACGAAGATGATCCCGCTGAAGTGTCGCGGGAACATGCGAAGGAGCGTCAGGAGCGCGTGCCGACCGAGGCCGCTGTAGCCGCCGACGAGCAGGATCGCGACCGCCTTGTTCCGGTCCGGATCGCGCGCCCCGTGATGCTCGAGGAGCCCTCGGGTCCCGGCGGACGCGAACGAGGATTCGGAGATGGGAGCCGGGGGGACGAAACCCGGCTCCATCGGTCCCCCGCCCTCGAAGGGGCAAGGCAGCTCGTCGTCGAGCTTTCGGAGGGCTCCGACCACGGCGCGGTAGTGGCGCTTGACCATGAAGCAGCCGATGACGAGGATCGTCGTCACGAGCATCGTCACCCAGCCGCCGTCTGCGAACTTCTCGATGATCGTGATCACGAGGATGGTGACGCACAAGACCAGGCCGGCCAGGTGCCCGACGAGGTGCTTGAACCACGTCGCGTGCTCGCGTCGATGGGTGATCCAGAACCGGGTCATCGCCAGGTTCGACAGGCTGAACGTCAAGAAGACGTTGATCGAGTACATGACGACGAGCTTTGACACGTCGCCGCGCGTGTACACGAGCGCGACGAACGCGAAGAACCCCATGATGGCGACGCCATTGCGCATCGACAGGCGGTCGGACAGCGCGGCGAAGCGGTGCGGCAGCCACGAATCGGTCGCCATGTTCGCCATGACGCGCGGCCCATCGAGGAACCCGGCCTGCGCCGCCACGAAGAGGAGAGCTCCTTCGGTGAGCAGCGAGCCGACCACGAACCAGCCGCCGACGTGAACCCCCGCGATCGACCAGCCGCCCGCGATCCGTTCGAGGAGGACGGCGTTCATCGTCTTGCCTTCTTCGGGCCGCGCGTGAACGAGCAGGTACGACAGCAAGATGCCGCCCGCGGTGACCGCCAGCGATACCGCCATCAGGGTCATCGTGCGCTTCGCCGTCTGGACGCGCGGCTCGCGCATCATCCCGACGCCGTTCGAGACGGCCTCGATGCCGGTATAGGTGCCGCCACCCATCGAGTAGGCGTGAACGAAGAGCTTGAGGGCGCCGAACATGCCGAGCGCCGTGGTCGTCGCGCTCACGTTCCGGTGCACCTCGGTCGCGACCTCGCCGGCGTCGCCCAAGTGGCCGCCGATCGCGACGACGAGCAGCACGATGTGGCTGATGACGAAGAGCGCGAAGACCGGAACGAGCGCCGTCACCGACTCCTTGACCCCGCGGATGTTCATCACCGTGAGGAGCCCAACGCCCGCGAACGCCACGGGGAGCTTGATCCAGTGCAACGACTCGGGGATGAAGCTGAAGACTGCGTCGGCGCCGCTGGCGATCGAGATCGTGATCGTGAGCACGTAGTCGACGAGGAGCGCCGCCCCGGACGCCACGCCGACCTCGGGCGAGAGAAGCTTCGAGGCGACCACGTACCCGCCGCCTCCCGAGGGGAACTGCTCGATGATGCGGCTGTACCCGTAGCTGATGACGAAGACCGTGCCGGCCGTCGCCGCAGCGAGGAAGAAGGCGAAGCCGGTGTGTTCGCCGAGCGCGCGAAAGGCTTCGTCGGGACCGTAGGCCGAAGACGAGAGGCCGTCGGCGCCGAGGCCGACCCAGGCGAGGAGCGCCACCAGGGAGAGCTTGTGAAATGCTTCCGGGTCCTTGACGTCCTTAGGAGCGCCAAAGAGCCATCGTCCGATAGCGTGTGGCATGTGAATCCGCGGGCGTTGTTGCGGCGCTCTCGCGCCTTTCCTCGCGTCTACGAGGTTAGCTGCCGGGCTAAGGCGGAAAGGTGCCTTTGCCGGCGCGCGATGCGTGCCGGCGTTCGCCCCGTGGCAAGGGAGCCAAGCATGGTGGGTCCCCCGTTGGGCCGGCATGGCCGGCCATTCGACGCAGTCCGGACCCTAGTTCGAGGCGCATCAAGAAAACGTTAAGATTTCGTCGGCAGCCCCCGGCGTCCACATGAAGTCTTGATTGAACGGAGGGAAACCTTTGCAGAATCCTTATCTGGAGGGGCCTAGGTTTCGCGGCGAAAGGACCTGCCGCCTTGATCCCCACACCGGTTGCACCGCCCGCGGTTCCTGCCGTTGGCGAGCCGTTCGCGCGCTCGCCGTCTGCTCCTCCCCCGCGGCCTCCGCGTGAGCCGCAGGCGGGCGCCTCGCCTCCCCTTCCGTCGCGATGGCGCGACGTCGACGTCCTCGTCGCGCTCTCCGCCCTCTGGATCGTGAGCGTCGTTCGGGTCGTCGGAGCGGGCGCGCACCACGAGGTCTTCGGCGCCGAAGCGACCCTCGCGTTCCTCAGCATGTTCGCGATTCCGTGGATCGTGGTTCGCGGGCGCCTGACCGATCGCGCGCACCGTAACAACGCGCGACCGAGCTTGCGGCTCGTTCGAGGCACGGAGACCCGTAGACGGCGCACGTAAAGAGGCCGCGCCTCGCTGGCCACGTTCTCCACGTTCTCCACGTTCTCCACGTTCTCCACGTTCTCCACGCGTGAGCGCTGTTCTGGAGCATGAGCGCACGAAGCGCGACGTCGCTCATTGAACTGCCGTTCACCCCATGGTAAACGCGCGCGCCATGTCCCAGTCCGCGCTCCCCGCCGGTCCCGCCCCCTCGAATGGTTCGACCGCCAACCTCGGCAAAGTGGTCCAGGTCATCGGTCCGGTCGTCGACGTCGAGTTCCCCGACGGCAAGCTGCCGAAGATCCTCAACGCGCTCAAGGTGACCAACCCGGGCGTCTCGAATGCCAAGGAGAACCTGACCCTCGAGGTCGCGCAGCACCTCGGCGAGAGCACCGTCCGCGCGGTCGCGATGGACACGACCGACGGCCTGGTCCGCGGGATGGCGGTGCGCGACACGGGCGCCGCCATTCAGATGCCGGTCGGCCCCGAGTGCCTAGGGCGCATCCTCAACGTCATCGGCGAGCCGGTCGACGACGGCCCCCCGGTCCGGACCAAGATGCGCTCGCCGATTCACCGCGCGGCGCCGACCTTCGTCGAGCAGTCGACGAAGATCGAGGTCTTCGAGACGGGCATCAAGGTCATCGACCTCCTTGCTCCTTACCGGAAGGGCGGCAAAATCGGCCTTTTCGGCGGCGCCGGCGTCGGCAAGACGGTTCTCATTCAGGAGCTCATCAACAACGTCGCCAAGGCTCACGGCGGCGTGAGCTGCTTCGCCGGCGTCGGCGAGCGCACGCGCGAAGGCAACGACCTCTACATCGAGATGACGGAGACGAAGCTCGAGAGCGGCGCGCCGGTCATCAGCAAGACCGCCCTCGTCTACGGGCAGATGAACGAACCGCCCGGCGCCCGAGCTCGCGTCGCGCTCAGCGCGCTCACCGTGGCCGAGTACTTCCGCGACGAGGAGAAGCAAGACGTCCTCCTCTTCGTCGACAACATCTTCCGCTTCACGCAGGCCGGCTCCGAGGTGTCGGCCCTCCTCGGCCGGATCCCGAGCGCGGTCGGTTACCAGCCAACGCTCTCCACCGAGATGGGCGCGCTCCAGGAGCGCATCACGTCTACGAACAAGGGCTCCATCACGAGCGTCCAGGCCATCTACGTGCCCGCCGACGACCTCACCGATCCGGCGCCGGCCACGGCGTTCGCCCACCTCGACGCGACCACGGTCCTCAGCCGCGCGCTGACCGAGATCGGCATCTACCCGGCCGTCGATCCGCTCGACTCGACCTCGACCCTGCTCGACGCCGCCGTCGTGGGGCAGCGTCACTACGACGTCGCCCGTCAGGTCCAGACGATCCTCCAGAAGTACAAGGACCTGCAAGACATCATCGCCATTCTCGGCATGGACGAGCTGAGCGAAGAGGACAAGCTCGTGGTCGCCCGCGCGCGGAAGGTCCAGCGCTTCTTGTCGCAGCCGTTCTTCGTGGCCTCCGGGTTCACTGGCGCCGACGGCAAGTACGTCCCACTCAAGGAGACGATCGACGGCTTCGAAGAGATCATCCAGGGCAAGCTCGACGAGCTCCCCGAGCAGGCGTTCTACATGGTCGGCAACATCGCCGAGGCCAAGCAGCAAGGCCAAAAGCTCATGGGCAAGAACTAGGCGGCCATGGCTGACAAGATCCAGCTCGAGATCGTCACGCCTCGCGGTCGCGCCCTCTCGGCGAGCGTCGACGAAGTGACGGCTCCGAGCGTCAACGGCGAGTTCGGCGTGCTCCCCGGCCACTTGCCGCTCCTCGCAGCACTGCGAACGGGGCTCGTCTCGTACCGGCAAGGCAACGAGACCACCCGCTGCGCCGTCGGCGCCGGCTTCGCCGAGGCGGGCCCCGACAAGCTCGTCATCCTCACCGACGAGTACGCCGAGCGCGCGCAGATCGATCCCGTCCTCGTGCGAAAGGATCTGGCCGAGGTCGAGCAGCAGCTCGCGAAGCTCGAGGGCGTTCCCATCGTCGCAGCCGGAGCCAAGGGCGGCGACCAGGGCGAAGTCGAAGCCCGATTGCAGCGCGCCGTGCTCATCGCTCGCGAGAACTGGCTCGCGGCGGAACTCGAGCTCTACGGCGATCCGCCGCCGGCGACGCAGCGTCCGTTCGAAGAGTTCGGGCCCGCCCCGCCGCCCCCCGACGACGAGATTCCCCAGGACGGGAGCCAGTAGCGATCCCCAATGCAACGCTGGGCATCGACGCTCGTCGGTCTCGCGGTCGTCGTCCTGGCCGTTTGGCTGGTGGTGCGCGATTTCCAGCCGCCGGCCCCCGTGGGCCGCGAGGTCGCTCCCTCGTGGTCGGCCGACGGCGGCAGCCTGGCGAGCCCCAGAGACGGCGGCAGCAGCCCCCCGGCCGCTGGCGGCTATGCGAGCTCCCCTGGAACGACCGACGACGCCGGTTCCCTCCTCTTGAGCGACCTGGTCGCCGCCGAGTCCGACCGGCGGACCCACGGGGGGATCGGCGCTGCGATGCCAGACGGGACGCCGGTGCCTCTTCTGCCCATGGGCACTCCGCGCGAAGTGCGCTTCGGGGTCGTGCTCGTCTCTTACACGGGCGCCCAGCCGAGCGTCGGCGGGGGGCACCCCTCGAATCGTTCGCGTGACGACGCGAAGGTGCTCGCGGCCAAGCTCCTCGCCACGGCCCAGCAAGACTTCCACGCTGCCGTGCAGCAAGGGGACGCCGGCTCGTCCGATGACGTCGGGCGCGTGAAGCTCGGGATCCTCGAGCCCGCGCCCGAGTACGTGCTCTTCACGCTCGCGGCAGGCGGAGTCGCCGGGCCGGTCGACACGCCACGGGGCTACTGGATCGTCAAGAGGCTCGACTAGACGCGACGCATCGACGCCCGTTCGCAACGCGAACCACGGCGCACGCAACGCAACGCAACGCACCAGACAAGACCGAGGCCGCGAACCGCCATGGCAACGATCGACATCCGCCGACCGCACGCTCTCGCCAAAGAAGAAGCCAAGAAGCGAGCAGAAGAGCTGGCGAAGTCGATGGAGGCGAAGCTCGGCCTGCAGTGGCGCTGGGAAGGCGATCACATTCGCTTCGAGACGCCCTCCGGCGCGGCCAAGGGTACGACCGGCACCGTCGAAGTGTCGGACTCGAGCGTGCGCGTGCAGATCGACCTACCCTTCCTCCTTCGTGTGCTGAAGGGCAAGGTCGAGTCGAAGGTGAACGAAAAGCTCGCAGAACTGCTCTAAGACGCCGTCGCGCGGGTTCCGCCGCGCGGGCGACGGCATCGCCATCGTCATCGCCCGCGGCTGAGGCCAAGCGTGGCCTCGCGGCCCGCGCGCGATCGCGGACCGATTTGTCATGCGTGCATCGCGCTGACTACGTTACGCTTGTCGCGAAAGAGTCGCAGTCGTCCGCGCCGACTTCGCGCATGTCCCAACCGACCACGTTCAGCCAGCCACCGGAGCCGCTGACGTCGACCCCGTCGCGCGTCCCGGCTCCACTCAGCCCCGAGGTGCAATCGACCCTCGCGGAGTCCATACGCCGACTGCGAGCCGAGCTGTCGGCGACCGCCGACCCGGCGCGTCAGGCTCGCTTGCTCACGGAGATCGGCGAAGTCCAGGAACGCGGCGGTGACGAGCCGGCCGCGACACGCGACTACCTGGCCGCTTACAGCGCGGACTCGACCTTTCACGAGCCGCTCGAAGGGCTCGTCCGCCTGCTCGAGAAGCGGCGCAGCCTCCGCAACCTGGGTCGGCTGGTCGACGCGCTCGTGGTCGCCGCTACGAGGCCCGACGAGAAGGTCCGTGCGCTGCTGATGCGCGCCGCGTACCTCGCCGACGTCGCGGCCAACCCGGCCGAGGCCATGGTCAGCGTGCGTGAGGCCCTCGAGGTCGCCGGAGCGCCGGCACCCGAGCGCTCGAGCGCGTGGCTCGCGCTCGAGGTCCTGGCCGGCCGAACCGGAGACGCGCGGGCCCGCGAGACGGCTCTGGCCGAGCGCGTGGCGTTCGCGATCGAGCCCACGTGGCGCGCGCTCCTCTTCGTCGACCGCGCCCGCATGCGCGCCGCGGAGAACGACATCGACGGCGCGATCGCGCTCGCCCAGGAGGCCCGGGCGATCGAGTCGCAAGCCACGTGGATCGCCACGACCCTGCTCGAGTCCCTCGCCCGTGAACATCCCGGCGTAGCCGGAACCGACGAGGCGCGCGCCCGGCGAGAGCTGCACGCGGTTGCTCTCGAAGGCATCGCGAGCCAGGTGCAGCAGGGACTCGTCGACGCCGCGCGCGGCGATGCCCTGGGTGTTCCGCTTTGGATCCGCGAACCGGCTCGCATGATCGACGCGTGGATGCGCGCGGGCGAGGCGCGCCGCGTGCTCGGGCAGCTCTCGCTCGCGGCCGAGATCCTCGAACGCGCGGCGGCTATCGCGAACTCCGCCGGCGGCGAAGACGGCAGCGACGACAAGCGGCTCGCAGAAGCCGCCGTCTCCGCCGCGCGGATCCGCGTCGCCGAGCGAATGGGCGACACGGCGCTCGCCGGCGAGATCGCGGCCCAGTGCCTCGCGACGGCTACCGACGCCGGCCGCGGCGCTGCGCTCGCGATGCGCGTCGCCGAGCAGGCCGCGGCCGACGGCGACACCGCGAAGGCGCTCGAAGCCCTCGGGCGCGCCATCGCGAACGACCCTGGATGCCTGCCGGCCCGGGCCCTGCAGCTCGACATGCTCGCCAACGGCGCGGATCCCGCGGCCTACGCGGCGCAGCTCGAGGCCTTCGCCGACCACCTCGGTACCGACGAAGCGCGCGGCCGCTCGTTCCTCCTCGCTGCCTTCGTCTGGGCCGTGCGGGCGGGCGACGGAGCAGGCGCGAAGGCCGCCCTCAGCCAGGCGGCCATGTTCGGCACACCTCCCGCGACAACGGGCCGGCTCGCGCGCTCGCTCGCGAGCATCGCGGGCGATGCGGCCTGGTACGAGGAGGCCACGAAGCGGCTCCTCGCGGCCGGCAGCGTCGAGACCGAATCGACCTCTCTCTACATCGAGCTCGTTCGGCTCCGGCACGCGCGCGGCGACAACGACGCGGTCGCCAAGACGCTCCGCGAGATGGGCGCGACACCGCGAGGGGCCTGGTTGGCCCGGGTGGTCGAAGCGTTCGCGCCCAGCGGTTCGAAGGACGCCCAGGCGCGCGCGCGAACCGCCGTCGAGGAGCTCGCGGCGATCGAGAGCGACGCCGAGGTGTCGCGCGGGCTCTCGTTCGTCGCGGCGATGCGAGGCCACGCCGCGGGCGACACCGCCGCCGCCCGGACGCGGCTGCGTGAACTCGCGGATCGCGACGCGGCCGACGTCCTCGTAGCGTCGTATCTCGCCGATCTCGATCGCGCGGAGGGCGACCACGCCGCCGCGGCTCGGGTCGCTTCGGATGCGGCCGCGGCGACCACGGATCCCCTGCTCGCGTCCTCGCTCCGCCTCGAGGCGGGCTTCGAGCGATGGCGAGAGGGCGACCGCGTGGCCGCCATCGAGGAGATGGAAGCGGCGACGGCCGGAGCCCCCGAGGCCGCCCAGACCGCCCTCGCCTGGGCGTCGTGGGCGGTCGAACCAGATTCGCTCGAGGCTCGTCGTCGCGCCCTCGAGAGCGCCGAAGAGGTGGGCGATCGCCGCGTCATCGCGCTCGAACGCTTCGCTCTCGAGATCGCCGCCGAAGACCCCGAAGCGGCCCTCGCGTCGCTCATCGAGATCGACGAGGGCGAAGACGACGTGGTCGCCGTCGCCGGGGCCCTCGGGCGGCTCGCATGGTCCGGCGGCGCCAGCGACGCCGGGGCCACGCGGGCAGCCACGGCCCGGATCGCGGCGCGCGGAGAAGGCGGACGGCTGCTGGCCGCTGTCGAGCACGTCCGGCTCGCCCGCGAATCGCACGACCTCGAGGCCCTCACGCTCGAGACCCGACGCTGGGTCGAAGCCGGCGGCGGGCTCCCGGCAGCGATCGAGTGGCTCTCCGCGGCGACGGCGCTGGGCCAACCCCGTGAAGAGCGCTCCGCGCGCCTCGCGATCGCCGATTGCCTCTCGGGCACCGGGCGCGACGCCATGCTCGCGAGCGCCGCGCTCCTCAACGCTCGCGTGGATCCAGACAAGCCGGCGCCTCTTCTCTCTGGCGCCGCCGTCGAGATCCACCTCACGAACCTCGAGCTCGCTCCTCCCGGGTCCGACCCGCGCCGGCGCGCCGCGGTATTGCTCGAAGTCGATGGCATCCTGGGAGACGACTCGGCCCTCGACGCGACGGCCCTCGCCGGCTGGTCGCTCTTCGCGTCCGCCGCGCTCGACGCGGCGCGGACCGCATTCGAGAAGGTCGTCGCCGCGCGCCCCGGCGATCTCGCGTCCTGGGAAGGGCTACGCGCCTGCGCCGAGCGCACCGGCGACGTCCCGCTTCGCATCCGAGCCGCGTCCGAGCTGGGAACGCGGTGTCTCGACGATCGGCGCGCAGCGAAGTTCTGGGAAGAAGCGGCGCTCCTGTCGCTCGAGCTCGGAGATCAGGGGACCACCGACCGCGCGCTCGAAGAGAGCTTCGCGCGCGACGCCGGGCGCCCGGTGGCCTTCGACAAGCTCTTTCGCCGCGTGCGCGAACGCAAGGACAACGAGAAGCTTCTCGCCCTCATCACCCGGCGCCTCGACGTCACGGACGATCCCGCGGAAATCCAGAAGCTCTTCTGGGAGCAGGCGCGCGTGCTTCGCGAAGGCGGTGACCAGGAGGCGGCGCTCAAGGCGCTCGAACACGTCACCATGCTCGACCCCGATCACGTCGGGGCGCTGGCGTTGCTCGGCGAGATCAACATCCGGCGCGGGAACTTCGAAGAAGCGGCGGCGTCCCTCGCCCGGCTCGCGAAGCTCGACACGGCGCCAGGAAAGAACCGCGTGACGGCGGGGATCGCGGCCGTCGATCTCTACGAGAACAAGCTCGGGCGCCACGACGTCGCGCTCGACGTGCTCCTCGGGCTGCACCGGGCCAAGCTGTCGAACCTCCGGGTGCGCGAACGGCTCGCTCGCGCCGCGGCAAGGACCGCGTCGTGGAAAGAGGCGACCGATATCCTCCAGGAGCTGATGTACGAGCGACCCGAACCCGCGGGGCGCGTCGAGGCTGCCCGGCTTGCCATGGCGATCCACCGCGATCGCCTCAAGACCCCCCAGGCCGCCGCGCCCGCGATCGTGAAGTTGCTCGAAGAAGAGCCGGGCGACGGGGAAGCCCTCGACATGCTCCTCCAGACGACTCACCCCGACGACGTGCGGGTGCGGCTCTTGAAGAGCGCAAGGAGCAGGCTGCTGTCGCTCCTCGAGAAGCGCCCGACCGACCTCGCCTCGGTGCGACGGCTCGTTCTCGTCGCGCGCGCCCTGAACGACGACGCTCTCCAGCAGGCCGCGATCGGCGTGCTCTCGGCGCTCGGTCAGGCCGACATCGCCTCCGAGCAAGCCTTCGCCCAGCTCGCGGCGAGGAAGGTGCGCACGCCGCAGGTCGCGGTCTCCGAGGCGACCCTCAGGGCGATGCTCGCTCCCGGGGACAGCGGACCCATCGCCGAGCTGTTCACGGCCCTCGGGCCGACGCTCGCCGAGGCGCTGGGCCCGAGCCTCTCTTCCTGCGGCGTCGGCCGGCGCGACAAGATCGACCCGCGCAGCGGGCTCGCCCTTCGCAACGAGATCGCGGCCTGGGCAGGCGCGTTCGGAATCCGCGAGTTCGACCTCTACGTCGGCGGCAAGGAGCCGCTCGACGTGCAGGGCGTCCCCGGAGAGCCCCCCGCGCTCATCGTGGGACCGAGCATCAAGGCGCCTCTGTCGCCGGTCGTCAGGGCGCGCGTGGCGCGAGAGCTCGTCGCGATGACGCGCGGCACGACCGTGGTCCGCTCGCGCGACGACGTGACCGTCGCTGCGATCGTGGTCGCCGGGTGTGACCTCGCCGAGGTGCCGATCGATCACCCGCCCTACGCCGTTCTCGCCGAGGTCGAGAGGCTCATCGGCAAGGCCATCAGCCGAAAGACGCGCAAGTCCCTCGGCGAGGTGTGTCGAGCCATCGTCGCAGGACGCGCCGAGCCTCGCGCGTGGACGAAGAGCGCTCTGGCCTCGCACGATCGGATCGCCGCGGTGGCGAGCGGCGACCCGAGCGTCGTCCTTTGCGACATGCTCAACGTGTCTGCCGAGCGTCTTGGCCAGACCGTGCCGGGCAATCCGCGCGCGGAGGACCTGCTCCGGTTCGTCCTGTCCCCGGTATACTTGGAGCTGCGGCGCTCGCTGGGGCTCGAGACCTCATGACCGACGAGAGCGACAAGAAGAAGGGCCCCGACGAGGCGGCCGAGATGGACTGGGACTCGGCGCTCTCCGACTGGGAGAGCATGAACTTCGTCCCCGAAGTGGCGAAGGACGTCGTCTCCGACAAGCCGGCCGGGCTGTCGGGAAATACCGCGTCGCGCCCGCTGTATCGGCCGCCGAACGTTCCCCCGCCCCGGCCCAAGGGGCTTCCACCTCGCCCGGCCCCGCCGGCGCCGGCGTTCGACCTATCCGACGAAGGCGACGACGCGACTGTCATCAGCGCGATCCCTCGCGAACTTCTCCGCGCGTCGCCTCCGGCCGCCGGCGCGCACTCCCGGCCGATGGACGGGCCGCCGAAGGCCGCCCCGGCCGCCCCGTCGCGCGGCGGCCTCGGCCAGTTCTTCGCGCGTGAAGACCGTCGCGACCCCCCTCCGGCGGGGGGTCGGGAAGGCTCGCAATCCAAGAGCGCCACGCGGGCTCGGGGCGAACTCAACGACGAGATGGTCACGAGCGCGCAGGCCTTGGCGTCGCGCGAAGATCGGTCCGGGGTGGGACCCTTGCGCCGCCCTCCCGCCGCCGACCCCACACGAGACATCCCGGAAGGCGAGCTGTTCGATCCGTTCGGCGAACCTCGTACCGCGCAGCTGACGATCCCGGCCGACAGCGAGCTCGCCGAGCTTCGCGACGGCGCTCCGGGCAACGCCGCCGCTGCCGCCTCGGTTCGAGACGGCGCGGGCGAGGCCAGGACCCCATCGATCCTCGTGCCGGACGATCGCCAGTACGATCCGGACGAGGAGACGGTGATCGGCCGCACGGCCGACGTGTTCGGTCCGCAATCGGAGGCTCCGAAGTCGTCGCGGCGAAGGACGGCCCCACCTCCATTGGCGCTGCCCGAGCCGGTCGACCGAGCCGCGGCGCGGGCCCTCGAAGCGCTGGCGGTCGGCGAGAGATCGTGGGAAAACGAACGCGCGGCGAGCGCCTGGCTCGACGAGTCGACCCACGATGCCCTCCTCGACCGTGCCGCCTGGCTCGAGGAAGAAGCCCGGGCGCTCGGCGACGTCCCGGCGCGCGCGCGCGCGCTCCTGACATGCAGCGAGCTCCTCGCCACCGTCGGCGACGCCGAGCGCGCCGAGGCCCTCGCGACCGAAGCGCGTGACCTCGCGCCGTCGATCGCCCTCGCGCATCGCCAGACCCGCGCGTTGATGCCGCAGGCGTCGGTGCCGGGCGCGCGTATCGAGGCGCTCGATCTCGAGATCAAGATGACGCCCGCAGGGCCCGCCCGGGCCTATTCGATGTTGCTCTCCGCCGACGCCGCCGCGGCAGACGGAGACGACGAGGGCGCCGCGAAGCGGCTCGCCCAGGCGGCGCGCCTGGCGCCGACCGACGTTCGCGTCGCGGTCGACCGGGCCGCGCGGGCGCTCGCCGCTCGCGACCTGTCCGGATCGACGACGCGCTTTGCCGACGGCCCCGAGCTCGCGCGGGTCGTCGAGGCCTTCCAGACGTGCCTGCGCCAGCGGGGTGCCGAGACCGAAGACGAGGGACGCACGTCGCCGAACGAGCTCCTCATGCGATCGCGGCAAGCGCTCGATCGTGGAGACCTGCCAGCCGCCGCTTCGCTCGTCGCCGAGCTCGCGCGCGTGCCGGAGCTCGCGCGCGCCGCGCTGTGGCTGGCCTCGGCGCTGGGCGCTCCGCGAAAGGATAGCCGGGGGCTCGCGCTGGCGTGGCTCCGACAGCTCGTGGCTGAGGGCGACGCCGAGGCGCGCCGGCCGCTCGCGGCGCGGGCTCTCGAGATGGGCGACGCTGCCGTCCTCGCGCAATCGGTCGAGGAGCCGGGGCCCCTCTCCACGGCAGAGCGCCTCGTGCTCGCGACCCTCTCGGGCGGCGGACTAGAGGGCTCCGCGGCAGACGGGTACCTCGCCTCGGTCGCGACGATCCTCGCGATGGAGCCCTTGGCCGCTGCGGCTGCGGCGCTCGACTTCCCGACGGCGGAGAATCCGCGGCGAAATGAGCGCGCCGCGCAGCGCGCGAAGCGAACGGCCGGTTCGCCCGAGACCCGGGGGCTGGTCGAGCTCGGGCGGATGCTCGGCGCGGCGGCGAGCCCGCAGGACGTCGAAGCCACGCTCGCGTGCCTGGAGGTCGACGGCGCGCGCCCGGCGGAAGCGCGCGCGGTGGCCCTCGAGATGGCCACGCGGGCCGGACGATTCGCCGAGGTCAGCACGACGCTCGAGGGCTGGGGCGCCACGGGGACGGCTGGCGAGGACCGCTCGCTTGCAGCTATGGCAGCCGCGATCGTGGCCGAGCGCGGCGGAGACCGCGGACGCGCCCTGCAGGCCTACAAGGCCGCTCGCGCAGAGGACGGAACGTCCGAGGCCGCGCTCCGGGCGATCGCGTCGCTGGAGCAGGTCGACCTCGTGGCCGAGATGAATGCTTTCGCCGACGAGCTGGGCGAGGGCACGCGCGCGGCCGTTGCCCGGCTCGAAGCCGTGACCCTCGGCGAGGGGGTCCTCCCCGAGCCGACCCAGACGCACTTGCTCGAGACGGCCCACCGCGCCGCGCCTTCGCTCCCAATCGCCGGGTTCCTGGCCGAGAGGCTCGCGCGACGCTCGGGCGACGTCGACGAAGTGCTCCGATGGGTCCGGGACCGGCGGGCGCAGTCGACCGACCCGACCGAATCGGCGCTCGACGCGGTCCGCGAGGCCCTCCTCGTGGCGGATCGGGACCCGGCGCTCGCGGCCGAGAGGCTGCGGGAGGCGCACCTGGGCCGCCCTGGAGACGTCGCGCTCCGCGATCTCTACGAGCGGATGGCGGCCACCCCGCCGGGCGACCTGGCCGCCTGGCGCGAGGGACGCGCAGCGGACTCCATCGGTGACGCCCGCAAGCTGCTCTTCCTCGACGCCGCCTTCGAGTACGAGAGGAACGGTGACGAAGAGGCCGCCCTCCGGTGCGCCGAGCGCGCGGCAGGCCTCGACACCGCGCTCGGTCGCGTCGCGCGCGAGCGCGCCGAGCTGCGGACCGGTCGCGTCGCTCGCCTCGCCGACGAGCTCTTCTCCGAGGCCAAGAACGCCGACAATCCGCGGCGGCGCCGCGAGGCCTTCGAGCGCCTCGCCGACCTCGACTTCACCGCGCGGCACGATCCGGGGAGCGCGCTCCTCTGGCACCGCTCGATCTTCGAGGACCAGCCAGACTACAAGCCCAGCCTCCGGTACCTCGAGCAGCACCTCGTCGGGGAGGGCCGCGACGAAGAGCTCGAGCCCATCGCCAGCGGCATCGCGATCGCGCTCCGCGGGACGGGATCGCCCGAGAGCGTGGCCCACGCAGAGCTCGCGGCGCGCCTCCGCATGCGCGGCCCTGCCGGCGTCTGGGAGTCGACGCGGGAGATCGTGGAGGTCGCCGCGGCAGAACAGGAGCCCTCGTTGTGGGCCCTTCGCATGCTGCAGTCGCATGCACACACCGGCGGCGACGACGCGACCTTCCTCGCGGTCACCAAGCGCCTCGTCGATCGAACGTCGCGCCCGCTCGAGATCGCGACGCTGCTCGTCCGCGCGGCCGAAGCGGCCATGCGCGTCGGAAATACCGACGAAGCGCGCACGCTCCTCGAGCGCGCGATCGCCCAAGACCCGGCGGACATCGTGGCCTGGGAGCACCTCGTCGAAGCGCGACGGAGCGCGGGCGATCGTCGGGGCGCCGCCGAAGCCAGCGAGTCGGTGGCGCGAAGCAGCGTCATCGCCGAGCGCCAGGTCGCAGCCTGGTACGACGCCGGGAGCCTCTGGCAAGACGATGCGTCTCCCGCGATCGACGGGGGCGTGAACCCGGAGCGGAAGCCGGCCAGCGGTCCTGGCGTGCACCCTGCCACGCACAAGCAGGCCGACGACGACCGCGCGCTCGCCGCGCTCGAGGCGGCCGCCGCGATCGACGTCGCGTACAAGAACGTCTTCGATCGCCTGTCGCGCATCTACGCCGCCCGCAAGATGCAGCCCGAGCTCGCCGAGCTGCTCGAACGCCGCATGGATTGCGTGACGGATCCCAGCGAGCGGCTCGCCATCGAAGTGCAACGCGGTCGCGTACTCTTCGAGGCGGGCGACACCGCCGGGGCGCGCGAAGCTTACGAATCCGCCCTGTCGCAGCGGCCCGACGACGCTCAAGCCCTGGCGGCCCTCACCGATCTCTGCCTTGCCCAGGGCGACTGGGAGGTCGCCGAGCAGTGCTTGATCCGGCTGGCTCGCCTGCTCCCGACGCCCGCGGAGCAGCGGGTCGTCTACGCGCAGCTCGGCGAGCTCTACTCGCACCACCTCGTGAATCTGTCGCGCGCCGAGGTCGCGCTGAAAGAAGTGCTGAAGTGCGAGCCCAGCGACGTCGATACGGCGAGCAAGCTCGTGGACGTCTACAAGCGCCAGAACGACGCCCCGCGAGCCATCGAGCTTCAACTCGAGCTCGTGCTGAAGAGTCAGTCGCCCGAAGAGAAGCGCCAGCGCGTCATCGAGCTGGCGCTCATTCACGAAGAAACCGCGCATGACAACCGCAAGGCCGAGCAGACGCTCGAGGGCGCCCGGCGCGAGTTCCCTCAAGACGTGAGCCTCCTCCGGGCCGTCGCCGCCTTCTACACACGGCACCGCCAGGCGCCCGCGGTGAACATGCTCCTCGATCGAGCCGGCGCCGACGCCCGACGCGCGTTGACCGCGGGCAGGCTCACGCCCATCTCATTCGAAGTGCTGGCGGCCGTCTTCGAGCTGCGCGGCCAGACCGACGCCGCTCGCGTGAGTCAAGCAATGCTCGCGACGCTCGAAGGCAAGGCCGTGGAGCTGTCGGGAGCCGGGGTCGAGGCGGCGTTCGACACCGGCCTCGACGACCTCCTCGCCCCCGAGACCCTGACCCCCGCTCTGCGCAGCCTTCTCGCCAAGACCGGCGAGGCCCTCGACGCGGTCACGCCCGTCGACCTCCTGGCGCTTAAGGCCTCGCCGATCGCGGCCGACGGCCCCGTAGTGCGCCTGGTCACCAGGGCCGCTGCGGCCATTGGACTCGGGAACGTCAACCTCCTCTCGTCTGCGAAGCTCGGCCCCGTCTGCATTCCGGTCAGCTCCTCTCCGCCGACGATCGTCATGGGGCACGCGCTCGCCAACGACGAACGGATCGGTGCGTTCCTCGCTCTGCGCGCGCTCAAGCTGGTGCGAGCGAATGCGTCGGCCCTCGGCCGTACCGTGCCCGGCGAGCTCGGGGTGCTCGTCTCGGCGTGGCTCAAGTGCTTCAACCCCGACTGGCTGCCGCAGGGAATCAACGCCGCGGCCCTCGCCCCGGCCATGGCGCGCATCCAGGCGCGACTCCCGAGGAACCTGGGCGCCGACATCGGCGTCCTGGCCCTCGAAGTCGCCGGGAGCGTCGCGACACGGCAAGCGACCCTCGGGCCGGCGGCGCTCGCCTGGGCGAACCGCGTCTCGTTCCTCGCGCTCGGCGATCCGAACGCCGCGCTCGACGCGATCGCCTCGGCAGGATCTCCAGGAGCCGTCGGGGTCGCCGGCCCTGCGCGCGCGGCGCCGCGGGATCCGAAGGAGCGATCGGCCTGGGTCGCGCGCACCCCGGAAGCACGCGATCTCGTGGCGTTCGGCGTCACCGAAGCGTTCGCCGAAGCGCGTGCCCGGCTCGGCCTCGACCGGGTTCCCAACGGTTAGCCCGCTTGCGAAAAGAGGCCCGGGAAGCTAGGTCATCCGGCCCCTATGAGCAGCACCCCGCGTTCTTACGCTCTCCGGAACATCGCCATCGTGGCGCACGTCGACCACGGCAAGACGACTCTCGTCGACAAGATGCTCCTGCAGGCGGGGACGTTCCGCGCCAACGAGGTCATTCAAGACCGCGTGATGGACTCGAACGATCTCGAGCGGGAACGCGGCATCACCATCCTCGCGAAGAACACCAGCGTCCGGTGGCTGGAGACGAAGATCAACGTCATCGACACGCCGGGCCACTCCGACTTCGGGGGTGAGGTCGAGCGCACGCTCCTCATGGCCGACGCCGCGCTCCTCCTCGTGGACGCGGCCGAGGGTCCGCTGCCGCAGACGCGGTTCGTGCTCCGCAAGTGTCTCGAGCTCGGCTTCCCCGTCATCGTCGTCATCAACAAGATCGACCGCAGCGACGCGCGTCCCGAAGAGGTCCACGAAGAGGTCTTCGACCTCTTTTGCGACCTCGACGCGACCGACAAGCAGCTCGATTTTCCGCTCGTCTACGCCGTTGGCCGGCAGGGCATCGCGAAGCTCAAGCTCGAAGACCCGTCGACTTCCCTCGCCCCGTTGTTCGACCTGATCCTCGAGAAGGTCCCGCCGGCGCCGGGAGATCCCGAAGCGCCCCTCCAGATCCTCGTCAGCAACGTCGACCACGACGACTACCTCGGGCGCCTGGCGATCGGCCGCATCGTGGCCGGCACCGTGCGAGCGAACCAGACGGTCGGCGTCGTCAAAGACGGTCGCACTCTGAAGTCGACGGTGAAGGTGTTGACGACGTTCGAGGGGCTGAAGCGAACGCCCACCCTCGAGGCCCAGGCGGGCGAGATCATCGCGCTCGCGGGCATCGACGACGTCGACGTCGGCGACACCATCGTCGACACCAACCCGGGCTGGGAGACCCGGGCGCTCGAGCGCATCCTGGTCGAGCAGCCGACGATCAAGATGCGGATCGGTGTCAACACGTCGCCTTTCGCCGGCAAGAGCAAGCAGACGAAGTTCCTGACGAGCCGGCACCTCCGCGAGAGACTCCAAAAGGAGATCAAGCGCAACCTCGCCATCCGCGTCGAGGACTCCGATTCGCCCGACACCTTCATCGTCCTGGGCCGCGGCGAGCTCCAGCTCGCGATCCTCGTCGAAACGATGCGCCGCGAGGGGTTCGAGATGCAGCTCGGCAACCCCGAGGTCGTGACCAGCACCGTCGACGGCGTGCTCTGCGAGCCGATGGAGATGGTCGTGGTCGACGTCCCCGAGCAGTTCATCGGTATCGTCACCGAACGCCTCGGCGAGCGTCGCGGCCGCATGGTGAAGATGGCGAACCCGGGCTTCGGCCGCGCGCGTATCGAATACCGGGTACCGAGCCGCGGCATGATCGGGCTCCGCGGCGAGATCCTGACGGCCACGCGCGGCACGGCGCTGCTCAACTCCCTGTTCGACGGCTGGGAGCCCTGGGGCGGCCCGATGATGAAGCGCGCCACCGGCGCCATCGTCTCCGATCGCGTCGGTGTCGCAACGCCCTACGCTCTCAATCACCTGCAGGCGCGGGGCTCGTTCTTCCTGGCCCCAGGAGCGCCGGTCTACGAGGGGATGATCGTCGGCGAACACAATCGCCCGAACGACGCCGACGTGAACGTCATCAAGGAGAAGAAGCTCACGAACGTGCGTAACCACGGCAAGGACGACAACGTGATGCTCGCGCCCCCGCGGTTGCTCACGATCGAGACGGCTATGGAATGGATCGACGCCGACGAGCTCGTCGAAGTGACGCCTGAAGCCGTCCGCGTGCGCAAGGGGATCCTCGAGATCAACAAGCGACCACGCCGCACCGAGGCCATCGAGGACGCTCAGAGCGTGGAGTGATCCGGCGCGCCGAGCGCCGAGCGAGAAACCGTCGCCGCCGTGTTAGGCTCGTGAGGGAGTCAGGTCACGCGTGTTCGTTCGGAGGCCCGCCGTCCTCGCCGCCGCGCTCGCCGCGCTCGCGACCGTATCGCTGACGGCGGACCCCTGTCGGGCGTCGTCGGCCGACGAGCTCGTCCGGCAAGCGCGGGCCCACGAAGCGGCTCACGAAGACGACGTGGCGCTCCGGCGCTACACCGACGCGCTCGCGGTCGACCGGACGAGCGCGGAGGCGTGGATGGGGCTCGGCGCGCTCCGCCTGAAGCTCGGCGAACCCGAAGAGGCCGAGCGCGTCTACGACACGGCGCTCTCGGAGGTGCCGACGCTCCGCGTCGCCTTGCGAGGGCGCGCCCTGGCGCGGTGGACCCTCGGACGGCACGCCGACGCCGAGACCGACCTCGACACGTACGCGAGCGCCGAGGGCGACGCGGGGGCCCTTCGCGAACTCGCGGCGTGGTTCGGCGTCGATGGGCGGACCCCGGCCCAGCTCGCGACCTGGCGGCGGCTCCTCGCGCTCGCGCAAGGGGGCGACGACGCTCCTCTCGAGCGCGAGGCCCGGCGGATGGTCAGGGCGCTGGTGATTCTCGTCGACGGCGCCGATCCCGCGGCCTCGCCCGTAGCTCCCGACATGACGAGACGTTCGCTAGCGAAGATCGCCGCGCGAGGCGGTTGAGGCCGCTCCGAGGGGCGCCGGATGAGGAGCTAGACCCATGACCGCCCGGCTGGCGACGACGGTGGCGGACGCCTTCGGTTCGACGCCGCCGCGGCCGTCGAGGACCTCCTGCGCGGCCTGAACGACCGCGGTGCGCACCCGCGACAGCACGCGATCGCCGTTGCACAGGACGTGGAGCGGCTCGCGCACGTCCCACCCGACGACTGGGAGCTCGACGACCGCGCCGCTCTCCAGGTATCGCCGCGCCGCCATGAACGGGCCGAAGACGACGTTGTCCGTTCGGGACGCGAACTCGAGCCCCGCGCCGATGGTCTGGGCCTCGTGAGCGATCCACCGCTCTTCCGAAGAGAGGGGGCAGTCGTCATAGATGGCCACGAACCGCTCGCCCCCCATTTTCGCGGGGCCGATGAACGGCAGGGCGCGGACGCGCTCGGACGTCAGCGGCAGCGGCCCGAGCGACTCGGCGAACGCGGGCCGCGCGAACAGCGCCATTCGCAAGGTGCCGACGCTGTCGGTGGTCCACGCCGCGGGCCGATTCTCGATTCCACCCGGCGAGAGCGCCACGTCGAACACGTTCTCGGCCACGCGCGAGCGAAGGACCGCCGGCGCGAGTTCGAGGCCACGGACCCGGGTGCGCGGCAAGAGCGCCGCGACCGTCGGCAGTACGTTCGCAATGAGGTACGAGGGACCCGCCACGGTCAGTTCGAGGGCGGGCGCCTGATCGTCTCGCATTCCCGTGGTGGCCCGGAGCTCTTCGACGGCGTTGGCGATGCGCGGCAGCACGTGGCGACCGGCCGCCGTGGGCGCGACTCCCCGGGCTCCTCGCGACAAGAGGCGGACGCCGAAATGGCGCTCCAGCCGGGCCATCGCTTTGCTCACTTGCGAAGGCGTCACGCGCATTTCTCTGGCGGCGCCGGAAATAGAGCTGGTCCGCTGGACCGCAAGCAGGGTCAGCAGGTCAGCGAGACGAAGTTCGGGCAATCCAGACAAGCGCGGTTGGATACGGTGGACCGCGAACAAGGTTTCGGTGTTCGCGTTCGCTCCTGTGCTCTTTCCTCACCGGACAGCAAAGGCAGCGACCCCGAATCCCCCCGCGACCCAGATGACACCCCGGGGGTCATCGCAGGCCATCGCCACCGCGCGGCCGTCGGCGTCGGCGTCGTCTCGCGCCGCTCCCAGGCGGGCCACGACCGAGACACCCCCGGTCGAGTCCACCCTGACGAGACCCGTAGTGTCGTCGCCGTCGGAGTAGGTGGCGGCGATGAGAGTGCCGGCGTCGTCGACCATCGCCAGGGTGGTCACGCGGCCGTCCCAGCCAAAACGCTTCCACCCCCCGTCGGGTTGCCGAACGAATACGCCGGTCTTGGCCGGAGGCGACGTGACGAGGTAGGCGAGGCGACCACCCCGCGCGGTCATGGGCCCTGCCGGGCGCCCCCCGGTCGCCTGGATAGCCTCGCATGTGAACAAACCGTCAGGACGGCCCCTAACGAGCGTCGATGGCCGGCCCCCGTCGTCGACGGCGAGGGCGACGATTCCTGCGCCCTCGTCGCGACAGAGAGCGACCACCGCGCCCGGAATCGCGCACCGTTCGAGAGCAATTTTGCCTGCGGGGTCTCTTCGGACCGCGAGCAAGCTTCCCGTGCGGGTCCGCACCCATACGACGCCGGCGAGGAGCGACACATCGGCCGCCGTGATCCCCTCCGGGACGACGAGGAGCTCGAAACGAGCGCCGCCGTCCGTCGATAGAGCCACCCTCCCGCCATCGAGAACGGCGGCTACCGCGTCGCCGTCGGCCGCCAGTGCCGCGACCCGGTCGCCGTCGAGCCCCTCGGCGTTGAGGATCTGCCGACCGCCCTCCAGATCCAGCCGAACGAGCTGGTGGGCTCCCGCTTCGGTGCGACCCGCCACGAGAGCGCCGCGCGCCACGCATGCGAGCGCGGTGATCCCGCGCGTCAGGCCGATCCATGCGAGACCGAGCGGCGGCCCGACACGCGGCCAGGGCTCCGCGGCCCACGGAGCTCCGTGCGGCTCGTCTCCAGCGACGCGCTCGTCGAGCAGGGCTTCGTCGTCGTCCCTCGTCGGCTGATCGCGCTCGTCGTCCGCATCGAGGGCCGGGAGATCGGCCTCCCGGAGCTCTTCGTCGGCTCCGATTGGACCCTCTTCGGCGGCGTCGAGCACGGAGCGCTCGCCGCCTTCTCCGATCCCGAATTCTTCGTCGACGGCGGGCGCCTCTTCCTCGTCTTCGAGCGAAAGGCTCTCTTCGCCAGCATCGAGGAGCATGGGGTCGCCGAGATCGAGCTCGGGGGAATCGACCGACTCGTCGACCCAGCCCGACTCGGTCTCGTCGCCTTCGAGCTCGCTGAGGTCCGGCGGCTCGTCTTCGCCGGTGCTGTCGTCGAGGTTTCCGCCGACGCCCACGTTGCCGAGGTTGGAAAGTGTGCCAGCGTCGGTCGCCTCGGGATCGTCGATCTCGTCGAGATCATGCGACGTTTCGGGCTCGTCGCCGAGCGCGCCATCGATGGGCGGCAGGTCGTCGAGCTCGTCGTCTTCGTGCTCGGCCGGGCGCCTGGGCATCGTGGAGTGGAGTGCTACCGGCCTGCGCCTGCTTGTCAACGCGGCCAGCCGGCCCGGCGCACAAGGTGCGATAGAAATGGTCTTGAGACGTCCATGTGCCGAGCACACCCGCCTGGTCCCATCATGGTTTAGGCTCAGGTTCAGAGTGGAGGATTCCGGGATGCCGACGTCGACGCGCGAGAGCATGAGGCGCGAGCTGAGAGAGCTCGCCAAGATGGCCGAGACGATGGGCAAACCCAGCGCTGACGCCGCCTTCACCGAGGGCAACGTTCCCACCGAGTTTCCGCAGAGCGCGCTCGAGCGGCCCGTCACGCCCGCCAGCGCATCGCGCGTTTCGGTGCCGCCGATGGCAACACCGACGACGCCGCCGGTCTTCGACTACGCCGAGCCGAAGCGCTCCGGCAAGCGCACGGGCGCGATCGCCGTTCTGATCGGCGCGGGGCTCGCCATCGCGCTCGTCGGGGGAGCGGCGGTCGGAAAGTCGCTCGCGGGCAACACGACCGTCTCGACGCCGCCCGTCGATGTCCGTGGCGCGGCGGCGGCCATCGCGCCTCCGCCCGTGGCCGACCCGCCCGTGGCCGACCCGCCCGTTGCGGCCGCAGCGCCTTCGCCAGATCGGAAGAGCACACG
>OBLW0100000068.1_pt1 | contig 73544 bp, 65 predicted proteins | sample 1520161 | NCBI WGS metagenome assembly OBLW01 (sample SAMEA3539309, study PRJEB22396) | soil metagenome | biome: tundra; feature: field; material: soil | place: USA | collected 2010-05 | depth 0.15 m
ATGCGAGCTCCATGCGACGACGAGCACTCGCCTTTTACCGACGCCTTCGCAAAGATGGCATCAAGATTTCGTGTCGACGCTCGCGTGCCGCGGCCGGCGAGCGAGCCCCGCTAGGACGTCGAACGAATCGATTCCATAGCATTCCGATCACTTGCCTCGTCGTCCAGGCGCGGAGACCGCGGTCGAAGCGAGACGCGGGGTCAACAGAGCAGCGATGGAATGATCTTTCGGGCTTCAGAGCGAGCCGGCCGCGCTCTGCAGGAGCTCAGATGGATCGCCGCGCTGACCGACTCGTGAATAGTTGAGCACGCAAGAGCAGTTCACAATCGGACGCTTGATGCGCACCGGAGCATCGGACGCCGAGGGGGCAGCAGAAGCGCCGACGCTTTGGCCCCCGGCCGCGAAAGTCTACGCGAGCGTGTCGGCGTCGAGCATCGCGCATCGCGCGAGTCGCTGGCGAAACCGGGCCTCTCGGCCGGAGGCCCGACGATCACCCCGGCCTCTCGGACCTCGGTCTGTAACGAACAAAGAAGCACGTGCGACCGCGACGTTCACGGCACGCTGACAAACGTCGAGCTGGTTCCGCTCCACACAGGTGGGCATGCGGTTCACCGTCGTATCGGTGAAGTGTCGACTGGATGGGCGTCCGCGTAAGCGGCCGCCCGCGCGTACACCTGAATGCTCTCGGTGATGGTGGCCGCCTCGAGCGTGACGGCGAAGTTGCCGTCATCCGGCGTAACCCGGATGTCGAGCCACGCACCCGGGAGCCAGTAGGGATCGTTCGCGAGCTCCGCGAGGTCGGTTCTACCGAGGAGCTCCCGCGCGCTGTGGCATTGCAGGATTCGAGTCATCCGTTCGGCAGACATGCCCTCGGGAGGACGGATCAAGAGCTTCGCGCCGTTCGCGCGGCGCTCGATGCCGTCGTATCCAGTCGGCACATTCGAATAGATGGGTTCCGAGGCGATGACCTTGGTGGTCTCCAGAATCCGAGCGTCTTCGCGCGCATTCACGCCGGCGTCGCACTGTCGCTGCTCGACCTGGGCTGCCTTGACCGACGGGGGTGCGCTCGTAGCGCACCCCAGGGGGAAGCATGACGCCGCGCCCGCAATCACCATACAGAGGAACTTGTCCATGATCGGACCTCCTGGGGGGACGGTGCCAACAAGTTCCGTGCCACGTTTTATATATTCTTTATAACGGTGAAACCGCCGCGAAACCGCTGGAGCCGCGGGACCCGCCGGATCGTCGGTGCCACCTGCTCGGGGCGTTTCTGCGCCCTTGCACTCGCTCCCCCATCCTGGCTGTCCGCGTGAAGCCCGGCGCGGCGAATTCGAGGTTTCACGGCTCGGGCGACGGCTCCGGGAGCGGATCGGCCGAGGGCTCCGTCCGCACGGCGGGGAGAAAGAACGTGAACGACGCTCCCCCCTCGGGCCGGTTAACACATCCGATGCGTCCGTCGTGCGCCGCCAGAATCCCGCGGCAGATCGTCAGGCCCACGCCCATTCCGATCCCCGTCGACGCGGCGCGGTAGAATTTCTCGAAGATCCTCTCTTCCTGTCCCGGCGGTACTCCGGGTCCCCAGTCTGCGACTTCGACCTCGACCCCGCCCGTCACCGCGCGGGCGCGGATCGCGATGCGAGCGGCCGGCGGAGTGTACTTTGTGGCGTTCTCGACCAGGTTGAGGAAGACTTGCCCCAAGAGTATCGCGTCGAAGGGCGCGAAGCTCGCTTCGTCTTCGATGTCGACCTCGATGGGCCGATCCGCGAGCTGGTCTTCGAGGCGGCCGAGGGCGACCCCGATGACCTCCTCGAGCGGCTGCCACTCCTTGCGAACGCGAAGCGACCCCGCCTCGACGGACGTCATGTCGACGAGGTTCCGGACCAGACGGTCGAGGCGGCTCGCTTCGTCCGCGATCGTGATCAACTGTGCGCGACGGCGCGCGGGGTCGAGGCTCGATTCTCCCTCGAGCAACCCGGTCGCCGCGCCCTTGATCACGGCCAGCGGCGTTCGCAAGTCGTGGGACACGGAGCTGAGCAGCGCGTTGCGAAGGCGCTCTTTTTGGACTTCGACCTGCGCGTGCTCCGCCTCCTCGGCCAGCCGCATGCGGTCCATGGCCAGGCGTACCCGCCCCGCCGCTTCGCGTCGGATGCGTTCGGTCTGGCTGCTGATGACGATCGCGACGAACGCCATGATCAGGAAGGTCAGGTAGTGGCGGTGATCTTCGACTGTGAAACTCAGGTAGGGAGCCGTGAAGAAGAAATCAAGAGCCACGATGCTCAAGGCCGTTGCGGTCAACGACGCCACGTAGCCGAAGCCCACGGCCATGGCGACGACGCCAAGCAGGAACACCATGACGATGTCCGCCAACCTGCGGTCGAGGAACGTCCACGAGATCGCGGTCTCGATGGCGACGGTCGTGACGCTGGCGGCGAGTGCTCGCGCCCGGCCGCCCGTCCTCTGCGGCTCACCGTGCTTCGGGACGCGCTCCGGCGAGAGTTCGACCGACGGATCAGCCAAGCTTGAGCCGATACCCTCTGCCGGGAGCGCCCACCAGGTGTCGCGGGCGCTCCGGGTCACACTCGATCTTCTGCCGCACCTGGCGCACGAGCTTGCGCAGGTACTGCGCCTTCCGCGGGCGGCTGATCCCCCACACCACCGCCACAGTCTCGTCCTCCGAAAGCGCCCGTCCCTGGCTCTGGACCAGCGCGGCGATGAGCCGGCACTCCATCGGCGTCATGTGCATCTCCTGTTCGTCCACGAAGAGCCGCTGTCGGTTCCAGTCGAGGCGCAGGCGCGTTTGGCCCGCCTCCTGGGTCACGCTGGCGTCCCTCGAGCGCGGGAGCCGCGCATCAGCCAGGCCCGTGTCAGCGAGACCCGGTCGGTCGAGCTCAGAGAATCCAGCACACACTCGCTGGCGCTCGCGTCAATCAGGACCGCGCGCTCTCCAGCGCGCCTCAGCACGACGAGGATGGGCGCCGCCGAGCCGACGCGGAGGCGTCGTACGATTCCAACCCCATCGATCCCCGGTTCGCTCAGGTCGACCCATACGAGGCGCGCCCCGTGCGCGAGACCGCGACGACTCGCCCCGATGGCGAGCCCCAGCCGAACGCAGCGGAAGCCGTCGGCAGCAAGGGCCGCAACGAGCGACCGCTGCGCCGGGGAATCGTCTGCGACGACGAGCACCAAGGGTTGAACGGTGCCGTTGACCATCCACGAAGACGGGGCGCGAGCAAGCATGGGTCTCCCGGCGCTCGAGGCGTTCGCGGAGTTGATGTACCGCGGCCGCCAATCAAAAGGACGTAAATTCAAGCGCTTTCGGCCGGTCCGCCCCGAGCGAAGGGTGCGCGAGCAGATCTCCTCCGCGCCGTAGCTCTCGGGGTCGCGCGACCTTGCAGTCCTCCGGCGACGTCTGGGCGAATTGTCGCAATGTCGTAATTTACGTCTTCGATATGCAGAAGGAGTCGTATTTTGCGAATTCTTTAGACGAAAACGACTACCTCGATGACGGACGCGACCTTCGAAAGCGAGCGGCAGTTGAACGCCATGCAAATCGGTTCCGCGTATTCGAGCCCTCGGCCGCACGTAACAGGCCCCACGGCCCCGGCGGCCGTTGCGCCGCTGATCCTCGTCGTCGAAGACGACAGGCGGATGCTCACGTACCTGCGTACGACGCTCACGGACCAGCATCTCCGCGTCGTCGAGACGGAGACGGGCGCCGAGGCTCTCACCCTGGCCTCTGCGCACAACCCCGATCTCGTGGTCCTCGATTTCTCTCTACCCGACACGGACGGGGTTCAGATCACGACGAAGCTGCGCGAGTGGACGGGGGCGCCCATCCTGCTGCTGTCGGCGCGCGCCGAGGAGTTCGACAAGGTGGCGGCCCTCGACGCCGGCGCCAACGACTACCTGACGAAGCCGTTCGGCAGCGGCGAGCTCCTCGCTCGAATTCGCGTATGGCTGCGGCACACGCAGAGGCAGCCTGGGAACTCGCTGCAGCCGACCCTCGACGTGGGTCCGCTGCGCATCGACTTCGACAAGCGTCTCGCGTTCCTCGCCGGGCGAGAGGTTCGCCTCACGCCGACGCAGTACAAGCTCTTCGCCACGATGATGCGCAACGCGGGGAAAGTCCTGACTCACGAACAGATCCTGCTCGCCGTGTGGGGGCTGGCCTACACCCGAGAGACCCAGTACCTCCGCGTGTACATGGGGCAGCTCCGCCAGAAGTTCGAAGACGATCCCGCCCGGCCGCGGTACCTTCTCACGGAGCCCGGAATCGGATACCGCCTTCGTCCGGAACGCTGAGATCATTGGCGCGCCGTTGCGAAGCTACGCGCGCGACTCAGGACGCGCTGCGCGTCATCGAAGTTCTTCACCAGAACCGCGGCAACGAACCCATCACCGGTCGAGTCGACGTCGATGTCGAGCCAGGCTCCCGGAAGGACATAGGGGTCGTCGGGCGCCGCCGCACCCTCGCCCAGCGTCACCCGCGCCTGATGGCACTCCAGCGAGCGCTGGAGCGATTCGGCGGAGAGATGGGGGCCGGGCCGGAGCTGTAGTCGCGCGCCCCGGAGACGGATGGCCCGGTCGTTGCCCGATGGAACCGTGGAGTATGCCGCGTCCACGTGCTCGATGAGCGAGGGCGAAGCGGCGTCCGCGGTCTGCAGCGCGGATTGGCCCGCACATCGGGCCTCCATCGCGCGAGCATGATCCGCCGGCGTTCGCGCGTCCGGCAAGAGCGGAAACCATCCACCGCATGCGGCGACCAGCACCAAGATGAGGGAAAGACTTCGGCGCATGAGAGCACTCCTTATCGATATTCCGGCGTTCCAACACTGACTCTTCGCGGCGCCGGTCCAAGGTAAGCGAATCCGCGCGACGCGGCGCCAGAACGTATGAAGTTTTTATGCAGCCGCCGGCGACATTTACATCTCGATTACGCGCTCCGTGAGTAGATTGACCTCGCTGGCACAAGGCGTCGTACCGCCCAGTGAGCGGCGCCGCGACGCTCCGGTAATGAGCCAAATAATTCAAGAATGTTTCGCCGGAGTATTCGCCGTGATCGTCCCCGCCCCCGAAGATAAACGCCAGACGTTTTCGTCACACTCGGCAGTAACATTTACGCACTTTTTACATGGGCGAACTCTAGAGTGGGCGCAAGTTGGGTGGTGGACGAGCATGTCGGTCGCGCATTCTGATCAAATCGGTCGTTTCCACGAGTCACCATGGCGGGTCGCGCCGGACGGTGCCGACACCGCCTAGATAACTCCATACTCGTCTCGAGCCACAGGAAAGACGCCGCGAGACGCCCGGCGGCACAGCGGGAGCTTTTGTCTATTCGCACCATAGCAGGAGTCAAAGTCCATGAATCGGTTCCAATTGATGCGCGCCCGATGCGTTTGGCTGGGTGCATTCGCGGCTGGCGTGGCGACGGAGAGCCTCGCCCTCGCCCAGACAACGCCGCAGACGGAGCAAGCTCCGCCGGCGGCCCTTCCACCCCCTTCGGCGTCTGCCGCGCCGGCGCCCCCGCCGGCCCCTGAGCCGACTGCCGCGCCCGCGTCACCCGTGATGCCCGCGACGCCGCCGGCGGCTCCGACCGTGGAGGCTCACGCGCCGAGCAACGCGCCCGAGAAGGCGAGCGACCCGTTCGCCTTCGGCGACTTCACCTGGCTCAACGGAACCAACCGGCAGACGAAGGCGCTGCTCGACTCGCCCATCTTCACCGGGAGCGTCTTGCTCGACGTGAACTACACGGCGTCCGGCCAGAACCCCATTGACAACACCGTCATCGGCTCGACTTCGCTCTCTCGCAACAACGAGTTCACTCTCGCCTTCCTCGGCTTCGGGGGCGACTTTCACTACGAACATGCGCGGGCGCGCCTGATGACGCAATTCGGCGTCCGTTCGGTGCTCGTACCGCGCAACGACTTCAGCACGTACCACGGCCAGTTCGACCTTCAGAACGCGCTCCGTTACGTCAGCGAGGCCAACGGCGGCTACCACTGGGACGTTCTCCACGGCATCAATCTGGATGCCGGCATCTTCATGTCGTACGTGGGTCTCTTCTCGTACGACGCCTTCGAGAACTGGATGTACTTGCCGTCGTTCACCTCGGACAACACGCCCTGGTTCTTCAACGGCATGCGCCTCCAGATCTTTCCGACCGATACCCTCAAGATCGAGCCGTGGCTCATCAACGGGTGGCAGACGTACGGCAAGTTCAACGAGATGCCTGGCTTCGGCGCGCAGGTCCTGTTCCGACCCACCGAGTGGTTGTCGGTGCTCTCGAACGACTACTGGGGCTTCGACGCTCAGGACCTGCCAGGCCTCAACCGGTGGCACAGCGACAACAGCGTGACGGTCAGCTATTACCACAATCCCAAGGGCGTCCTCACGCGCCTCGCCTCGTCGTACACCTTCGACATCGGCGGCGAGTTCGGTGACGGCGTCTCCTTCGGCGGCAGCGCGGCGGAGGGGCATTGCTCGGTCGCCACGCCGTGCCCGGCACGCTTCATCAGCGGAATGATGTATCACCGGGCGTGGTTCGGCGACCAGTTCGCGTTCACCGGGGGCGCAGGGTTCATGTCCAACCCGAGTCGCTATCTCGTGCTGGCTCCGACCGGAAACGCCTCGGGCGTTCCGCAGCCCGAGAGCACCCAGGGCATTCAGTACGTTCCGCCGACCTCGGGATACGACATGAACTTCGGGTCGCACTTCAACGCGTGGGACTTCGAGTTCGGGATCCAGTACATGCCCATCGAGCAGTTCACGTTCGACCTGGAGTTCAACCACCGGCAGGCGGACACACCGTATTTCGCGGGCCACGGCGGCGTGACCTCGCCCGACGGCTACATCACGACCACGGCCCCCGCCGGCTGGAGGCCCGACCTCGTCAAGTCGGACGACAGGATCATCGCTGCATGGCTGGTGCGCTTCTAAAGCGTCGGATCTTCGGAGCATGACATGAAGACTTCAATATTCGAGAAAGAGAACCCCATGTTTGTGCGCGCGTTCGTCGTCCTCGGGACGTTCCTCGCGGTAGTGTCCCTGGCCGGAGAAGCCTGCATCGGCGGCGTCAGCAACACCGACATCTCGGAGGGCGATCGCTGCAATCCCAGCGACAGTCACAACGATTGCGCCAGTGGTCTTGTCTGTACCGGGCAGGGCGGCTCTCCGACGATTCCTTTCTGCCCCGAGAACTATTGCTGCTCGGTAGACGGCAACGGCAACATCAACAGCACGGTGCCGAACTGCCAGCCGGGCTGCAACGGAGGCGCGGCTTCGATTTGCCACGCGAACTCGGATCCGGGCGCGTGCGCGCTGGCGGGGGGCGCGTCGCTAGAGGTCGCGATGGCGATGGACTCGGACGGCGGGGCGAGTCCATCGAGCGATGCTGCGCCCGGGGATTCCGCGCTCACCGAGGGTGGCGACTGACGAACGTTGGAATCTATTCTGCAGCGAGCTTCCGGATCCGTTCCGGATCCACACCGTGGTGCCAGTCCCATCCCTTGCACACGGTGGCCGGCAGGAGCCGCCCGACTCGGGCGGCGAACGCCGTTTCGGCCTCGTCGATACTGTCTCCGGAATACTGCATGTCGATGAACGCGACCGAGCGGCGCTGGGCAATCGAAAAGAGCGAGGCCGAGAGCTGAAGAACGCTGCGGTCCTCGCCGCCCGGGCGCTTGCGCGGCGTGAACGCCGCGAATCCCGCGGTGCCCTTGCTCCCCGTCGGGCTGGGCGCCGATCCCGCCGGCGTGTTCACGACCGAGGTCTTCTCTTCCTGGACGGGTAGACCGCCGGCTTCCACGAGGACCAGAATCAGGTCACCTTCGGCGGCCGACGCGAGCTGCGCCAGCAAGTCGTCCGTGGGTCCGTTCGTTCGAGCGTACTCCTCGATCGCCTTGAATAGCGGCTCATCGGCGAGCGGATCGCCGAGCGCAATGGCGCAGTCTGGTCGTCCGAGGACGGGGGCGAGGCGCGGGCGAAGCCCGCTCCAGGCCTCGGAGCTCATCTGGCCGTCCTTGTAGACGCCGAACACCGAGACCGCGTGGCCCGACGGAGTGAAGTCCGGTGCCACCTTGGCCTCCCACTGGACCGTCGGACTGCAAGCGAACGTGACGACGGAGAGCGTCAAAACGGAAGCGATGCTCAACCGATTCACGGCTCCGATATACGCGAGGCGCCCTCGGTGGTCCAGTCGCCGCGCGCGCTGACCCCGATATGCACATTCAAACGAATGCGGGTCGCGTGCGCGAAGCGGGTGGGACGAGCGGCACAATCGCGCTCGACGACCTCCTTCTACCTACGGCGAACTGAGTTCGGCGTGCGACTCCGGAGCGACCGGGGGTATGGCGATCCGGACGGCCCTGGGCAACATGGGTACGACCAGCGTCTGCATCGTTCGGCGCACGATGGTCCTGGTCTGCCGAGGGAGGGCGACAACGACGCAGCCGTTGTAAACCCCCGCCATGGCCCGCCCCGTGACTATGTTGGCGACGCTCTCACCTGCGTCCACGAGGAGACGGCGATACGCCTCGCCGAATCCATCCATTCGCCGATCCACCAGCTCGTCCAAAGCTTCGCACGTGAGGTCGCGTGCTCCGATGCCGACGCCGCCGATGAGGAGGATGGCGTCGGCCTCGTTGCTGCCGCCGATGCTCAACACCAGCTCGTGGATGAACGCTTTTTCGCGGTTGACCGTGACCATCCTCTCGACGACGAAGCCTGCGGCGCGCACGGAGTCGACGACGACTTGGGTGACGTCCTCCTTCACGCTCGCGCGCGCTGCGGCCACCGTCGCGACAACACAACGCAGAGGGCGAACGCCCGCTCCACTCTTCTTGAGCATTCGCCTACGTTAACCCCGCTTTCGCGGGCGCGCATCCCCGAAATAGTAACGTGAAGTCGAAATTCGCGAGAGCATGCAAAGGAAATATAAAGAAACCAAGAAATGAGTCTGGAATGTATCATGATCGAGTTAGCGTCCCTGTCCGCCGACTGTATCCGGCGAATGGACGTGCTCGATTTTGCGATCGAGGCACGCCTATTGATTGCCATTTTATGGCAAGCAGCGCTCAGGGCCGCAGCCATGCGGCGAGGGTGACCCGGTCGATGGACGCGTGGATCTTGTCGCGAACGTACGCGGCGAGCGGCTCGGCGGCGTCGAGCGAGTCGTCGAGGGATCCACGAAGGATCGTCCGGCGCGGTGGCTCCGGATCACCCTCCAGCTCTATCTCTTGCACTTCCCGTACGTCGAGCAGTGCGATGGGCGTGACACACAACCAGGAGGTGCAAGTCGATTCCGTGAGCGTCGACGGGCCCGTTCGACGACGAGGAAAAGTGCTCTCAGGGGCCGGGGATGACGAGCTCGTTGGGGTTGTCGTAGCGCCAGATGCGCTTAATCTTGCCGTCGACGATCTCGTCGACGTCGACGTTGTGCTTCTTCACGACGCGGTCGCGCTGGAGCGGGACCCAGCCGATCGGTCCGATCTGCTCGCCCGCCAGCGAGTACTCGACGATCGCGAACGAGCCGCCGGACCACCCGTTCTGGACGGTGGCGTCGAGCTGCGCGATCGACTTGTGCATCGCCTTGAAGTAGGCGGTCTGCCCGTCCTTGCCCCGCGTCGGGTCGGCGCGCTCGAGGGTGTGGAGCTCGACGTCGTCGGCCATCTGCGCGGCGTACGCGCCCTCGACGTTGTTCTCGAGGGCGTCGAGCGCGGTTCGGACGGTCGCGACGAGATCCGGCGCTTGCGGCGAAGCGTCGACCACCTGCGTCGGCTCCGTGGGAAGCGTGGGAGCCGGAACACCGGCAAGCTCCTTCGGCCCCGCGCCGAGGAGGGCCTTCGCGGCGGCCACGTCGAAGGTGACGTGCGCGTCGGCGACGGTGCCGTCGTCGTTGGTCCAGAGGAGGGCAATCCCCTTGATGGCGATCGGCTTGTGGGTCGCGGGCACGCCCAGCCAGTCGCTGTTCTGAAGTCCCATCATCGTCCACTCGACGGTCTGCTCGCCGGCCGTCCGCCAGACGCGGCCGGCGACGAAGTGACGCTGATCGAGCGCACCGAAGAGCGCCGTGTGCAGGCGAACGACGCCCTCGCGATCATGCGCGTCGGCCATGCCGGGAAACGACGAACGCCCGTCGGCGTCGAAGAGCGGCCCGAGGCGCACGAAGGCGGGAGAGCCGAGGGCCGTCATGTAGTCGAGCGCGAGGGTGGCCTCCTTGGCGGCGGGTCCCGTCGCTGGACCCGCATCGGGCGGCGTGCGCTGGAACGCCTGCCAATCGACCGGAGGCGGAGGGGGACGCGCCACGTTCTCGCCCGAGCACGCCATCACGAGCGGCAAGAGCCATGGTGCCGCGGCGGCGAGCCTCGCGATGGACTTCACGGCTCGCACGCCAGCGCAGCGAGGGAGGTCGGGGCAGGGCGATGCGCTGGTCTCTCGGTGTGGTGGCGAGCCCGTCTCGAGCTTCGGAAGCTTCATCGAGAGCGCCCCCTGGCAAGGTCCGTGCGAGCGCGGCGGGTCCATGCCCTCGATGTTCACGGACGCTTCGAGCCGTCCCCGGCCACCCTTCCCCCGCGTCGAGGCCGGCGTCGACTGGGGCGTTGCGCCCGCCTGAGAGATGGCCCGCGGGTTCGCCCGCCCCAACGCGGAGATCGTCACCCGATGATGACAACAGGCCAAACTAAGGATGGGCTTTTATACCTGCTTATGAGCATGAAGCCTCGACCCTGATCGCGTCGGGTGAGTTCCGTCGCCTTCCTTTCCAGCGAGTGGGCAGGGCGCCCGTTTCCATGTTTCCACGAGGTCAAGCGAGAGGCTCGAAGCGGCGTAGTTGCGGTTCGATAGGTTGGTCCCCGGCATGCTCTCCCCCTGGTTCGACAGTTGCTCTGCCGCGATGGTATCGGCGATGGCGATGGCGACGGCAAGACGAATGAGATCCTCGTGTGCGCCCCTCCTTCGTCTCGTCGCGCTCCTCCTCGGCTCCGCCGTCGTCGGTGTCGTGGCCCCCGAGCGTGAGGCTCGGGCCGATGGTGTCGTGCCCCCGGCCACCGACCTCCCTGCGCTCCTCTCGCTCGACGACGCCCTCAAGATCTTCCGGTCCCGGGGGCTCGATCTCCTGATCGCGGAGGCCGCGGTCAAGTCGGCCGAGGGCGATATCGGCGTCGCAGGCGCGGTCCCGAACCCCGTGGTCAGTGGCGCTTATGGCCGCGTCTTCAACTACGACCCGACCGGCTGCTCCGAGTGCTCGGCCAACGTCTGGCAGGTCGGCCTCTCGGACTCGGCCGCGATCGAAAACTCGCTGTCGGGCAAGCGTGGGCTGCGCTTGAAGGTCACGAAGAACGCCCTGGCTGCCGCGAAGCTCTCTCGAGTCGACGCCCAGCGAACGCTCGAATTTCAGATCAAGTCGGCCTACCTGCAGGTCGCGCAGGCGGTGCTCGCGTACCGCTTCGCCAAGGAGGTCACGGACGCTGCAGCCAAGACGCTCACCGTGTTCCAGGCGCGCTACAGCAGCGGCGCGATCAACGAGGGCGACCTCGCGCGGATCGAGACCCAGAAGCTCGAGTCGGATCAGGCGTTCGACAGCGCGGTCGAGGCCGCGCGCCAGGCGCGCGTGGCGCTCGCGTTCCTCATCGGCGTGCGCGGCCCGGTGCCCGACTTCGACGTCGACACCGCGATCCTCACCTACACGGTGCCGCCGCCGCTCGCCGACGCGACGGAAGACGGCCTGCTCCACTCGGCGTTCGAGCGTCGTCCCGACCTCATCGCGACGGGATACCAGAAGGCCTCGGCCGAGGCGGCCATCGCCCTGGCACGCCGGCAGCGCTTTCCTGACATCTCGCTTTCTGTGAATTACGCGCAGACAGGGACCGGTGGGTCGGCGATCCAGCCGCCGACGCTGACGTTCGGCGTCTCGGCGCCGCTGCCGGTCTTTTATCAGCAGCAGGGCGAGGTCAAGAAGGCCGAGGCGGCCTACGACACGAACGCGCTCGGGCAAGCCAAGGCGACGGCGCAGGTCGTCAGCGACGTCGCGAGCGGCTACTCCGCTTATCTCGGGGCGAAGCGGCTCGTTCAACGCATGGAGACAGGCGGACTCCTCAAGAGCGCGAAGACCGCGCGAGACATCACGCGGTTGCAGTTCGACAAGGGCGCCGCAAATTTGACGGACTTTCTCGACGCGCAGCGCGCGTATATCGCGACGAACGTGGAATACATCCAGGATGTGACGAACTACTGGACTGCCGTGTTCCAGCTCGAGCAGGCGGTTGGAATGGTTCTCCATTGATGAACGTGCATAGATCGTGGGGAGCATCGTGGCGAGCGCTCGCGCTGGCCGCGCTGGTGGCTGCGGCGGCGTCGTGCCACAAGCCGGAGGCGTCCGAGCCGCAAGGTCCGCAGCCGCCGCCGGGTCAGGTCTGGCTCACCGCGCAGCAGGTGAAGGACGCGAAGATCGAGGTGCAGACGGTCGCCGAGCAAGACGTCGACGACACGATCCTCACGAGCGGTCGCGTCGCTCTCGAAGACCTCAAGTCGGCCCACGTCTTCACGCCGGTCACCGGCCGCGTCGTGAAGATCGAAGCCCAGCTCGGCCAGCGCGTGAAGAGGGGCGATCCGCTGGCGGTCATCGAGTCGCCAGACATCGGCAACGCCGTCAGCGACGTGCACAAGGCGCAGGCCGACGTCATCGCCGCCGAGCACGACTTCAAGCGCAAGAAGGAGCTCTTCGAAGAGAAGGCCGGGTCCGCCGCCGACCAGGAAGCCGCGGAAGACACCTGGCGCAAGACCAAGGCCGAGGTCGAGCGCGCGAGCCAGAAGGCGTTCCTCTTGCGGGCGGGCAACGTCGACAGCGTCACGCAGACCTTCACGCTCACGTCGCCAATCGATGGCGAGATCTTGCTGATGAACATCAACCCCGGCGCCGAGGTGCAGGGGCAGTACACGGGCGGCGCGACGCAGGAGCTCTTCACGATCGGCGAGATCGACAAGGTCTGGGTCATCGGCGACCTCTACGAGATGGATCTGGCGCGCGTGCAGGTCGGCGCGCCCGCCCAGGTCACCACGGTCGCCTACAAGGACAAGTCGTTCTCGGGCAAGGTCGACTGGGTGAGCGGCATGCTCGACCCGACCTCGCGCACGGCCAGGATCCGATGCACCTTCGACAACCCCGACCGCCTGCTCCGCCCCGAGATGTACGCGACCGTTCGGATCTCGGTCGAGCAGAAGAAGGCGCTGGCCATCCCGCGCAACGCCCTCCTCCGGCTGGGTGAATACAAGGTCGTCTTCGTCGAGATCGGCGAAGACAAGGGCCTCATCCAGTTCGAGCGCCTGCCCGTCGACGTCGACGAAGGCGAATCGAGCCCGTGGCTCGAAGTGAAGCACGGCCTCGATGCCGGCCAGAAGATCGTCATCAGCGGCGCAATCCTCCTGTCGCAGAAGCTCTGAAACCGCGGCACGTACCATCATGATTCAAAAGATCGTCGCCGCGGCCCTCCGGATGCCGCTCATGGTGTTCGCGGCGGCTGCGCTGCTCATCGTCGTCGGCCTGCTCGCCTACAAGGAGCTCGACATCGAGGCGTACCCGAACCCGGTGCCGCCGCTGGTCGAGATCATCACGCAGCCGCCGGGATGGAGCGCCGAGGAGACCGAGCGGTACGTCACGGTGCCTCTCGAGATCGGCCTTTCGGGCATGCCCGGCCTCGAGCACATCCGCTCGCAGAGCCTCTTCGCGCTTTCCGACGTGAAGTGTTACTTCGACTGGAACACTGCGTACCTCGTCGCGAAGCAAGAGGTCATCAACCGCATCCAGTTCGTGTCGCTGCCGACGGGGCTCCAGGCGGAGCTCTCGCCCTGGAACGCGATTGGTGAGGTCTACCGGTACCGCGTCGTCGGCAAGGGCTACACGCTCAAGGACCTGAAGACGGCCGAGGACTGGATTCTCGAGCGCCAGTTCAAGACCGTCCAGGGCGTCATTGACGTGACGAGCTACGGCGGCGAGACCAAGCAGTACCACGTCGAGGTCGATCCCTTTCGCCTGCGCGGCAACAACGCGACCCTCGCCCAGGTCACGAACGCCATCCAGAACGCGAACGAGAACGTCGGCGGCGACCGCCTCTTCATGGGCGAGCAGAGCTACGACGTGCGCGGCATCGGCCTTCTCGGCTCGCGCAACGCGGCGCAGCGGGACATCGAGAACATCGTCGTCTCGGAGCAGAAGGGGACGCCCGTTCGCATTCGCGACGTGGCGGACGTCGACATCGGCCACGCGCCTCGGCTGGGCCTCGTCGGCTACGACGGCGAACCCGACGTCGTCCAGGGCATCGTCCTCATGCGGTACGGCGGTGAGACGCAGCCGACGCTCGAGGGCATCCACGCCAAGGTCGACTACATCCGGCTGAACCACATCCTGCCGCCGGGGATGGACATCCAGCCGTATTACGACCGCGGCGCGCTGGTGAAGCTGACGACCCACACGGTCATCGAGAACCTGCTCGTCGGGATGGGCCTCGTCACGGCGATCCTCTTCATCTTCCTCGGGCACGTGCGCGCCGCGCTCATCACGGCGATCAACATCCCGCTCGCACTCCTCATCGCGTTCTGCGGCCTTGTCGGCACGAAGACCTCGGCGAACTTGATCTCGCTCGGCGCGGTCGACTTCGGAATTGTCGTCGACTCGACTGTCATCATGATGGAGAACATCTTCCGTCACCTTGGTCCCCACGGAAAAGGGACGATGACCGAGCGCATCCAGCTCAGCGCTCGCGAGGTCGCGACGCCGATCACGTTCTCGACCCTCATCATCGGGGTCGCGTTCCTGCCGCTCTTCACGATGACGGGCGTCTCGGGCGTCATCTTCGCGCCGATGGCGAAGACGTATGCGTTCGCGATCGGCGGCGCGATCGTGCTCGCCCTGACGTTCACGCCCGTCTTGGCGTCGAAGGTCATCCCGGCGCAGGAAGAAGAAAAAGAGAGCGCCGTCATGCGCGGTCTCGCGCACGTCTATAACCCCATGTTCGCGTGGGTCGTGAAGCGCGCGAACTGGGTCGCGCCGCTTGCGCTCATCCCGATCATCGCGACGGCGACGCTCTTCCCGGTGCTCGGTCGCGAGTTCATGCCGAAGCTCGAAGAGGGCAACTTCTGGATCCGCGCGACGTTGCCGCTCTCGATCTCGCTCGACCAGTCGGCCAAGTACGTCGGCAGAATGCGCGCGATCGTCCGCGGCTGCCCCGCCGACGAGATCACGCCCTGCGACGAAGAGCACCGCAAGCACCCGGAAGTGACGGCCGTGGTCTCGCAGCTCGGCAGGCCCGACGACGGGACCGACGTGTCGGGCTTCTACAACATCGAGCTCTTCGCGCCGCTCGAGCCCTTCGACGAGTGGCCGCGCGGCGAGACCAAGGACAAGCTCACCGACGAGTTGAACAAGGAGCTCACCGAGGCCTTCCCCGGCGCCGTCTTCAATTTCTCGCAGATGATCAGCGACAACGTCGAAGAGGCCGTCAGCGGCGTCAAGGGCGAGAACTCGGTCAAGGTGTTCGGTAACGATCTCGAGAGCAACGAGAAGATCGCGAACGCCATCGTCGACGTCATGGGCAAGGTCCCGGGCATCAAGGATCTCGGCTCGTTCCAGTCGATGGGCCAGCCGAACATCAAGATCACGCCCCTCCGCGACGTCGACGCGCGCTACGGCCTCAACACCGGCGACGTCGATGCGGTCGTCCAGGCCGCCATCGGCGGACAGGCGCAGACCGTGGTGTACGAGGGCGAGAAGCGCTTCGACCTGACCGTGCGCTGGAAGCCTCAGTACCGTCTGAGCCTCGAGGCCATTCGCGAGACGACCGTATCGACGCCCGACGGCGCGCAGGTGCCGCTCGGACAGCTCGCGGACATCCAGATCGTCGACGGACCGGCGATCATCTACCGGGAGGACGCCCGCCGGTACTCGCCTGTGAAGTTCAGCGTGCGCGGGCGTGACCTCGTCAGCACGATCACCGAGGCCCAGTCCAGCATCGAGCGAGAGATCCCGCAGTGCGACAAGGCGCCGAGCGGCACGAAGTTGTGCCGCCCTTACGACACGCGGCTCGAGTGGGGCGGCGAGATCAACCAGCTCCACGAGGCCGAAGGTCGGCTCGTCATCATCATCCCGCTGACCATCCTGCTCATCACGTTCCTGACGTACAGCGCGGTCAAGACCTGGATCGACACCGCGCTCGTTCTCATGAACATCCCGGTGGCCTGCACGGGCGGGGTGCTCGCGCTCCTCATCACGCAGGTAAACTTCTCGGTGTCGGCCGCCATGGGGTTCATCTCGATCTTCGGCATCGCGATCCAGGATGCGATCCTCGTGGTCACCTATTTCCAGCGCCTCAGGGGCTCGGAAGGGCACTCGATCGAGCGCGCGGCGCAAGAGGCGGCCGAGAAGCGACTGCGCCCGTGCCTGATGACGACGCTCGTCGCGATGATCGGCCTCTTCCCGGCGGCCGTGTCGAACGGGATCGGAGCGCAGACGCAGAAGCCGCTCGCCATCGTGGTCATCGGGGGCGCCATGACGCTCGCGATCGTGGCCCGTATCATCCAGCCGCCACTCCTGGTCGTCGCGCACCGCTGGCTCGAGAAACATGGGGGCGGCACGACGGGAGAGCTCGACCACCCGGACGGCAGCCTCGAGCCGGAAGACCTCGTCCAGGTGTGAATCCGAAGGACTCGTACTTGAACGTCGATGCCGTTCTCGAGGCCGTTCGACGCACCGGCGCCGGCGCCGTTCACCCTGGATACGGCTTTCTGAGCGAGAGGTCGGGCTTTGCGCAGGGTCGCGTTCGCCGACGCGCGCGTGTATCTCGAGCGCTACGTCGACCAGCCCTGTCACATCGAGGTGCAGGCCTTTTGCGACGCTCAAGGCGGGGCGTACGCCCTGGGCGAACGCGAGTGCCGCGTCCAGCGCCGGCACCAGAAGATCGTCGAAGAGACGCCGTCGCCGGCCGCCTTCTTCACGGACGACGCGGGCGAAGCGCGCCGTCGCGAGCTGCACGCCGTGGCATTGCGCGTCGTGAAGAGCGTCGGGTATCTCGGCGCGGGGACGTGCGAGTTCATCGCCGACGCGCGGGGCGATCTCTTCTTTCTCGAAGTGAACGCCCGCCTGCAGGTCGAACACCCCGTGACGGAGATGGTGACCGGGCTCGAGCTCCAGCTCCATGTGGCAGCGGGCGAGTCGCTGCCGGATCCCTCCAAGGTCGTGCGAACGGGACACGCCGTCGAAGCGCGCGTGTACGCGGAAGACCCGAGCAAGGGCTTCATTCCGTCACAACCACCTAACCAGACTATAGAACTCGCTGCGTAAAAACGGTGTAAATTGACGCGGTCGATTGATAAATATGGAAATGGATGTGCCGACGCCCGACGGTCGCGGCCGACACCGTGTCACGCGCTTCGAGGCGAAACGTGGCCAGCGACGAATGGTATTGTCCTAAATACGAAGGCTCGATTCGTCAGCAAATCGTCAACGTCGAGTGTTCGGTCAACCCTCGCGAAGCCGATATCCGATGCCTGGCTCCGTGACGAAGTACCGGGGTCGCGCGGGATCCGCCTCGAGCTTCTGCCGGAGCTGTCCCATGTACACCCGGAGATACTGGGTCTCGCGCGTGTATGCCGGTCCCCACACGGCGAAGAGGATCTGTTCGTGCGTGAGGACCTTGCCGGCGTTGCGCATCATCGTCGCCAGGAGCTTGTATTGCGTCGGCGTCAGCCGGACCTCCCGCCCCGCGACGGAGGCCACGCGCCGGGCGAAATCGATCCGGAGGTCCCCGACGGCGAGAACGCTGCTCGTCGAGTCCGACGAGGCACGCTGCGTGTGGCGAAGCCAGACGCGGACGCGCGCCAGGAACTCTCCCGTGCCGAACGGTTTGGTCAAGAAGTCGTTCGCCCCCGCGTCGAGGGCGGCCACCTTCTCGATCTCCTCGTCCCGGGCGGAGATGATCAAGATGGGCGCTGCGGTCCACTCGCGGAGCTTCGTCGTGACGTGAATGCCGTCCATGTCCGGCAGTCCGAGGTCGAGCAAGATGAGATCGGGATTGTGCGCCGCTGCCTGCGCCAGAGCCTCGGCCCCGCTCTCGGTCTCGACCACGCGGAGCCGCTGATCGGAGAGGGTCGCGCGGAGGTACCGCCTCATCCCCTTGTCGTCTTCCGCGAGCAAGACGAGGGGCGCAGCCGCGGATCGCGTCACGGTGGTAGCCGGCTGCTCCCCGTTCATGGGCGCGACCCGCCGACGGTCGAGCGCTTGTTTCCACTGCTACGACGCTCCACGATGGGGATATAGCTACTCGCACATAAAGCGAAGATAAAATCGCGCATGGTCCGGATAAGGAACCAGCAAAGCGGCTTTGGTACCGTGTGCGCGTCTCGCTCGGACTGGAATTTACGTCCTTTTGATCGTGCGGCACGGTACACCCATGAAGGGCCCACGGTGCTACGCGCTTCCCCCGGGATGGCCGGTTCTGCCGGCGTGCAGCCCCTCGTGCTCGTCGTCGAGACCGAACCTCAGGTGCGACGCTTTCTCGTGTCGACGCTGGCGACGAACGGCTTTCGCAGCCTGCACGTCGGGACGCGGGCCGGAATGCTTGCTCGCGCGGTTGCCCACGAGCCCGACCTCGTCTTGATCAGTGTGGGTCTACGTGCGGTCGACGTGGCCGGGCTGACGTCGAGGCTACGCGCCCGGACGCCCGCGCCCATCCTGGCGGTGCTCACGGAGTGGGCGGAAGGCGATCGACGCGCCATCATCGAGGCGGGAGCCGATGACTACGTCGTCAAGCCGTTCTGGACGGCGGATCTCCTCGAGCGTATGCGCTTCTGGCTCCAGCAAGCGCCGCGCGCGAGGCGAATGGAGAGTCCGTCCTCGCTGCCGGCCGGGAGGTTTCGTCTCGATCGGGAGCGCCAGCGCCTCTTCGTAGAGGGGCGACAGGTGCACGTCACCCCGCTCGAATGCAGGCTGCTGGCGGCGCTGTCGGCCAGCCGGGGGGGCGCCCTGAGCGAGGACCAGGTCGTCGCAGCCGTCTGGGGGCCCGGTGGGGGCGGCCACTCTCAGAAGCAGTACCTGCGGGCGCACATGAAGCGGCTCCGCGAGAAGCTCGAGAGGGACCCCGCCCACCCGCGCTTCCTGGTCATCGATACCGGAGGCAGGTACCGGCTCAAGCCCAGCTGAGGACGCGTGCCACTGTCGATCCACGGCCGGAGGACGTTCGCCGTCGCATTCGGCGCCAGCCTGGGGACGGTTGGCCTTGCGGTGGCCGTCGGGTGGTTCGTGCTCGACCGCCAGTTCACCGACTGCGTCATGCTCCTCCTGCTGGGGGTGGTCGTGACGGCGGTGCGGTTCGGTTACATGGCCTCGCTCTTGACGAGCGTGCTGAGCCTCGTCGCCTTCGGCTTCTTCTTCGTCGAGCCTTATTTCAGCCTGGAGATCTACGATCGCCGCTATTTGCTGACCTTCAGCGTGATGCTGTTCGCGTCGCTCGTCATCAGCAACCAGACCGAGCAACTCCGGAGGAGCCTCTCCGCGACGCGCGAGAAGGACAGCGAGATCGAGAAGGAGCGCGTTCGCAACGCGCTCCTCAGCTCATATCCCACGACCTCCGTACACCCCTTGCGGTCGTCATAGGAGCGACTACCGCGCTGCTGGAGGGGGGCGACGGACTGTCGCGCGAGCGCCGGCGCGAATACGTCCTGACGATCTCGGAGGAGGCGAGCCGCGTCGATCGTCTCGTCCGCAATCTCCTGGACGTGACCGCGATCGAGGCGGGCGCGCTGCGCGTGCGAAAGGAGTGGCAGGCCATCGAGGAGGTGGTGGGTGTCGCGCTCGGCCGGCTGGAGGACCAGCTGGGCACGCGGCCCGTCCGGGTGCGGATCGCCTCCGACGCCGCGCTCGCGCCGTTCGACGCCACCCTCATCGAGCAGGTGCTGGTCAACCTCCTGGAGAACGCGGCGAAATACACGCCGCCTGGTGGGCCGCTCGAGGTCAACGCGCGGCGCGTCGAAGGCGGGATCGAGATCGAAGTCGCCGATTCGGGACCCGGCGTGCCGCCGGGGGAGGAGGAGCCGGTCTTCGCGAAGTTTCATCGCGCGACGCACTCGGCGACAGGAATGGGAATCGGACTCACGATATGCCGCGGGATCGCCACGGCGCACGGCGGCCGAATCTGGTGCGAAAACCGCCCCGGGGGCGGCGCCAGCTTCCGCTTGCTGTTGCCGTCTCGTGCGGAGGCGCCGCCGATGAACGTCTTGCCCGAAGTCCCGCACGACGCCTGACCGGTGCAATCTGTAAAGCAGATATAAAAATTGATGGGTGTAAATGAGCCGTAAATTGAGCGACGGCTCTCGCGGAGGGCCTTTCGCAAATCTCGACACGACGTAATTTGGTCGCATGGCGTCGAGGGACATGAGCGCGTTGCTCGATGATTGGCGGCGGTTGAACAAGGGCTCGAGCCCTTCGCCCGTCGAGGGCCTCGCGAGTCGTCTCGCCGAGGGTCTCGCCGACGGCAACGGCCGGATCGACCGGGCCCGTCGTCCGCCATCGGCACACGCGGTCGAGGGTCCCCTTTGCGACGCGATCGACCACGCGCTCGCCGGCCCGCTGGCGCGGGCGAGCGCCACGGCCCGCGTCCTCGCCGGTCATGGGCGCGACGCGTCTGCCCCGGCTCTGAAATCGATCGTCGACGCGCTCGACGCGGCGGACCTTCTCCTCCGCGACGTCCTCGAGTTCGCGCGCGCAAGCGAGAGCCCGCGCCTCGCGCGGCGCCGGGCGAACCTGAGGGCGCTGTGCGAGCGCGCCCTCGATGCTCTCCAGTACCGCTATCCCGGGTACGACTTGCGATTCGATTCGGATTCACGGGTCGAAGGCGGCTGGGACCCGGAGGCGATCGCGTCGCTGCTCGGCCGGCTGGTCGCCAACGCGGTCGAGCGCAGCGCCGAGGGCGGCGTGGTCCGTGTACGCCTGAGGGGTCTCGAGGGGCGCGCCGTTCTCGAAGTGTGGAACGCCGGCGCGCTTCCGGCGAGCGTCTCGCCTCGGGGCGTCTTCGAGCCCGCCCCGCCGACGCGCCCCCAGGGCGGTGAGGGCGAGCGCGCGCTCGGCCTGCGCCTCTACCTCGCCGCGCGAACGGTCCAGGCGCACCTCGGCCACATCGAGGTCGAGAGCGACGCGAGCACCGGAACGACGGTTCGCGTCTCGCTTCCTCTCTCCTCGCGAGAGCCTCGGGCCCCCCTCGCACTGATGGAAAAACATCGGATATGAGACTTCTATTTAAGTTTCTTTGATGTGGGTCGTGCTTAGTCGTGGATCTCACGACACACGACGTCGATCGTCGCGAAGAGGAGAAGATGTCATGATTGCAATGAACGGTATGGCGGGCGGGGCGATCCTCGCGGTCGCGTCGCTCGTCGCGACGGGCTGCGCGGCTCAGTCATCGGCGTATCGCCAGATGAGCGCCGTGGATCACGAGGCCGCAGCGCGCGCGGCGAGTCCGGCCGATGCGGAGGGGCACCTCCAGGCCGCGAAGCTCCTCCGCGACGAGGAGCAATCGGCCTGCTACCAGGTGCCCGACGCGGACCGCGCCCGGGGCCCGTTCGCGGACGCCGACCGAGTCTCTGGCGTCGAGATCGTCCGCGACCGCGGGGTCTTCCCGAAGGGGCCGCTCGAGCCCGTCGGCGTCGCCGTGAGCCTTCGCGCGGAGCCAGGCATGACGCAGCAGTGGCTGGGCCGGGTCATCGCGTGCCAGATGGCGCACGTCGCGGTCGTGGGCCACGTGTCGGGTGCTTCGCCCTTGTCGGTCGCGAACACGCAGGTGGCCGTCTCGTCGACGGCGACTGGCTTCCGGGTCACCGTGACGTCGCGCGACAGGGACGTGGTGCGGCTCGTCCTCGGCAAGGGACAGGAGCTGGCCGACAGCACTGGCGCCAGGCCGAGCATCGCCGGGAGCGGGACAGCGTCGATCCAGTGAGCGTCGCCAGTCCAGCCGTGGGCTGGCCTTCTAGCGACGACGAGCGGGGCGCGCGGCCTGAAGAGACGATGAATCTCGAATTGGAACCGGGGGACTGGGTCGACGACTTCCAGATCGTGCGCGTCCTTGCGCGCAGCGGGATGGGCTCGGTCTTCCGGGCGCGCCAGCGTACCGCGGGAAGAACCGTCGTCCTCAAGGTGCCGCATTTGCACCTCGAGAGCGACGTCATGTTCTTCTCGCGGTTCAGCGCGAAGAGAGCATCGGGCTGCGCTTGAACCATCCCGCGATCGTGAGAGTCATCGCGTACCCCGACAAGAGCCGGCCGTACCTGGTGACCGAGCACGTCGAGGGTCAGTCGCTCGGGCACTTGATGAGCCGGAGCGGGAGCGAACGCGTTGCGGTGGGCCGCGTTCTCGCGATCGGTCGGCAGCTCTGCGAAGCCCTCGCTTACCTGCACGGGGAAGGCATCGTGCATCGCGATCTCACGGGCTGACGAGGGTTCTTGGTGTCCCCGCGACGCTCGCGGGGGTCGGAGGGCCCGTCGGCGGTTGGTCCCGCTTCCCATTTTGCGTTCGTGGCGCTAACCGTAGCGGCGACGGTTTGCCGTCGATCGCGACCCATGGCCTCCATTTTCGAAGCGCAGAGCCAGACGATTCTCGTCGTCGACGACAACGAGGCAAATCGTAGCCTCGCGCGTCACACGCTCGAAGACGAGGGGTTCCGCGTCCTTCTGGCGTCCGGTGGCGAAGAGGGGATCGCGCTCTTCGAACGAGAGCATCCCGATTGCGTCTTGCTCGACGTGCGGATGCCGGGGATCGACGGGTTCGCCGCCTGCGAGCGCATCCGCGCGCTCCCCGGGGGCCTCGAGACGCCCGTGGTCTTCCTCACGGCGCTGCGCGACGTCGACACGTTCGACCGCGCCCTCCGCGCCGGGGGCGTCGACTTTCTGACCAAGCCGGTCCGGCCGACGGAGCTCGTCATACGGGTCCAGTCCGCGCTCAAGCTCCGGCGCATGGGCGCCGAGCTCCGGGAGCATTACGAGCTCCTCAGGCACCAGCGCGACGACCTCCTGCGCCTCCAGCTGCAGAAGGAGCGCCTCATGGCTTTCGTCGTCCACGACCTGAAGAATCCTGTCAACGCCATGGACCTGCACGCGCAGGTGCTCATCCGCGACCGGTCTCTTCCCGAGAGCGCCCGCGAGTCCGCGACTCAGATACGCGTCGCGGCGCGGCAACTGAACCGCATGATCCTCAACTTGCTCGACGTCAGCAAAGCCGAAGAGGGAAAGCTCTCCGCGAAAGCCGACCAGGTCGACCTCTTGGCGATGGTCTCCGCCGTGACGGGTGAGCTCGAGCTGGCCGCGAGCCAGCGCCAGGTCACCTTCGAGGTGTCGCTCGAGAGCGCGACGCTCGTGGCCGACGAGGATCTCTTGCGACGTACCCTGGCCAATCTCCTCGAGAACGCGATCCGACACGCGCCCCGCGGGAGCGTCGTTCGCGTAACCCGAAGACGCAGCGAGGGCGCCACGGAGGTCCGCGTCGCCGACGCGGGAACGGGCATCCCGGACGCCATGCGGGAGTCAATCTTCGACCCTTTCGTTCAGCTCGACCCTCAGAGCTCCCTTTCGAGCCGCAGTGGGCGGGGGCTCGGTCTGGCGTTCTGCCGCCTCGCGGCGGAGGCGCACGGGGGCCGCATCTGGATCGAGGACGCGAATCCAGGCGCGGTCTTCGCCGTGAGGCTTCCCGACCTCCGCTGACACTCTCGAAGAACAAACCTGCGCTGAGGCGCAGAGTCTGCGCGGGAATCTCCGCAAGTCCTCGCAATTCTGCGTGGCACGTCGAGTGCGTATGCGGGGGGCGAGGACAACATGAAGCTGCGTGAAATCATGAACGCCGACGTCCCGACGGCATCCCCCGACGAGAGCGCGACGACGGCCTGGGATCGGATGCGCGCGCTCGACGCTGCGTACCTCGTCGTCACCAAGGACGGAGAAGTCCTGGGGATCGTGTCGTGGCACGATCTCTCGGGCCCCTCTGGAGGCGCGCACCGTCGGATGGGGCGTCGGGTCGGCGAGCTGATGCGCCGCGACGTGACGTTCGCCACCCCGCAGACGAGCGTGGACCGAGCGGCGGCCACGATGCGAAGGCACCGCCTCGACTGCCTGCCGATCATGGCACGCGGGCGGCTCGTCGGGATCGTCACGACCTCGGACATGCTCCAGATCCTCGAGCGTCACGGCCGCGCGCTCGCGTCCTGAGAAGCCCGACAATCGCGCCTCTTTCGGGAGGCGCCGAAGGCGCTATCGTCGCTTCGAATCCACGATTCGATGGAGGGCGTCGATGTCGACAAGCAGGCCGAGGACGCGCCCGTCGGCTCCGACTACCGGCAACGAACGCTGGTGCGTCTTCACCATGCAGGCGATGGCGTCGGCCAGCGGGGCGGACTCGCCGATGCATGGGCCCGCCTGTCGGAGCTCGCCCGCAAGCTGACCGGCGTGGGCGCACTCCGCGAGGTCCCGGTCGATCGTGCCGGCGAAGTGGCCCGTCTCATCGACAACCACCGCGACCGCGTCGCCGTGCTTTCCGAGCGCGTCCGCGACGGCCTTCGCCGTGACGTCGAGACCCACGCTGACGTGGTGCTGTCCCAGCGCCTCGCCCACACAGAGATCCTCGCCCGTGCGTCGGGGAAGCGTCACGCTCCGTGACGGCACGATCGCCGGTGGAGTGCACCGCACGCTCGACTCGTTGACCTCCCGGACGAGCGGGCAGGTGCTGCACCACTCGGGGGTGAACGAACGACGTTCCGAGGGGCAGAACACCGAGAGAGCCTCGTGACGGCCCGTGGCCGAGACGACCTCTCTACGGCGGACCGGGAGCATGACGGGGGTGGTGTCGCGCTCGACCGACGGATCCAGAGACAGAACGCGCGGCACCAGCACGACGCGCTCCAGATCCGCATGGTCCCGGGCGCCGTGCTCGAAGCCTGCAAGCGCCGCGTCGAGCGTGCGCGCGAGCAGCGAGGAAGCCGTGTCCAGTGAGAGACAGTCGAGCGTGACGCGACGAACGCACCCGACGATCGCGCGCAGCCGTTCGTGCTCGCCGTGCAGTCGCTGAAGAAGACGCGCCACGTCCGAGGGCTGGAGCGACGGTGCGCGCTCGTTCGCCTCGAGCGCCACCACGTACGGGAAGAGCAGGGTGGTCGTGGCGAGGTGCGCCCGCGCTGCATCTTCGAGGAGCGCGAGCTCGGTGCGAATGGTGAAGGAGATGCTCGGGGGAGCGACCCGATCCAGGGCGACGAAGAGCTCGCGAAGGCGTTCGAGCTCCGCCCGTTGCGTGTCGTGGTGGCGCTCCGCGATATGGGCGACCAGCGCGAGCGCCGAGCGACCGTCCCAGTCGTTCGGGGCGGGCTTCACGATGCACACCGGGGCCATGACCACATGTCCGAACTCAAAGCATGTCGCGTGCCTCGACGGGTCTCCCCGTACGAGACGGTGACGGTATCGGGTGACGTGCGACCACACCTGTGCGCACGATTGGTGCACGATGCTCGCCACCGTGGCTTCCGCCGCACGGTCCGTCATGCCCACGACACTGCGGGCGCTGCCCCGCCTCCGACGCTCGCCCCGCGCGCTCGCCGCGCTGGCGCTCTTCCTCGTCGCGCTCCGGAGCCCGACGGCCTCGGGCGCGGGGCCTGCGCCCGACGTGACGCAGGTCCCACTCTTCTCGATCGCGAAGAGCGAGAACAAGAATCAGATCCAGTATGTCGTCACTATCGACGCGCGGTGCGCGCCCGTGGGCGCCGCGCCGGTCTCGGCCTACTGGCGCATGCTCGAGAAGGGCCCCACGCTGACGGCGCCCCTCTTGCCTCGCGAGGCCCGCGCCTATGGCCTCGCTCGCCAGGACGTGCTGGAGAGCGACCCCAATGGCGGACACGTACGCATCGCGCTCCGGGCCTTGGCCCGCCGTCCCCTCGATATCGTGACGTTCCGTGGCGCAGACGGCGCGTGTCGCGCGCTGACCACGACGTCGATCGGGGGTGCGCCGTCGCATCTCTTCAACGTGTACGTGCACCTCCAGTGGGACGGCGTGGACTATCTGCTCCTTCAGGGCTGGTCGATCGACGGCGCTCGCGTACTTCGCGAGAAGGTCACTGGCGCGACGTGAGCCTCGCGCTCGTGGCCTGCGCCGCTTGGAGCGACAGGCCGCTGTCACGCGACGCAATTCTTCCACCCGGGCGCATCCCTTGCGCCGGCCGCGGCCGCAGCGTTCGGTGTGCCGACCGCCGGCCTGGCACCCCGTTTGCTGCCTGCCACGCAAACCATGTCCGGACATCCCGTCGCGCGGTCGGTCTCGAATCCGAAGACACCCGATTCGCCCTCGAATCCGCGCCTCGCCAGGCTCCGATCGCAAGCGGCGGTGGTTCGCGCGGTCGCTGACTGCGTCAAGCGCATGACACACCCGGATGACGCACATGGCGTCCGCGACCAGTTGATCGAAGAGACGGCGAGGCTGGGCCAGTGGCTCCGCGATGCGACGGCAGTCCGTCGAGGTTGATCCAGGCGGCGCGCACCCCGGCGCCGGTCAGAAGTCCGGCGTGAGACGACGCGTCAAAGTCCCTTGGGCGCAACCGAGTCGTGACCGACGCCGATGTCGCCCTTGGTCACTCCGATGATGTCGTCGAGGTCGGCGTCGTGGATGCGATCGCGCTCGTGCTCACGCTTCATGATGGTCCCTGCGACCGCGCCGGCCGTCGCTCCGACGATCAGCCCTGTCACCGCGCCGGCCGGGCCCGCCGCGATCCCGACGATGGCGCCGATCAAGCCTCCACACAGCGCGCCTCCCTCGACGCCCATACGTGCCGCCAGCGGCTCGGGTACGACTCTCTTCGCCTTGCTCATGGTGATCTCTTTCGCTCGCTCTTGGTGCGACCGCAGCGTCGCCCTCGACGAGGGCGACGCGGGCGGCCGATGGCTCGGGAGGAGCATGGGCCGTGCCGGGCCCGCAGCGGTTCTTCACTGTCCACAGACGACCACGTTGTGCCTCTCAACGAGGCGGTGCAATGGCCCGGTCGTTGCTGAGGTGCCGAGCATGTCCACCCACGTGCCGTCTCTCGATGCCCTCGAATCGAACGATGATGCTCTGCTCGCCGTGGAGGTCCGGCTCGCCAAGCTTCGATCGCAGGTGGCGGTCGTCCGGGCCATCGCCGATCACGTGGAGCACCTCGCGCGGGCGCGCCATGTCGATGGCCTGCGAGCGCAGCTCCTCGAAGAGATGAGCTGCCTGGGACACCGCCTCGTGGAAGCAGCCGCGGCGATGACCGGCTATCCGCGTCCGGCGGAGGACAGCGGGGTCTTCGAGCTACGGGACGTGCTCGGCGTCGCCGAGTGACGGCGCCGCTGTGCTGCGGTCACGGGAGGCCTTCGCTGGCCCGACGCAGATCGCTCGCGCACGTGCAGCCCTTGCGCCAGAGGCCGGCCCGTCGCACCACGAATCGCTGCCGCGACACTGGCACTTCGCTTGCTGACCCGTCCTCACCGATGATCTCCACCCAAGCAGCCGTCGACGGCATGGCGAGACCGACGCCGAGGCGCACGCTCTCCGCTCTGATCGTGAGCGAGGATCGTCGACGGTACCGGCGTCGCCTGATTCGCTGGGCCGCGGCTCTGGCCATGCCCCTGCTCGTCGCCGTCGGCTGGATGGTGTTGCGACCCAGGCCGGTCCCGCTCGCCGCGCGCTTCCGGACCGCGATCGTCACCCGGGGCGACGTCCTTCGCGAGGTCCGCGCGACCGGTCATGTCGAGGCGGTCACCACCGTCCAGGTCGGCGCGGAGATCTCCGGGCGCATCGTCACGGTCGAAGCCGACTACAACGATCACGTCAAGGAGGGTCAGGTGCTCGCCCGCTTCGACCGGGTGTCGCTCGAGGCGCAGCTCGCGCAGACGGCGGCCACCGTCGCCGCCACGCGCGCCGCGCTCGAACAGGCCCGGACGGATCGGGACCGGACCGCGCGCGATCTCGCTCGAGTGACGCAGCTCTACGCGAGTCGCTCGCTCTCCGAGGCCGAACGGGACAACGCCGCTGCGGCGGCGCGCCTCGACGAGCAGCGCGTGACGGCTGCGCAAGCCCAGCTCGCGGCGCAGCAGGCAGCGCTCGGCGTGGCGCGCAACTCCCTCGACCACGCCATCATCCACGCGCCGATCGACGGCGTCGTCATCACTCGAAGCATCGATCCGGGCCAGACCGTCGCCTCCATGCTCCAGACGCCGGTGCTGTTCACGGTCGCGGCCGACCTCCGGAAGATGCGCGTCATCGCCGCGGTCGACGAGGCCGACATCGGCGAGCTCGTGCGGCAGCAGGCAGCGTTCTTCAGCGTGAACGCCTACCCGGATCGGGTCTTCGAGGGCGTCGTGACCGAGGTCCGGAACTCCCCGGTCGTCGTCCAGGACATCGTGACGTACGAGGCCGTGATCGCTGTCGACAACGCCGAGCTTCTGCTGAAGCCCGGGATGACCGCGTCCGTTCGCATCCGGACGGCCACCGCGACCGGGGTCCTGCGCGTCGCCAGCGGCGCGCTCCGCTTCACTCCACCCGGCTACCCGCCCGTCGACAGGCCGGGAGCGTGGCTGCGTGACGGTGCAGAGCTCCGGCGAGTCGACGTCCGGCCCGGCGTGACCGACGGCGAGATCTCCGAGATCGCCCCTGGCGCGCTCGACCCGGGCGAGAGCGTCCTTTCGGAGCTCACGCCGGAAGGGAGGAAGGCCTATGGGCTCGCGCACTGACGACCCGGTCCTCCTGTCCCTGCGCGGTGTGACCAAGACCTACGGAAGCGGAGATGCGACCGTCAGGGCCCTCGATGGCATCGACCTCGACGTCGCGGCGGGCGAGTTCGTGGCCATCACCGGAGCGTCGGGCTCGGGCAAGTCGACCACGATGAGCATCTTCGGATGCCTCGACGTCCCGACCGAGGGTGAGTTCCGGATCGAGGGGATACCGGTCCAGGATCTGGTGCCGGATGTCCTCTCCGTCTTGCGAAATTCGCGGTTCGGGTTCGTCTTCCAGCAGTTCAACCTGCTCGCGCGGACGACCGCTCTCGAGAACGTCGCCTTGCCCCTCGTCTATGCCGGGGTCGGCAAGCGCGAGCGTCTCCGGCGTGCCGCTGAGGCGCTGGCGACCGTGGGCCTTGGCGGACGCGAGGCCGCGCGGTCGAACGAGCTCTCGGGCGGTCAGCAGCAGCGGGTCGCCATCGCGCGGGCGATCGTGAACGACCCCGAGATCATCCTGGCCGACGAGCCCACCGGGAACCTCGACTCGAAGATGGGCAAGGAGATCCTGCAGCTCTTGACCACGCTGAACCGGGAGCGCGGCATCACGGTGCTGGTCGTGACCCACGACACGAGCTGCGCGGCGTACGCGCGCCGGCAGGTGGTCTTCCGCGACGGCCGCATCCTCTCCGACGCGAGCCAGGAAGCGTCGTGATCGCCTCCACCGTCGCCATCGCGTTCTCGGCGCTCCTGCGAAACAAGATGCGCACGATGCTCACGACGCTCGGGATCGTCATCGGTGTCGCCGCCGTCGTCATGATGCAGTCGATGGGCCGCGGCGCGAGCGCGTACGTCGGCGACGCCATTTCCGGCCTGGGCAGCAACATGCTCATCATCATTCCCGGGCAGGTGCACGGCCTGCAGCAGAACACGTTCAACGTCCCGCTCTTCACGGCGAGCGACCTCGACGCCATTCGCCGTCAGGCCCACGACGTCGGCCTGGTCACGGCAGCGGGCCAGCGTACGCTCCGCGCGGTGGTCGGCTCGAACAACCGGAGCGTCACGGCAGCCGGAGTCATGCGGGAGTACTTCGAGATCCGCGGCTGGGGAGCGGCCGTCGGGCGCCTGCCGAGCGTCGAAGAAGAGCGCGCCGGCGCGGGCGTGTGCGTCATCGGCGTGACCACGCGCGACGCCCTGTTCGAGACCCGCGACCCGATCGGCCAGGAGATGCGCCTCCGCGACGTGACCTGCAGGGTGATTGGCATCATGGAGACCAAGGGCGCGTCGACGTTCGGGATCGACCAGGACGACGTCGTCTTGATGCCGTACTCGACGTTCTCGCGGCGAATCCTCGGCAACGACCGGATCGGGACCTTGATGGCCTCCGCGGTGTCGGCCGATCGCATCGATGACGCGAAGGAGGAGATCTCGCTCATCCTCCGGAGGCGGCGGCACATGCTCCCTGGAGACGAGGACAACTTCGCCGTGCGCGATCCGCGCGAGATCCAGGCGCTGCTCGAGTCCGTCACCGGGATACTGACCACGCTCCTCGCCGGGGTCGCCGCGATCTCGCTCGTCGTGGGCGGGATCGGTATCATGAACATCATGCTCGTCTCCGTCACCGAGCGAACGCGTGAGATCGGCGTCCGCCTCGCCATCGGGGCTCGCGCGTCCGACATCCTCGCCCAGTTCCTGGTCGAGGCGGCCACGCTGTCGGCCGCCGGCGGGGCCATCGGCGTGGCGCTCGGCCTGGTCTGCGCGATGGGCGCGGCGCGCGCCATCCACGTCCCGTTCGTGGTCCCCGGCGTCGCGATGCCCGTCGCGTTCGGGGTCTCGCTCCTCGTCGGGGTCGTCTTCGGCGTCGTGCCGGCCCGGAAGGCCTCTCGCCTCAACCCGCTCGCCGCGCTTCGCTTCGAGTGAGTCCATGCATCCCGTGAGGAGTTTCGATGCCCAGCGATGACGAGGCCGGGGGGTCCTTCGACTCCGGCCCCTGGCAGGTGCTCGACGCGGCGCCCGACGCGATCGTCGTCGTAGGCAGCGACGGGCTGATGGAGTTCGCGAACGCCCAGACCGAGGCCGTCTTTGGCTACCCGCGCGCCGAGCTCGTCGGCAAACCCCTCGAGAAGCTCATCCCCGATCGCTTCCGTCCCACCCACGCCGCTCACGTGAGCCGCTTCCGGGCCAACCCCAGGACGCGGTCGATGGGGTCGGGCCTCGACCTCTTTGGCCGCCACCGGGACGGCACCGACATTCCCGTCGAGGTGAGCCTGAGCTCGATCCGATCGGCGTCGGGGACGACGTTGATCTGCGCCGCCATTCGCGACGTCACCGAACGCCGGCGGATCGAGAGCGCCGCCAAGCTCAACGCCAGCCGGCTCGCGAGCGCGGTCGAGACCATCGAAGACGCGTTCGCGCTCTTCGACTCGAGCGACCGGCTAGTGCTCTGCAACAGCGTCTACCGGGGCCTGCTCGGCGACGCGACCGGGCCGGTCGTGGGCCAGTCGTACGAGGAACTCGTCGACGTGTGGATGAACGATCTGGCGTTCGAGAGCGCGGAGGACCGAGCGCGCTTCCGCGAGGAGCGCCTCGCCGGGCGCAGCGATCCGAAGGGCGCCTTCGAGGTCCGGACGCGCGACGGCCGCACGCTGCGGGTCATGGATCGCCGCACGGTGGAGGGCGGCATCGTCAAGACGATCTGGGACCTCACCGAAGACAAGCGAGCCGCCGCCGATCTTCGCGAAGCGCGCACGGCCGCCGAGACCGCGAGCGCCGCCAAGAGCGAGTTCTTGTCGTCGATGAGCCACGAGCTACGGACGCCGCTCAACGCCATTCTCGGGTTCGCGCAGCTCCTCGAGCGCGACCGCAAGGAGCCCCTGTCGAACCGTCACAAGGAGCGCACCGAGCAGATCCTGCGCGGCGGCGAGCACTTGCTGCATCTGATCGACGACATCCTAGACCTGTCGCGCGTCGAGGCCGGAAACATCTCGATCTCCAAGGAGCCCGTTTCCGTCGCCGACGTGCTCGGCGTCGCGCTGCGGACGCTCGAGCCAATGGCCGCGCGCGCCTCCGTCTCGGTCAAGGTGGCTCCCGTCGCCGCCGACTTGCCGATGGTGACGTGCGATCGAACGCGCTTCGCGCAGATCGTGATGAACTTCGTGTCGAACGCGATCAAGTACAACCGCCCTGGCGGTTCCGTGACGGTGAGCGTGTCGCGCGAGGCCGACGGGCGCGTTCGGGTTACGGTGACGGACACGGGCATCGGCATCCCGGAGAACAAGCAAGACAAGCTGTTTCAGCCGTTCCAGCGCGCGGGACAGGAGACGGGACCGATCGAGGGGACGGGAATCGGACTCGTCATCAGCAAGCGCCTCGCCGAGCTCATGGACGGGCGCGTCGGGTTCCGGAGCGTTGCTGGCGAGGGCTCCGAGTTCTGGCTCGACTTCCCGGCGCAGCTTCGGCAGACGGGACGACCCGCGGCGCCCTCGAAGCCGAACCCTGGCTCGGTCACGGCCCTCGATGGTCAATCCGGCCGGCTGGTCTTGTACGTCGAGGACAACCCGGCCAACGTGTCGTTCATTCGCGACGTCCTCAGCGATTTCGACGGCATCGAGCTCGCGACCGCCCCGACGGCCGAGATGGGAATCGCGCTCGCGCGCGCGCGCCGCCCCGACCTCGTGATCATGGACATCAACCTCCCGGGGATCAGCGGCCTCGAGGCGCTCGTCGCGCTCCGAGGCTTCCCGGAGACGGCCGCCATCCCGGTGATTGCCCTGACCGCGGCCGCCTCGGAGCGCGACAAGCAGCGGGGCAGGGAGGCCGGATTCTTCCGCTATCTCACGAAGCCAGTGAAGGTAGACGAGCTCGTCGACGCGCTCGAGACCCTCCTCACGCGTTGAACGAGGTGCTTGGAGCCGGTGACCGTCTGCGCGGCTCCGATGAATTCAAGCTCCATGAGCGCTCAGGTAGGAGCGCCCGCCATCGGTTCGCGAACGACCAGGACCGAGCAGGTCGCGTGATTGACGACCTTGGCGGCCGTAGTCCCGAGCACGCGGTCGAACCCCGAATAGCCGTGTGAGCCGATGATCACGAGGTCGGCGTGAAGTTGCCGGGCCGTCTCGCAGATCGACTGCCAGGGCGAACCCACGACCACCATCGTGTCCCCCCGCGTCTCCCGGGGGACGAGCTCCTCGCATTCTGCGAGGTAGGTTCGCGAATTCCGCTCGAGGAGCTCCAGAAGCGACTCGTCCGTCGATTGCCAGAAATGCTGGGGGACGTCTGCGGGCAGGCCGATGGCCCGCAACAACACCAGGCGCGAGCCGTCGACGCGCGCTGTCTCGACAGCCTTGGTGAGAACGAACGGGGCCCGAGGCGAACCGTCGAGAGCGACCAGAATTTTCTTCATCATGACCTCCTTCGGAAGAGCCCCGGCCGATACGCCCGTTTGCATATCGCTCGCCTCCCCGATCTCCGGTCCCCCTAGCACTTGCCGTGCCTGCACATACCCGGCGAGGCTTGGGCTCGCCCGTGCACCGATACCGCATGGTTTGCGTGCCCGCGCAGGGTTGGCGGCGGCACGTCTGATGCTCGGGCCGTCGAGACTTCATGGACGCCCAGCTCGAAACGCCTTCGACTACCACCGGGCTGAGCGCCGGCGAGGCCGCGGTTCGTCTCGGCAAATTCGGATTCAACGAGCCCCGCACGCCGGCGATCTCGTGCCCGCCGACGCCCGGCTCGTCGAAGCTCGGGATCTTCACCGGCACCGACGATGGACCGAAAATGGCAATCGAAGACAGCCATGAAGGCGCCCACACGGATTCTGGTTGCAACCGACTTCAGCGCCGCTTCCGAGCGCGCGCTGAAGACGGCGATTGGACTGGCGACTCGCTTCGGCGCGTCCATCACGGTGACTCACGTCGTTGAGGGGGCGCCTTATCCCTACTCGGCGACGCCGCCGCCGTGGGTCGTGGAGTCTGCGAAGGCGCATCTCGACGCCGCGGTGGCCACCCTCGAGGCCGACGGCTTGAACGCCTGGGGAGTCTTGCGGCAAGGCCTCGCGTGGCGCGAGATCTGCTCCGCGGCTGCCGAGCTCTCGCCCGACCTCGTCGTCGTCGGCACGCAAGGCCGGCACGGCCTCCCGCGCTTCGTACTGGGCAGCGTGGCGGAGCTCGTCGTGCGGCAATCGCCCGTCCCGGTGCTCACCGTGCACCCCGCCGACGACGTTCCCGTTCTCGGCGGCGTCGCCGATCGTATCGGGCCAATCGTCGCCCCCACCGATTTGAGCGAGGCCTCGCAGCGGGGCATCGACGCTGCCGCCACCCTGGCTCTTGCGCTCCGGGGCTCTCTGACGCTGGTCTACGTCTACGAGGTCCCGAGCTACGCGTACTACATCCTCGACGACATCGCGACCGAGGCGGAAGCCACGATTCGCCGGAGCCTCGACGAAGCCGTTGCGCGCGTGCGATCCCGGCTACCCGACGTCGAAGGCGTCGTGCGATCGGGAACGCCCTGGAGGGGCATCATCGACGTCGCGAACGAGCGTGGCGCCAACATGATCGTCCTGAGCACGCATGGCCGGCGCGGCCTCGACCATGCGCTCCTCGGCAGCGTCGCCGAGAAGGTCGTCCGGCTCTCGCCTGTTCCCGTCCTGACCCTCCGCTCGAAGTGACCCCGTCGGACGCGGTCCGCCATGCGACGCGAGAGGGCGCTGGATTCGCGCCGACGCGCACGGGCTGCGTCGGGCCGGTCGGCTTCCTGTCCACGACCCACGTGGCCCTTCCGCGCGACCCCCTCGGCCGGTCGAACGGCGGTCACGGGGTCCAGGTGGTCATGGTCGCCGCCACGAGCCGCAGCGCGTCGACGGCGGTGAAGATGCCGATGAGGTGGGTACCGTCCATCACGACCGCGCACCCGTATTTGTGCTCTGCCATCTCGTGAGCCACCTGTGCGAGGGGCGTCTCCGGCGGGACGCTGTACACGTCGACCGACATCGCCTCGTCGACGCGGACGGCCGTAGGATCCACGCCTCCGATCGTCTCGACGAAGTAGACGTCGCGCTGCGAGAGAATTCCGGCGAGCTTGCCGCCATCGAGAACCGGCAGGTGCCGGAGCTTGAGCCTTCGCATCTTCTTGCTGGCGGCTTCGAGCGACTGCGCGCAGCCGATCGTGGTGGGTGCCGGGGTCATGAAGTCACGAATGGGCCCCCCGGAGCGCCGTCGCGAGTGCAGGGTATCGATCGGTGCGGGCATACGGACCCCAAGAGCAAGGATGTGGCCAGCCGATGTCACAACGAGACCGCGGGCTTTCGCGGGCGCCCGAATGCAAGGATCGCGGACCGGCGCAAGGGCTGCGCCGACGCTCGAATCGGCGGTGCCCCGTCGCCATGTCAAAACGGCGGGCCCCGATCCTGCTTGGGCGACCGATACCACGCCATGATTCCCCACTCTCCGAGCCTCGACGATCTGCGCCTGATCGACGCCTGGTGTGGCATCGCACGAACCCCCCGACACGACACCGTGCACGCGCCGCGAACCGCGCCATGAGATGAGGCGCCGCGCTTCGCTCAAGTTTCTGGCGCGCCGACCGTTCTACCGAATGAGGTCCTGACGGTCATGAACATCTCTGGTTCCACGGCGCCCTCGAGCGCGACCACGGGGTCGGGAGGCGCCCCGTCTCCGAGCGGATTGCAGGCGCAGATCGCCAGCCTCGAGGGGCAGATTCAGGACGCCAAGACCGATCCCAAGGCGGGCGCGAAGCGGCTGCAGGAGCTCCAGTTCGCGTTGCGACAGCTCGAACTGCGGATGCAGCAGCGCCAGGAGCTCGAGGCCTCGGCCAAGCTGGCCCCGGTGAGCGAAGAGTCGGCGGCGCAGGCCCGTCTGGCGTTGGGCTACGGCTCGCTCGTCGACACCGAGATCTGAGCGGTCGTCAAGACCTCCTCGCACCGCGCGGACCGATGGTGTATGAGCCCGCGCGATGACGCCCGGCGAACTGCGAGCGGAGATCGCCAAGCGCCGGACGTTCGCCATCATCTCGCACCCCGACGCGGGCAAGACGACGCTCACCGAGAAGCTCCTTCTCTACGGCGGCGTCGTCAAGCTGGCGGGAGCGGTGAAGGCCAAGCGCGGCCGCGCATCGGCGGTGAGCGACTGGATGGAGATGGAGCGCGAGCGCGGGATCTCCATCACCACGAGCGTTCTTCAGTTCCCGTATCGGGGGCTGCAGATGAACCTCCTCGATACGCCCGGCCACGCCGATTTCAGCGAAGACACGTACCGCACGCTGCACGCGGTCGATGGCGCCGTCATGCTCCTCGACTGCGCCAAGGGCGTCGAGCCCCAGACGAAGAAGCTCTTCCGCGTCTGCAAGCAGCGCAAGATGCCGATCTTCACCCTGGTCAACAAGCTCGACCGGCCCGGGCGCGATCCCTTCGATCTCATCGGCGAGGTCGAGAGCGTGCTCGGTATCGGCACCTATCCGATGACGTGGCCGATCTTTCGGGGAGGCGACTTCGTAGGCATCTACGAGCGGCTCGCCAAGCGGGTCCACCTCTTCGACCCGTTGCGCGTGGGCTCGAGCAACGCCCTCGGCGCCGAGGTCGCGTCGAGCCGGGTCGTCTCGCTCGGCGATCCGGCGCTCGTCGAGGCCATCGGCGCCGAAGCGCGCGACAAGCTCCTCGAAGAGCTGTCGCTGCTCGACGTGGCGGGCGACAGCTTCCATCGCGAGCGGTTCGAGGCCGGGGAGGTGTCGCCGATGTTCTTCGGCAGCGCGGTCAACAACTTCGGCCTGCAGGCGTTCCTCGACGAGTTCTGCGAGTTGATGCCGCCGCCCTCTCCGCGCAAGACGACCACCGGGTCGGTCGACCCGATCACGAGCGGCTTCAGCGGCTTCGTCTTCAAGGTGCAGGCCAACATGGACCGAGCGCACCGCGATCGCGTCGCGTTCTTGCGGATCTGCTCCGGGCGGTTCGAGCGCGGGATGAAGGTCAAGCACGTGCGCACGGGCCGCGAGATCCGTCTGGCCAACCCCACGCAGTTCATGGCGCAGGAGCGGAACATCGTCGAAGAGGCGTTCGCGGGCGACGTCATCGGCCTTTACGACACGGGCATCTTCGAGATCGGCGACACGCTGACCGACGGCGAAGACCTCGTCTTCGAGGCCATCCCGAGCTTCGCGCCCGAGTACTTCGCTCGCCTCGTATCGACCGATCCCCTGCGGCGCAAGCAGCTGCACAAGGGAATCGAGCAGCTCGCGCAAGAAGGGACCATCCAGCTTTACCGGCCGCCGGACGCGCGAAGCGGGGAGCTCATCCTCGGCGCCGTAGGCCAGCTTCAGCTCGAGGTCGTCAAGTACCGCATGTCGAGCGAGTACGACGTCGACGTTCGCATCGAATCGGTGCCCCAGAAGTTCGCGCGCTGGGTCTCTCGGGTCGATGGCGCGCCCGTGGATCTGCCTGCGCTCTCGCGCGCCGAGATCGGGCTCGTGGCGATCGACGTACGCGGGCGTCCTGTGCTGCTCTTCGAGGGCGACTGGGCGCTCCGCACCGCCGAGCGCTTCCACCCCGAGCTCCTCTTCGCCGAGACGGCGGTGGGCGTCGTCGTTCGCGACGGGTGAGCTGCGGCTAGAGCCCCCGTACTGCAAGCGACGCACTCCCGGGCCCGATGGCGACGGTCAAGCCGAGCACCGCCGCGATCAACGCGAACATTCTGGCGGTGTCGCTCATCGCGGCGCAACTTGCCCTCGCGCTGCCGCGCGGCGATGTCAAGCGGCGCCCCCTTCATTGCGGGTCGCCTGCATGGTTTCGCTCTCACAGGGTGAGCACGCATCCGACGCTTCACGGCGCTTCCCCGCGCGACCTCTTTGCAGGCGCGCGCGGGTCGATACTCTCACTGCATGGCTTTCGACGTCGCCATCTTCGGAACGCTCGTCTTGAGCCCCGGAGACATGACCGCGTGGACGCGTGTGGTCGTCGACGCCTCACGCTATCGCGTCATCGCGCGCGTCTTTCCGCGCGGGATCGATCTCGAACCGAAGACCGTCGGCTCGCTCCTCAAGACGCTCCCGGCCGCGGGTGGCTACGATCTCTTTCGCATCGCACGCGACGAGGAAATGCACCGGGTCGAGGGACAGTTCGCCGAGCGGGCCTTTCGCAAGCACTCGCGTCAACTCGCGGCCTTCTTCATGAGCGCAGCCGAAGTCGGCATCCATGGCGATGTCTACTTCCTGGGCCAGGGCGTCCACGAAGGGTACGCGATGCAGCTCTCGGGGGGTCGCCCCACGCTCGCGTCCCTCGAAGACGAGGAGATCGAGCGCCGCTCACGGGATCCCATCCTCGACGCGATCAGCGCCCATTTTCGGGCGGCGCCGGAGTCGATGCCGTCGCCCCCGCCGGTCCCGCCGACCCCGATCTCGTCCCGGCCGCTTCTGGCGTTCCCGCGCGGGCAGGGAGCCGACGCGCGCTCCGACGACTCGAGCGATCCCGGCGACGACGCTTCTTCCGTGAGCGACCGGCCCCCGACCGAGCGCGGCGCCGGCCGCCGTTGACGTTCACTTCTCCTTGAAGCCGTACTCCGGGACCCCTTCGTCGCTGCCGTAATACCGGTACGGGAGGAACTTGCCGGACATCGTCATCTGTACCCGATCGCCCTTGGGGTGGGTGCGAAACAACCTGGCCAGCGATCGCCGCGGGGCTCGCGGCGTACGGCGTCAGGCGGCGCGCTCGTCGCTCGACGTCCGCGCGCTGAGCGCGACCGCCATCGAGTCCCTTGCTGCTCGGCCGCCCGGGGGCTATCGGTCGGGGGCGCAGGCCAGCCGCCGCGACCTGGTTTCATGGATGACGAACGACTCGTCGAGATCTCCCCGCAGCGATCGGTGAGGCTCGCGCGAGAGCTGGCTAGCCTCCTCGAGCGCCCGCAGCAAAACGACTACGTCGTTCGCACCATCGCCCGGCGCGAAGCGAACGGCCTGCCGCTCATGTCGGCCGAGATCGTGATCGCCGGGCGCGAGAGCCGGGAGCATCATCCGCTGTCGGTCACCTATCCGCTTCACTTTCGGAAGACCTACTTCACCGCGCGCTTGCATGGCGACCCCGCGAAGGAGTTCGAGAACCAGTCGCTGGCGAGCGCCATCCTCGGCATCCCGCCGCCCATCGGCTTCGGTCCGAGCGTCTTCCGGGCCTGCCTCGTCCCCGGACGCCCGTACCCGCGCCTCTCGCCGTTCGGCCTCGATCCCGAGGAGGCAAACCTCCGCGCGGCCTCGAAGGTGCATCTCGCCTCGGCCGCAGGTCTGTGGGGGTTCATGGCCGGCGCGCTGAAGCAGCTCTACGCCCTGCACGACGCCGGGCTCGCCCACGGCGACGCCGAACTGCACAACCTCGTGGTGTGTCCGTCTCCGCTCGAAGTCATTCCGATCGACTTCGAAGCGGCCGTCAAGCGTGACGACGTGGACGAGGCGGCGTGGCGGACGCGGCGCGCGCTCGACCTCGCGCCGCTGCTCCGAGAGGCCGTGTTCATTCAGTGCGTGCTCGGTCCTCAGCGCGGACCCCTGGCCGACGCCTCCTGGTCCGCCATCGACGGCCTCTTTCGCGCTCCCGACCGGTTCCGTCGTGCGATCGAGGTCCACCCCGATCCGCCCGAATGAGCGACGATCGGCGTCCTCGCCTATCCTCTCGCCCGAGGACGCGAATGGGACCGACGGTATCGTTCTACGAAGAGATCGAGGCGATGCGAGCGCACAACGACGCGGCGCTCGAGCGACTCGAAAAGACCTGCGCCGGGCACGCGCGCTGGCTCCGCGACGCCCTGCAGAAGAAGCTCGGATGGCCCGACGCGCAGATCGCGATCGTCGATTTCGACGAGCCGCCCGAGGGTGCACGGCGGGTCTCGGGGGTCGGGCACGTCTCGCGCAGCGGCTATCACTTCGGGTTGAAGGTGGCCGGGCCGACCGACTGGCATGTCGTTTTCTACTGGACGATGCGGGTCCTCCCCTCGCAAAAGATCGAGCTCGAGGGCGACCCGGACCCTCCGCGCCGGACGATCATCGTGGATCCGCTCGACGCCTCGCCCGACGCCGCGGAGCCGCTCGCCGCCTACGTTCGCGACAAGATTCGTGCGTTCATCGACCGCATCGCCCTCGCGACCCGCGTCGAAGAGCAGCCCTGACGTCGCAAGCCTCGCCCGCGCCGGCTAGAGAACGAGGCCGAGGCGATGAATGGATCCGCACGAGAGGGCTCGAAAGCTCGTCGCACTGGCGACCGACGCCGGCGCGTCCTCGGAAGAGGCGCGCTCGGCGGCCGTGGCGGCCTGCCGGCTCATCGCCAAGCACAAGCTCCTCGACCCGGCCGTCGGTCACGCCTCCAACGGTCACGCCGCTCACGCCGCTCACGCCACGCACGGCGGCCATGCCGACACCGCGAGGCGGCGGTCCACGCGGGACCATCCTTCGCCCGAGGAGGCGACCCCCCGGCGCCGGTCGCGGCGCGACACGAGGCCCGAGGGCCAGAGCTACCGCGCCGCCCGACCCGGGACGTGCTCCTTCTGCGCGAAGGGTTTCGGTGCCGAAGACGACGTCATGACGTACATGGACGGCAACGTCGACCATTGGCACTGCGCGAAGCGTCGAGCCGCTGGCGGCGACCCCGCTCCGCGGTGACCGTGCCCCGCTTTCGTTGGCAGCCGATCAGTTGCCCCCGGTCATGACGGCGTTCTTCTTGGCCTCGTAGCGGGTCTTCAGCTCCTCGGCGGCTTCCTGGAGCATTCGCTCGAGCGTGCCGGCTTCGCGCTCGTGCATCTCGGCGGCCCGCGAGCTCCTCGTGCTCGCGAAACGCCGGGTAGAACAGCTGTTATCTTTGACGCAGCGCGCCCCACCGAACGGTCGGCGTGACGCTGCATTCCGGTGACACGGCAAAGCCACGCCAAGTCTGGCTACGTCACTTCCGCGCGCGGCTTCGATGCGCGTTAGACGCTGGCTCACTCGCTTTCTGGGGGGCTGCCCGTCTAGAGTGCGCACTACGGGAACCTGGGGCGAGAACCTGGGAGGGTGCTCAGCATGCTTGCAACATCGAGGCTGGTTCAAATTGCGTCGCTGCTGTCACTGATCGCCGTCGGTTGCGGCGGGGGCTCGGGTAACCCGTCGGGCCCCCAACCGGACGCCGGCGCAGACACCGGCGGCACGAACCAGGGCGACGATGGCTCCGCGAGCGTCGGCACCCCTGACGCGGCGGGGTGTCCCGCCGGGTTCCAGGCGAGCGCTGGCGCCTGCGTCGACATCGACGAGTGCGCGCAACCGGCGCTCGATACCTGCGACGCCCACGCCACCTGCACGAACACCCCCGGCAGCTTCACCTGCGCCTGCAACGCTCCCTACTCGGGCGACGGAAAGACCTGCACCTGCGCGCCAGGCACGCCGGGGTGCGCGAGCACCGACGGCTCGACCTGCGGCACGAACGCCGACTGCCAGAACGGCCACTGCGTGAGCGGCACGTGCTGCGCGAGCGCTTGCGCGACCCCCGCGGCTTGCCAGACGGCGACCGGCGCGACGTGCGGCGGGGGGTCGACGTGCGTCTATCCGAACGTCGCCGACAGCACCCCGTGCGACGACGGGAACAAATGCACGAAGACCGACGTGTGCACGGCCGGCAAGTGCATCGGCGCCGCGCTGAGCTGCGATGACAGCAACCCGTGCACCGCAGACAGCTGCGTGCCCGCGACGGGCTGCGTGAACGACGGCACCGGCGTGCTCACGGCCGGGTGCAAGGCGGCCGATCTCTGCAGCACTTACAAGTGCGACGGCGACAAGGCCGGCACCTGCGATCCCGTGTCCATCGTGGATTGCTCCGGGTCGCGGGACCAGTGCAATGACGGCGTCTGCAACCCGGCGACGGGCAGCTGCTCGAAGCAACCCTTCAACGAAGGCGGGTCGTGCGAAGACGGCAACGCATGCACGGCGGGCGACACGTGCCATTCCGGCGTTTGCAGCGCCTCGACCTCGTTGAATTGCGACGACGGCAACCCCTGCACCGACGACACCTGCGACCAGGTGCTCGGATGCAAGAGCCAGAACAACACCGCGTCGTGCAACGACGGCAACCCCTGCACGGTCAACGACATGTGCTCGGGCGGCTTGTGCCAGAGCGCCACGCTGATGGACTGCTCGGCGCAAAACGACGCGTGCAACCTGGGCGTGTGCGCCGGGGGCACCTGCGGCAAATCGCCAAAGGCCAACAACACCGCCTGCGACGATGGCCACGCCTGTACCACGACCGACGTATGTACGAACGGCAGCTGCACGGGCACCGGGAACTCGTGCGGCGCGAACTCCTCGGCGTGCGCCGAGGGCACGCCCAAGACCTGCACGTGCAACAACGGCTTCGTCAGCTCGGGCGGCCAGTGTGTGCCGGCCACCAACGAGTGCGCGGCCAACCCGTGCGCGGCCGTCGCCACGTGCAACGACCCGTCGAGCGCCACGGGCGATTACGTCTGCACCTGCCCCACGGGCTACAGCGGCGACGGCAAGAACTCCGGAACGGGCTGCACGAACATCAACGACTGCGTGGGCAACCCTTGCGGCGCGCTCGGAACGTGCGTCGACGGCATCAACAGCTATACGTGCACTTGCAACGCCGGCGCCGTGTCGGTCAATGGCGTGTGCGTCTGCAACATGGGCGGGACGTTCGCGGTGCAGGACACGTTCGCGACCTCGTGGTCGGGGATCATGTACTTCGAGAACGGCACGAACGTGCAATCCAAGGCGTGGGCTCTCCGCACCCAGACCTATGACTCGACCGGGAAGCTGACGATCCAGACGACCACGTGCGGAGGCACCACGTTCGACCTCTGCGGGAGCAACTTCCCGCTGGGCGTGGGCAGCGAGGCCTATGGCCAGTTCTTCCCCACCACGATCTACGGAACACCGAGCATGCCGGTGGGCAACACCATCATCACCCTGACGAACACCGCTCCGGGCCAGGCGTATCAAGAGCCGTCGGCCGCATCGCTTCTGGGCATTTCGCTGACGAACCCGCTCGGTGCATGGCCGGCCGCCGCGGCGAACGTCGGCGCGGGCGCCAACCAGACCAACGGCGCGGTCTGGGTCGACAACGACGGAGACAGCTTCATGGGCGTGACGAGCTACGCCGTGCCGCCGGGCGGGATCTCGCACACGACCTCGCCCTTCCCGTTCCAGGACTACGGGGCCACGTCGACCGCGTGCCCTCGCAGCAGCGCGACGGCGGCACGACTTGCCTACGCCTACCTGCCGGCGCCGGCGAGCATCTTCCCCCCCGTGGATCGGGTCAAACGCCTCTATACAGGGCAGCGCATCATCGCCAGCTTGACGGGTTCGATCACCAGCTGCGACGCCACCGGGGTGACGCTCATCCAGGGCACCGTGGGCGGTCCGGACAGCGGACAGGCGCATGTCGACGCGCGCGTCGGCGGCTGCGTCCGGATCAACGACGCCGGCAACGGCGAGATCGACTGCAGCGCCGCGATGGCCAGCCTCTACGACGGTCAGAACCAGAGCGAGCACATCACGAGCGCGAGCTTCATCATCAAGCGCGTGGCAAGCTCCGCGACCTGCGCGGACGTGCGCGGGATGACGTTCCCCTAGATTAGCGAGCGAAGTGCCGCAGCGACCTTCGGCGCTCGACCCGAGCGAAACCCCGAAAATCGGGCGGATCGGCCCCCATTCGTGAATCCCGGACCCGTGCCGAAAGCCCCACGGACTGTCGTCTCGAAATGACAGTCGATCGGGCTTCGCCCGTCTGCGTCATGGCGGGGCCGGGCCCGCGAGACCGTCCTCGCCGGGTAAACGTTTGGCGCACAATGGAAAGGCACCTCGCCCCCGGCTCGATAGGGTGCGGTATCGATGGAACGCGTTGTCATCACGGGCATCGGTCTCGTCACGCCGGTCGGCGTCGGGACGCTCGAACCCTGGCACGCGCTCCTGGCCGGCGAGAGTGGAATAGGCCCGATCACCCGGTTCGACGCGGCCCGGTTCCGTGCGCGAATCGCGGGTGAAGTGAAGGGCTGGGACGGCTCTCGCTGGATCGAGAAGAAGCGCCTCAAGGAGATGGATCGGTTCATCGAGTTCGCGCTCGGTGCCACCAGCCTCGCCACGACGGACGCGAGCCTCGAGCTCACCGAAGAGGAGCGCCCGCGGGCTGGCTGTATCATCGGCGTCGGCCTCGGCGGCCTGCCGGCGCTCGAGAGAACGAAGGAGACGCTCCTGGCCAAGGGGCCCGACAAGGTGAGCCCGTACACGATCCCCGCGCTCATCTCGAACCTGGCCGCGGGGCAGGTCTCCATCGCCCACCACCTCGAGGGACCGAGCTACTGCACGACCAGCGCGTGCTCGAGCGGCGCGCACGCGATCGGCGAGGCCTCGCAGTGGATCCGCCTCGGGAAGACCGACGTCATGATCGCCGGCGGCGCCGAGGCGACCATCAGCCCCGTCGGCATCGCCGGCTTCGAGGCCATGTTCGCCCTCAGCCGCCGAAACGACGAGCCGCGTCGTGCGAGCCGCCCGTTCGACCGCGGGCGAGATGGCTTCGTCTGCGGCGAGGGCGCCGCGATCCTGGTGCTCGAGTCGCTCTCGCGCGCGACCCGCCGCGGGGCGCGCGTCTATGCCGAGCTCACGGGCTACGGCGCGTCGAGCGACGCTTACCACATCACCCAGCCGTTGCCCCAGCACCGCGGCGCGCAGCGGGCGATGCGCATGGCGCTCGACGACGCGAAGATCCCGCCGGACGCCGTCGACTACGTGAACGCCCACGGGACCTCGACCCCGGTCGGCGACCTCGAGGAGTCGCGGGCGATCGCCGCGGTCTTCGGCGCACGCGCGATCGACAAGGGCGCCGAGAAAGACGCAGGCACGCGGACCGACTCGAGACTGTGGGTGAGCTCGACCAAGTCGATGATGGGCCACCTGCTCGGGGCGGCGGGCGCCGTCGAGGCGGCCATCTGCGCCCTCGCGATCGCGAAAGAGAGCGTGCCGCCGACGATCAACCTCGACGATCCCGACCCCGAGTGCAACCTCGACTTCGTGCCGAACACCGCGCGCAGGCGCGCCGTGCGGCACGCGATGAGCAACTCGTTCGGCTTCGGTGGAACGAACTGCGCGCTGGTCCTGTCGCGACTGGGGGCCTGAGAGCCGATGCACGCCCACGGTTCCTCGCCTGCTTCTCGGCCCGCGGCTCCGCCCCGCGCCCAGGCCGGTCTCGCGCGCGCGCGGATCCTCGGCACGGGGGCCTTCTTGCCACCGTTCGTCCGGACGAACCGCGACCTCGAGCGCCTGGTCGACACGTCAGACGCGTGGATCACCGAACGGACGGGGATCCGGGAGCGCCGCCTCGCGCCGGAGGGGACCACGACCAGCGACATGGGCGCCATCGCGGCGCTCGCGGCGCTCGACATGGCGGGGCTCCGGGCCACCGACCTCGATCTCATCGTCGTCGCCACCGTCACCCCGGACATGCCCATGCCCTCGGCGGCGGCGCTCGTTCAACACAAGATCGGCGCGGGCCCGTGCCCGGCCTTCGACATCGGCGCGGCCTGCGCGGGCTTCATCTTCGCGCTGACCGTCGCCGAGCAGTTCATTCGCACGGGGAAGCGCCACCGCGTGCTCGTCGTCGGCGGCGACACGTTGACGAAGTTCCTCGACTGGACCGACCGCAAGACCTGCATCCTCTTCGGCGACGGCGCCGGTGCCGTGGTGCTCGGCTCCGACGTCGCGGTCGACGCCCAGGATCGACCGCGAGGGGTGCTCTCCACGTCGCTCTCGACGGACGGCTCGCTGGTCCCCGCGCTCTACATCCCGGGTGGGGGGAGCGCCCATCCCCCGTCGGCCGCGACCGTCGAGGGGAGGCTGCATTTCATCCGCATGAACGGGCAGGAGATCTTCAAGCACGCGATCAAGAACCTCGTTTCCGCCAGCCACGCCGCCCTCGACGACGCCGGGATGACGACCGCAGGCATCGACTGGGTGTGCGCGCACCAGGCGAACAAGCGCATCCTCGATCAGGTCGCGATTCGCCTCGGAACCGCGCCCGACCGAATGCTCTCGAACATCGATCGCGTGGGCAACACCTCGAGCGCGTCGATCCCGATCTTGCTCGACGAGAGCGTTCGCGCGGGCAAGATCAAAGACGGGGACACGGTGTTGATGAGCGCCCTCGGCGCCGGCGTGTCCTGGGGCGGCGCCGTGGTCCGGATGTAGCGAGCCGCGCGCGGCGAACACGAGCGAACAAGAGAAGATGAGTCTGTCGCTCTCGCTCCGGAACCTCGTCGAGACGCTCGCCATCTCCGCCCCCACGGTGATCGACGCGGGCGTCGGCCGCGTGACCAAAGAGCGCTGCGACGCCCGCCTCGACGGCTGGTCGCGCGCGGTCGTCGCCCACGCCCGCATCCGTCTCCAAGTCACCGGAACCGAGAAGCTCTCGCCGGGCGAGACCTACGTCGTCATGAGCAATCACCAATCGCTCTACGACATCCCCGTGCTCTTTCGCGTCTTCGGGCCGAACATCCGGATGATCGCCAAGAGCGAGCTCTTTCGTATTCCCGTCTTCGGCCAGGCCATGTCGGCCGCCGGCTTCATCTCCGTCGACCGCTCCGGCGGGCGCGGGGCGGTTCGTAGCCTGGGCGTCGCTCGCGATCTCCTGGGCCGAAAGACCCACGTCTGGATAGCCCCCGAGGGCACGCGGAGCCTCGACGGCGCGCTCTTGCCTTTCAAGCCGGGGGCGTTCTTGCTCGCCGCCGACGCGCGCATGCCGATCGCGCCCGTGACCCTCGTGGGAACGCGCGACGTGCTCGCTCCGGGCGAGGTCCGCTCGCACGTGGGCGCGACCGTGCGCGTCATCGTGCATGCTCCGATCGACGCGCCGGCGCGTCACGGGGGGAAGGCGGCGCGCCGCGACCTGATGGCGAGCGTGCGGAGCGCGATCGAAAGCGCCCTCCCGGGGCGCGATCGCGCGAGAGCGCACGTTGACGCCATAGGAACAGCATCTGGCGCGCGGAGACAATACGCATCAGACGACTAGAGATAAGATTGCGCCATGAACGGAATCCGTACCCACGAGTCGAGCGCCTCCGAGCGACGGGGCGCTGGCGACGCCGTCGAGGGCGCGGATGAGGTCGTCCACAGCAGCGTGCAGCCCCTCTCGCCGCCGGCGCGGCGGCTGTCGGCGCTCTTCGACGGCGGCCATTACGAAGAGCTCGATGCGCTGGTTCATCACCAGGCGAGCCGCTGGGGAATGGCCGCGAAGCGCTTCGACGGCGACGGCGTGAGCATCGCGACGGGCCGCGTCCATGGGCAGCCCGTGGTCGCGTTCGCGCAAGACCGTCGCTTCATGGGCGGCTCGCTGGGCGAGGCGCACGCGCGAAAGATCTGCAAGGCCATGGACCTCGCCGAGCGGCTCGGCGCGCCGATGATCGGCCTGCTCGACTCCGGCGGGGCGCGCATCCAGGAAGGCGTCGCGGCGTTGGCGGGGTACGGCGAGATCTTCCGCCGCAACGTGCGCATGTCGGGGCGGGTGCCGCAGATCTCCGTGGTGCTCGGGCCCTGCGCCGGCGGAGCGGTGTATTCGCCCGCCATCACCGACTTCATCGTCCTGTCGCGCCCCGACGCGCTGATGTTCGTGACCGGGCCGAAGGTCGTCAAGCAGGTCATGTTCGAAGACATCGACGCGAGCACGCTCGGCGGCGCCGCCGTGCACGCGGCGCTGAGCGGCGTCGCTCACCTCATCGAGGCCGACGAAGCCGCGGCCATGGCCCGGACGCGCGACCTCATCGGGTTCCTCCGGGTGACCCGCGCGCCGTCCGAAGAGCCCGGAGACGACGCGCCGTTCGAAGAGATCGTCTCCGCCAACCACAGACGCGCCTACGACGTCCGCAGGATCATTCGCAAGCTCGCCGACCGTGGGACCGTCATCGAGATCCAGGCCGACTACGCCAAGAACATCGTCGTGGCCCTCGCGCGAATCGAGGGTCGGGCCGTCGGCATCGTGGCCAACCAGCCGAAGGAGCGCGCCGGAGTGCTCGACATCGACGCCTCTCGAAAAGCGGCGCGCTTCGTCCGCACGATGAGCGTCTTCGGCATTCCCATCGTCACCCTGGTCGACGTCCCCGGATTCATGCCGGGGTCGAAGCAGGAGCACGGCGGCGTCATCGTGCACGGCGCGAAGCTGCTCTACGCATATTGCGAGGCGCGCGTGCCGCGCATCACAGTGGTGCTGCGAAAGGCGTTCGGCGGCGCTTACATCGTGATGTCGTCGAAGCACGTCGGCTGCGACGTGAACCTCGCGTGGCCCGGCGCCCAGGTGTCGGTCATGGGCGCCGAGGGGGCCGTCGAGGTCCTTCACGGCAAGGAACTCCAGGCCGCCGCCGACCCCAAGGCGCGCTTCGACGACCTTTGCGCCCGCTACCGTGAAGAGTACATGTCCGTTCGCGTGGCCGCCGAGCGCGGCTGGATCGACGAGGTCATCGAGCCGAGCGACACGCGCCGCAAGCTCGCTCATTACCTGAGCATGCTCGAATCGGCCGGCGCCTCGGCCGGGACCCACGGCAACATCCCGCTCTGACACGGCGCACGCCACGCGGCCCGGTACGGCGCTTCAAGAGGAAGCTCCGGGCGATCGGTGAGCCACGGCCGGCCCCGCGCGCCACAAGGTTCACGTGCGCGCCGTCCACGCCCAGACGGGTCGATCGAGCCTTCTCGCCCTGCCGCTTCTCGTCGTGACCCAGGTCGCGGCCTGCGGATCGCCCGGCGACACACCCGGCCCCGCGCCGGCCGGTGACGGCGACGGCAGCGGGCAAGAAGCTGGTGCGCCATCGGCGGGCGACGATTCCACCGGCCCGGCTGCGGACGCGGGAGACGCCGCACGGGAGGCGACCGGCGGCCCCGACACCCCTGCCGTCGAAGCCCGCGTCGCTGGATTGCTGGGGCAGATGACGCTCGACGAGAAGGTCGGCCAGATGATCATGGTCGACTACGGTTCGCTGGCGTCCCTCGACGACATCACGACGTACTTCCTCGGCGCGCTGCTGCCGAACGCCGGTGAAGCCCCCGCCGACAACACCCCGCGAGCGTGGCTCGATCTCGCGGGCTCGTTTCGCCCGAAGGCGCTCGCGACCCGGCTCGCGATCCCGCTCATCGTCGGGATCGACGCGGTGCACGGTGACGCCAAGGTGGCCGGGGCGACGGTGTTCCCGCACTCCATCGGTCTCGGTTGCTCGCGCGACCCGGCCCTGGTGACCGCCGTGGAGCGGGCCACGGCCGCCGAGGTGCGTGCCATGGGGTTCACGATGAGCTTCAGCCCCGACGCGGACGTCGGCCAGGACGAGCGCTGGGGTCGCACCTACGAGAGCTTCGGCGAAGACCCGACGCTCGCTTCGACGATGGTCGCGGCAGCGGTGACCGGGTACCAGAGCGCCGGTCCGGGCGCTTCCGGCGCGCTGCTCGCGTGTCCCAAGCACTACGCGGGCGCGGGAGGCACCTCGTGGGGTACCGGCGTCATGGGCGGGATCGATCAGGGAGACACCCAGATCGCCGAAGCCGAGATGCGAGCCGTTCATCTGCCGCCGTTCAAGGCCGCGGTCGACGCGGGCGCCATGGCGATCATGGTCTCGTACAGCTCGTTCAACGGGACGAAGATGTCGGCGAGCGGGCACTGGTTGACGGACGTCGTCAAGGGCGAGCTCGGGTTCGCGGGGTTCCTCCTGTCGGACTTCGACGCGATCCGTCAGCTCGCGGGCGGCAGCCAGCAGCAGGAGGCTACGGCGATCAACGCCGGTCTCGACATGATCATGATGTCGAACGGCTACGTGGAGTTCATCGCCGACGTGAAGTCGCTCGTTGCCGCCGGGACCGTCCCGATGGCGCGTATCGACGACGCGGTCACCCGGATCCTGCGAGCCAAGGTCGTGGCCGGCCTCTTCGAAGCGAACGCGCCCGACCCCGGCGGGCTGGCCGACGTCGGGGGCGCCGCGCACCGAACGATCGCGCGGCAGGCGGTGCAGGAATCGCTCGTCCTCCTGAAGAACGACAACCACGTCTTGCCGCTGTCCAGGTCCGCGCATGTCGCCGTGGCGGGTCCGGGAGCCGACGACCTCGGCGTGCAATCGGGGGGGTGGACGCTCGGCTGGCAAGGAGTCACCGAGACCGGAGCGTCGCCCATCGCCGGTACGACGATCCTCGCCGGACTGCAGGCGACGGCGAGCTCGCCCGCGCTCGTCACGTATTCGTGGGACGGGAGCCAGGTCCCCTCGGGCACGTCGGTAGGCGTCGTCGTTCTCTACGAGAATCCGTACGCAGAGTTCGAAGGCGATACGAACGACCCGAGCTTCGCCAATACCTCGAGCGCTCAGGATCCCTCGGGGCACGTCATCTACGACGGCCTGGCCGCCGGCATCGTGCGTCAGATGACGGCGGCCAAGATCCCGCTCGTGCTCGTGCTCGTGACGGGGCGTCCGGTGCGGATCGAATCGTACCTCTCGCAGTTTTCCGCCGTCGTCGCCGCGTGGCTCCCCGGTTCGGAGGGCGAAGGCGTGGCCGACGTCCTCTACGGCGACGCGAAGTTCTCGGGCGTCCTGTCGAAGTCGTGGCCGCGCGACGCCACGACGCTCCCGGTCTCGTCGCTACCACCCGGCGGCGATCCCCTGTTCGCGTACGGCTTCGGGCTCGGGTACCCCTAACCGAAGCGGCGCTGCCCAAGCGCGCGGCGATCATCGGTCACGCCTCGCTGGGCGAGTTGATCGCGAACCTGGTTCGCGTCGGCAACGACCACATGACGAGCTACCGGCTCAATCAGCTCTTGCCGCTCGCCACGGCGCTCCAGATGCTCGACGAAGACGCGCCGGTGCCGGATGATCTGCCGATCCTGGGCAAGAACGCCTACCGGCTGACGCTCGACTTCTTTCGACAGAAGCGAACGCGGTTCATGGATCTGGTGCCGGAGGCCATCGGCGGGCAGTACGGCTACCGGGTCTGCCCGGTGGATATCGATTTTTTCGTCACCGTCAGCATGGGCGTCGGCACCATGGTCCCGTCCGGGGCCGACGAGCTCGTGCATTTCATCGAAGAGGTCGACCGGCGCCTCTATCGCGCAAAACAAAGCGGCCGAAACATGCTCGTGGTGGGCGGCGCTCCCGGTGCCAGCAAGCCCATCTCGATGCGTCCATCCGCGCCGCCGCGGTCGAGCCGTGGTCGAGCCGCGGTCGAGATACGCATCGATCCCTCCGCGCCGTAACTCGAAAAGAACCGGGGCGATCTCCGCATCACGGTGCTAGCGTTCGCGTAGTGTTGGGGGGGTCCGTTCGGCGCGCTTGCTCGGAGCGTTATCCGCGGCATACCGCGAAGGGAAGGGGGGCCCTCCGGGGCCGTGAAAGCATGGCGCGAGTTCGCAGACTCCGTCGAGAGAGAGCCGCCGACGGGCCTCGTCTCGACCGCAAAGGGGGGCCGTTGGGCCAACCTACACAGTGATCGGTCGCCTACGTGTCCTTCTGATCGAGGACTCGGCCAGCGACGCGAAGATGATCGCGCTCGCTCTCCGTCAGGGACGGCGCTCGGTCGAGTACGAGTGCGTGGAGGACGCCGCGTCGATGCGCGCCGCCCTCGCGAAATCGGCCTGGGACCTCATCATCGCCGACTGGTCCATGCCCAGGTTCAGCGCCCTGGCAGCGCTCGACATCGTGAAGGAGCTCGGGCTCGACACGCCGTTCATCGTTCTCTCGGGTGTCGTCGGAGAAGAGTGGGCCGTGGAGGCGATGCGTGCGGGAGCGCGCGACTTCCTGGTCAAGGACGACCTCGCTCGCTTGAACCCGGCGGTCGAGCGAGAGCTCCGAGCGCACAAGGAAGGCGACACGCGCGAACGGGAGGTGGCGCGTGCGCGGGACGAGGGCCTTCGTGAGGCGCTGGAGGAGACGGGTACCCTCTCGCTCGCCAGACGGCTCCGCCGGACGTTCCTGGAGATCGCCGGCACGGTGGGCGTCGCGTTCGCTGCAACGGCGCTCTCCCTTTGCCTGGTCACGGTCTGGCTCGAACCCGAGCTCGCCGATTGCCGGGCGGCGAAGGACGCCGCGAGCGATCTCAACACGGCGATGATCGACGAGGAAACGGGGTTGCGCGGATTCCTCCTCACGCGCGACCGCACTTCCCTCGAACCCTACTATCGTGGAGAGATCGCGGCCTCGCGCGCAAACGACCAGCTCGCCGCGCGCGCTTCTTCGGAGTTCGCGGTCGCGCTGGCCCAAGAGAACGCGGCTCTGCAGGTCTGGCGCGAGAAGTGGGCCAGACCCGTCGCGCAGATGATGGGTGACGACGCCGCCCCCTCGGTCCAGGACGGCAAGATGCTCTTCGACGCCTACCGGGCCGAGCACGCGGTGCTCGAGAGCGCAATCGCGGATCGGACCGTCGTCTTGTCGCGACGCCTGCAGCGTGGGATCGGCGTCAATGCGGCGCTCGAACTCGCCATCTTGGGCGCTCTCCTCATTCTGGCTTCGCGCCAGCATGACGCGGTTCGCGACGCCATCGTCGCGCCGGTGGCCGCGCTCTTGCGCGACATAGGCCGCGTCCGCGACGGCGAACTGGTCACGACGATTCACCAGGCCGGACCGAGCGAGCTCCGCCAGCTCGGCGCCGGGTTGAACGACATGGTGCGCGCGCTCCTCCTGTCCCGAGAGGTCGCCGAATCCCGAGCTGGGCTCCTTCGAGAGCACGCCAATCGTTTGCGACAGATCCTCGATGCGAGCCGCGAGTTCTCCGAGAGCCTCAACCTCGAGTACGTCATCAGGTCGGTGACCGCGAGCACGCGCGCGGTCGGCGGCTACGACGAGGTCATCGTGTGGCTGATGGAGGACGACCAGAAGGGGCTTCGAGACACGCGCATCGCGGAGTCCTCTCCCCCGCCCGAAGCGACTGGCGATGACACCCTCGCGTGGCGCGCCGCGAAGTCCGGGCGGATCACGTTCGAGGGACTCGACGGTCGCTTCAAGTTCGGCGACGGAGGGGCGGCGCGCGTCCGCGCCAGGGCAATCCCGCTCATCGTGGGAGCGCGCGTGGTGGGAGCGCTCGAGGCGCGCCACTCCGAACCCCAGGCCGCCAGCGGCGAGACGATCGAGGTCCTCGAGATGCTGGCTGCGCACGCGGCGACCGCGATCGAATCGGCGAGGCTCAACCGGATCAACGAGGAGCGGAGTGAGATGGACCCGCTCACCCGGCTCCATAACCGGCGCCGCCTCGAGGGAGACCTCGACGCTGAGTGCAAGCGTTGCGCGCGGTACAGTCGGCCGCTGTCGTTCGTGATGCTCGACGTCGACTACTTCAAGGCCTTCAACGATACGCACGGACATCCGCGAGCCGACGTGGCGCTGCAAGAGGTCGCAGAGGTCATCGGGGGCACGGTGCGTTCGACGGATTCCGCGTACCGCTACGGGGGCGAAGAGTTCTGTATCCTCTTGCGGGAGACCGACGCCGACAGCGCGATGCACTTTGCCGAGCGCCTCCGCCAGCGCATCGAGCTGCGCTTCGCGAACGAGACGTCGAGCGGGCTCACGGCGTCTTTCGGCGTGGCCGAGTTGTCCGTCGACATCCAGACGCCGCGCAACCTCATCGAAGCCGCGGATGCCGCGATGTACGAGTCGAAGCGTGGCGGGAGGAACCGCGTCGTGCTCAGCACGGCCCCGCCCGCCATGGCGTCGGACTCGGCGATCCCGGCCGCGTCCGCCGAACGGCTGACCCCCACCGACTCGTGCACCGTCCCCACCGCGCTCGCCGCCCCGGGGACGAAAGAAGCGGGTGGCGGCCGCGCATGAACCTCCCGCGGTTCTAGGGGGCCCACCCCGGCGGCCTCTCCGACCCGCGACCGAAGAACACCCCACTTCGAGCACCGGCCATTCATGAATACGTCGACGAACGGCGACACGGTCAAGAGCGGTTCGACGGAGATTCGCTGGAATCCCGTCTCGCGCGTCGCCTTCGTCCGCTACTCGGCGGGCGCGAGCCTCGGCCGCGTGGATGGCCCGTTCCTGGTCGACGCGCTCACGGGCTGGATCGGTTCGAAGGGCGAGCCGTTCTCCGTGCTGGCCGACGGCGCCGGCCTTCGCGGAACCGACGCGGAGTACCGGGCCCACGTGAGCCGCTTCTTTCGACGACACCGCCACACCGCCTGCATCGCGCTCATCAACCTCGGTCCGGTGATCCGGGTCGTGGTGGAGATGTTCGGCATCGGGACGGGCATACCGTTGAAGACGTTCGCCGACGAGGAGGCCGCACGCTCGTGGTTGCGAGCGCAGGGTATCGCTGCATGACGGGCGCTCCGTCGTTCGAGGACATCTTCGCCGTGATGTCTGCCGCGTCCGTCGGAGACACGGCCGCGCGGGTCGCGGTGCCCGACGGCGCCCAGCTCGACGACACGGCGACGAAGTTCGCCATGGCGCTCAACGTACTGCTCGACGACCTTCAGCTCAGCGCGGCCAATGCGCAGCGCGAGCTGGCCGAGCGGGGGCGGCTCGCGAATCGCCTGCGGATCCTCGCCGAGGCTGCCCAGGAGTTCTCCGCGACGACCTACGACCTCGACCGCCTGCTCGATGCCGTGGCCCATCGCCTCGGCGAGCTGGTCGGCGACATGTGCGCGATCAGGGCCGCCAGTGACGACGGGGAGTGGCTGGAGTCCGAGGGGGCCGTGTATCACCGCGATCCAGAGCTGCTCCCGGCGACGCGGGAGGTCATGGGGCTCGGACGCCAGCGCATCGGCGAAGGGATCTCGGGGCGCGTGGCCGCTGCGGGGAAGCCGCTGCTCATCCCGAAGATCGACCCGGCGGAGTTCGCCGCGTCGAGCGAACCCCGATATCGCCCGTATCTCGAACGGCTCGGCATCACCAGCGCGATCATCCTTCCCCTCATGTGCCGGGGGAAGGTCGTAGGCGTCGCGAGCCTCATGCGCAGCCGGCCCGACGCTCCGTACGACGTGGACGATCTCCACCTGGTGCAGAGCGTGGGGGATCACGCAGCTCTCGCCATCGGGAATGCCCGCTCTCTGTCCGCCGAGCGAGCCGCGCGCGATGCGGCGGAGAAAGCGACGAAGGCCCTTCGGCTGGCCGAAGCTCGGTTCGCCCACCTGAGCGAGGCCGGGATTCTGGGAATCGTCATCCTCCGCCTCGACAGCCTCGCCGTCGTCGATATCAATGGCACGCTCCTCGATCTGCTGGGTGTCTCGCGCGACGAGATCCTTTCCGGGCGAGTCGCGTGGACGAGCCTGACCCCACCCGGGTGGAGTGATCTGGATACAGAGGCCATTGCGCAACTCAGGAGTTCGGGCGTCGCGGGTCTCCGCGAGAAGGAGTTCTTTCGCAAGGACGGCAAGCGCGTCCCGGTCCTCGTGGGCTCGGCCATGCTCGACGACGGGACCACGGAGTGCATCTCCTTCGTGCTCGACCTCACCGAGCGCAAGGCGGCCGAGGCGGCGGTCGAGCACCTGCGCGAACAGGCGGCGGCGGACGCGAGCGTCCGGCAGACCGAGGAGAGGCTGCGAGCGAGCGAGGAGCGCTTTCGGTCGCTCGTGGGTTCGGTGAAGGACTACGCCATCTCCATGCTCGATCCCGCTGGGCTGGTGACGAGCTGGAACGCGGGGGCCGAGCGAATCAAGGGATATACGTCCGAGGACATCCTCGGCCAGCACTTCTCGCGGTTCTATCCTCCCGAAGACGTCCGCGACGGCAAGCCCGCTCGAGCGCTGCGCGTCGCCGTGGCGGGTGGGTCGTGGGAAGACGAAGGCTGGCGGGTGCGCAAGGACGGGTCGCGTTTCATGGCGAACGTCGTCATCACCGCCGTCTCCGACGCGAGCGGGAAGCTCGTCGGGTTCGCCAAGGTCACGCGCGACGTCACGGAGCGGTACCTCGCGGAAGCCGCGCTCAAGCTCTCCAACCGCGAGCTCGAAGCGTTCAGCTACTCGGTCGCGCACGACCTCCGCGCGCCCCTCCGGGGCATGAACGGCTTCGCGCAGGTGCTGCTGGACACCTACAAGGACAAACTCGACGCCGAGGGTCGAGACTGGCTTCAGGAGATTCTCTCGAATGCGCGCAAGATGGGCGAGCTCATCGACGCGCTCCTGTCGCTGGCCCGCGTGACGAGGAGCGACCTCAAGCCCGAGCGAGTCGACCTCTCGGCGGTCGCGCACGCGGCCGCAACGGCGATCGCGTCGGCCGATCCGGCCCGCTCCGTAGAGCTCGTCATCGAGCCCGGTCTGGTGGCCGAGATCGATCCCCGGCTCGCGCGCGCGATCTTCGACAATTTGCTGGGAAACGCATGGAAGTTCACGCAAGGAACCCCGGGCGCGCGCGTGGCGGTTGGGCTGTCTAAAGACGGCGCCCCCACCTTCTTCGTGCGCGACAACGGGGCGGGCTTCGACATGGCATTTACCAGCAAGCTCTTCGGCCCCTTTCAAAGGCTCCACACCGCCGACGAGTTTCCCGGGACCGGCATCGGCCTCGCGACCGTGCAGCGAATCGTCCACCGTCATGGGGGCCGGATCTGGGCCGAGGGTGCCGTGAATCAGGGCGCGACGTTCTATTTCACGCTCCCCGGAGCGCGGAGTGAAGACCGTGAAGCGCGCGCGAAGATAGGCGCCCGAGGAATTCTCGATTAGGGTCTCATTGGCACGGGGAGAGTCGTTTGCGGGCCTGGCATTTCGGGTCAGGCTACGAAAACGATGGGGGGACATTGACGTATGGAGAAGCGTCGAGCGCCGAAGCGGCGTGCGATCGCGAAGGCGACCGCTGGGCGCGCACGCCGCCCTGAGGGTCTCGCGTTTCCCGTCGTCGGCATCGGCGCGTCGGCAGGCGGGCTCGAGGCGCTCGAGCAGTTTCTGAAGCAGCTGGCGCCGAAGAGCGGAATGTCGTTCGTCGTCGTCCAGCACCTCGACCCGACGTACGAAGGGATGCTTGCGGAGCTCCTCCAGCGCGCCACCACGCTCCCCGTCACCCAGATCATCGACGGGATGCACGTCGAACCGGACCACGTCTACGTGATCCCGCCGAACCGTGACCTGTCGATCTTGCAGGGCGTCTTGCACCTGCTCACCCCGGTTGCGCCGAGGGGACTGCGCCTGCCGATCGACTTCTTCTTCCGCTCGCTGGCCGCCGATATGCGGGAGCGGAGTGTCGGGGTCCTGCTCTCGGGCATGGGGTCCGACGGCACGCTCGGGCTGCGCGCCATCAGGGAGAGCGCCGGCTCGACGTTCGTACAAAAGCCCGAGTCTGCCCGGTACGACAGCATGCCCCGGAGCGCCATCGAGGCGGGTCTCGCCGACGTGGTCGCGCTCGCCGACGAGTTGCCCGCCAGGATCGACGAGTATTTTCAGCACGTGCGACGCGTCGCGCGGCCCGAGCGCTGGGTGCCGGACCCGCAGGCTCAGAGCGGGCTCGACAAGATCGTCGGACTCCTGAGGTCGGGGACGGGCCACGACTTCTCGTTCTACAAGAGCGGCACGCTCTACCGCCGGGTCGAGCGGCGCATGGGTCTGCATCAGATCGATGCGATGACGGACTACATCCGCTACTTGCGCGAAAATCCCGCGGAAGGCGATCTGCTCTTCAAGGAGCTCTTGATCGGGGTGACGAGCTTCTTCCGCGACCCCGTCACCTGGGAATCGTTGCGGAGCGAAGTCTTGCCCCAGCTCCTCGCGACGTGTCCCGCGAACGCCATCGTGAGGGCGTGGGTGCCCGCTTGTTCGACCGGAGAGGAGGCGTACTCGCTGGGGATCGTCTTCAAGGAGGCGCTCGAGCGATGCGCCCCCGCGAAGATCGTCCGACTCCAGATCTTCGCCACCGATCTCGAGGCGAGCGCCGTCGAGAGGGCGCGGCAAGGCCGCTATCCGGCCACCATCGCGGCCGAGGTCTCGCAGGAGCGCCTGACACGATTCTTCGTAGAGGAAGACGGCGGCTATCGCGTACGCAAGGAGCTCCGCGATCTCGTGGTGTTCGCCGCGCAGAACATCCTGCAAGATCCACCGTTCACGAAGCTCGATCTGCTGACATGCCGGAACCTTCTCATCTACCTGAGCCCGGAGATCCAGCGCAGTCTCATTGCGCTGTTCCACTATAGCCTCTCGCCGGGCGCCATCCTCGTTCTCGGCAGCGCCGAGGTCGTCGGCGCGTCCACGGACCTCTTCGCGCCGCTCGACGGCAAGCCGCAGGTCTATCGGCGACTCGACGGGGTCGCTCGCTTCGATTCGGCGTTCCCTCGCGCCGCGCGCCACGAGACGGAGGCCCGAACGATCGACCCGAGCCCGGCCCACGCGAGCGCATCGGACCTCCAGGGGCTCGTGGCGCGATTTCTGGTGTCGCGCTTCGCGCCGTCGGCCGTTCTCGCGAGCAAGAAGGGAGACGTGCTGTTCGTCAGCGGGCGGACGGGAAAGTACCTCGAGCTACCCGCGGGAAAGACGAACTGGAACGTCTTCGCGATGGCGCGCGGCGGGCTTCGTCACCCGCTCAGCGCCATCTTTCGCAAGGCGCTCGCGGCCAAGAGCGCCCTCACGCTCACCGGCGTGCCGCTCGGGCACGATGGTGCTGGCGATGCGGTCGACGTGACGATCGAAGCCATCGACGAGCCCGGAATCTTGCGAGGGACGGTGATGATCGTCTTCTCCGATACGCCGGGCCGTCCGGCCCGCGCGGTCTCGAGGAAGGCGGCCCGAGCGCCGGTCCGCAGCACCGGGGTTGCCGGCATCGAACAGGAGCTGCAGCAGGTTCGCGACGATCTGCGCACGACGCGCGAGGAGATGCAGACGTCGGAGGAAGAACTCAAGTCCGCCAACGAGGAGCAGCAATCGACCAACGAAGAGCTCCAATCGACCAACGAGGAGCTCATGACCTCGAAGGAAGAAATGCAGTCGATGAACGAGGAGCTCCACACCCTCAATCACGAGCTTCAGGGGAAGCTCGACGAGCTGTCGCGCGCCAGCAACGACATGAAGAACCTGCTCGACAGCACCGAGATCGCGATCCTCTTCCTCGACGAGTCGCTGCGCGTGCGGCGCTTCACCCCGCAAACGACGAGCCTCTTCAAGCTGATCCCGGGCGACGTCGGGCGCCCGCTCGCGGATCTCGCGTCGAGCCTCGTGTATCCCGGCATTCACGACGACGCCCGCGAAGTCCTACGCACCCTGGTCGTCGAGGAGAAGGTCGTCGCCACTCGGGACGGTCGCCGTCTGCGGATCCGTATCATGCCCTATCGCACGATCGACAACCGGATCGACGGCGTCGTGATCACTTTCACGAACATCAACGCGACCGAGACGCGGGCGGGAACGCCGGTAAAGGGGGAGCCGTGAAGAAGCCGAAGAACGAGCGCTCGAGCGTCGGATTGCTCCGATCGCGGGCAGAAGATCGAATGCGCGAACGCGGTGAGCTCGAAAGGGCCAGCGGCGAGCCGGCGCCCGACCCGGCCAGGCTGCTCCACGAGCTCCAGGTGCACCGGATCGAGCTCGAGATGCAGAACGAGGAGCTCCACCGGTCGCGCGGGGACCTCGAGGCGGCGCTCGCTCGCTACTCCGAGCTCTACGACTTCGCACCGGTCGGCTACTTCATGCTCGATCGCGAGGGAACGATCCAGGAGGTGAACCTGACCGGCGCGCGCCTGCTCGGCTTCGCGCGTTCGCACGTCATTGGCCGGCGATTCGGCGCCTTCGTCGTTTCCGCCGACACGCGCGCTCTCAATGCGCTGCTCAAGAAGGCCCTCGAGAGCAAGGCCACCGAGTCTGGCGAAGTGGCGCTCGGGGTCCAGCCCACGTCGGGCGGCCAGTCGCTCTGCGTCGAGCTCACCGTCTCGGCTTCGGCGGGCGGGGAGTGCCGGATGGTCGTCGTAGACGTCAGCGGGCGAAAGAAGATGGAGGAGCAGCTCCGGAGCGCGCAGAAGATGGACGCGATCGGACGGCTCGCCGGGGGCGTGGCGCACGATTTCAACAATCTGCTCACGATCATCTTGAGTCACGCCGCGTTCGCGCTGGACGCCGTCGACGGCGACACGCCGGTGCACGACGACTTGCTCGAGCTTCGGGCGGCCGCCGAGCGCGCGGCGGCGCTCACTCGCCAGCTCCTCACCTTCGGGCGCAAACAGCCCCTCAGACCGCAGCTCGTCGACGCGAACGATCTCGTCCGCGGGCTCGAGAGCATGCTCCGCAGGGTGCTCGAGTCGCCCATCGACCTGATCCTCGACCTTGCCCCGGACCTCGGCCTGATCGAGGTCGATCCCGTCCAGTTCGAGCAGGTGGTCATGAACCTCGCCATCAACGCGCGCGACGCCATGCCCGACGGCGGTCTGCTCACCGTCTCGACCGCGAATGTCGATGCCGACGAGCCGCGCGAGCCAACGCGGCCCGACGGCAAGTCTGCTCAGCTGGTGTGCATGACGGTGCGCGACACGGGCGTCGGCATGGACGCGGTGACGCTGGGGCACATGTTCGAGCCGTTCTTCACGACCAAGGAGAAGGAGCGCGGGACGGGCTTCGGACTGTCGACGGTGCACGGGATCGTCACGCAATGCGGCGGCGAAGTGTTCGTGCGCAGTGAGCTGGGGAGAGGGACCGTGTTCGACATTCGCTTTCCTCGGGCCGCCGAGGCGTCCTCGCCGCGACGGTCCATGGTGATGGCCAGGCCCGAGTCTCGCGCGGGCGGCGCCGAGACGATCCTCGTCGTCGAGGACGAAGAGGCCCTCAGCCGGGTCGCGAAGCGAATTCTCGCCGAGGCGGGCTACGACGTGCTCGTGGCCGCGAGCGGCCAGGAAGGCCTGCGTATTTGCGAGCAACACAAGGGCGCGATCCACCTCGCCCTCTGCGACCTGGTCATGCCGAAAATGACCGGCCTTGCATTTGCGTCACTCCTGCGGGCGACGCGTCCCGAGATCAAGGTCGTCCACATGTCGGGCTACGCGGGCGATTCCGTGCGTAGAGACGGGGTGCTCGACCTGACGAGGTACATCGGCAAGCCCTTCACCTCGGAGGAGCTGAGGCGCAAAGTGCGCGAGGTGCTCGACCACGACTACCGCCTCGACCTCGGAGCCAAGGCCGCCAAGGGTTGAGACAGACGCTCGATCGCGGAGCCGAGCTCACCGACCGAAGAGCGGGCGAGCCGCGCGAAGGTGTGACAAGGTCCCCTAACCGTGCCAGAAACCGCTGCGTCTCCTCCGAAGTCGACCTCGAGACCGCCGCCCGGCGGCAAGGCCAGGCCTCCCTTCGCGTCGCTGCTGACCTGGATCCTTCCGGCACTTTTCCTCGCGGGGTCGTGGGCCTACCAGGTCTACGGGTCGAAAGAGCAAGCGGTGCCCGAGATCCGGTACACCGACCTTTACACGCTGGTCGACTCCGGAAAGGTCGAGTCCGTCACCCTGACGGGGCTCCAGATCCGCGGGAAGCTGAAGGCCGCCGACAAGGTCGACGGGCAATCGATCACGACGTTCCGATCGCTCCTGCCCGCCATCGAAGACAGGAATCTGCTGCCTTTGCTCCGCGAGAAAGTCGTCGCCGTGACGGTGAAGAGCGAGGAGGTGTCGCCCCTCGTCCGCGTTCTCGAGTCGGTTCTCCCGTGGGTGCTCATCCTCGGGGCCTGGGTCTGGATGTCTCGACGCGCGGCCGGTGCCCTGGCCGGTGGGCCGATGGGCAGGTTGCTCGCGGGCCGCTCGTCCCGGGTGGATACGGCCGCGCGCGTGCAAACCAAGTTCGACGACGTGGCGGGCCTCAAGGGCGCCAAGCGAGACCTTGGCGAGATCGTGGACTTCCTCAAGGCGCCCGAGGCCTTCCGCCGGCTCGGCGGGAAAGTGCCGCACGGAATTCTCCTGGTGGGCCCACCGGGCACGGGCAAGACGCTGCTCGCGCGCGCGGTCGCGGGAGAGGCGGACGTTCCGTTCTTCTCCGTGAGCGCGTCCGAGTTCATCGAGCTCTTCGTGGGAATGGGCGCCAAGCGCGTTCGCGACTTGTTCCAGCAAGCCAAGCAGGTCTCTCCGGCCATCGTCTTCATCGACGAGATCGACGCCGTCGGCCGCTCGCGAGGCGCCGGGCTCGGTGGAGGGAACGACGAGCGAGAGCAGACGCTCAACCAGCTCCTGTCCGAGATGGATGGCTTCGCGCGCAACGACCTCACGATCGTCCTCGCCGCGACCAACCGACCCGACGTCCTCGACCCCGCGCTTTTGCGACCCGGTCGTTTCGACCGGCGGGTGGTCGTCGATCGGCCGGAGCTCGCGGCCCGCAAATCGATCCTCGCCGTGCACACACGGGACAAGCCGCTCTCCCCCGACGTGGACCTCGAAGTCGTCGCCGCGATGACGGCCGGGTTCTCGGGCGCGGATCTCGCGAACCTCGCCAACGAAGCCGCGCTGGGCGCCACGCGGCGCAAGGCCGACGCCATCTGGGCCGCCGACTTCGCGGCCGCCTACGACAAGATCGTGCTCGGCGACCTTCGCGACGCCAAGCTCGATGCGGGAGAGCGCAAGCGTGTCGCCGTGCACGAGTCCGGCCACGCCGTGACCGCGTTCTTCGAGCCCTGCGCCGAGTCGCCGGCTCGCGTCAGCATCATCCCGCGTGGAATGGCGCTCGGAGTCACGCAGCAGACGCCGGGGGTGGACAAGCATCTCCTCGCGCAGCCCGAGCTCGAGGCGAGGCTTCGCGTCCTCATGGGGGGCTACGCCGCCGAGTCCCTCGTCCTCGGGACGATCTCGTCCGGCGCGTCCGACGACCTCCGCAAGGCGACCGAGATCGCGTTCGAGATGGTCGGCCACTACGGCATGAGCGAGCGCGTGGGGCCCGTCTTCCACGAGCACCGAACGGCGCATCCGTTCCTGGGCCAGCAGATTGCCCTCGAGGGCGGCGGCACGAGCGACGCGACCGTCCACACGATCGAAGAGGAGACCCGCCGCATGCTGAACGACGCGCTCCGCGCGACGCGGGACCTCCTGTCGACGCATCGGTCCGAGCTCGACGATCTCGTCAGCGCGCTCCTCGAACACGAGACGATGGAGAAAGACGATCTGGCGAAGGTGCTGCGGGTCGCCGCTACTTAGGGGCGATCGGCGGCGGGGGCGGCACGTTGAAGTATTCCCACGCGTCGGGGGCGCCCGTATGGCAACCCATGCACTGCCCGTTTTCCGTGACCTGCTGTGCGTCGTCGAACCGCCACCATTTCCACTCGCAGCGGATGGCCGCAGCGGCAACGACGATCAAAGAGCACGCGCACCCGGTTTCGGGTACTGCTCGGTTTTGAGATGGGGTGACGCGAGGGGTTGCGTGGCGCTCGAGCGGACCGTGGCTACGTTTGGCGCGATGGGCCCGGCCGACGCGGAGCGTATCAGGGCGGTGCGGAAGAAGGCGGCGAACTACCCCGCGTTGGCGCGCGCAGCCCTTCGTCGAGGCGACAAGAAAGTGGCGGACGAGTACTGGCGGCTATGGCACGAAGCGTTCGAGGAACTCTTCAACCATTTGGCCGACAAATGACTGACCACCCCGTTGCGACGGCCGATGTCATGAAGGGGAACTCGCGGTGGCATCGAGGGCCGACGCCGGGGTGCCGCAGAGCGGCAACACGGTGTCGTCGTAGGCGAAGCCGCTTGCTCGCCGGCCCCCCCGCCGGCATCCTCGGGCCGACTGCCACCGAGGAGCCGACATGAATGCGAAGGGCCCGTTCGAAGTGAAGCTCGTTCCGCAGAAGGCCGACCACCCGCACGCCGAGGCGTCGGGCCACGGGCGTATGTCGATGGCCAAGGAGTTCCACGGGGATCTCGAGGCCACGAGCCACGGCGAGATGCTGAGCGTCATGACCGACACGAAGGGTTCCGCGGGCTACGTCGCGATCGAGAAGGTCACGGGGTCGCTCGGCGGCCGCACAGGCAGCTTCGTGCTTCAGCACAGCGGCACGATGAACCGCGGGGCGCCGCACCTGGCCATCGCCGTCGTGCCCGACTCGGGTACCGACGACCTCGCGGGGCTCTCCGGGAGCGTGAAGATCGTCATCACGCCCGACGGCAAGCACTCGTACGAGATGGAGTACGCGTTCGCGGGAACGAATTGATCGCGGGATGGACCAGGCCCCCAGTACCCGCCCGGGCACGATCGGCAAGGCACCTTCGCGCTGCATTCGTTCGTGGCAGACTGCGGCCATGCGCAAAGTGGCTACTGTCGTGGGTCGTGCGATCGCGGTTGTGCTTCTCCTCGCCGCCGTGCTCGTCGTCTGGCAATGGAAGAGAGACCTTCCGCTCGACCAGCTGCAGGCGCGCTGGGGCAATGGCGCGTCGCGCTTCGTCGACGTCGACGGGATGAGCGTTCACTATCGTGACGAGGGGTCGGGCCCGCCCATCGTCCTCATTCACGGGACCGGCGCTTCCCTTCACACGTGGGACGCGTGGACCGCTGCGCTCTCCGGCACTCACCGCGTCGTGCGCTTCGATCTGCCGGGCTTCGGTCTCACGGGGCCGAATCCAGACGGCGACTACCGGATCGATACCTACGTGGACTTCGTCGAGCACGTGACGACGCGGCTCGGGCTCGATCGCTTCGCTCTCGCGGGCAACTCGCTCGGCGGGCAGATCGCCTGGCGGTTCGCGGTCCGCCATCCCGCGGACGTCCGAGCGCTCGTCCTCGTCGACGCCGCAGGGTATCCGCGCTCCGTGCGGCCGCCGCTCGTATTTCGTCTCGGGAGCGTACCCGTCGTGTCGTCGCTGATGGGCCACCTCGATCCGCGAATGCTCGTGAAGTCGACGCTGAAGAAGACGTACGGCGACCCTGCGCGCATCACGCCGGACCTGGTCGAGCGCTACTACGAGCTCGCGCTGCGTCCGGGCAACCGCGCCGCTTTCGGGGCGCGCACCGCCCTCCCCTTCGAAGATCGCACGGCGCAGCTGCGCGACCTGAACGTGCCGACGTTGATCCTCTGGGGCGCGAAGGACCGGTTGATCCCGGTCTCCGACGCACAGCGCTTCGCCACGGACATCCACGGCGCCACGCTGCACGTGTTCGACGACCTCGGACACGTGCCGATGGAAGAGGACGGCGCGGGAACCGTGGCCGTCGCGCGCGCGTTTCTCGAGGACAGCCACTCCCCCTTGCCCGCGCAAGAGACCGGCTTGTGAGATCGCGCTCCCAGCCAGAGCCGTCTACGAACCCGCCGTGAACCAGAACGACCGAGGGAAGATGATTGTGATTGGTCGACATGGGTGACTCCTTTCGGCGTGCTCCCGCAAAGCAGCGGGAATGCCAGGATGCGCGTGGTCCGCGCTTGCCGACGAAGCATCGACGGCGCGCGACGCGCCGACAGAGCAAGCGCGGTGCCGTCCTGAGCGGGGCGTCGGACCGCCGTCGATTTGCCTGGTGACATGGTGTAGATTGTTCTTTCGTTCCAGTGGCCTCTCACTCTTCGACACCCCCTCCCGTATGCGATGACGCTCCGGGTATAGGGTTCGTAGCGCCCGGACCGACAGGGACGTCTCGGTACGAGCTCTTGCGGCGCCTCGGCGAAGGGGGCATGGGCGTCGTTTACGAGGCGTTCGATCACGAACGCGGCCGAAAGGTGGCGCTCAAGACGCTGCTGCACTTCGACCCCGCATCCTTGCTCCGGTTCAAACACGAGTTCCGAACGTTGGCGGACTTGAGACATCCGAACGTCGTACGCCTTTATGAACTGGTGGCGACGGAGGACGACATTTTTTTTACGATGGAGCTTCTTACGGGTACGGATTTTCTGACGCATACGCGCCGCCGCGAAGACACCGACGCGTCGGACCCGCGCTTGCGGTTCGACGCCGGGAAGAGCGTTGACGACGATGAGACGACGATCCGCGATCAGGAGTCACAGAAAGGGCAACGGTTGCGTGGGTTCTTCCTCGGAGCTTCGAGCGAGAGCGAGGTCTCTGCGACAGAGAGCGAGAGGGCATCCCCGGCCGACTTCGGTCGGCTCCGATCGGCGCTCATCCAGTTGGCGCAAGGCGTGAACGCGCTGCATGTGGCGGGTGCGCTGCACCGCGACATCAAGCCCTCCAACGTTCTCGTCACGCCGGAAGGGCGCGTTGTCTTGCTCGACTTCGGAGTGGCGACGGAGCTTGCGCCTCGACGCGACGAGCGCCGGTCGGAGCGAGAAATGGCCGGCACGGTGCGCTACATGGCCCCCGAGCAAGCGACCGAGGATGCTCCGACGGCCGCGAGCGATTGGTACAGCGTCGGCGTGATGCTCTACGAGGCGCTCGTCGGACGGGCCCCGTTCGTCGGGCCAGGTCCCGATGTCCTCACGCGCAAGGGCATGATGGATCCTCCGGCCCCCAGCCTGTGCGCTCGGGGCATTCCCAGCGACCTGGACGAGTTGTGCTGCGCGCTCCTGCAGCCCCGGCCGGGTGCACGACCGACGGGCACGGAGGTTCTTCGCCGGCTCGCCCGGGCCCGCGCTGCCCGGATCTCGAGCCCCCCGGCGTTCGCCCACGCCGCAAGGCAAGTTCCTCTGATGGCACGTGAGGCCCACCTCCGCACGCTGCGCGACGCCTTCGACTCGTCGCGCGCCGGTCGGTCGGTCGCGGTCTTCGTTCACGGCGGGCCCGGAATGGGCAAATCGGCTCTCGTGCAGCAATTTCTCGATGACCTCGTCGCCCAGGGAGAGGCGGTCACGCTGCGCGGTCGCGCGTACGAGCGCGAAACGATCCCATACAAGGCTCTCGACGGGGTGGTCGACGCTCTCAGTGTCCACGTGAAGCGTCTGGCCGACTCCGGCGAGGGCGTTATCGTCCCCGACGACGCGTGGGCATTGGCACGTCTGTTCCCCGTTTTTCGACGCTTCGCGCTGGTCGCCGCGATGTCGGAGCCCCCGACCGTGGCCCCGCAGCTCGTGCGTCGGCGAGCGGTCGCGGCGCTGCGCGCTCTGTTCGTCGAAGTCGCGCGAAGGCAACCGTTGGTGATCTACGTCGACGACGTGCAGTGGGGCGACGTCGACAGCGTGGGTCTGCTGCTGGAGGCGATTCGCGCGCCCGTGCCGCCGATTCTCGTGGTCCTCACGCATCGAGAGGAATCGAGCGCCAGCCCTTTTTTGGTCGGGATGCACGCGCGCTGGCCCTCCGGTGCCGCTCGTGACCTCGCCGTCGGACCCCTCGCCTTCGACGATGCTCGTGCTCTGGCTCTGGCCCTGCTCGACTCCGACGGCGACTGGGCGCTGCGGTGCTCCGACGCCATCGCCCGCGACTCCGGCGGGAATCCCTTTCTCGTCGAAGAACTCACGGCGGGCGTTGGCAGGAGAGCGCAGGCCGAGCGGGCAAGCGGTCTGGCGACGGAATCGGGCTCGGCGACTCTCGAGCAAACCATTGGAAGGCGCCTCGGCCGTCTTCCCCGTGCCACCAGGCTGCTGGTCGAGATCGTTGCCGTCGCGGGGCGACCGCTCGAGACCTCGGTGGCGGCCGAAGCGGCGGGGGTCAACCTGCCACGTACCGAGAAGCTCGTCGCGACGCCGCGTGTGGGCCGTTTCCTGCGAGCCTGTTTGCGGAACGGACGCGAGGCGCTGGAAATGCGTCACGATCGAATTCGCGAGGTGACCGTCGCCCTGCTCCCTCCGGCGACGCTGTTCTCGCACCACGCCAGGCTCGCTCGCGTCTTCGAGGCGTCACCCGGGGCCGATCCCGAGGCTCTGGCGATTCATCTCCTCGGAGCCGGGCAGAAGGAGAACGCAGGCAGGCACGCCGAGCGTGCAGCAGAGCAAGCTGCCGCCAAATGTGCGTTCGATCAGGCGGGTCGGCTCTACAAGCTTGGGCTCGACACCGCCAAGATCGGCTCCGAGGACGAATACCGGCTCCGCGTGCGTCTGGCGGAGGCGCTCGACGGTGCAGGCCGCGGTCGGGACAGCGCCGAAGTCTACATGCAAGCGCTCTCGGGAGCTCCCGGGGCGCACGAACGCGTCGATCTCCAGCGCAGAGCCGCAGAGCAGCTGATAGCGAGCGGTCGTATCGACGACGGCGTGGCGATGATGCGCCGCGTCCTCGAGGCTGTCGGCCTGAGCATGCCGAGATCCGCGACGAGCGCATTGGTGTGGCTGCTGGTCTACCGCGTCTGGCTCTGGATCATCGGGGAGCGGGTCCGCGAGCGCGCGCCCGAAGAGGTGCGACCTGTCGACGCCGCGCGAATCGACGCGTGTCACGCGATGGGTGTGACGCTCGGGCTCGCGAACGCCGTATATGCGTCGTGCTTCGCGTCGCGGCAGTTGATTCTCGCGCTCCGGGGCGGGGATGCGGCGCGCCTTCTCCGCGCGCTGAGTTTGGAACTGCTCGGCGTGGCGAGCCGAGGTGGCCCGGAGACGCCGAAGGAGCGCGCGCTGCTGAAAAGGGTCCAAGAGCTTGCCGATCGGTCGACGGACCGCGACGCGCAGCAGTTCGTCGCGGCCATCCGCGCCGGGTGTCTTTTCCTGCACGGTCGGTGGAGCGAGCTGCGCGGGTCCGGTCTGGCGCTGGAGCTCGACCACGCGATCGCCGGCAACCGGACGGGATGGCGCTACCAGGCGTTGACCTTCTCCCTTTGGACTCGCGTGCTCGTCGGCGATCTCGGCGAGATTCGCGACCGCGTCCCTCTGCTGATCGAGGACGCCGAGCGGCGCGGCGACGTGAACATGGCCGTCACCATGCGCGTCGGCTACACGAATCTTGCGTGGCTCGCGGACGACGACGTGGAAGAGGCCAGAAGGCAACTGAACGCCGGCGTCGCCGCATGGTCTCACCGGGGCTTCGTCATGCATCACTATCGCGCGCTGCTCGCCGAGGTCAACATCGAACTCTACGAGGGAAACGGATCGCGCGCTTACGATCTCGTCGTCCGGCGCTGGCGCCCCCTCGTTCGAAGCTTCGTCCTCTTCGTGCAGTACATCCGTGCGGACGCACACTTCCTGCGCGCACGGGCGGCACTCGCGTCTGTCGGTGCCGCACCCAATCGGCGAGCACGAATCGCGGAGGCGGAGCGCCATGCCAAGGCGCTCGACCACGAGCGGATGCCGTGGACGGCGCTCCTCGCCGACCTCGTCTGGTCGGGGGTGCGAGAGGCCAACGGGGACCGCGAGGGGACGATCGCGCGGTTGCGGGCAGCTATCGACCGTGCCGACGCCCTCGGCATGGCGCTTCACGCCGCCGCCGGTCGATACCGCCTCGGGTCCTTGATGGGCAACGCCACGGAGGGTCGAGAGCTCACAGCCCGCGGCGAGAGCTGGATGCTGGCGCAGAGCATCCGCGCGCCAGCGCGAATGGCGGACATGCTCGTGCCGATGCCTCCCCTTGGGGGCACGCTCGGGCGGCGGAAGCCGTAGACCCGCTACGACGTCGATTAGCGACGTCTGCAACCGCGCGATCACGGCGCGCACGCGTTCGGGCCGTACCTTCACCGACGTCCACGCGACGGCTTCGTCGACGAGGACGTGCGCCGGCGAGCCGGGGGCCTCATCCCTGGCCTCATCCCCCGTCCCGGCTTGCCGCCAGTGCCTGGTCGCGAAGGGTCTTTGCCGCGAACACCACGTGCAGCGGCATGGGTCCGCCCGACGCGTGCGCCCACTCGGATGAGTTCTGCTGTCTGAGATAGTGGCGGAGTACGGATGGGCGGCCGACATAGGGCCGTAGTGTCGAGGTTGAGTTAGCCCCGGGTCGGCTTCTTTCCGCTGCCAGCCGAGGTGCTCACCTATATCGTGCAGCCCTCGCTTCGTCGGCCGTCTCGAACAGGTTGCGCACGGGAACGACCTCGGTCACCCCGGCGTCCGTACGAATCACCACCGCGCCATCGCCACCTCTCCGTTGGGTCGCCGCGTGCTCAACGCTGCCGGCGGTTATGAACCAGATTCCCGTGCCCGCGTCGCAGTCCCGGATCTTCTCGGCGAAGGTCTTGGGCGGCGGTGCAGGGGCCGCTGCCGAAGCTGGAGCCTTACGTGGGGAGGCAGCCGGTCGCGTCTTGACGGGGACCTTCTTCGCAGGAGCTTTCTTCGCGACGACCTTCTTGGGCGACCCCACCTTCTTCGCCGGTTGCGGCGATTTCCTCCCCGACTTCTTGGCTGACGCTTGCTTCAACGCCGCCTTCACACGAGTTCGCGCCTGCGGCTTCTTCTTCTTCTTGGAACCGGGCATGTTCACGATCTCCGTTGCGGCAGTCTCGCTGATCCACACGACCATCGGGATCAAATTGCCCGGGGGTGCTCGCGGCGACGGCCCGCCGACTGTCGACGAGCACCCAACGCTGGGGCATGATCGGGTGCATGGCCGCCTCCACCGACCGCGCAGGGGACAAGGCGGGACGGGGCCGGATCCTCGGCGCAATCGTCGCCGTGAGCGGCATCCTCGCGTCGGGATGCGGGAGCGCTGCTGCACGTGCGTCGTGAAGGCAGTATCGGTGGGCGACCTGCATCGCCTCGCTGCCATCCAACCGAAACGCGCACCATCGGTGAGTGAGAACGCGAATTGCGTTGGCTGTCTGCCTGCTCAGGAAGCCCTTGGGGTACTCCTACACCGAGGAATTACAAATGCGCGTTTGGCGGAAATTTGCGACCGCGTCGATTGGGGTCGGAATCGCGGTTGCGGCGGGATGTGCTGGGTCGGGGGGTTCGACCGCGACCGGCCCGCTCAACGGGGGCGACGACGGTTCGCCCGGTGAGTCTTCCGGCGGACTCGGGTCGTCCGGCTCGTCGTCGGGTATCGGGACTTCGTCCAGCGGCGGTTCGTCCAGCGGCGGTTCGTCCAGCGGCGGTTCGTCCAGCGGCGGTTCGTCCAGCGGCGGTTCGTCCGGGAGTGGATCGTCGAGCGGCAGCGGCTCGTCGGGAGGGTCCTCCGGCAGCAGCGGCTCCTCGAGCGGAGTGGCGGGCGACGCGGGACCCACGACGGACGCGAGCGCCCTACAGATCGTTTGCAAAACCACCAGTTGCGATCCCACTAAAGACGTCTGCTGTGTCGCCCCGAGGACCGGCGCCGAATCGTGTACGACCGCCGCGATGTGCACGGGTCAGATGCTCACGTGCTCTGGCGGCGAGAGCTGCGCGGCGGGCGACGTCTGCTGCGGAGCGCCCCAGGGTGGCGGCATCAGGACATCCTGCGCGGCATCGTGCCGCCGAGGCGACGTTCAGGTTTGCTCGCAGAACGCCGATTGCTCGAGCGGCATCTGCCGCCAGACGGGGCTCAGCTACGGCACTTGCACCACGGGCTTACCGCGTGACGCGGGGCCTGGCTGATTCCGAGCGGCCTGTCCTGGCTTCTCGTGTGTCCGCCGCAGGCCGCCGGCGCCGACCGACTGCACATAGAGTCGATGCGCGGCGGGGCCGACGCGGAGATAGGTGCCGCGGGACTCCCAGGCGAGGAGCTCGGGAGGGAGGGTTGCGGCGGGTGGCACGCGACGAAGCTCCTGAGGGGGTCGGTTTCAGCCGTAGGTCGGCTCGTACATCAGCCCTGCGACGTGAGCCCGGAGGTCGGCCGGCCGCTGCCCGACCGCTATGCCGCGCTGGTATGCGATCTCCGCGACGGCGCACGCGATCGCCAAGGACACCTGCCGCACGCTCGACAGCGGTGGATACACGCGCCCCACCGCGAGATCGTCTTCCCCCGCCTCCGCCGCGAGCGCCTTCGCTGCGGCAAAGAACATCTCGTCGGTCACCAGGCGCGCGCGGCTCGCGATGACGCCCAAGCCGACGCCAGGAAAGATGTACGCATTGTTCCCCTGACCCGGGACGAAACGCTTGCCCTCGAAGACGACGGGGTCGAACGGGCTGCCGCTCGCGAAGACGGCGCGCCCGCCCGACCATGTGTAGGCCTCCTCCGCCGTGCACTCGGCCTTCGAGGTGGGATTCGAGAGCGCGAATACGATCGGCCGCTCGTTGTGGCGGCTCATCGACTCGAGCACCTCGCGGGTGAACGCCCGTCCGACGCCCGCGACGCCGATGACGGCCGTGGGCCGCAGAGCCTTCACGGCTAGAGCGAACTCCGTCACCAGGGCGTACTCGTGCGCGAAGGGTCGCTTGTGCGGGGACAGATCCGTGCGGCTCCTCACGACCAGGCCCTTCGAGTCGAAGAACCACAAGCGGGCCCGCGCCTCGCCCTCGGAAAGCCCCTCTTCGACCAGGGCCGTGGCGACGAGCTCCCCGATGCCGATGCCCGCTTCGCCCGCACCGAAGAACAGGACGCGCTGGTCCCGGAGTCGACCCCCGGTCAGCCGAAGCGCGGAGTAGAGGCCAGCGAGCGCGACGCTCGCCGTTCCCTGGATGTCGTCGTCGAAGGTACGAACCTCCTTCTTGTACCGTTCGAGGAGGCGAAAGGCGTTGGCGTTGCCGAAGTCCTCGAGCTGCAAGATCGCGTCGGGGAACTGCTCGCGGACGCCGGCCACGAGCTCGTCGACGAGCGCGTCGTACGCTTCACCGCGCAGGCGTCTCTCCTGGATCCCGAGGTAGAGCGGGTCGCGGAGCAGCTCCTCGTTCTCCGTCCCGACGTCGAGCATGATCGGCAGGCACCAGGCCGGATGGATCCCCGCGCACGCCGCATACAGCGCGAGCTTGCCCACCGGAATGCCCATGCCGTTCGCGCCGAGGTCGCCGAGGCCGAGAATGCGCTCCCCGTCGGTCACGACGATGACGCGGACGTCGCGATGCGGCCAGTTGCGGAGCACGTCGGCGACACGGCCCTGATCTCGCTTCGTCACGTAGAGCCCGCGCGGGCGGCGGAAGATATGGCCGTACTCCTGACAAGCCTGCCCGACGGTCGGCGTGTAGAGGATGGGCATCAACTCCTCGAGGCGGTCGACGACCACGCGGTAAAAGAGCGTCTCGTTCCGGTCCTGAAGGGCCGTCAGATAGATGTACTTCTCGATCGCGTTCGGCTTGCGCGCGAGCTGGCCGACCACCCGCTCCACTTGCTCCTCGATCCTCGCGACGCGCGCCGGGAGCAGGCCGCGGAGCCCCAGGGCGTCGCGCTCGGCCTCGGTGAAGGCCGTGCCCTTGTTGCGTGTGGGGTCTTGAACGAGAGCGAGCCCGTGCCTGAGCGTGGACATGCCGACAGCAAAGCGCGGGCCGGCGCTCGGGGCAACTCACCTTGCACGCCCTCCGCGAAGCGTAGCCGGCCAGGGTAGCTGGCCGAACTTGTGGCGGACGGCACCAGTAACTCTAGTGGGACGCGCGCGGCTGTGCTCCTGTCTAGTCCTCTATATGGGGAGTGTCGAAACGCTCGAGCGACGTGAGCTGACGGAGGCGCAGTCCTTCGAGCGGATGCGCGTCCGCCTTTGCGCCCTCGCGACCGCGGCGCCGCCATGTGTCGACCACCAGGGCGCTTGCCATGCGCGCGCTGCTCGTCACCGATCGCCTCGGGCAGCCCGACTTGCTGAGGAAGGTCCATTCTCTCGGGCGCGCGGAGGCCTGCGACCCCCGGTGCGTCGAAGACCTGCGCGTGGCGGCGCGCGCGTTGCTCCACGTGCTCTCGCAGCTCGGCGAGCCGTCCCTTGCGTGCGGCCCACGCCTTCCAGAGGCGCTCTTCACCGAGGCGTTGCGCTTGAGGCGCATGGGCGTAGAGGCTCTCGAGACGCTCGACAGCGACGACGCGCGCCTCTGGATCGGGGTATTCGGTCTTCCCTTCGAAGACGTCGACCTCGTCTTCGATCTCCGAAGCCTGGTGCGGCTGTGAGGAGTACGGAGAGGCTCTCGGCGCGGCGTCGGTCGCCGCCGCGCGGGAGGCGTCGCTTTGCGCGCACGCGCTCGAATCGAGTCCGAGCGCGACGCAAGCGGACATCGAGTGGCGACTGTGGCTCGGCCGCGCGTTCTCGCTCACCTCAGCCTGCCCTTCGTACCGCTCGAAGGACTGCAGCGTCCGGCCCCGCCTGGGGT